>Ga0299906_10001720_pt1 | contig 18567 bp, 15 predicted proteins | sample RVTome_14_FD_200259 | JGI IMG/M metagenome (GOLD analysis project Ga0299906, IMG submission 200259) | Soil microbial communities from uranium-contaminated site in the Upper Colorado River Basin, Wyoming, United States - RVT145D125 (version 2) ...
CGGCGTCCTCGTCGGCATGGCGATGACCGAGAAGCAGGGCGGCTCGGACGTGCGGGCGAACAGCACGCGCGCCCGCGCCCTCGGCGCGGGCGGGCCGGGTGGCGAGTACGAGATCACCGGGCACAAGTGGTTCTGCTCCGCGCCCATGTGCGACGCCTTCCTCGTGCTGGCGCACACCGACCGAGGCCTCTCGTGCTTCCTGCTGCCGCGCTGGTGCCCCGACGGCACCCGCAATCGCTTCCACCTGCAGCGCCTCAAGTCCAAGCTGGGCAACCGCTCGAACGCGTCGAGCGAGGTCGAGTTCCAGGGCGCCTGGGCCCAGTTGCTCGGCGAGGACGGCCGCGGCATCGCGACGATCATCGAGATGGTGACGCACACGCGGCTCGACTGCATCATCGGCTCGGCGGCCGGCATGCGCCAGGCCGTGGCGCAGGCGACGCACCATGCGGCCCATCGCCAGACCTTCGGCCGGCGGCTGACCGACCATCCACTCATGCAGAACGTGCTCGCCGACCTGTGCCTCGAGTCCGAGGCCGCCACGACGGTCATGATGCGCGTGGCGCGGGCCTACGACGAAGGCGCCCAGGACGAGCAGCAACGGCTGTTCGCGCGTCTCGCGACGGCGGTGACCAAGTACTGGGTCTGCAAGCGGCATCCGCCGGTCGTGGCCGAGGCGCTCGAGTGCCACGGCGGCAACGGCTACGTCGAGGAGTCGATGCTGCCGCGGCTTTTCCGCGAGTCGCCGCTCAACTCCATCTGGGAAGGGTCCGGCAACGTCATCTGCCTCGACGTCCTGCGCGCCCTCGGCCGCACGCCCGAGTCGTTCGACGCCTTCCGGGCCGAGATCGCCAGTGAACGAGCGAGCGAACCCCGCCTCGAGCGCACGATGGCGGAGGTGGAGACGCTGCTGGCCGACGGCAACCACGTCGAGACACGCGCCCGCCGCATCGTCGAGCGCCTGGCCCTCGCTCTGCAGGCGGCGATGCTGATTCGCAGCGCCCCGCCGCCGGTCGCCGAGGCCTTCTGCGCCGCGCGACTCGGCGGTGACGCCGGCCTCGCCTTCGGCACGCTGCCCGCGGGCGTGGCGGTCCGCGACATCGTCGAGCGACACACCCCGCTCACGAGCGCGGCATGAACTTGAGACCGTCGGGCATCCGGCGCAGCGACTTCTCGATGGGCGGCGACTCCTTGTCCACGACGCGGCCCGTCGGGTCACGGAAGCGGTCACGACGCTGGAAGCGCACCGTCGCCGTCTCACCCTTCGTCTCGACCGACAGGACCCGCACGCTGACCTGCAGCTCGCGCACCGTGGCGAAGTAGCGCCCGAGCGCGTCCGCCTGCCGGTCGTCGGTGACCTGCCCGATGCGACGCAGCTCGGCGACGTCCTGGCGGCTGAAGGCCTGCGCGTAGCGCCCCATCAGCGCCTCGACGTCGGCCCGCGTGACGCCGGCCGGCGGCGCCGGGGTGGGTCGCACCGGAGCGGGCGGCTCGCGGTCGGGCGGGCGGCGGGCGGGCACCGTACTGGGCGGGACGGCCGCGAGGCGCGGGGCGACCGAACTGGTCGTCACGACCACCCGCGCCGGCACGCTCGACGTCGGCACCACCACCCGTGGCGGTACGCTCGATGTCGTCACGACCACCCGCGCCGGCACGCTCGACGTCGGCACCACCACCCGTGGCGGCACACTCGACGTCGTCGCCCGCGGCGGTACGCTCGACGTCGGCACGACGACGCGCGGCGGGGATGTCGAGCTGGTGGCCGGCACGGGGGCGGGCCGCGCGGTGCTGGTCGTCAAGCGGACGGGAGCGGCCGTGCTGGTCGTGACACGCCGCACGGGACGCCCCTCCAGCAAGGCGAGCAGCTCCTCGTCGGGGGCCACCGCACCGAGCGGGGGCTCGGCGGGCGCGACGGCGACGTCGCTCGGCGGGCCGCGCAGCTCCCACTGGCGAACGATCACCGCGCCCAGCTCACTGGTGGCGACGACGCGAATCCGCCGGCTCCCGGCGGCGGGCGGCTCGACGCGCAGGTGGGTGCCCGTGCCGGCCGCCTCGCCGTCGATGCTCCAGGCGATGGCGATCGTGTCGGTCGGCACCCCCGGCTCGACCAGGAAGCGAAAGCTCACCGTCGTGCCGGGCTCGCCCTGCACGACGTCGCCCTCGGGCGCCGCGTCGCGCACCGTCGGCGGGGGCGCCGGCGTCACGGTGACGCGCCAGCGCCGCCGGCTGGCGGTCGACCCCACCAGCACGGTGACCGTCACGACGTGCGAGCCCAGGTCCGCGGGCCGGGGCACGAACTCCCAGCGCGCCGCGGTGCCGACCACAGCGTCGCCGAGCGTCCAACGGTACTCCGCACCCGGCTCCGTGACGGTGACCGAGAAACGTCGCCGCTCGCCGAGCTGCAGCTTCACGGTCTCGTCCGGCGGCAGCACGATCAGCTCCGGCGGCGGCTTCACCGCCTCGGCCGCGGGCGACTGTGCGGTCCCGTCCGTCGCCGTCCCCAGCGCCCCCACCAGAACCATCGCCGCCACCGTCCGCGCCAGGCTCCCGCAGCGACCGCGCCCGCCTTCGCGCATGCCGCGCCGTCCAGTACCCGATGCCGTAGTGCTCCGCAATGCGCCTGCTCGGGGGAAGCGATGCCGATCACATTCGACCATTTAGGCTCGGGGATGGGGTTGGGTATACTCACAGGGAGTGACCCGCCTCGTTCTCGCGTCGGCCGCGGCGCTCCTCCTGGGCGGCGGCGTCTCCCCGGGGTGGGCCGCCACCTGCGATCTCGGCGTTCCGGCGTGCTGCACGGCGGATGGTGACTGCGACGACACCGACGTCTGCAGCGGCACCGAGACCTGCGACCTGGGCACCGGGACCTGCCTGGCCGGCACGCCGGCCGCTGACGACGACCCCTGCGACGACGCCGACGCGTGCACGACGCTCGACACCTGTCAGGGCGGGTCGTGCGTGGGCGTGTTCCCCGTGGTGTGCGACGACGGCGATCCGTGCACGGACGACGTCTGTGACCCGGCCACGGGGTCCTGCCTCTCGCCGCCGGGGCCCGATGGCGCGGGCTGCGAGGATTTCGACGCCTGCACCCAGACCGACACGTGTCAGGGGGGGCAGTGTGTCGGCTCCGATCCCGTCGTCTGTGACGACAGTGACCCGTGCACGGCCGACGCCTGCGACTCCGGCACCGGTGCCTGCCTAACCCCCCCGGCCCCGAACGGCACCCCGTGTACCGACGACGACGCCTGCACCCAGACCGACCAGTGCCAGGCCGGCACCTGCGTCGGGTCCGATCCCGTGGCGTGCGACGATGGCTTCCTCTGTACGGACGACGCCTGCGACCGCGACACCGGCTCGTGCACGTTCACCGGTATCGACGCCCGCTGTCTCGACGGCGCGTGCTTCGACGGCGCCTGTCGCACGAACGACCCCGACGCCGACACGGCCGGCTGTGTGCCGCAGCCCGCGCGCGAGGACGAGACCTGCGACGACGAGGGCGTCGCCTGTACGGACGACCGCTGCGCCAGCGGCATGTGCGTCCACGTCCCCGTCGACGCGCGCTGCCCGATCGGTGACGAGTGCGCCCAGGCCACCTGCACGCCCGCCGACGCCGGCGCCGACGCGGCCGGCTGCCTCGTGGGACCGGGGCAGCCCGACGGCGCCGCGTGCACCGAGGATCTCGACCCCTGCACGCGGGACCTCTGCCGAACGGGCGTGTGCAGCCACCAGGTCGTCGCCTCCCTCCAGGCCTGCGAGCCGGTCGCCGATCCGTTTCGCCAGGCACTGGTCTTGGCCGCCTTCGCCGTCCAGATAGCGAGCGAGGTGGACCAGGCGCCCGACCTGAGCGACACGCGGCGGGCTGGCCTGCAGGACCCCCTCGAGGACGTCCACGCCGGCCTCATCGCGGCCGCCGCGGAGCTGAACGGCGCCGACCCGGTGGCCGACACGGCCCAGAGCCGGGCCCACCGAGCCTTGCCGCACCTGCGCACCCTCCCGAAACGAGCCCGGGTCTTCGTCCGACTGGTCCGGTCGGCCCAGAAGACCGGGCAACTGAGCCCCGACGAGGCCGCCGCGCTCAAACGCAATGGCAAGGATTTGCTCCGCGGCGTGCGGACGCTTAAACGGGACGTGCGGCGTCTGCGCAAAGTGACCCGCGTGTTCCAATGACCCGGCCGGCCGCCGTGGAGACGACCACGGCGCGATATGGAGGTGCCCAGTGAGGAAGCTGACGTGGATGACGATGGTGGTGGGACTGGTGCTCGGGCTCGGATCGGCCGAGGCGCGCTCGCTCCGGGACGCGATCCGCGACGCCCCGCAGCTCGTCGGCGTGCAGGGCGGCGAACCGTTCGACGCGCTGGCCGACGCGTTCGCGGACACGGCCGCGCGCAACCTGCCCGTGATCTCGGCCTCGGCCGGCTTCACCTACACCTACAACCCGGACCTGGAGATCTTCGAACGGGCCTCGGACACGCTCGGCCCGATCTTCATGGAGCGACCCGATACGATCGGACAGGGGAAGTTCAACTTCAACGTCAGCTTCCAGTACGTGCAGTTCGACGACTACGACGGTGATTCACTGGGCAGCCTGCAGAACGACAACCCATTGATCACGAACCTGGTCGACGGCTCGGGCAACGTCGTCGGCACGGAGCTGATCAACCTGCAGTACCGGGTCGGGTTCCAGAACTACATCACGGCCCTCAGCGCCACCTACGGCATTCTCGACAACCTGGACGTGAACATCGCCGTCCCCCTCATCCAGACCACCCTCGACGTCGGCGTCGTGGCCAACGCCGCCCGCGCCCACACGAGTGAGGACGCCTTCGGCGTGGGCGACATCCTTCTGCGCGGCAAGTACCGGCTGCCGCTCGCGGGCGACTTCCGCGCCGCCGCGGGTCTGCAGTTCCGGCTACCGTCCGGGAACGAGGACGACTTTCAGGGCACCGGCGACTTCGAAGCGTCACCCGGCTTCTTCGTCTCGACCATCCTCTGGGACCGCGTCGAGCCGCATCTGAACCTGGCCCTCGACCTGGTGCCGGCCGATTTCGAGAAGGGCCAGGCCCGCTACGGCCTGGGCGCGGACGTCGACATCATCCCGCGCGTGAACGGCTCGCTCGCCTTCCTCGGACGCAGCCAGTTCGACGGCAGCGACCAGGACACCGACTTCCTCCACCAGACCCCGAACGGACCGCAGCTCCAGCCGCTGCTCGGGGCCGACTTCGGCCGCAAGGACTTCTTCGACCTGTCCTTCGGCATGCGGGTCGTGGTGTGGCGCGAGGTCATGCTGTTCGCCAACGGCATCTACGCGCTCAACGACGACGGGCTACGCAACGGCACCATCATTCCGACCGTGGGGGTCGAAGGCACCTTCTGACCGCGCGTCCGCGTCGATGTACGAGGAGTTCTTCGGCTTCCGAGAGTCGCCCTTTCGGGTCACGCCCGATCCGCGCTTTCTCTACCACAATCCCTGCTACGACGAGGCGATCGCCGCGCTCACGTACGGGATCGAGCAACGCAAGGGCTTCATCTCCCTCGTGGGCGAGGTCGGCACCGGCAAGACCACCTTGCTCCGACACCTCCTCGACACGGTCGCCCCCAACGTTCGCACGGTCCTGCTGATCTATCCCACGATCTCGTTCGAGGAGATCCTGGAGCAGATCCTCATGGAACTCGGCATCCCGGTGGAGGGCGCCCGCAAGGGCACCATGCTGCAGCGGCTGCACGAGTTCCTGCTCGAACTCACCGCCGGGGGCGGCAACGTCGCCCTGCTCTTCGACGAGTCCCAGGCCCTCGACGGCAAAGTACTCGAGGAGCTGCGGCTCATGTCCAACCTGGAGACGGGTCGCGAGAAGATCGTCCAGCTCGTGCTCGCGGGACAGCCGGAGCTGGAGGAGAAGCTGCGCCAGCCCGAACATCGCCAGCTCCGGCAGCGGATCGCGCTGCACGTCCGGTTGCGGCCGCTCGGGCGCGACGAGGTCGCGACGTACATCCGCACCCGGCTGCAGCACGCCGGGTCGCCCGACGTCGAGCTGTTCACACCGGACGCCACCGAGCGCATCGCCGAGGTGACCCGCGGCATCCCGCGCATCGTGAACGTGCTGTGCGACTCGTGCTGCACCACCGCCTTCGTGACCGAGTCGCGGCGCGTCACCCGGGCCATCGTCGACGAGGCGTGGGCCGACTACGACGCCGTCACCCCGACGCTGGACGCGCTGGGGCCGGAACCGGCACCCGCCGCCAGCGCAGCGCCCGAGCCGACGTACGCCGCACCCGTGACCGTCACGGAGCCGACGCCGGCCAGCGTGCCCCCGGCGCCCGCGGCCCCGGCGCCGGCCGTTCCCAACGCCACCGACGGCGGCCCGGCCGAGACGGCGAGCCCGACCCGAGAGGAACCGCAACCGATGCCGCCCCCCGAACCGGCCCCGCCGCCCCCTCCTGCCCCCCCGACAGTCACGACGGCCCCCGCGACCGAGCCCACGACCGGCGCACCGGACGACGACCTGCAGCGCATCCAGGACGTCTTCGCGGAGATCCCGCCGCGGCGTCTGCCGACCATCCCCATGTTGGCGGCCGCCGGCATCGTGGCGGCCGTGGCGGGAGGCCTGACGGTCATGCGCATGGTCGGCCCCGACCTCTCGCCGGTCGACCTGGACGAGATCGGCGGCCTGTCGGCCACGACGGCTGGGACGCTGGCGCCGGCACCGAGCGCATCTCCCCCCCCACCGCCACCCGAAGCGGCGCCGAACGTGCCCTCCACGCCGCCGTCGCCCCTCGACGCCTATGACGTCGTCGACGCCTTCCAGCGAGCCTACGAGACGCGCGACATCGAAACGCTCCAGCGACTCTTCAGCGAGGATGCCAGCAAGGGAGAGCTGGTCGGCCGCGAAGCGGTGATGGCCGACTACCAGCGCTTCTTCGCCGACGCGCACGACATCAGCTACCGCCAGCCGAGCGCGACGGCCGAGCCGCGCAAGGATCACGTGCTGGTGCGGGCGCCCTTCACCATCAACTACCGGGACCCAGTCGACCAACCCATCGAGGTCCGCGGCGTCGCCACCTGGGAGGTCGTGCAGCAGGGCCCGCAGGTGCTGATCCGCCGTCTCGACTTCGAACTCGACCCGGTGGCGCTCCAGTAACGCCAACCGGAACGCCAACCGGCCCGGGAGGCCCCGCCGCCGGGGCGGAGCCTCACGCGGGCTCGGTCGTCGAGAACGGGAATCCGTCCGGAATCAGTCCCGGAATCAGTCGAGGAAAGCGCCGCTCGGGGACGCCGGGCAGGACGTCGCGACCGGCGTCTTGCACACGAGCTTCGCGCCGGTATCGGCGGCGATGAGCTTGTACGAGCAGTCGAGGCCGCCGCAATGGCGGTTCGTCTGCCCGTCGTTCGTGACCGTGTAGACCCACTCCACGCTCGGGCTGCCCGTCGGCGCGCCGGCACCGAAGATGTCGATCGGCGTGTCGCCCAGGGTCTTGCCCACGATCTTGAGCAGCTTGCCCGGCTTGATCACCGCCACCTTCGTCCCGGTCACGGCCGGTACGGCCTTGTTGACGAACTTGGCGACGGTGGGCTTGTTCACCTTCCAGCCGGTGTCACCACCCGGCGGCAGCGCGCCCTGGGGAATGCTGAAGCTTCCCGAGGTGCCGCCGTCGCCGTACCCGAAGTCGAAGGACGCCTCGATCACACCGGCATCCGTACTCGTACTGGTTCCCTTGGTGATGCCGCAGGCCTGATCCTTCGACACGAACACGACCTTCGCCTTGCTGGCCTTGGTCAGTTTGTCGACGATGATGAGCTTCTTGCCGTCACAGGTGATGTCGGCCGCCATCGCCGAACCGGCGACGAGCCCCGCGGCGATCAGCGCCACGGCGCCCGTCGTGAGTACCTTCCGCATCTTCGACTCCTTTCTTCGATGCTTCGTTGTCTTCGATGGTTCGTTGGGGTTCTCGTCACTCTCAGTGTCATCCCGTACGCTCGGCCCCCGGTACCGTCAAGGGAGAATCTCAGGCGATGCGAAGGCGAATCGCGCGGCGCGTCATGGCCGGTCACAGCAACGGGAGCTGCCCGCCGGCGGCCGGCCGCCGGAAGTGCCGCGTCTCCAGCGCCGGCATGTCCCCGTCCAGGCCGCAGCGTCGGGCGGCGGCCGCGAAGAGCTGCGCGATCTGCGCCGCGTACTCGCCCGCGCCGCGCTGCCGGCGTCCGAAGGTCGCGTCGCTGATCTTCCCGTCGCGCGTGTCGCGGATGCGGTTCAGCACGTGCTTGGCGCGCTCGGGGTAGTGTTCCTCCAACCAGCGTCCGAACAGCTCGTCGACCGGACGCGGCAGCCGGAGCAGCACCCACGAGGCCCCGAGCGCGCCCGCGGCGGCCGCCGCGGCGAGAATCGCCGGAATCTCCCGGTCGTTGAGTCCCGGAATGACCGGCCCGACCAGAACGCTCGCGGGCACGTTCGCCTCGCGCAGCGAGCGGATCGCGTCCAGCCGGCGTTCGGGCCGGGCGGCGCGCGGCTCCATGCGGGCCGCGAGGTCCGTGTCGAGCGTCGTGATGGAGAGCGTGACGTGGACGGCGTCGTGGCGCGCCAGCGCCGCCAGCACGTCGGCGTCGCGGACGACCAGCGCCGACTTGGTGATCACGCCGACGGGATTGCGAAAGTCCGCGAAGACCTCCAGGCACCGCCGCGTGATACCGAGGCGGCGCTCGACCGGCTGGTAGCAGTCGGTGTTCCCCGACAACGAGACCATCTGCGGCACCCAGCCGCGCGAGGCGAGCTTGGCGCGGAGCAACTCGGGCGCGTCGGTCTTCACCATCAGGCGGCGCTCGAAGTCGAGCCCGGCACTGAAACCCAGGTACTCGTGCGTGGGGCGCGCGTAGCAGTAGACGCAGCCGTGCTCGCAGCCGCGATACGGATTCAGCGAGAAGCGGAACGGCAGGTCGGGGCTGTCGTTCTCGGCCAGCACCGAGCGGCTCGCGTCACGGTAGAGCGTGGTGGGCGGGGCGCCGGGCTCGGCGTCGTCGAGCTCGACGTGCAGCTCGTCGAAGCGGTTCGGGGGATTCGTGTCGGTCCCGCGCCCATGCATGGCGACACCAGGACCTCAGGGCATCGCGACGATGCAGATGCCGCAGGCCTGCGGCGCTCCCCCGATGTTGTGGCTGAGGGCCACCGTCGCGTTCTTCACCTGGCGCCTGTCCGCCTTGCCCTGAAGCTGCTTGTAGTTCTCATAGATCATCCGCACGCCGGTCGCGCCGGTGGGGTGGCCGAAGGTCTTGAGCCCGCCGTCGGTGTTGACCGGCAGCTCGCCGTCGAGGGCGAACGTCCCGCTCGTGACGTGCTCCTTGGCGGCACCTTTCTCGCAGAAGCCGAGGTCTTCGTAGGCCAGCATCTCGGTGAGGGTGAAGCAGTCGTGCACCTGCGCGACGTGGATGTCCTTCTTGGGGTTCGTGATCTTCGCCTGCGCGTAGGCCTGCGCGGCCGCGTACTCGGACGGCTTCCAGCGCAGGAAGTCGAAGTCGGGATCTTCCTGCGGATTCGGGCCGAGCGCGATGGCGATGGCGCGCACGAGGACGAAGTCGTCGCGAAAGCTCTTCGCCAGCTCGCGGCGCGTGATGATCGCCGCGGCCGCCCCGTCCGACTGCGCGGCGCAATCGTAGAGACCGAACGGCCAGGAGATCATGCGGGCGTTCAAGGCGTCCTCGACCGTGATCTCGCGCTTCAGCATGGATTTCGGCGCCAGCGTCCCGTTGTGATGGTTCTTGACGGCGATGCGCGCCAGATCCTCGCGTCCCGCCCCGTAGGTCTCGAAGTACTGGGCGGCGCACAGCGAGAACCAGCCGGCCGGCGTGGCCGGCAGACCGCGTACGCCCGTCACGGCGACGCTCGGCCCCGACACACCACGGTCCTTCGGCTTGTCGAACCCGACCACGAGCACCGTGTCGTAGAGCCCGCAGGCGACCGCGAAGACGCCGTAGCGGAAGGCGTCCGTGCCGGTGGCGCAGTAGTTCACCACCATGCTGACGGGACGATTGAACAACTTGAGCGCGTCGGCCACCTCGGCGGTGCCTTTCGACGGGTACTGCGCGCCGCAGAACACGGCTTCGATCTGCCGTTGCGGATCCTCGATGCCGGCGTCCTCGTAGGCCTCGTAGGCGGCCTCGACGATCATGTCCTGGGGGTCCTTGTCCCAGTTCTCGCCGAACTGGCAGCAGCCCATGCCGACGATGGCGACTTTGTCTCGGATGGCGTCGTTGTTCATCGTATCGTCCCTTCGGCCGTCAGCGGACCGGCGTCGACTTCCAGTAGTAGTTCGGCGTACCGCCGGCTTCGTGGATCTTGCGGAAGGTCAGCTCGACCGGCATGCCGAGCTTCACTTCCTTGGGGTCGACGTCGGTCATCTGGATGTACAGGCGCGCGCCCTCGACGTCGACGATGCCGGCCACCAGCGGCGGATTCGGGCTGCCGGCGAACATGTCGAAGGTGAAACTCTTCACCGTGCCGATGCGATCCGAAAGGCGCAGGGCGTCGAAGTCGTCCTTCGCAAAACACTGGTAGCAGACGCGCTGGCGCGGGTGCTGCACCGTGCCGCAGCGCCGGCACTTCTGTCCGTGCAGGCTCAGCTCGACGTCGCGCTCGCGAAAATGCTTCGTGGCCGACAGACCGGCGCCGGCCCGTCGGTCGTGCTCGGTGGCGAGAAGCTGCCGGAAGCGCAGGTACATGTCGTAGCTGGGCAGCTCGGCGCGACGGGCCAGATGCCACGATACGCCCCGCTGTCCCTCGAGGCGCTCGACCAGCGGTGTGGTCCTCCAGAGCGTGGCGTCCGCACCATCGCCGTAGGCGACGACCAGCAGACGCTGCCCGGCTTTGGCTCGCTCGAGCGCAAACGCGAGCAACAAGGGCGTGAAAGCTGCCCCAGCGTTGCCGAGCTTGCCGAATAGCGGATCGGTCACCTGGGAGGCCGGGTCGAGCTGCAAAGAGCGCACGACCCCCGCGTGGCTGCGTGCGTCGGGACCGTAGAGCACGGCCGTGGTGACGTCCTTGGACTCGATACCGGCCTTCTGCAGCAGCCCACGCGCGGCCTCGACGACATTCTTGCTGTAGCCGTGCTCGACGACGAAGCGATCTTCCCACCCGTGCACGAACGGGTCACCCTCGGCGCGCCACACGTCGATGATCTCGTCGCTGACTGCATGCATCGCTTCCAGACCGACCGCCACGTCGTCGTCGCCGAGCAGGAAGGCCGCCGCCGCGTCACCGATGGCGCCCTCCATGGCGCTCCGTGGCGCCGCCATGCGGGTATCGGATGTCACCACCAGCACCCGCTTCGCGGACCCCGCCTTGACGGCGTCGACCCCGAGTCGGAGTGCGTTGGTGCCCGCCCTGAGCGAGTCGCCGACGTCGGTCGTCTGCACGTCGCGCCGCAGGTCGAGCGCCTTGGCGATGATGGCCGCGCCCTGCTTCTCTTTGAACGCGTACGACGTCGACGCGAAGATCACGGCGTCGACGCCGCTCCGGTCCCGGCCGCGCAGGCAGTCGACGGCCGCCGCCACCGCCATCGTCACCGCGTCCTCGTCCCAGTTGGCGATGGCACGCTCGGGGCCTCCAGGCTTCGTGCGCCCGCTGGAAGCGCCCACCGGCAGGCGCAGCATCGGCACGTACGCGCCGTAGGAGACGATTCCGACCATCCGACTTCCTCCCTCGTGCTCGGGTAGACGAACGAGGCTATGTCCCACTCTGGGAAAGTTCAAGCCGTTGACGAGACGGGTGGCGGTCGCTACGCGAAGAGCTCGTGCGAGTTCGCCTGCTCCTGTTCGGCTCCGCTCTCCTGGCGAGCGCGGGGGCGAGTCCAGGCCCTGGGCACGCGGCGCGCACCGCCCGGCCCTTCGACACCGTCGTCCTCGTCACCGTCGACACCTTGCGGGCCGATCGGCTCGGAGTCTACGGCTACCACGAGCCGACCAGCCCGGTGATCGACGCCTTGGCGGCCGATTCGGTACGGTTCGAGCGCGCGGCGACCACGTGCCCCGCCACGGCTCCGGCGGTCGCGTCGATGCTGACCGGGCATCATCGCGCCGTGCACGGCGTCGAGCGCAACACGAACCGCCTGCGCCGCGACGTCGTCACGCTGGCCGAGATCCTCCGGCGCGCCCGCCATCGCACCGTCGCCGTCGTCTCGAACGACGTACTCGATCGACGCGGCTTCGACCAAGGCTTCGAGCGGTTCCACATGGCCGTCGTCGACCCGACGCGCCGGGCGCTCGGGCTCGACGTGTCCGTGGTCAAGCACGTGGGACGAGAGCTGCGTCGTCTCGGGAGCGAGCCCGCCTTCCTGTGGGTGCACTTCATGGCGCCACACGGGCCGTACCGGCCGCCACCCGGCCATGCGAAGCTCTTTCCGCGCTGGCGCTACCTCCGGCCGGGCGACGTCCCGCTCCCGCTGCTTCCGGGCAACTACGGACTCGGAGGCATCCCACGCTACCAACGACTGGGAGGCCTGCGTGATCCCGCGCATTTTCGAGCCCGCTACGATGCCGAGGTGCGGTACGCGGACACCCTGATCGGGATGATCGTGCGCCGGCTGCAGCGTGCCGGGCGATGGGACCGCACGCTGCTCGTCCTCACGGCCGACCACGGCGAGAGCCTCGGTGAGCACGACGCCTATTTTCAGCACGGCTGGTTCGCCCATCAGGCGACGGTACGGGCGCCGCTGCTCATCCGAGCGCCCGGTCGCCTCCCGGCCGGTCGCGTGACGAGCAGCGTCAGTCTGATCGATCTCACGCCGACCATCCTCGCCCTGCTCGGCATCCCGGCCCGAACGTCCTTCGAGGGCCGGTCCCTGCTGCCGGTGATCGACGGCCACACCGGCGACCGGCCGGCGTTCACCCAGACCTACTACGCCAACAGGGTCGACGCCCTCACGCTCGGCCGGTGGAAGTACGTGCGGACGTCGGCGCCCATGGCTCTGCCATCCGGGACGGCGCCACGAACGAAGGCCGGGCGTCCACCCGCCCCGCGCGAAGCGCTCTACGACCTGACCTCGGATCCGAACGAGACGACCGACCTCGCCGCCCACCGCCCCGACGTACGCGCCCGCCTCGCGGCGCGTACCGCGGCCTGGCTCCGAGGGCAGATGAAGCGCCGCCGGGTGCTCCCGCCTCCCCCACCCAGCGTCCAGCGCCGAGCGGCAGGCGAGGAAGAACGCTTCCAGGATCGGCTGCGGGCGCTCGGCTACCTCGACTGAGCGACCATGCCCGTCAGTGTCGCACTGACCTCCCAGAGCCGGCGCGCGTCGTCAGGGCGCCGCGCCCCGCGGCTCGGCGGACGCGGCCGCCGCTCGTAGAAGTACTCGCCCGTCACCATCGCCAGCTCCGGCGCCACACACAGATGCACGATGGTATCGGCCCCCTGCGCCGGCGTCCGCCGCAGGCGCGTGATCAGCCGGCTGCCCCAGTCGAGGATGCCGTGGTTGTTCTGACCGAAGCGGGTGGCCACGTTGCCGGGGTGCATGCAGTTGACGGTGATCCCCATGCCCTCCAGGCGGCGGGCCAGCTCGCGCGTGAAGAGCACGTTGGCGAGCTTGGTCTGGCAGTAGACGCGCAGGCCGCGGAAGCGGCGCCCGCCATCGAGGTCCGCGAAGTCGAAGCGACGCACGAAGCGGTGACCGACCGACGAGACGTTCACCACACGGGCCGGCGCACTCTCCCGCAGGCGCCCGAGCAGCAGGTTGGTCAGCAGGAAACCGGCGAGATGGTTCACCGCCAGCGACGTCTCGATGCCGTCAGGCGTCAGCACGCGCTCGCCCATCACCAGCCCCGCATTGTTGACGAGCACGTGCAGCGGGCGACCCGAGGTCAGGAACTCCGCCGCCACGCGGCGTACGTCGGCCTGCACGGCGAGGTCGCCGAAGAGGACGTCCGGACGCCGCCCCGCCTCACGCTCGAGCCGTGCCGCCGTGGCTTCGGCGCGGGCCCGGTCGCGCGCCACCAGCACGAGGTCGGCCCCGGCGCGCGCCAACCCGGCCGCGGCCGCTTCGCCGATACCGCTCGTCCCACCCGTGAGCAGCACGGTCTTGTCACGCACCGTCCAGGTCATGTGCGGCCCTGGTACCCCACCGCGGAGTGCCTGGCCAGAACACGGCGCTCAGCGCGCGAGGTACTCGGCCAGCGCGGTGGCGTTGTTGAGCCGCGTCTCCTTCGAGGCGAACACGAACGTCACGCGCCCCCGCCCCATCGCTTCGCGCAGGGCCGCCACTCCCGCCGGATTGCCGTCGAGCTCCGCCGCGTAGCGACGGCGGAACTCGTCCCACTTGGCCGGATCGTGGCCGTACCAACGCCGTAGCGCCGTCGAGGGCGCCACCTCGCGCGCCCAGAAGTCGACGCGGGCATCCTCCCGGCGGACGCCGCGCGGCCAGAGCCGGTCGATCAAGATGCGCCGGCCGTCCGCGGCCGCCGCGGCGTCGTAGATGCGCTTCGTGCGGATCACGTCTCGATCGTCCGGTAGACGCGCTCGACGGCCTCGACGCCGTACGCACGTTCGAGCCGCCGCACCGTGAAATGCCCGCGCGCCATGTTCTGGAAGTGATCCATGAAGAGGTTGTTGACCAGCACCCCGCCCCCGGCACCGACGATCGGCACCGCCTGCGCCGCCGCCTTCTCCGAGACCACCACCCCGAAGCGAGCGGCGACCTCGGTCACCAGTCGCACCAGCGGGGGCGCCGCGGACTTGGCCCCGGCCTTGGTGGCGACGTGCTGCGCGGCCTCGGTCACGACGTGTCCGAGCGCCGCCCGGATGGCGAAGTACGACGACTCGGCCGCGTCGTCACGTGGCGAGCGGCCGCCGAGCGCGAACACCTCGACGCACGCCATCTTGGTCGCCGGGTCGGCCAGATCCTCACCCTGCCCGCGCGCGACGTCGGCGATCGAGCGCAGCATGATGGTCGTCGAGACGGGCAGCTCGATCGTCAGACTGGCCAGCCCGAAGGCGCCGCCGAGGCCGCCGGTCACCGAAACGGCGAGCTTGTGAAACAAGTCGCCGGTCGGCACGGGAACGGACGAGCCCATCGTGAGCAGCGCCACGTCGAGCGCCGTGGCGAGCGAGCGCCGGGTGACGCCCACGATGCGCGCCCGCCAGTCGGCGGGCAGGTACGCGAGACCGGCTTCGAGCGGCGAGCCGATCAGGTTCGTGAGCCGCATGGCGAGCCCGGGATGCTCGAGAACCCGTTTGGCGCCGCGCAGCTCCTCGAGATGGGCCGGACTGAGATCCGCCATGGCGTCGCGCCCGTCCGTCCCCGCTACACGCGCAGCTTGAAGGCGGCGATCGCGTTGTCGCGCAGGAACCGGCGGCGGATGTCGTCCGACAGGCCGAGCGGCGCCAGCTCCGACATGACCCGCTCCCACTGCAGCAGCGGGTAGTCCGTCGCGAAGCAGACTTTGTCCCGGCCCCAGCTCGAGAGGAACTTCACGAACGCCGGTTCGTACCGCTTGGGCGGATGCGCGGAGGTGTCGATCCACACGTTGCGGTGCTTCCAGGCCACGGCCAGCATCTCCTCCGTCCACGGCCAGCCGATGTGACCGCACATGATGCGCAGCTCGGGGAAGTCGAGCGCCACCTCGTCGATGTAGAGCGGCCGCCCGGTCTCGGACGGATAGAGCGGCCCCGTGTGGCCGACCTGCGTCTGGAAGGTGACGTCCAGCTCCACGGCCTTCGCGTAGAGCGGGTAGTACATGCGGTCGGTCGGCGCCTTCTTCCACATGAAGGGCTCGATGCGCAGGCACACGAAGCCGCGCTGGCGCACGTAGTGGTCGAGCCCGCGCACTGCCTCCATGATGTTGGTCGGGTCGGCGTGGTACTGCCCGTAGATGCGGCCCGGGTGCTTCTCCTGCGCGGCCGCCACCTGCTCGTTGTCGCCCGCCATGAGCGCGATCTGCACGCCGGCGGCGTCCATGGCGTCGATCATGCGCGCGACGTCCGTCCCCTGATGGAAGACGTCGAGCATGCCGTAGTTGCGGAAGACGTTCTCGCCGATCGGGTTCACGCCCGGGGGCGTGCCTTTGATGTACTGGGTCCAGACGTCGATGACGGGGATGTCGGCGGCCATGCGGTTCTAACACAGCGGCCGGCAAGGGAAGTCAACCAGCCGCCTCACGCAAGGCGCCTTGGCGCGGCTCCTCCATTCAGATGGCCGATGGCTCACCGGCGGCGGGGCAGCGCCGCAGCGATCGCGTCGGCCAACTGCCCCGCGAGGGCGACCTCGGCGTCGACCAGGGCGTCGTAGCCCTCGCGCGCCAGCGCCAACGATCCCGTGAAGGGATGCTCGGTCCCCGGCTCTGCCGCCGCGCCTGGTTCGATGCGAAACACGGCGACGAGCACCGCCTCGCCCGACGCCGTACCGTGGAAGCGCTCCACGAAGACGTCCACGACGTAGTCCCAGCGATCCCGGTCGGCGGGATCGAGGCCCACGTCCTCGCCCAGCGCGTTCGACAGCGCGGTCCAGAGATACAGGCGCAGGCCGTCGCTCAGGGGCTCGGCCCAGCGGTGGTTCTGCGCCGGCCGGACCTCGCGCGCCCCGGTCTCGACGACGATGCCGGGCTGGTCGAGGTACGGTGCCACGGCCACCCGGCCCAGTCCGATCCGCGCCGGTCCCGCCACGCGCGCGGCTTGCGGCGGCCGCGCGGCGCGGAGCAGGTACTGCGTTCGCACCGGTGCCGAGCCGCCACAGGCGACCAGCAGCACGGCGCAACCGAAGGCAAATGTTCTCATGGCGTTCCTGCCTGTGGCTCGGGATCCTCCGGTGGGTCCCGCGGGAAGATCAAGGCGTTCGGCTTCTCTTCGAGCGTCTCGAGCACGACCCGCAGACTTCGCAGCGTCCGATTCAGCTCGGTCATGGTGCGCGTGAGACGCTCCTGGAGGGCCGAGTCCGCGGAGACCGATTCCAGCACCTTGCCCAGATCGACCAGCGTCGCATCCAGCGTCTGCGGCAGGGCGCGCATGCCGTCGCTGCGCAGCAGCACGTTCAGGTTCGAGAGGACACCGTCCACGCGATCGAGCAGCTCGTCCAGCGGCAGGGCGTTCAGCTTGTCGAGCAGCGCCGTGACCCGATGCTCCACCGCCTCCAGGCCGCCCGCAGCGGCGGGAATCGTCGGCCGGCCGGCGAAGCGGCCCGTCGCCCCCGCCGGCTCGTCGGGGTAGACGTTCAGCGAGACGTACAGGCTGCCCGTCAGCAGGCTGCCGGTGGCCAGCGTGGCGCGCATGCCCTGGCCGATCGCCTGCGTGACGGCGCGCGACAGCGTGGCCGTGCCCTTCTCCGAATCGGGCAGCCCGAGGCGACCCGGCTCGAGTCGCAGCAGCACCGGGATCGATTCTCCCTCGCCGATCAGCCCCTCGGTCCCCAGCTCGCGCAGGAGGATGCGCTCGACGTGGCCCACGCGGACGCCACGGTACTCCACGGGCGCGTCGGGCTTCAGGCCCCGGACCGAGCGCGCGAACCGCGCCACGTACTCGACGCCGTGGCGATAAGGGCGCTCGCTCACGGCGGCGTGGCTCGGGTAGAGGTCGAAGCTGGCCCCGGACTCGACGCGCCCCCCGGGCTCCACCCCATCGGGAAGGCCGAACGTCACGCCGCCGACCAGGAGCGCCTCGAGCGACGCCATCTGCACGTCGATGCCGTCCGAGGTGGCGCTGAGCGAGATGCCGCTCGCGTTCCAGAACCGCGTCGACGAGGTGACGAGTTCGTCGTACGGGGCCTCGATGAAGGCGCTGTAGTGCATGCCCTGCGTGGCGACGTCGAACGTGGCGCTCTCGATGCGCCCGACACGGTATCCCTTGTACAGAACCGGGTTGCCGCTGCCCACGGAGCCCGTGCGATCGCTCACGAGCTGGACGCGCAGACCCGGCGTCCCCGTGGGGGTCACCGGCGGGACGTCCAGGCCGACGAAGCGGCGCCGGCCCTTCTGGCCGCTCCCCGGGGCAAGCTGGATGAAGCCGCCGGAGAGCAGGGTCCCCACGCCGGAGATGCCCTCCGGTCCGATGCGGGGGCGCACGACCCAGAACTGCGTGTCCTCGCGGAGGAGAGGTGCCACCACCCTGTCGAGCCGCGTGATCACGACGACGCTCTCGAGGTCGTCGTTCAGCCGCAGGGTGTCGACCACGCCCACTTCGACGCTGCGCACCTTGACCTTGGTCTTGCCGACCTCGAGGCCCTCGCCCGAGGAGAAGACGATCGTCACCCCCGGCCCCCGGCTCCGCAGGTCGTGAATCACCATCCACAGGCCGAGCACCAGGGCGACGATCGGTACCAGCCAGATGCGCGCGATCCGGCGGCGCGGCGTGACGGTGGCCCGTGCCTCAGCCATCGGCCTCTCCGAGGTGGTCCCAGATGAGCCGTGGATCGAAGGACTCGGCGGCGAGCATCGTGACGATCACCAGCCCGGCGAACGCCAAGGCCGCCGACCCGGGCGTAATCAGCAGCAACCCCCCGAGCTGGATGAGCGTCACCAGAATCGCCACGACGAAGACGTCGGTCATCGACCACTTCCCGACCAGCTCGGTGAGGCGATACAGCCGCGCCCGCTCGTGATGGGACGCA
>Ga0299906_10001721_pt1 | contig 18565 bp, 13 predicted proteins | sample RVTome_14_FD_200259 | JGI IMG/M metagenome (GOLD analysis project Ga0299906, IMG submission 200259) | Soil microbial communities from uranium-contaminated site in the Upper Colorado River Basin, Wyoming, United States - RVT145D125 (version 2) ...
CCCTCGACGAGGTCTGCGTCCCTGCCGCGCGCGCGACGCGGCGCGGCCGGCAGACGGTCCTGGTCTTCGCCGACGCCACCGGCCGCGTGGTGGACCTCGACCTGCGCGGCAGCGAGCGGGATCTGCGCGAGCGAGCGCGCCTGCAGGCCCGCGAGCTGGCCGACGGCGAGGCTCCGCCGCGCCGCGGACCCGGGCGGCCCCGGCTCGGGGTGGAAGGCCGGGAGGTCACCCTGCTCCCCCGCCACTGGGCCTGGCTGAGCGCCCAGCCGGGCGGGGCCTCGGCCACGTTGCGGCGTCTCATCGAGAAGGCGCGCAGGGAGACCGAGGGGCGCGATCCGACGCGGCATGCGCGCGACGCGGCCTACCGCTTCATGGCGGCGATGGCCGGCGACCTGCCCGGCTACGAGGAGGCGCTGCGCGCTCTCTACCGCGGCGACCGCACCGCGTTCCTCGAGAAGGTCGCTGGGTGGCCCGCCGACGTTCACGCCCACGTGGAGCGGCTCACCGCCGAGGCCTTCGGCGGGGCCGAGCGGGCCGCCCGTTGAAGCGCGGAGACAGGCGAGCCCGATCTTGCAGGACCTGACCGAAGGACCGATCCCCGGCCACCTGGCGCGCATGGCGGTGCCCATCGCCATCGGCATGGTCTTCCAGACTCTCTACTTCCTCGTGGACCTCTTCTTCGTCGCGCGGCTGGGCGACGCCGCGATCGCCGGGCTGGCCTCGGCCGGCAACCTCCAGTTCCTCGTGATGGCGCTGACCCAGGTGCTGGGTGTCGGCACGATGGCCCTGATCGCCCTCGCCAGCGGCCGCAAGGACCGCGGCGACGCCAACCTCGTGTTCAACCAGAGCCTCGGCCTCGCGGCTGTCTGCGCCGCGAGTTCGCGCTGATGTTCGGCTACATGGCCGTGATCTACTGGGCGATCCGCGGCTTTGGACCCGAGGCCCAGGCCGGCTTCGGCGTTGGAACGCGTGTGATGCAGGCGATCTTCCTGCCCGCCATGGCCATCGCCTTCGCGACGGCGCCGGTCGCCGGCCAGAACGTCGGAGCGCGAAAGCCCGAGCGCGTCCGCGAGACCTTCCGGACGGCGGTCGTCGCGCTCAGCGCGATCATGGCGGGGCTCACGTTGCTCTGCCAGGTGCGGCCGGAGATGCTGATCGGGTTCTTCACCGCTGACGCCGCGGTGATCGCGGTCGGCGCCGAGTTCCTCCACGTGATCTCGCTCAACTTCGTCGCCTCCGGGATCGTCTTCACCTGCTCGGGGATGTTCCAGGCGATGGGGAACACGCTGCCCTCGCTCGCTGCCAGCGCCACGCGCATCGTGACGTTCGCGGTCCCGGCGGTCTGGCTCTCGACCCGGCCGTGGTTCGAGCTGCGCCACCTCTGGTACGCATCGGTCTGCACCGTCGCGCTGCAGGCCGCCGTGGCCCTGTGGCTGGTCCTTCGCGAGATGCGTCTCCGGCTCGCCGCGCTGGACGCGCCCGCTGGCGGGGCCCTCGCCGCCGAGGCCCCCGCCGCCCCGTGAGCGGCGCGAGCAGCCCTCAGACGTCGAGCGACTGCAGGAAGGCGGCGCCGTCCCGGGTCATCTCCATGTCCTGCTCGAGGTAGTAGTTCCGCACACCGGCGCGCTTCGCCGCGGCGAACGTCCCCTTCCAGTCGATGCTGCCCTTCCCCACCGCCACGATGGTCTTCGTCTCCGCGTCCCAGCCCTGCAGGTGCATCGAGTAGAAGCGGCCGGGATACCCGGTGAAGTAGTCGGCGGCGACGAAACCGTGCCGGATCGTGGACATCTGGAACTGGAACTGCACCAGCTTCGGATCGAGCAGCTCGAGCAGGAGGTCGTAGGTGCGCATCCCGCCCACCGAGGAGACCTCGAACCTCTCGTTGTGGAGACCCTGCTGCAGACCCGCGGCGGCGGAGACCGACGCGATCTCGTTGTACTCGTGGGCCGCCCGCTTCACGTCGTCCAGGGTCGGCTGCTCCGGACCGCCCAGGGTCGCGGTGATCATCTGGCTGATCCCCATCTCCTTCGCCCAGGCGATGCTGGCGGAGTGGGTCTCGCGGAGCTCCCGCATCGTGAAGTGCGCGCTCACGCAACCGAGACCGCAGTCGGAGAGCACGCGCTTCAGCTCAGCCGGGCGGGGGAGGCCGGCGAAGTCCTCGTAGCCGATGGGCGAGCACAGCTCGACCTCGCGGATCCCGAGGGAAGCGAGCTGCTTCAGCACCCCCGGAAGGTCCTGCTTCATGGCCTCCCGATGCGGCCAGGTCTGGCTCCCGATCAGCAGCCCGAGGGGGCTGGCCCCGATCGATGCATCGCGGCTGGCGAGAGCGCCGGCCACGGCTACCCCGGACGCACGGATGAACTCGCGGCGGGACATCGGCATGCGCGTCTCCTGGCTCCTGGGAGCATCCACCCAGCCGGACGCTATGCCCCGATCCAGGGGGAGTCAAGGCAGATCGCGGTCGCCGGCTATGCAGGTGCGTCGATCCGGCGGCTGTCGCCTGTAGAATCCGGGGGCACGAGGAGCTGATGTGACGCTCTTTGACCCGCGGGCGGCTGGCGACGGCGCGAGGCGGCTTCGAGGGGTGGCACTCGCGGTCGTCGCGCTCGCACCCCCGGCGAGCGCGCAGGACGCCCCGAGCTTCACCCGGGACGTCCGTCCCATCCTGGCCGCGAGCTGCTTCCCCTGCCACGGCCCCGACGGCGGCCAGCGCGAGGCGGGAATCCGCCTCGACCTCGAGGAGACGGCCAAGTCGCCGAGCATCCTGGGGACGGTGGCGATCGTGGCGGGATCTCCCGAGGAGAGCGCGCTGATCGCCCGGGTCGAGCACCCCAGCGAGCGCAAGCGGATGCCGGACCTCTCGAGCGGCAAGCCGCGCCTGACGCCGTCCCAGATCGGGACCCTGCGCCGCTGGATCGGCGCCGGGGCACCCTGGGAGCGGCACTGGGCGTACGTCGCCCCGGAGCGGCCCGAGCCACCTGCGACGGAAGGCGCCTGGGCGCGCAACGCGATCGACGCGTTCATCCGGTCCCGCGCCGCGGCCGCCGGGATCTCCCCGTCGCCCGAGGCGAGCCGCGCCGAGCTGCTACGGCGCGCCAGCTTCGACCTCACGGGGCTGCCCCCGACGCCCGCAGCGGTGCGGGCCTTCGAGGCGGACGCGGGCGAAGGCGCCTGGGAGCGCCAGGTGGACCGGCTGCTGGCGTCGCCCCGCTACGGCGAGCGCATGGCGGCCTTCTGGCTGGACCTCGTGCGCTACTCGGACAGCGTCGGCTACCACAGCGACAACGCCCGACCGATGTGGCGCTACCGGGACTGGGTCGTCTCGGCCTTCGACGGGAACATGCCCTTCGACCGCTTCACCGCGGAGCAGCTCGCCGGGGACCTGCTGCCGGATGCCGGCCGGTCCCAGCGGATCGCCTCGGGCTACAACCGGCTGCTCCAGACCACGGAGGAGGGCGGCGCCCAGCCCGACGAGTACCGGGCCATCTACCTCGCCGACCGGGTGCGCAACGTCTCCAGCGTGTGGATGGGGGCCACCCTCGGCTGCGCCCAGTGCCACGACCACAAGTTCGACCCGTACCTGTCGAGGGACTTCTACGCCTTCGAGGCCTTCTTCGCCGACGTCGACGAGCCACCGGTGAAGCGCCGGCCGCGCGACTACCTGCTCGAGCCCGGCGAGCGCGCGAAGCTCGAGCGTCTCGAGGCGGAGGTCGAGGCACGGCGCGACGAGCTTCGGGCGGCGGCCGAGGCGCGCCCGGGGGATGCCTGGGAGCGCGCCCTCGCCGCACAACCGGTGGTGGAGTTCGAGACCCTGGAGGCGGTCGAGGCCGAGGCGGCGAACGGCACCGGCGTGCTGATCCAGGGCAACGACTTCTCGGTGATCGCGTCCACCGCCGCCGGCCCCCGGCCGCCGCGGGACACCTACAGGGTCCGCTACCGGAGCCTGCGCCCGGGCCTGCGCGCCCTGCGCCTGGAGGCGATGACGTTCGACGAGCTGCCGGCGGGCGGCCCGGGGCGCGGCCCGGAGGGAGCCTTCGTCGTCTCGGAGCTCGAGCTGCTCGATTCCTCCGGCCGGCGCGTGCCGCTGCGGGGCGCCAGCGCCTCGACGCCCGAGGCCCCGGGGTTCTCGGCGGCCGCCGCGATCGACGGCGACACCGGCTCGGGCGGCTGGGCGCTGGAGGCGGCCGACGCAGAGAGCCACCGCCTGGTGGTGGAGCTGGCCGACCCGGCGGCCGTCGCTGAAGAGACGGAGCTCACGCTGCTGCTGCACCAGAACGCCGGCCAGGGTCGGACCCTGGGCCGATTCCGCCTGGCGGGCAGCGCCGAGGCCGGGGCGGTCCGGGCGCAGCGCGGCCCTCCGCCCAGCGCGGAGCTCGTGTCGATCGCCGCGCTCGACCCTGGAGACCGGACCGAGGAACAGGCCGAGAGCCTGGCCGGGTTCCGAGCGCGGCACGATCCGGCGCTCGAGCCGGAGCGGGCCCGGCTCCGCGCCGCCGAGAAGGCGCTCCAGCGCTTCACCGCGGACGCTCCCTTCTCGTACGTCACGGTCGCGACGGAGCCGGAGCCGGTGCGGGTGCTGCCCCGGGGGAACTGGCAGGACGCCTCGGGGGAGGTGGTCCAGCCCGCGGTACCGGGCTTCCTCGGCGAGCTGGACACGGGCGGGAGCCGCGCCACGCGGCTCGACCTGGCCCGCTGGCTGACGTCCCGTGACAACCCGCTCACGGCTCGGGTCCTGGCGAACCACCTCTGGAAGCTGTGCTTCGGCCACGGCCTCGTACGCACCGTCGAGGACCTGGGGGCCCAGGGAGAGTGGCCGACGCATCCGGCCCTGCTGGACTGGCTCGCGGTGGAGCTTCTCGACAGCGGCTGGGACGTCCGGGCACTGCTCCGCACGATCGTCGCCTCGGCGACCTACCGGCAGACGTCGCGCCCGACCCCCGAGCTGCTCGCGGCGGACCCGGACAACCGGCTCTTCGCCCGACAGTCCCGGTTCCGCCTCGACGCGGAGATGGTCCGCGACAACGCGTTGGCGATCAGCGGGTTGTTGTCGGACCGCGTCGGCGGTCCGGCCGTCTACCCGTATCAGCCCGCGGGCTACTGGGCCCACCTCAACTTCCCTCCCCGGGCGTGGTACCCCTCCCCGGGTGACGACCAGTACCGCCGCGCCCTCTACACTTGGTGGCAGCGCACGTTTCCACACCCCAGCCTCGTCGCCTTCGACGCGCCGAGCCGGGAGGAGTGCGTGGGCGAGCGACCGCGTTCGAACGTGCCCCAGCAGGCGCTCGCGCTCCTCAACGACCCGACCTACGTCGAGGCTGCCCGGGTCTTCGCAGCGCGCATCCTGGAGGAGGGCGGCAGCGGGACCGGCGAGCGCATCGAGTGGGCATGGACGCGGGCGCTCCAGCGATCCCCCGCGGAGGCCGAGCGGGCAGCCGTCGAGGCGCTGCTGGAGCGGTCGCTCGAGAGCTTCTCGGCCGACGTCCCGACGGCGCGACGGCTCGTGGCGACGGGGCAGGCGCCGGCCCGGGAGGACCTCGAGCCGGCCGTGCTGGCCGCGTGGACCCAGGTGGCCCGCGCGATCCTGAACCTGCCCGAGCTGGTGACCCGCCCTTGAAGGAGGAACAGGCGCTGCTCGTGACCGACGACCTGGGCGCGCTCAGGGAGCGCGTCTCGCGGCGCACGTTCCTCGGCCGCTCGGGTGTCGGGCTCGGCTGGACCGCCCTCGCCGCGCTGCTCGGTCCGAGGCGCCTGCTCGCCTCGGGGTCGGCGCCCGTCGAGAGCTGGCCGGGTGCGGTCCGGCCGCTCCACGTTCCGGCGCGGGCGAAGCGCGTGATCCACCTCTACCAGGCCGGAGGCCCGTCCCACCTGGAGCTGTTCGACTGGAAGCCGAAGCTGGCCGAGATGCACGGCGAGCCGATGCCCGAGTCGATGACCAGGGGACAGCCGATCGCCCAGCTCCAGGGCCAGGAGCTGCGCTGCTTCGCGCCCCAGCACCCCTTCGCCCGCTACGGCGACTCCGGCCAGGAGATGTCCTCGCTGCTCCCCGAGCTGGGCGGCGTCGCCGACGAGCTGTGCATCGTGCGCTCGCTCCACACCGAGCAGATCAACCACGACCCTGCCCACACCTTCATGAACACCGGAGTCCAGATCTCCGGGCGGCCCGCCGCGGGCTCGTGGGTCTGGTACGGGCTCGGCTCCGAGGCGGAGGACCTGCCCGGCTTCGTGGTGCTCACGTCCCAGGGGCGCGGCGGGCAGATGCAGCCCATCGCGGCCCGGCAGTGGCACAGCGGCTTCCTGCCCGGCCGCTTCCAGGGTGTCCACTTCCGCTCCCGGGGGGACGCGGTCCTCTACCTGCGGCGGCCGGAGGGGACGACCCGGAAGCAGCAGCGAGACGTCGTCGACGCCGTCCGCGAGCTGACCGCGGCCCGCGCCGAGGCCGTCGACGATGCCGAGCTGGCGGCGCGGATCAGCCAGTACGAGATGGCGTTCCGGATGCAGACGAGCGTCCCGGAGCTCACCGACCTGTCCTCCGAGCCGGAGCACGTCCGGGCGCTCTACGGCGCCGAGGAGCTGGACGGCAGCTTCGCGGCGAACTGCCTGCTCGCGCGCCGGCTCGTCGAGAGGGGCGTCCGCTTCGTCCAGCTCTACCACCGGGACTGGGACCACCACAGCCGGATCCGGGACGACGTCGCGCTAAAGGCGCGCGAGGTGGACCGGCCCAGCGCCGCGCTGATCCGGGACCTGAAGCAGCGGGGCCTGCTCGACGAGACCCTCGTGATCTGGGGCGGCGAGTTCGGGCGCACCCCGATGGCCCAGAGCGACGGCCGCGACCATCACATCAAGGGCTTCTCGGTGCTGCTCGCCGGCGGCGGCATCCGGGGCGGCGTCTCCTGGGGCGCCACCGACGAGCTGGGCTACCACGCGGTCGAGCACCCGGTCTCCGTGCACGACCTCCATGCGACGATGCTGCACCTGCTGGGGATCGACCACGAGCGGCTGACGGTCCACCACCTGGGCCGGGACTTCCGTCTCACCGACGTGAGCGGCGAGGTGGTGGAGGGCATCCTGACCTGACGGGAAGGTTTCCGTCGGTCACCCTGGCGAGCCGGCGACGATGCAGAGAGCGGGCATTCCGAAGCTCACCGAGCCGTCCGGCTCGAGGAAAGGGCGCAGGGACTCCTCGGCGGCCGCCCGGGCATGAGCACCTCGGCGGGCTCCACCCGCGTCATCGGGTTCTGGACGGTCACGGCCCTCGTCGTCGGCAACATGATCGGCTCCGGGGTCTTCCTGCTGCCGTCGTCGCTGGCTCCCCTCGGCGGCGGGCTGGCGATGCTCGGCTGGGGACTGTCGGCCGGCGGCAGCATCCTCCTGGCGCTGGTCTTCGCCCGTCTGGCGCGGCGCCGGCCGGCCGCGGGCGGTCCCTACGCCTACACCCGGGAGGCCTTCGGGGACCTCGCGGGGTTCCTCGTCGCGTGGAGCTACTGGATCTCCATCTGGACCACGCTGGCGGCCATCGCCGTGGCCTGCGTGGGCTACCTGGACCCGTTCGCCCCCGACCTCGTCCGCTCGCCGGGCTCTGCGGCCTGGCTCGCCGTCGGGCTCGTCTGGGCCGTGGTGCTCGTCAACCTGCGAGGCGTGGGCGCCGCCGGCCTGGTGCAGGTCGTCACCACGGCCCTCAAGCTGCTGCCGCTCGTCTTCATCGGGCTGGCGGGCGCCGCCTCGTTCGACCCGACGCGCTTCGGCCTCGCCGCGCCGGCCGGTGACACGGTGACCGGCGGCGCATTCCTGGCCGTCACGCTGACGCTGTGGGCCTTCCTGGGCCTGGAGAGCGGCACCGTGCCGGCCGAGGCGGTCGTCGATCCCGATCGGACGATCCCCCGGGCGACCATCGCCGGCACCCTCGCCGCCGCGGGCGTCTACGTGGTGAGCACGGTCGGGGTGATGAGCCTCGTGCCCCCCGAGGCGCTCGCCCAGAGCCCCGCGCCTTTCGCCGACGCGGCGCGCGCCCTGGCCGGTGACGGCGCCGCCCGGCTCGTCTCCCTGGGCGCCGCGATCTCGTGCCTCGGCGCGCTCAACGGCTGGACGCTGCTGGGCGCCGAGATGCCGCGGGCGATCGCCGCCGACGGCCTCTTCCCGGCCGCGTTCGCCCGGCTCTCCGGCCGCGGCGTTCCGGGCGCCGGCCTGGTCATCGCCGGCGTCCTGGCCACCGGTCTGATCCTGATGAAGGCGTCGCTGACGGTCGTCGACCTGTTCACCTTCACCGCCCTGCTCGCGACCCTCGGCGCGCTCGTCCCATTCGTGTTCTGTACGCTCGCCACGATCGTCCTGGAGCGGCCCTCGGAGCGGAGCCCGGGCCGAACCCTGCTCTCCATGGCAGCGTTCCTGTTCGCTCTCGTGGCGATCGCCGGCGCCGGCGCCGAGACGGTCTACTGGGGCTTCCTGACGCTCCTCGCCGGTCTTCCCGTCTACGTCTGGGTGACGCGGTCGCGTCGCGGCGGAGGGGCGGCGTGAGCCGGACCGCGTCGAACGAGTACGGCCGGCTGGCCCGGGTCGTCCTCAAGCACGCTCGCGAGGCGTTCGCCGGCGATGCGCTGATCCGGGAGCAGTGGCGCGACCTGCGCTTCACCGCGCCGCCCGGCTACGACCGGGCCGTGGCCGAGTACGACCGCTTCGCGGAAGCCCTCCTCGGCACGGACGCGGACGTGCGCTGGCTGCCGGCAGGCGACGCTGCGGGGTTGGACTCGATCTACGTCCGCGACGCGTCGGTCGTGTGCCCCGGCGGCATCATCCTGTGCCGGATGGCCAAGCCGCAGCGCGCCTTGGAGCCCCGCGCGCAGGAGCGGGCATTCGCCGAGTGGGGCCTGCCGATCGCCGGCGCCATCCGCGCTCCGGGCACCCTGGAAGGCGGCGACGTGGTGTGGCTCGACGAGCAGACCGTCGCGGTCGGCGAGGGCTATCGGACCAACGCGGAGGGGATCCGTCAGCTCTCCCGGCTCCTCGGGCCGGGGGTCGAGGTCGTCACCGTGCCGCTGCCGCACTGGCGCGGCCCCGGTGACGTCTTCCACCTGATGTCGATGCTGAGCCCCGTGGATCGGGACCTCGCCGTCGCCTACTCGCCGCTGCTGCCGGTCGTCTTCCGCGAGTGGCTCCTCGACCGCGGCATCGAGCTGGTCGAGGTCTCCGACGGCGAGCTCGAGACGATGGGCGCCAACGTGCTGGCGGTCGCGCCGCGGCGGTGCGTGATGCTCGCGGGCAACCCCCGGACGCGCGCGGGGCTCGAGGCGGCGGGCGCCGAGGTGATCGCGTACGCCGGGGACGAGATCAGCGTGAAGGGGGGCGGCGGTCCGACCTGCCTGACGCGGCCTTTGGTGAGGGCTCTGCCGTAGCCGAGGAGGACGACCCGATCGGGGCGCCTGTCCTCACCTGTGGAGGGAGCGCTCCCTGGCGTCGTCGGGGTCGGTGGACACCGCGTGGTCCCGCCACAGCCAGCGCATCATCTCCGGCAGGACCGCCCCCGGCTGCTTCTGGTTGTGGCCGCCGATGCCCCAGATGTAGCTCACGTCGTAGCCCTTCTCGGTCAGCGCCCGGGCCATTCGCACGTTGTTGTGGAACCAGTCCAGGTCCTGCCGGTAGACGCCGTCCCGGACCCCGCGGTTGTCGTTGCGCCCGTCCTGGAGGAACACCCGGAGCGGCTTCCGATCGTGGCGCACGATGAGATCGGGGTACTGGTTACCGCCCCGGCCGGCCAGGTCGACGAAGGTGCCGATCATGCTGATGACCTTGCGGAACTGGTTGGGACGGAACCAGGCGACGGTGAAGGCCGCGATCGCGCCGGAGCTCGATCCGGCGATGCCCCGCTGCTCGGGATCGTCGGAGATGCTGTACTCGCGCTTCAGCGCGGGCAGCAGCTCGTCGACGATGACCCTGGGGTAGCGGTCGTCGACGGAGTTGTACTCCTCGGGGCGGTTCGTGTGGCGATCGCCCCAGCTGTCGATGCGCGCCTCCTCCTGGTCCGGCCGGCGGCCCGGGTTGATGAAGACGCCCAGCATCACCGGGATCTCGCGGCGGTGGATCAGGTTGTCCATCACGTTCGGCGCCCGGAGGTCCGCATCCAGGTTCATGTAGGCCTGGCCGTCGTTGTAGACCATCAGGCTGGCCGGCGTCCCGGGATCGTACTGCGCGGGCACATAGACCCAGTAGGTGTGCTGGGTGCCGGGCCAGACCTCGCTCGGTATCACGAAGGGCCCGTCGATCCGGCCCCTGGGGACGCCCTCCTGCACCAGCGAATCCGGTCCCAGACGGTAGAAGTCGTCCGGGGAAGGGGCGTCCGGGGTCTGCGCCAGGGCCGGGGCGGCGAGCAGGAGGGACAGCCACGCCGTCGTGTGGAGCTTCATGCCGGAAGCCTACCCTGTGACTGCGGAATCGGCACCCCGGTCGCCGGGGTTTCGCTGGACACCGGTCGGCGCTGCCTCCCTCGCGGTCGATTGTGCCCCGGAGGCGCGTGACGTCTGCCCCGCGGTGTAGATTCGCCAGGCGGCAGTCGACGGACTGCAGGAGGAGACTCATGGGAAGAAGAAAGTTCGTGGGATCGGCCACCCTGGCGGCGGTGGGCAGCCTCGCCGCGACGGCGTCCGCGGGGAGGCAGGGTGAGAAGGAGAAAGGTGCACGGCAGCTCCTCGAGTGGCGCGAGTACTCCACCATGTCGCGGGACGCCGCCCAGGCGCTGAACGGCCAGCTCGAGGCCGCGCTGGTACCGGCCCTGAATCGCCTCGGCCTCGAGCCGGTAGGCGCGTTCAGCCCCGTCTTCGGGTCCTCCAGCGCCACCGTCCACCTTCTGATCCCCCACCCCTCCCTCGACTCGGTGACCACGCTCCACGCCAGGCTCCTGGACGACGAGGAGTTCACGGCGAACGCCGGGGCTCTCCTGCAGCCCAACCCCGACGAGGCGGCGTACGTCCGGATGAAGAGCTCTCTGATGCACGCCTTCGAGACCACTCCGAAGATCGAGGTGCCGCCCCGGAAGCCCCGCATCTTCGAGCTGCGCCGCTACGAGAGCCACAGCATCAAGGCGGCGAAGCTCAAGGTGGAGATGTTCGACGAGGGCGAGATCGACGTCTTCCGGAAGACCGGGCTGACCCCGGTCTTCTTCGGCGAGACGCTGGTCGGCGACCACATGCCGAACCTCGTCTACATGCTGACCTTCGAGGACATGGCGCAGCGGGACGCCGCGTGGGCCCGATTCGTGGAGCATCCGGACTGGAAGAGAATGTCGGCCCTGGAGAGGTACAAGGGTACGGTGTCCAACATCAGCGACACCATCCTGCGCCCGACGAGCTTCTCGCAGGTATAGCCGGGCCTCGAGAGGTGGTGGGGGCGAGCGCATGACACCCGAAGACACCGCGTCGCTTCGTGAGATCCTGACCGGGCAGCGCCTGCTCGCGCTCGGCCTGGTGGTCGAGGGCGCGCCGGTGACCGGCCTGCTGCCCTACGCCGTGGACGCAGCTCGCACCGGCCTCTACGTCCAGGCGTCGCGCCTGGCCCGGCACTCCCGCGGCCTGACGCCCGGGGCCGCCTGGAGCGGTGTGGTCCACGTCCCGGACGCCCCCGGCCAGGACGCGCTGCAGGTGCCGCGGCTCGTCCTCGAAGGCGTGGTGCGGCCCCTCGAGCGCGGCGGCCCTGAGTTCCAGGCCGCGGCGCAGGCGTTCACCGATCGCTTCCCGTCGGCCGCCATGACCGTCTCGCTCGGCGACTTCGGGTTCTACTTCCTGGAGATACGCGACGGGCGACTCATCCTCGGCTTCGGCCGGGCGCTGAACCTCGCGGCACACCACTTTCGGGATCTGGCGGCGCCGTAGGCCGGGGGGCCCGCCACCCAACCGTGCCGCACTGCCCCTCGCCCTCGGTGTACCTCTGAGCTACGGCCACATCAGGCAGCGGGCACCGCCCGTCCTCCGAATCTCAACCCATCGCGAGGGCACGAGAGCGACTCGCTCAAAAGCTGTCGGTTATGCATCCCGTGTGGCCGTCCGAGTCAGGGCGTGGTGGCCGACCAGGCGCTCGTGTCGCCCAACTCGAAGCCGTCGGCGAAGATCGACTCCCCAAGAGGTCGTGGTGGCAGATGTCCGGCCAGGCGTCCGTGTCGTCTGGGTCGAGGCTGGTGGCGAGCCATCCAGGAGCTGAGGAAGACGTCGGGGATCATGTCGCTGTCGTCGGGATGGAGGTCCGTGTCGAGTGACCGTCTGCCGAGACGGAGGGAGCCGCCGCATCGCCGCTCGAGGTCTCGCAGGGGTCGTCGCTCGTCAGCCGGTTGATCAGAAACGTCACCTCGAGGTCGTCGTCGCGGAACCGAATCTCGACTCGCCGCCCACGCGCCAGATGTCCACCCTGAGCGCGGCCGAGAGCGGAGCCGCTCCACCGTCTTTCTCGCCGGCGGAACCAGCGTCATCGGACGCCCCTGATCCCGCGGCGCGTCGAGGGCGGCCAACGCGTCGTCCGTGCCAAACAGCCTGTTTTCAGCTCTTCGAGTGTTCCCAGTCGCGTGATGGATTTGCGCGTGGTGATTCTGATCGCCCTAGTCGACCGACGTAGCCTTGGCATTCCTGATGGCGTCTTCGAGAAAGTCGAGAGTGGCTCGCGCGAGGTCGCCCCATTTGGCGTAGTCGGCCGCCACGATCTCGACCTCCCAGGCCGGAGACCCGTCGAAGTCTTCCTGGCTCGCCAAGCACACGAAGGCTCGTCTCCCGAACCCACCAGACTCCCGCCACACCAGGCTCGACAGCATCTGAGCATCGGTAAGCCGAGGACCTTTCGAAACCGCGAACCTGATCCACTTGGTTCCCACATGGAGCGCGCTCTCGTCCGTACCGGTGAAGCCGCGCCCCAGGATCGTCAGAGTCAACATGGCGTCGGGCTCCCCGGCGGCTCGGAGGAGCTTGTTCTGCCTTTTCCGAAGACGCTTCGTGACGTCCTTGATGGCGTCGTCAATGTCTCCCTGATCCAAGTGCCTGTTGAACCAGAGCTCGCGGGCCGCCACGAAGGCCGTAGCCAACTGTTCTTTGTCTGCTCCTGGCGGGGCGTATTCGTACGCCTTCTTCGCCGATTGGTAGTCGTTCCAGAGACCCTCGGCGTACTCGTTGAGTTCGTTCCCGATGACTCCGTCCTGCTCGGCCGCGTTCACGGCGCCGAGCGGCACGGTCGCCCCCGAGATGAACAGTGTCAAAGGGCTGCGCGTCTCGCCTGCCATGGCGACCATCTGAATCCCTGCCAAGACGACGAGGGCGGCAACGTATGCGAATCTCTGCACGCGGCTCCTCACGGCCTCGGTGTGGCGCGCTGTTTCCTGGCACGGATGATCGGAACTGAGATGAGCAGGAAGGCGACGGCAACGCTGCCACCGAGCTTGGCCTGGGCCCACCGGTACTGGCGGATGGTCCTGCGGTAGAGGCCGGCTGTAAACCGATCGTCGAGCTGATCGGCGTACTCCGCCTCGAACCGTGCGATCTGCTCCTTGAAATGGCGACCCTCGGCGAGGAAGGTCCCGAAGCCGCTGGTACTTCCCGGATACGGGAACCACCATGGACCCCAAACCAGCGCCTTGCTCACTAGCGCGATCGCGCACAGCAGGCCGAACGCTCGGCCGAATCTGGATTGCATCGTGTCTCCTACTTCTTCCCCTCCCCGCCCTGGCGAGTGCACGGTTTCGGTTCCTGCGGGTCCAGGTACGACGACCCGCTCCACCGGCACTCCTTGGCAAGTGGAACCGATTCAGGCCTGCGACCCTGGTCCCAGCTCAGCCATCCTACGAGGGGGTGGCAGCGCCGATCTTGAGGCGAATCTGAAACCTTCCTGAAAGGCGCGCTTGGGCCGGGGGGCTCTGGTTCGTGAACCGGCGCTCCAAAGGGCTGAGAGAAGGGTCGAGGCCCGGGCACCTCCGCCCGGCTGACCGCGCCGGAGCAATCCTGAGCCCTGACGGGGCCAGTCCTGCGACCCTAGCGCGCGGCCCAGCGGTCGGGGCGGGACGGCGGGGCGGCCCTTCCCCCCCACAGGGAACTGCCCAGCCCGCTCGCGCCACTGGTCACCGCGTCCCGCCCCTTCCAGTGACTTCCACTCGGCCACTCGTCCGGGTCTCCCGACGACCGTTGGCGAAGCGCGAATCGCCCCTCGCGATCGCCGCCGCCGGGTGAGCGCCCGGCTCAGGCGCTGCCGCGGTTGCGGCGGTCCCCTCCGGCCTGGTCGAGAAGCCGCTGCGCCGCCTCGACGATGGCGTGCATACCCAGCGGACGCGCCGCCTGGAGGGCCTTCCAGAGCAGCTCGCTGAGGCGTGCGCCGTCGCGTCGCTCCCGGGCGGCGAGGGCGCGAGCCCAGTAGAGGTGCGTGCGTGCGAGCAGGGACGGCGACTCGACGCGCTCGGCGTCGGCCTCGCCATCGGCGAAGTGAGCGTCGGCCGTGTCGTCCCGGCCAAGCAGCCCCGCCAGCAGGCCCAGCGTGGTCGACATCGGTCCCAGGTTCGCCTGCGCGTGACCGGCGGCGGCGAAGCGGCCGGCGTAAGGCAGCGACAGCTCGTAGAGCGGCTCGGCTGCCCGGCGCTCGTCGAGCAACGCGGCCGTCTCGGCGAAGGCCGTGAGCAACGTCAGCCGGTTTGCGTCGATGGGGAGCGAGTCGAAGCCCAGGGCCGCCGCCCGCTGGAGCTGCTTGCGCGCCTCTTTGATCTCCCCGGCCTCGGCGAGCATCAGCGCCAGAGGCGCAAGAAAGCCCACCTGATCGGGGAACTGCGCCGGCGCCTGGGCGAAAAGCGGCGCGACCTCGCCAGCCCGGCCCTGGGCCCGTCGCAGCTCGCCGAGCAGAGGACACCCGAAGTAGAGGGCCGCTACGGGTGTGCTCACTCGCCGGCCCAGCTCGGCGGTCTCGACCGCGAGCCGTTCGGCCTCGGCGAGGTCGCCCTGCATGAAAGCACGCGTGGCGCGGTAACCCGAGAGGAAGGGCTCCACCTGGAGCAGCCGCTGTTGCTCCACGCGCCGTTCCAGGCGCGAGGCATCGCGGTCGGCCTCGCGAACCTCGCCCATCACGAGGTGGCCTGTGATGCCGAGGAAGAGCGCGAGCGCCGCCGCCTCGTGATCCCCGGCGGCTTCGGCGCGCTCGAAGGCGTCCGCGGCGGCCTCCAGCCGCACCTCGGGGTCTACGCCCCCCGCACGGTTGTAGGCCCGGGTGCGCAGCAACAGCACTTCGACCGCCGGGTCGCCGCTGGCGGCCGCGAGCCTCTCGGCGTCGGCCATGAGTGTGGCCGCGGCGTCTGGCGCGCCCGCAGCGCTGGCGTGGGCCGACAGCCTCAGCAGCAGCTCGGCGCGGAGCGCGATCGCGTCCTCAGGCGCCTCCCGCAGCGCCTCCTTGAGCAGCTCGACGTCCCGAACGTCGATGATTCCCATCGGTAGCATGTGCCCGACGCAGCCGATGGCGGCGCGGGCCAGGCGCACGCCGTCGCCCCGCTGGCGCGCGATTTCCACGGCCGGACGGCAAACGGCGATGGACTCTGCGAGCCGGCCGCCGCTCGCGAGCGCCTGGCTCTCGCCGAGCAGCAGGTCGAAGCGGAGCAGCTCGTCGGGGCTCGGCAGGTGCTCGAGGGCGGCCCGGGCCTGCGCGCGGTGCGCCGCCGCTTCGTCGTAGGCGTGAACGCGCATGGACCAGTCGGCGGCGCGGCGCGAGTACTCGACGGCCTCGACCGCGCCGCCCCACGCCGCGGTCCGGGCGAAATGGCCGGCGATCTCGGCGAGGTGTGGGCCGGATTGGTCGCCGTGGCGGGCGGCCAGCGTCGACGCCGCCCGCGCGTGGAGGGCGGCCGCCGCCTCGACCGGCAGGCTCTCGTAGAGGACCTCCTGGATCAGCGCGTGGACGAAGCGCACGCGCCCCCCGCGACCCGGCACCACGAAGCCCGCGCGCTCCGCCTCGGCCAGCAGCTCCCCGAGCGGGGCCTCGTCGAGCTCGGCCACCTCGGCCAGCCGCGCCAGCGACACATCGGCTCCCAGCACCGCGCCGCACTCCAGCAGGCGCCGCGTCGCGCCGGAGAGGCGACCGGCCAGTCCCTCGAGGATCTCTCTGACCGGCGCGCGCGAGCGGCTGAGCGCCTCGTCCCGGGAACCGCGCAGGCCGAAGAGCGCGAGGATCCAGAGCGGGCTTCCACCGGTGCGCGCCCAGGTGTCCCGGACCCGCTCCGGGCTCGGGGCCGCCAGGGCAAGCCTCGCCAGCAGCGCACCCACCGCGGCTTCGTCGAGGCCGTCCAGCGGCTCGATCGACACGGCCGGATGGCGGCGCAGGCGCCCCAGCGTCTCGTTCAGCGGGTGCGGCGGGAGCGCCTCGCTGTCGCGGTAGGAGCCCAGCAGCAGCCACGCGCGCTGACCGGCGTCATGAGCCAGGAACTCGAGGAGCTGGAGCGAGCTGGGGTCGGCCCAGTGCAGATCCTCCAGGATCAGGGCCCGGGGCCGCGCCGCAGCCGCCCGGGCGAGCAGCTCGCGCACGGCGTCGAAGAGGCGGAAGCGGGCGTCGGGCCGCGGAGCTGCGCCCTCGGACTCCGACCCGCTGCCGGCTTCGAGCATCGGCCGAGCGAGCGGCGAGCGGCGCGCCCAGTCCGAGAGCTCGGCCTCGCCCGCGCAGAGCTCGCGCACGATCTGGATCCAGGGCCAGTAGGGCGGTGCCCCCTCGCCCTCCCAGCACGCTGCCCGCCAGACCGAGGGCAGCTCCGCGCTCAGCTCCTCCAGGCAGCGCGTCTTGCCGATGCCCGGCTCGCCGGCGAGCAGCCGGATACCGCCCCGCCCGGCCTGGCAGCCGGTCCAGGCCTCGCGGAGCCGCGTCAGGAGCGCCTCGCGGCCCACGAAGTCGCCCGGGGTGGCCGGCGCGCGCTCGCGGATCTCCACCGCAGCCATGAACTGGTAGCCGTGCCGACGCCGCGTCCGGATGAAGCGCTGCTCGCGGCCGTCGTCGCCCAGCGCCCGGCGCACCTCGCGCAGCGCCGTGAACACCGACGCCTCGCTCACGGCGGTCTCGCCCCAGATGCGGTCCAGCAGTTCGTCCTTGGTGACCAGTCGGTGCCGATTGCGGCAGAGGAAGGCCAGGATCTCGAGCGGCCGTGACGCGATCTCGACCCGGGCGCCGGAGCGGCGCAGGGTCAGGGTGCCCTCGTCGAGCTCGAACTCGCCGAAGGCCAGGACCGCTCCGCTGCCGGCTCGAGGCTCCGAAGCCATCGCCGTTTCCCTGGTTGCGCGAAGGCGCGCGAAGGCGCGCTGAGTCTATCGCAGCCCTCGCCGGTCGAGGCGCAGGCGGTGCAGGCACGATTCAGGCTCGGCTCAGGATCGGGCCAGGCCCGCGAGCGCAGCATGCGGCCCGCGAGTCGGCGGTCGAAGCATGACCCTCTCGGGGCGTCGGGTGGATGCTGACCTGCTACGGCGATGAAGGACCCTACTGGATCGTCGAGACCGAGCGGAGGGGTGGCGCTTCGGGATGGAGAGGAGTGGCCACACTCGCGGTCGCGGGCGCAACGAGGAGGGCTGAGCCCAGCCGTACGAGGACCCGGCCCGGCGTCGAGCAGCAGGTCGAGTTCCGTCTCGTCGCTGGCTGCTCGGCCCGGCCGGCCAGGATCCTCCGCGAGGGTCTCAGGGACGCAGGCGCAGGAGGAAGACATCGCCGAGTCCCGCGCTGGTGAGCGGCACTCCGCCGAAGTCCACCGTCTCACTGAAGTTGCCCGTCACGACCACTCTGCCGCCGGAGTCCACGGCCACACCCAGGCCCTCGTCGAACGAGGTGCCGCCGAAGCGCCGGGACCAGACGTGCGAACCGTCGCTTGCCGAGTACGTGGCCACAAAGATGTCGTCCTTCCCTGCGCTGGCGAACGATCCGCCGCCGAAGTCCACCGTCCCCCTGAAGCCACCCGTGACGACCACGTTGCCGCCGGAGTCCAGGGCCACACCACGGCTCAGGTCGCTGGCGGGGCCGCCGGAGCGCCGGGACCAGATGTGCGAACCGTCGCTTGCCGAGTACTTGGCCACGAAGATGTCGCTGAATCCCGCGCCGGTGAGCGGTCCGCCGCCGAAGTCCACCGTCCCCCTGAAGGTGCCCGTCACGACCACGTTGCCGCCGGAGTCCACGGCCACGCCCAAGCCCTCGTCGGACGAGGTGCCGCCGAAGCGCCGGGACCAGACGTGCGAACCGTCGCTTGCCGAATACTTGGCCACGAAGATGTCGTGGTCGCTTCCCGCGCTGGCGAACGGTCCGCCGCCGAAGTCCACCGTCCCAGAGAAGGCACCCGTCACGACCACGTTGCCGCCGGAGTCCACGGCCACACCACGGCTCCGGTCGCTGGCGGGGCCGCCGAAGCGCCGGGACCAGATGTGCGAACCGTCGCTTGCCGAGTACTTGGCCACGAAGATGTCGCCGCTACCCGCGCTGGTGAGCGGTCCGCCGCCGAAGTCCACCGTCCCAGAGAAGGTACCCGTCACGACCACGTTGCCGCCGGAGTCCACGGCCACGCCAAAGCCCACGTCGCCCAAGGTGCCGCCGAAGCGCCGGGACCAGATGTGCG
>Ga0299906_10001722_pt1 | contig 18564 bp, 14 predicted proteins | sample RVTome_14_FD_200259 | JGI IMG/M metagenome (GOLD analysis project Ga0299906, IMG submission 200259) | Soil microbial communities from uranium-contaminated site in the Upper Colorado River Basin, Wyoming, United States - RVT145D125 (version 2) ...
TTCCCGTCCGGCTTCGACGAGGCCGAGGTGGTGACCGTCGACGGCGTCGGTGACACCTACAGCTCGCGCGTCTTCCGCGGAAGGAAGGGTCGCCTCACGCCGGTCAGCCGCAGGTTCCACACCGAGTTTCCCGTCGGACACAACTACGAGTACATGACGACGATGCTGGGCTTCCACCCGCATCGTCACGCCGGCAAGGTCACCGGGCTGTCGGCTCACGGCTCCCGGGACGACCGGCTGCTCCGGGTGCTCGAGGGCTGGCTCGCGGAGGTGTGGTCGGCGCGCAGGGGTCGCCCCTACTTCTTCATGATGCACTCGACCCACGGTGCCACCGACGACGACCCCGCGTTCGACACGGCGATCCGCGAGCTCCGGGACATCCGTCGCACCACCTTCGGCGACTGGTCCGACCACGATCTCGCATGGGCGATCCAGCACCTCCTCGAGCGCGACGTCACCCGCATGATCGAGCGCGAGATCCCGCACATCGACGGGCAGCCGATCTGCCTCGCGGGTGGCGTGTTCGCCAACGTGAAGCTGAACAAGCTCGTGAAGGAGATGGGATTCGGCGCGATCTTCGTCCAACCCGCGATGGGGGACGGCGGCCTCGCCTTCGGAGCGCCCCTCTGGAGCCTGGCCGAAGAGCGCGGCGGCCTCGCTCCCTACCGGCTCGAGAGCGTCTACCTCGGTCCCGAGTACGGCGAGGACGAGATGCTCGCGGCGATCCGCGCCGAAGGCCTCGAGGCCCGGCGTCACGATCCTGTGGAGCCCGTGATCGCCGAGCGACTGGCCGAAGGCCGCGTCGTGGCGCGCTTCCAGGGACGGATGGAGTTCGGTCCGCGCGCCCTCGGAAACCGCTCGATCCTCTACCACTGCGCCGACGCCAGCGTGAACGACTGGCTGAATCAGCGCCTCGACCGCACCGAGTTCATGCCCTTCGCGCCGGCGACGATCGAGGACGAGGCCCACGCGAGCTTCTCGGGGTTGCGCGGCGCGGAGCACACCGCCGAGTTCATGACGATCACGTCGGACTGCTCGGAGGGCTTCCGCAGGGCCTGCCCGGCCGCGGTGCACGTCGACGGGACCGCGCGCCCCCAGATCGTCCGAAAGCAGACCAATCCCTCCTTCCACGCCGTGCTCGAGTCCTACCGCGCGCTCACCGGGGTGGGCACCGTGGTCAACACCTCGTTCAACATGCACGAGGAGCCGATCGTGTGTACTCCGCAGGACGCGGTGCGCAGCTTCATGCGCGGACACCTCGACTACCTCGCCATCGGCCCCTTCCTGGTCGAGAATCCGCACCTCGGCCCGGTGGTCGGCGCTCCCCCGCGTCGTTCGGGACCGTCCGGGCCCGCGGCGTGAAGGTCGCGGTCTTCGGCCTCGGCTACGTCGGTTCGGTCACGGCGGCGGCGCTGGCTCGCGACGGCCACGAGGTGGTGGGCGTCGACGTCGCCGCCGCGAAGATCGACGCGATCCGCGAGGGCCGGCCGCCGGTCCTGGAGCCCGGGCTTCCTCCCATCGTGGCCGGCGCCGTCGAGGCGGGTCGGCTCCGCGCCACCGACGACCCGGCCCTCGCCCTCGAGGGAGCCGAGGTGTCCCTGATCTGCGTGGGGACCCCGAGCCGGAGCGACGGCTCCCTCGACCTCTCCTACGTGGCGCAGGTCTCCCAGCAGATCGGCTCGAAGCTCTCCCTCGCCGCCGACGGGCATCGGGTGGTGGTGCGCAGCACGGTCCTGCCGGGCAGCACGCGCAACCTGGTGCTTCCCGCGGTCGAGCGCGCAGCGGGACGCCGCGTCGGCGACGGCTGGGACGTCTGCACCAATCCCGAGTTCCTCCGGGAGGGCAGCTCCCTGGAGGACTACGACTCCCCGCCCCGCATCCTCGTCGGCGAACGCGAGCCGGGAGGCGGGGACGCGGTGCTCGCGCTCTACGAACGCGTCGCGGCCCCGCGCTTCTCCCTTCCCCTCGAGGTCGCCGAGGCCATCAAGTACACCGACAACGCGTTCCACGCACTCAAGGTCACCTTCGCGAACGAGATCGGGCGCGTGTGGGAAGCCGCGGGTGCCGACCCGAAGCAGGTGATGGAGGTCGTCGCGAGCGATACGAAGCTCAACATCTCGCCGGTCTACCTCCGACCCGGCTTCGCCTTCGGCGGCAGCTGCCTGCCGAAGGACCTGCGCGCGCTCACCACGGCCGCGCGCGACCGCAACGTCCGGATCCCGATGCTCGACGCGGTGCTCGCCTCGAACGAGGTGACCGTCCAGCGGGCGCTCACCGCGGTGCTCGCGACCGGGGCGCGGCGGGTGGCGCTGCTCGGCCTCGCCTTCAAGCCCGACACCGACGACCTGCGCGAGAGCCCGCTGCTCGCGCTGGCCAAGCGCATGATCGGAGAAGGGATCGATCTCTCCATCCACGACCCCGCCGTGCTCCTCTCGCGGCTCCACGGCTCGAACCGCGCCTTCCTCGAGCGCACCCTGCCCCACATCAACCGGCTGCTCGTACAGAGCGTCGAGGAGGCGGTCGCCGACGCCGAGCTCGTCGTCGTGGGACACGCCACGCCCGAATACGCGCACGACGTCGCGTGGCGCGACCAGGGGAAGCACGTCCTCCGCCTGACATGAGGATCCTGGTGGTGTCCTCCCGGCCGCCGTGGCCGCCGACCATGGCGGACGCGATGACGGTGGACCGGCTGATCCGGTTCCTCGCCGGGCGAGGCCACGTCGTCGACCTCGCCTGCTTCGTCGAGAGCCAGGACGCCGCGCGCACGCTCCGCGAGGGACTGGGCGACGTCTGCCGCCGGATCGAGGCGGTCGTCCTCCCGACGTGGCGGTCCTACGCGACGACGGCGCTCTCCCTGCCCTTCGGACGCCCGATGCAGACCGAGTACTACCGCTCCGCCGCGATGCGGCGGTGCATCGCCGCCCTGGTGGAGGGCGGCGGCTACGACGTCGTCTATACCCATCTGATCCGCATGGCCGAGTACACGCGCCGCCTTCCCCTCCCCAAGGCGATGGGCATGCAGGTGTGCCAGGCGCTCAATCTCGGGCGGATGGTGGAGCACGCGAGCGACCCGCTCCGCGGGGCCTTCTACCGGATCGAGACCGCCAAGGTGCGCCCCTACGAGGCCGCGGCCGCGGCCGACTTCGACCGGGTCTTCCTGTGCGGCCCGGCCGACATCGAGGCGCTCGAGCGGACGGCGCCGACGCCCAACGCCGTCGTGTGCCCCCACGGCCAGGACATCCCCGAGCTGGATCGCGTCCGGTCGGCGAAGCGCGAGCCCGGAGCCGTGGTGATCAGCGGCGTCATGTCGACCTACACGAATGTCGACGCCGTGACCTGGTTCGCCCGGGAGATCTTCCCGCGCGTCGCGGAGCGCCTTCCCCATGCGAAGCTCTGGATCGTCGGCCGGAACCCGCAGCGCTCCGTGCGCGCACTCGCGAGGCCGGGTCGGGTGGAGGTCACCGGCGAGGTCCCGGACGTGGCCGACTGGCTGTGTCGCGGCGAGGTGGCGGTCGCGCCGCTGCGGATCGCCGCGGGCATGCAGAACAAGCTCGTGCAGGCGATGGCCTGCGAGCTCGGCGTCGTCGCGACCCGCGCCGCGAACGAGGGGATCGGCGCACGATCCGACGACCACCTCCTCCTCCGGGACGACGTCGCGGGCTTCGCCGAGGCCGTCGTCGCCCTCCTCGGCGACGCGGAACGCCGCACCGCGATGGGCCGCGCCGCCCGCTCCTTCGTCGAGACGCACTGGACCTGGGAGGCCCACTTCGAGAAGCTCGAAGCGGTGCTCCGGGAGCTCTCGACGTCGCCGCCCGCCTAGGCGGCGGTCATCCGATCGACGCGGCGGCGCTTCGGCCAGTAGAGCAGGTCCATCGCGCCCGAGAGCTGGAAACGCACCACCTCGGGCGGATCGTGGGCCTCGATGTTGGTCCGCTGGAGGTGGTGGGGGTCCGTCCACGGACGGATCGGAGCGGTGTTCGTCATCAGCACGAAGTCGAACCCCGCTTCGCGAAGCGTCGCGGCCGCCTCGGCGCTGTAGGACTCCTCCTCGCCCCCCACCCAGGCGAAGGCGCGCACGGGCTGCTCGACGTGCTGCTCGAGGAGCCGCTTCGCCTCCACGATCTCGTGTCGACGCTCGGCGTCGCTGAGGTCGGCGCGCAGACGGCGATGCGAATGGGTGTGGCAGACGATCACGTGATGGCGATCGAGGCGACGCAGGTCGTCCCAGTCGAGCACCCCTCGCCGATCCTCGTACTCGTTCTCGTCGTAGGAGAGGGCGTGCTTCTCCCGGAAGGCCCGATGGTCGTCGCAGGGCGCCTCGGGGAGCCCGGCCGGCACGCAGAACCAGCCCGGCCACCCGCGCCGCTCGAGGAGCGGCGCAGCGACCTCCGCATGCGAGCGCAGGCCGTCGTCGAAGGTGAGCAGGAGACCCGGCCTGCCGGGCCGCCAGCGGCCCCCGAGGAAGGCCTCGAGCTGCTCGATGCCGATCGGCTCGAAGTGGCGGGCGTAGAACTCGAGCTGGGCGTCGAAGGCATCGGCATCGGCGCGGGCGATCCCGTGATAGTTGACTGCCCGGAGGTAGGGAGAGAGCAGGACCCGCTGCGTCGCCAGCAGGCCCCGGGAGAGGCCGCTGCGATCGAAGGCGCGCGCGAGGCGAAGCTTCCAGGGATTCATGTCGGGTGGCTCCAAGGGGATCCGGCTCGTCGAGCCCGGCTAGAACCGGAGGTAGCTGAACCCATCGATGGGGCGAGCGGAACACGAGCGCGAGGATGAAAGCGCAGGTAGCGGCGTCCCGCAGGACCGCCGAGCCGGCGCGCCGTCGAGCAGGTCCTGGAGCCCCTGGGACGACGGCTGACGACGCTCTACCTCAGCGCCAGATCCCGTGGAGATCGATGAGCTCGCGGTCCTGGAGGAGATCGCGGTTCACCGCCCGGAACACGTTGTGGTCCACCAGGAGCGCCACGACGTCGGCGCTCTCGAGCGCCTCCTCGAGCTCGACCAGGCGCACGTCGAAGCCCAAGAGCGCCGGAGGAAGCTCGTGCGCGTGGGGCTCGACCACGAGGAGGTGCCCCGCGTTTCGCTTGGCGAGACCCTCCACCACCCTCACGGCTGCGCTCTCGCGCATGTCCTCGACGTTCGCCTTGTAGGTGAGTCCGAGGCAGGCGATCGTCGGGTCGGCGCGACGCGAGGCGGCGTCGGCGATCAGCTCGACCACGTAGCCGGGCTTGCCGTCGTTGACCGCGCGAGCGGACCGCATCAGGGGCGCGAGCTCGGGAGCCGCGTGGATCAGGAACCAGGGATCCACGGCGATGCAGTGCCCGCCGACGCCCGGCCCGGGGCGCAGCACGTCCACCCTGGGGTGCCGGTTCGCCAGGGCGATCAGCTCCCAGACGTCGACGTCGAGCCGGTCGCAGAGCAGCGACAGCTCGTTGGCGAAGGCGATCGACACGTCGCGATAGGCGTTCTCGGTGAGCTTGACCATCTCGGCGGTGCGCGCGTCCGAACGCAGGCAGGAGCCGCGCACGAAGAGCTCGTAGAGCTGGCGCGCGCGATCGGTGCAGGCTCCCGTCACGCCGCCGATCACGCGGTCGTTGTCCACCAGCTCGACCAGGATGCGGCCGGGAAGCACGCGCTCGGGGCAGTGGGCGACGTAGACGTCGCCGGGCTCCCCCTGCAGGACGGGGAAGCGGAGGTCGGGTCGCTCCTCGGCCATCCACTCGATCAGCCGCTCCGTGGCTCCCACGGGCGAGGTCGACTCGAGGACCACCAGGTTGCCGGGCGCGAGCAGCGGAGCGATCGCACGACCCGCGGCCTCGATGTGGCGCAGGTCCGGCTCGTGTCCATCCCTGAACGGAGTGGGCACGGCGATCACGAAGGCGTCGGCGGGCTCGGGGAGGGTCGTCGCGCGCAGCTTCCCGCTGGCGACCACGCGCTCGACGAGGAGCTTGAGATCGGGCTCGGAGAACTGCGGCCGCCCCTGGTTGATGAGCTCCACGGCGCGGGCGTCCACGTCGACGCCCACGACCTCGACGCCGCTGCGGGCGAACATACAGGCCGTCGGGAGGCCGATGTATCCCAGGCCGATCACGGAGACTCGTTCAAAGGTCACGGCGCAACAGCTCCTCCACGATTCGCCCGCTCGCCCTTCCGTCGCCGTAGGGATTGTGAGCCACGCTCATGCTCCGATAGGCGGTCTCGTCATCGAGCAGACGTTCGACCTCCTTGACGATCTTCTCGCGGTCGGTGCCCACCAGCAGGACGGTCCCGGCCTCCACCGCCTCGGGGCGCTCGGTCTTCTCTCGCGTCACCAGCACCGGCTTCCCCAGCGAGGGCGCCTCTTCCTGGACTCCCCCGGAATCGGTGATGATGAGCGAGGCGCGCTGCATCAGGTAGACGAAGGGCAGGTATTCCTGGGGCTCGATCAGGTGCACGTTCGGATGATCGGCCAGCGTCTCCTGGACCGCCGTCTGCACGTTCGGATTCAGGTGGACGGCATACACGATCTCGACGTCGCTGCGGTTCGCGAGGCGTCGCAACGCCTCGCACACCCGGACCAGCCCGCCGTCGAAGTTCTCGCGTCGGTGCCCGGTCACCAGGATGAGTCGCCGGCTCGGGTCGAGATGGCGGAAACGCTCCTCGACGGGGGCCACGAAGCCGGGGTCGGTCTGCATCCGACCGACGACGTCGAGCAGCGCATCGATGACGGTGTTGCCGGTGACGACGATCGACTCGGCGGAGATCGACTCGCGCTCCAGCGCGCGCCGGGAGCGCTCGGTGGGCGCGAAGTGGAGATCCGCGATGGCCGAGGTGAGCTTCCGGTTCACCTCCTCGGGCCAGGGCGCGTAGATGTCGCCGGTGCGCAGGCCCGCCTCGACGTGCGCGACCGGGACCTGGTGATAGTAGGCCGCGAGGCTGGCGGCGAACGTGGTGCTGGTGTCCCCCTGGACGATCACGCGGTCGGGGCGCAGGTCGGACATCACCGCGTCCAGACCGGTGAGGACCGCCGCCGTCGTCTCGGCCAGCCCCTGCGCGTGGCGCATGACGTCGAGATCGCGGTCGACGCCGATGTCGAAGAGCGCCAGGGCCTGGTGGAGCATCTCCCGGTGCTGCCCGGTGATGCACACCAGGCCCTCGAGCCCTTCCGTGGACGAGATCGCCTGGATCACCGGAGCCAGCTTGATGGCCTCGGGACGCGTCCCGAAGATCGTCAGGATCCTCATCTGTCGGTGATCCCTCCTAGCGGGTGGCCCTGGTAGCGCGCTGGCGTGCGAGCGACGTTACGCCAGGATCCGCCCGGTGTCCCAGAGCGGGTCAGTCCGGTTCGAGTCCGCACTCCCGGATCTTGTGGAGCAGCGTCTTGTAGGACACCCCGAGCAGGCGCGCCGCCGCCTTGCGGTTCCACTGGGTGTGCTGGAGCACGCGGTCGATCGCCTCCCGCTCGGCTTCCTGGGCGACGCGGCGCCCCACCTCGCGGAGCGGCACGTCGCCGGCCGTCTCCGCCAGGCCGTCGATCAGCTCGCGGAGCGCGGCGCCGCCGCGCCGCCCGTGCGCGCGGTCCTCGCGCAGCTCGGCGAGGATCGAGTCCTCGCGCCCCAGCACGACCCGGCGCTTGATCAGGTTCTCGAGCTCGCGGACGTTGCCGGGGAAGGAGTAGCGATCGATCTCGCCCTGGAGCTCGTCGGACAATGGCTGCACCGGCTTCGCGTAGCGGGCCGAGAAGCGGCGCAGGAAGGTGTCGACGAGGAGCGGGATCTCCTCGCGGCGCTCCCGGAGCGGCGGGATCTCGACGCCCACCACATTGAGGCGGAAGTAGAGGTCCTCGCGAAAGTCGCCGGCCGCCACCATCTCCACCAGGCGCCGGTTGGTCGCGGCCAGGACGCGCACGTCCACCTTCACCTCGCGGTTGCCGCCGAGGCGGGTGAACTCGCCGTCCTGGAGCACCTGGAGCAGCTTCGCCTGGAGGGGCGCGCTCATCTCGCCGATCTCGTCGAGGAAGATCGCTCCGCGGTGGGCCACCTCGAACTTCCCGTGCTTGCGGCCCGCGGCCCCGGTGAAGGCGCCCTTCTCGTAGCCGAAGAGTTCGCTCTCGAGCAGCTCGGCGGGCAGCGCGGCGCAGTTCACCTTGACGAACGGCCCACCGACCCGCGGCGACAGCTCGTGGGCGGTGCGCGCCACGATCTCCTTGCCGACGCCGCTCTCGCCCTGGATCAGGATGGTGACGTCGGTGTCCGCCACCTGCTCCAGGGTGGTGCGAACGGCGCGCATCGCGTCGCTCGCCCAGACGACGGCGTCTCCCGTGGGCGCGCCTTCGGCGGCGAGGGCGTCGCGCTCGCCGACGAGGGCGCGGCGCTCGAGCACCTTGTCGAGGGTCGCCAGCAGATCGCCGTCCTCGAAGGGCTTGTTGAGGTAGTCGTCCGCGCCCGCCTCCATCGCCGACACGATCGACCGGGCCTTGCCCACCACCGAGAGCATCACGACCGGCACCGCGTCGTCGAGCTCGCGGATGCGACGCAGGGTCTCCAGGCCGTCCATGCCCGGCATCATCACGTCGAGCAGGATCACGTCGGGCGCGGCGCCGCCCTCGAGGAGGGCCAGCGCGCGGCGCCCGTCCTCGGCGGTGTCGACGTCGTAGCCGCGCAGCTCGAGAAGACTGGCGACGAAGGAGCGGATGCCCTCGGCGTCGTCGACGACGAGGGCGCGATGGCGGCGCGCTGCGGCGCTCACGACGCGTCGTCCTCGCGATCGCGGGGCGCCTCCGCGGGCAGGCTGAAGCGGACGCTGCAGCCGCCGCCGAGGCGCTCCTCGAGATGGATCCGCCCGCCGTGCGCCTCGACCAGACGCCGGCAGATCGCGAGCCCGAGGCCCAGACCTCCGCCGCTGCGCGGGCCGAGCTGCACGTAGGGCTCCAGCACCCGCGCCCGATCGGCGGGCGGGATGCCGGGTCCGTCGTCGCTGACGCGGATCTCGACGAAGCCCCCCTCGCGGCCGTCCTCGGACGCCGGGACCCCCCGCGTCGCGATCTCGATCAGCCCGCCGGGCGGGGTGTACTTCACCGCGTTCCCGACGAGGTTCGTCATCACCTGCTCCAGCCGGAGTCCGTCGAAGCGGGCCTCCCGGGCGTCGGCGGCGAGATCGAGCGAGAGGCGCAGATCCTTCTCCTCGAGGAGCGGCCGGAAGAGCTCCACGGTGGCGTGGAGCAGCGGGGCGAGGGGGGCGCGTCCGACCTCGAGCACCTCGGCGCCCCGCGCCGCCTCCGAGGCGGCGAGCAGCTTGCCGATGAAGGCGTCGAGGCGGCGGCAGCTCTTCGCGCTCTCCTCGAGGAACTTGCGCTGCTCGGGAGTCAGCGGACCGACCTCCTCGGAGAGCAGCAGGCGGCTGTAGCCCCCGATGACGGTCACGGGGGTGCGCAGCTCGTGGCTGACCACGGCCAGCAGCTCCTCGCGGTCGCTGCGATCGCGCGCCCCTCGCTCGCGGTGGCCCTCGAGCTCGCGGTGGACGCGCGCGAGCTCGCGGCCGAGCTCGAGCACCTCGGCTTCGAGCCGGCGGACGCGCGCCGCGGAGGCGGAATCCTCCGGCTCCACGGGACGCTCGAGGGGGGGCGCCGTCATCGGGTGCCCCCTCCACCGTGGTATATGTGACGCGGCGCGCCGCGCGGGGCTTCCCGGGACATCCCCGGATTCATCGCCTCGATGGCGCGGCCACTTGAGGACCGCTCCTCCCCCGTCGAGACCCAGCGACTTGACCGACGACCCGACTCACGAGGCGGCGCGGCGCGCCTGCTTCCTCCGCGACGAGATCCGCCGGCATCTGCGTCTCTATCACGTGGAGGACGCACCGGAAATCACCGACGCCGAGTACGACGAGCTGTTCCGCGAGCTCCAGGCGCTGGAGGCCGACCACCCGGAGCTGGCCACGCCCGACTCGCCCACGCGGGGGGTCGGCGCGCCGCCCGCCGAGGGCTTCGCCGAGTTCGCGCACCGCGTGCCCATGCTGTCGCTCGACAACGCGATGTCGGCGGAGGATCTCCGCACCTTCGACGCCCGGGTGCGGCGCGAGCTCGAGCGCGAGGGCGACGTCGCCTACCTGGTGGAGCCGAAGCTCGACGGGGCCGCTGTCGAGCTCGTCTACGAGGATGGCGCGCTGCGCGTGGGCGCCACCCGCGGCGACGGACGCGTGGGCGAGAACGTGACCGCGAACCTGCGGCACTCGAAGAGCATCCCTCCCGCGCTCTCCGGGAAGCCCCCCGGCCGGGTGTCGGTGCGCGGCGAGGTGGTCCTGCCGGTGGCGCGCTTCGAGGCGCTCAACGAGAGTCGCCTCGAGCGCGGGCTCGAGCCCTTCGCCAACCCGCGCAACGCCGCCGCGGGGTCGCTGCGCCAGCTCCACGACGTCGACACCGAGCGCCTGGCCGCCCTCGCCTTCTTCGCCTACGCCGTGGGCGAAGGCCTGACCGACGCGACGACGACCCAGTCGCGTGTGCTCGCGACGCTCGCCGACTGGGGCTTCGCGACGAGCCCCGAAGCCACCCTGTGCGAGGGCGTCGACGCCGTCGTCGAAGCCCACGAGGCCCTGCTCGCGCGACGCGAGACCCTCCCGGTGGAGATCGACGGCACCGTCGTGAAGGTGGACCGCCTCGCGGACCAGGCCGAGCTGGGCACCCTCTCGCGCGCGCCGCGCTGGGCCGTCGCCTACAAGTTCCCGCCGGCGCAGCGGAGCACCACGGTGCTGGGCATCGAGATCAACGTCGGGCGCACGGGCGCGCTCACGCCGGTGGCGAAGCTCGAGCCGGTGCACGTCGGCGGCGTCACCGTCTCGAACGCCTCCCTGCACAATCGCGACGAGATCGAGCGCAAGGACGTCCGCGTCGGCGACACGGTGATCGTGCAGCGCGCCGGCGACGTGATCCCCCAGATCGTGAAGGTCGTGAAGGAGAAGCGCAGGCGGGGCGCGCGGCGCTACCGCTTCCCGGAGCGGTGCCCGGTGTGCGGCTCCACGGCGGTGCGCCTCGAAGACGAGGTGGTCACGCGCTGCCCGAACCTCGACTGCCCCGCCCAGCTCAAGAACAACCTCCTGCACCTCGCGGGGCGCGGCGCCCTCGACGTGGAGGGACTCGGCGAGAAGCTCGTGGACCAGCTGGTCGAGCGGGGCCTCGTGAAGCGCCTCTCCGACGTCTTCCGCCTCGACGCCGAGGCGCTCCGCTCGCTGGAGCGGATGGGCGAGAAGTCGGCGGCGAACCTCGAGGGCTCCGTCGACCGGGCGCGAAGCACGACGCTCGCGCGTTTCCTGGTGGCGCTCGGCATCCGCCACGTCGGCGGGACGGTGGCGGAGCTCCTCGCCAGCCGCTTCGGCGATCTCGACCCGCTCCTGGACGCCCCGGCCGAGACGATCGGGGACGTCCCCGGCGTCGGGCCGGTCATCGCCGAGAGCGTCGCGGCCTTCTTCGCCGACCCGAAGAACCGCGCCGAGGTCGCCGAGCTGCGCCGACTCGGCGTCGCGTGGGAGAAGCGCGAGCCCGCGGCGCCGCGCGGCGACGGTCCGCTCACCGGGAAGACCTTCGTGCTCACCGGCACGCTCGAGGGCATGACGCGCGGCGAGGCGAAGGAGCGCATCGAGGCTCTCGGCGGGAAGGTGACGGGCAGCGTGTCGAAGAAGACCGACTACGTCGTCGCCGGCGAGGAGCCCGGCAGCAAGCTGGCGAAGGCCCGCGAGCTGGAGGTCGAGGTGCTCGACCAGACCGGGCTCGAGGACCTGCTGCGCAGCGCCTGACGGATCGGAATCCCTCGGGGGCGGACGGTGATATAGTCTGATGCTCCTCCGTCACCACGGGTCCCATGCTCCTCACGCGGAACAAGAAGCTGCGCCAGCTCGTCGCGCTGGGCGAAACTGCGAACCTCCTGTTCCTCAAGCTGTTGCTGCGCAACCGGCGCTCGGCGCGGGAGTTCCCGGGGGTCGTCTACCGGGAGTACCTCGCGCGCGTCGGCCGCGACCTGTGGCGTTCGGCCTCGATCTTCGAGCTCTTTCCCGAGCTCGCCGAGAAGCCGCCGCGGATCCTGCTCGAGCACCTGCCGGGACAGGGAATCCACGACGCCATCGACGAGCTGGCGTACATGGCCCTCGTGGCGCGCGCCCTCGCCTCCTCCCTGATCTTCGAGATCGGGACCTTTCGCGGCCGCACGGCACTGAACTTCGCGCTCAACTCTCCTCCCGATTGCCGCGTCCTGACCCTCGATCTGCCCCTCGAGGAGGCGGAGGCGGCCGATCTCGGTCCCGCGGATCGCGCGCTCACGCAGCGCCGCCGCGTGGGCCAGGAGTACGCGAACAAGGACGTCACCCACAAGATCGAGCAGCTCTACGGAGACTCCCGGAGCTTCGACTTCGCTCCCTACGCCGGACAGGCCGACATCGTCTTCATCGACGGCGGGCATACCTACGAGATCGCGCGCAGCGACACCGAGAACGCGATCCGCTTGTGTCGGCCGGGCGGCGCCATCCTCTGGCACGACTTCGGGAACTACGGCGACTACGCGGACGTGGTGCGCGCCGTCCTCGACTGCCTCCCCGCCGACGAGGTCTATCAGATCGGCAGCACGCAGCTGGCGCTCTACCGCAAGCCCTGAGTCCGCCCCGGCGTGGCGACGACGCGGTCGTAGACGACCGCCCGCCGCACCCCGGTCGCCCGCGCGACGCCTCCCTGACGAGGGCCCTGCCCGCTCTGTCCGTCGAGCCGGGAGTCCCGGGAGCCCGCAGCCCCGCTCGGGACGCTCGAGGGCGCGACACGCAGCCGCCCCCGTGGGTTAGGATGATCCGGCGGACCGGGTCTCGGGCAGGCTCCAGACACACCTGTCCCCCGACCAGAATGGCTGCAGGACTCCGATGCTCCCCCCTCCCCCTTCCCGCCTCCGCCTGCTCCTCATCGCACTCCTCGCCTGCTGCGCGCCGGCGTGCGAGGACGGGGGGGGAGGCCACGGCGGAGGCATGGCGATCGCGACGACCAACGCGAGTCCCCCCGCCGTTCCCGCATCGGATCCGGTCTGCGAGGGCCGAGCGGGCAACCGGCCGTTCGACGCGGATGGCGACGGCGCGCTCGACACGGTCTGCGTCGACGACTTCGACGGGGACGACGCCCTCGAGATGGACGATCTCCAGGACGCCGTCGAGGCGCTCGACGACGGCGACCGGCGCCTGGTGGTGGTGCTGGCCGGTGTCTATGCGCCACCCGTCGACCCAAGAGCTCGCCCGGGACGCACGCACGCGCTGATCGAGCTTCCCGACCATGCCGAGCTGCGCTGTCTCTCGGGTGCAGTGCTGAATGGCCCGCAAGGCACCAGCGCGGCTCACGACTTCGCGGTCGTCAGCAACGCGGACCACGTCATCGGCAACGTCGCGGTCGCGATCGTCGGCTGCGAGATCGACGGCGGCGCTCCCGACGTCTACTTCGGTCGCGGCTTCTCCACGCACCTCCGGATCGGCGTCTTCTTCCGCCGCACCCGAGACAGCCGTGTCGAAGACAGCTTCGTCCACCACACCTACCACACCGGCCTGTACACATCCCTGTCACGCGGCGACGTCTTTCGCAACAACCTCGTGGAGGACGCGGGCGGCTTCGGAAACACCGACACCATCGCGCGCACTTCGAAACCCTGCATCTACGCCTACGCAACGGCCGGGGAACCGGTCGAAGACTTCACGGCAGCGGAGAACCATCTCGTTCGCTGTGCCGCATCCGGTCTCAACACGCGTGTCAACCACAGCAACGCCGCTCGCGAAGCGATCCGGAACCTGGTCTGGACCGACAACGTGATCGAGCACACCGGATACGCCGTCGCTGCGCCAGGGCTGCCTCCTGCCTGGAACTCGCAGTGCATGCACCTGCGCAGCGTCGAGGGCGCCCTCGTGGCCGACAACCTCTGCCGCTCCGCCGGCGCGGTACGGATCGGGCCCGGAGACGGCTTCCGAGGTGAGGGCGACGAGTCCGCCAGCTCCGGGATCGTGATCGAACGTCTGCGTGTCGAGGACGCCGACGCGACGGCGGGCATCGAAATCGGTCGATACGTCGACGGGCTGGTGATTCGAGACGTGGAGGTCGACGGCACCCGCGCGGATGATGGATCGGCCCTGGCGCTTCCCTGCGTGCGCCTGGAGACGCCCTTGCGCGATGCCAGGTTCGAGCGCGTCACGCTCCGCGACTGCGGGGCGGAGGGACTCTACGAGGCCACCACCGCCGGCAGCGGCGCGACCCAGGCAGAATCGCTGGTCCTACGCGACCTGACCATCGAGAACTCGGACCTCGCCGACCCGACCGGTGGCGCAGTGCGAGCGGGGCTGCGTCTCCGCGGAGCCCACCGCGGACTGCTGATCGAGCGCCTCGTGGCTCGCGCTGCCACGGGACCGGAGGTGTGGTTCGAGGGCCCCCTGATCGACGCAACGCTCGAGGACGTGGTCGTCGACGGGTTGGATCCGGGCTGGGATGGCGCCTTCTTCGAGGCCAGCGCGCCGCTCTGCGACGCCACGCGGAACCAGCGCTGGATCACCTCGAGAGACGGGTCGGCGCCGGACGATTGTGATTTTACCCCCGGCACGACGGGCGGCTCGGTAGCCCGCTGCGCCTGCCGTAGCGGTACGTGGCAAGCCAAACCCACCAACGCGGACCGTCCGGGCATCGAGTTCCTCCAGGGAGAGCTGTCCTCGACCGTCGACCTGCGCGACGTCCGCGTCTCGAATGCACGCGGCCAACCGGGAGTCCGGGTGCAGGGCGAGGTCTCCGGTTGGTCGATCACCCGCCTGACGGGGACGCACGACAGCCCGGCCACCGACCTCCCGCAGCGCTCGGCCCTCGAGCTGCCCTCGCGCACGACCGACGCCGCGCTCGTCGACGTCGTGTGCATCGGAACGGACCCCTCCGCCGTCTGCATCGGCTATGGCGAGGACGGTCCCTGACGACCGACCCGGTGGGTCGGCAGCGATCTCGCGCCGCGCGGCCCGGGCGGGCGCGTCCTTCGGATGGCCCGCACCGGAGTCTCAACCGCGGGAGCGTGGGCCGCGTGCCGCGGCGAGCACGCGCTCGTAGACGCTCCGGCGCGCGGCTCCCGTCGCCCGCGCGACGTCGCGGGCGATCTCCGAGGGACCTCCTCCCGCTGCGGCGCGGGCGCGGATCGCGGCGTCGAGCAGCGCGTCGTCGGGCGCCGCCGCCCCAGCCGGCGCTCCCTCCACCACGAGGGTCACCTCCCCCCGCGCTCCCCCGGCGAAGCGCTCGGCCAGCGCCTCGAGGGTGTCGCGCGCCAGCTCCTCGTGGAGCTTCGAGAGCTCCCGCGCGACGCAGGCGCGTCGCGAACCGAGGGTGTCGGCGAGGTCCCGCAGTGTCGCGGCGAGGCGCCGGGGGGACTCGAAGAAGACGAGGGTCTCCGGGCGCCCCCGCAGCGTCGCGAAGCCCGCGCGGCGTTCGCCCGGCTTGCGGGGCGGAAAGCCGAGGAAGCTGAAGGGCTGGACCGGGAGGCCCGAGGCGACGAGGGCGCCGAGCACGGCCGAGGCGCCGGGCACCGCGCTGACTCCGTGTCCGGCGTCGAGCGCCGCGCGGACCAGCCGTTCGCCCGGATCGGAGACCAGCGGCGTTCCTGCGTCGGAGACCAGCGCGACGTCTCCGCCCCGTCCCAGCACCTCGAGGACGAGCGCCGCGCGACGCGCCTCGTTGTGCCCGTGCAGCGACACCGGCTTCGCGTCGACCCCGTGACGGTCGAGCAGCTTCCGCGTCTGGCGGGTGTCCTCCGCCAGCACCAGCTCGGCCTCGGCCAGCACGCGCAGCGCCCGCAGCGTCACGTCCTCGAGGTTGCCGATCGGCGTCGCGACGAGGTGGAGCGTCGCCACGGATCATGCGCGCTCGGGGTAGAGCGAACGCAGGCCCTCCGCCGACGCCGCGCACACTCCGCGCTCCGTGATCAGCCCGCTGACGAGCCGCGCCGGCGTGACGTCGAAGGCGGGGTTCGCGGCCGCACTGCCCTCGGGCAGGATGTCGACCCAGGAGACGTCGCCGTCGGGACCGCGGCCGGTGACGCGCGACACCTCGGTGGCGTCGCGCTCCTCGATCGGAATCCCCGTACCGTCGGGGAGCGTCCAGTCGATCGTCGTGTAGGGGAACGCCACGTAGAAAGGGACGTCGTTGTCGCGTGCGGCCAGGGCCTTCAGATACGTGCCGATCTTGTTGCAGACGTCACCGTTGGCGGCCACGCGATCGGCTCCGGTGATGCAGACGTCCACGCGCCCGTTGCGCATCAGGTGCCCGCCCGCGTTGTCGGCGATCACCGTGTGCGGGACTCCGTGCCGACCCAGCTCCCACGCGGTGAGGCTCGCTCCCTGGTTGCGCGGGCGCGTCTCGTCGACCCACACGTGGAGCGGCAGCGCCTCTTCGTGCGCCACGTAGATCGGCGCGAGCGCCGTGCCCCAGTCGACGGTCGCGAGCCAGCCCGCGTTGCAGTGGGTGAGCACCTGGAGCGGTGCCCCGTCGCGCGAGGCTTCGCGCAGGCGCTTGGCGCCGTGCTCGCCGATCGCGCGGCAGAGTGCGACGTCCTCCTCGGCCAGCTCGGCCGCGCGGCGCCAGGCGGCTGCGAGCCGCTCTCCCGCCGGAAGCGGCGCGAGCGAGGCGCGCATCGCCTCGAGAGCGAAGCGCAGGTTCACCGCGGTGGGCCGCGTCGCGAGCAGCGTCTCGCAGGCGCGTTCGAGCGAGGCGTCGCCCGTGTCCGCGCGCATCGCCAGGCAGACGCCGTAGGCAGCCGTCACGCCGATGAGCGGCGCGCCGCGCACCTGCATGTCCCGGATGGCGCGGGCGGCATCCCCGAGGCCGCGCAGCACGATCGTCTCGAAGGCGTGGGGCAGCCGGGTCTGGTCGATGATTCCGACGCTCGCGCCGTCCTCGCCCGGCCAGATCGTGCGGGTCGCTCGGCCCCCGACGCGCACGGGACGCCTACTCCCCCTCGAAGGCGCAGAGGCTGTACACGGACTGGCCCCGCTCGCGAATGCGCTGCGCGCCACCGAGATCCGGGAGGTCGACGATGAACGCGCAGCCCACCACGACGCCCCCCACCTGCTCGATCAGGTCGATCGTGGCCAGCGCGGTGCCGCCGGTGGCGATCAGGTCGTCGATCACGAGCACGCGCTCGCCCTCGCGGATGGCGTCGGTGTGCACCTCGACGCGGTCGGTGCCGTACTCGAGGTCGTAGTCGACGCCGATGGTGGTGTGGGGAAGCTTTCCGGCCTTGCGCACCGCCACGAATCCGGCTTCCAGCGCGACGGCGACCGCACCGCCGAGGATGAAGCCGCGCGCCTCGATGCCAGCGACCTTGTCGACCTCCCCGGGCTTCCAGTGACCCACCAGTTGCTGGACGGAGAGGTGCAGCCCCACGGCATCCTCGAGCAGCGTCGTGATGTCCCGGAACTGGATGCCCGGCTTCGGGTGATCGGGAATCGTGCGGATGCGGCTCTTGATCGAATCGGCGCTCACGAGCGGTCCTCCATGGGGGAGCCGAGCACGCGACCGGCGACCGCGTCCAGCCGCGCCAGCATCTCGGGGTCGCGCGCCTCGGGCGGCGTGATCAGGGCGCTGTCGAGCGCCCGGTCGCAGCCGCCGGCGCAAGGCTCGGGACGTCCGGCGAGCTCCTTCGCGAGGCCCGCCACGAGGCGACGACCTCGCTCGCCGTTGTCCGTGAGCACGGCGACGATGTCGCGCACCTGGACGGCGGTCTCCTCGGGATGCCAGCAGTCGTAGTCGGTGACCATCGCGACACTCGCGTAACAGATCTCGGCCTCACGAGCGAGCTTCGCCTCGGGCATGTTGGTCATGCCGATGACGTCGCAGCCCCAGCTCCGGTAGAGCTCCGACTCGGCGCGGCTCGAGAACTGCGGCCCTTCCATGGCGAGATAGGTGCCGCCGCGCACCACGCGGATGCCGGCGGCGCGCGCCGACGCCTCGAGGGCCTCCTGGAGCCTCGCGCACACCGGATCGGCCATCGAGACGTGGGCCACGCAGCCCGCTCCGAAGAAGCTCTTCTCGCGCGCGAAGGTGCGGTCGACGAACTGATCGACGAGCACGAAGGCTCCCGGGGCCAGGTCCGCGCGGAGCGAGCCGCAGGCGGAGACGGAGATCAGGTCGGTCACCCCGATGCGCTTGAGGGCGTCCACGTTGGCGCGATAGTCGATGGCGCCCGGCGGGAGCCGATGGCCGCGTCCGTGACGGGGCAGGAACGCGTACTCGACGCCCTCCAGACACCCGCGCAGGATCGCATCCGAGGGAGTGCCGAAGGGCGAGGCGACTCGCTCCCAGCGAGCTTCCTCGAGGCCCTCGAGCTCGTACACGCCGCTTCCACCGAGCACGCCGATCACTCCCACGCGACTCCCTCCCCGCGGCGACGCTTCACTGCACGTAGCCGAGCGCGCGCAGGCGCTCGGCCTCCAGGGGGTCCACCTCGGCGCGACCGCCGGGATGGGGCAGGCCGAGAGCGATCTCGCGGAGTCGGCTCGCCACCGCCGGTCGGCGGTCGAGGAGTCCCGCCTCGACGATCTTCCCGCCGTCGATCGCTT
>Ga0299906_10001723_pt1 | contig 18558 bp, 19 predicted proteins | sample RVTome_14_FD_200259 | JGI IMG/M metagenome (GOLD analysis project Ga0299906, IMG submission 200259) | Soil microbial communities from uranium-contaminated site in the Upper Colorado River Basin, Wyoming, United States - RVT145D125 (version 2) ...
CCGAAGATTTTGCGCACCTGCAGCACGCTCACCTGCGCGTCGTCGTGCCACACTCCGCCGGCCTGGGTGATGCAGTCCATCACGGCCTTGGCGTAGTTGTCGATGTCCGGCCGCTGGGTGCACCAAAACGGCGCGCTCTCGCGCAACTGGCCCGAGCGCTTGCCCGTGCCAAAGTGCGCCTTGGGCCGGCGAACGACAAAATCCAGACTCAGGCGCACGGCCCCGGCCATCACCTGGGCGCCCACATGCTCGCGCAGCACCGCGGCGATCTGCGACTTCCAGCCCTCGGCGGTGCCGGCGTCGAACACACGCGCCTGAAACTTGTCCCCGACTTTCCTGGCAAAAGCCCGCGGGCGCGGCTGTCCCTTGGGATCTCCCGGCACGAAAAACAAGATTGGCCCGGCCATGGGTTCAATCCTTTAACATCTCGCGTATTTGCTCCACGGGCACGTGCCCCACGTTGACCGCGCGGCCGTCTATATCGATGTGCTCCCACTCGCACAGCACCGGGGGGAGTTCATCGACCGCGCGAAATACATGCATTTCGATGCGCGGCAGCGCGCCCGACGAGGGCAAGAAGCGATAAAGGCTGGCCGGTTGCCGGCCCAGCACTTCGACCGCGCGCGTCAGCGGAAAGGACACTTGGTCGCGCGTCCACACGCACCCCTCATCGAAGCAGGTCTGCCCGTCCCCGTCGCTGCACACCGCGCGCACGAACTTGAGCGCGTTTAGCGAGAGCATCCGCCCCTGCGGCCAGTGCCAGAGTTTGCGCCGGGCCTGCTCGATGGCCTCGCACTCGGGCGCCTCGGGCGCCTCCATCTGCTGGCACGCGTTCTCGATGCGCTTGCGGCGCGCCTGGGCGATCTCTTCGAGAAAGACTGCATGATCCTTGAAACTGAGGCCTCCGACCATCAGGCAGTTCGGGCAGCCGCTGTCCCACTCCCCCGCCAGGGGGGCGCCCACGCCGATGGGGATGTCGAAGCGCACGACAGTGCCTTGGGGGCAGCGGGCATTTTGCACCATGCCCTCGGCGATCTTCTCGCCGAACAGATCGCGCATTCTCGCGCCGAAGCCGGCCAGTTTCTCGGTGGCGATCCCGGCGATCTTGCGTGCCTCGCTCTCGCGTCGATGGCGCTCGGCCACGGACTTTTCGTCGCTGATGCAGTCGAGCATCTTCAAAAACGCCTCCATGGCGGCGCTGCGTGTTTCGGTGAGGGTATCGTTCATGGGGTTGGTTGGTCAGCGTTGCAGCCAGTCGCGGAAGTTGGCTTCGACCAGGCGCCGGGTGTTGGTGCGGTGGATACGCGCTCTCGCGAGTTCGCGCCGATGGCTGCAGTAGGCTTCCATGCGCGACCAGAAACGCATTGACGCCACGGCCAGCCTCCAGGCAAAATCGGTGGCCGCCCGCCTTGGCCGCAACTTCTCGCAAGTTCTCTTCCGGGTAGTCATAGCAACGGCCGGGGCGGGCTTGGGCTATTTCTTGGGCGGTTTCACGCCGGCCTGCTCCAGCACCGAGCGGGTGTGCTTCAGGGCGCGGGCGGCCTTGGGGCCGTCGAGGTCGCGATAGGTCTCATTCTGGGCGATCCAGCCCGTCTCCCGCAAGTAGAGGTTGACCTCGCCCTCGTGTTCGCCGAACGCGGCCACCAGTTTCGCGATCGTTTCGGGTTCCACGGCAGGTGGCGCGCTGGCCGCCCCCTGCGTCGGCCCGTCCCCAGGCGATCCGGGCAGGGGGAAGGCCTCGTCGATGCCGACCTCGTTGTCCTTGATCGCCGTGCGGATGCCCGTCAACTGCTCCAGTTGCTCCACGCCCAAGTCGGCCTCGCCCTTGATGCCGAGCGCCGCCCACACCCGCGAGGTGTCGATGCCCAGCTTGGATACCCAGGCGATCACCGCGGCGCGGCGCGCCTCCAAGGTCTGCGAGTCGCCCATCAGCAGGCGGCGCACCTCGGTCTCGACCGGCTTGGCCAGCGCCCGCGGCACCACGATGAAGGTGGCATCGCGCCGGGCCTTGGCGAGGGTGGACTTGGCGATGACCACGCGCATGCGCTCCGAGTAGGGGTTGCCGTTGCGGTCGACGGTCGCCTCGATGACCTCGCTGGCGGCAGTGTATCCACTTTCCAAATCGGTCGCCACGCCGCGGGCCTTCACCCACCGCTCGTTCTGCTCCACGAGCATGGCCGCCACCCGCAGGTTGCCGTAGCTGGCGCCCACGATCTCGGCCATGCGCACCGACAGCCCCTCGGCGTATTCCACCTCCCACTTGCCGGTGGCGGGGTTTAGCTTCTTGCCCACGGGCCGGCGATACAGGCACGAGGCCGCCGTCTCCTCGTCGATCGTGGCCATGGAGATGGCGCGCTTTTTGAACTTCTCGATGCTGCGCGGGTATCTGTGCGCGCTGGCGGTCTGCATGTCGATCTCGGCGCGCTCGATCGCTTCGGTGGCGGAGACGGGCATTACGCTCACCTCGCCGGTTGGCTCTTCGGTGTCTTGAGTCATGGTCGAAGGGGCTCTTTTAGCACTGCGCGGGGCAGATTGCTGGGATGCAGGCCTCCAGAAAGGAGGCTTTCGGCAGCGCGGCCGCGATGCTGTCCATGAGCTTGCCGACCTCACGGCGCCGCTGCTCGGGCAGGCCCAGGGGCTTGAGTTCAAAACTCAGCTTGCCCTCGCGCAGGCGGTAGCGCAGGCGGATGTCGAGTTCGGTCACTTCCGACCCCTCGAAAAGCGGCAGGCGCAACCGGATCATCTCGGGCATCTTGAATTCCTTGGTGGCGGGGTTGCCGCTGGCGCTCTCGACCACGTATTGCACGGCGACGGCGCCGTTGTGCAGGTTCAACGCGCTCTTGAAACGGTGGCTCTCGGCCACCTCCAGGTGGCGCGCGATCTCCAGCAACCTCGCCCCGTCGGGCTCGACGATGTCGGCGGTGTGCTCCTCGATGAACTCCGCCAGCTTGGTCTGATCGAGCGGGCCTGCGATGATCTTTTCCCACTCCAGCCATTGCATCGAGGGCCTGAGTCGGAGCGTGCAACGATGGTCGCGCCAACTGTGCGGGTTGAAGACCGCGGTGAAGGTCGCGCTGGCCACATCGACCTCGATGGGGATCGTGTCGAGCGGTTCCTGCGCTACGCCGTCCTTGTCGCGCTGCGGCTGGTCGAACAGGGTGAGGGCGGCGACAAACCCTTGCGGGGTGATCGCGGCCACGGTGCCCCGCTGGCGGACGGGATGCTCCTTGAGGCTCTCCAGCGCCAGACAGGTGTATCCGCTCGGCACGACCGCATAAGGCACGTCCAGCTCGAAGCAGGGGGTCAGATTGGCAAAGGCGGCAGCGTGGGCGGCTTGCTGCGCCTCGGTCTCGGTCACTGTGGTTCTATAATCCATGGCAAAAGGGGTGCCCGCTCGCGCGCTCTGGTTTTACGGGCCACGAAAGGAAGCAAACAAAACCCGTTGCAGGCAGAGCCTGCACACCATGCGCGCGGCGGGCAAAGGGGTTAATCCCGGTTGGGAAAGGCGAATTCGCTCTGCTTGGGGTCCTTGCGGCTGAGATGCCCGTCGGGCAGGGCAAAGAAGATGGCCGGGCTCCTCGGTGCCTCGGGTTGCTTCGGGCGGATCTCGGAGAGGATTTCCACGGTCCGGCCCGCGGGCTTCACATCGAGGGTGATGGTCAGCTTGCCGGCCTTGCCGTAGTCGGAAACCCCTCGCACCAGCGCGTTGAGTTTGTGCTCCAACTCGTCGTAGAAGAGCCCGTCGTCGAGGGCGCGCAGCACCCCGTCGAGGCTCAGTTCGAAGGTGGCCGGTTCGGGTGGCGGGGACACCGGGGAGGAAGGGATGGGAATTTCCATTGTACGCGCATTTTAACAAGTTTCAGTGGGCAAAAAAAGAGAGGGGCCGCAGGCTGGCACCCCGCCGGCCAGGGGCGCCGCCCGCAGCGATTTCCAGAATGCGAAGAAGACGTGGGGCTCGACGCACACCTTGCCGTTGATGGTGCGGCAGTCGATCTGGCCGGCCTTGCGCCAGCGATAGAACTGCTTGTAGCTGGCGAAGGCTTTGAAGTGCGAGACGGGCACGGGCACATCGGCCAAAAGCGCCAGCAAAAACGATTGCATCGCCTTTTGCGCCTGGAGCACCTGCTCGGCCACCTTTTCCTCGACCTGGTGCGCGGGCACGGCCTCGGCCTGCGCCTCCAGGTAGGAGGCGACCTCGCGCAGGGCGGCACGGGCGGCTTGGGTGTTCATTTACGCAGCCTCCACGGGTTCGCGCACGCTGCCATCCTCGATCACCACCTGCACGCCCTCTTGGCTGACCACCTCGCACCATACCTGCAAGTCATAGTGCGCGGCCAGTTCCGCGAGCAAGGCCATGCTGCGCTTGTCCAGCAGCGAGGCATCGCGCACCAGGATCACCCGCAGGCGCTGGTTGAGCGCCGCGCCGATGGCCACACTCACGCGCAGTTGCTCGGCCTGTGAAGCCTGCGCAAGGGGCAGGGCGTTGAAACTCACCTTGTCCTCATCGAAGCCCAGGCCCGGGATCGGATAGGGCGCCCCGGCGATCATTTTGGCGCGCTCGGCATCGAGCACACTGATCGTCTGGGTCAACACCAGCCGCTCGCTCTCCTTTTGCAGGGCGGCTTCGATCGCCTCGTCATGGCGCTGGTTGGCGCGCACCTTCTCGTTGGTCGCCTCGGCCGCGCCCATCGCGCAGAGGATCGCCTTGGTGTCGATGTCCTGGAGGCTCTTGACCTGCTCGAGCCGGGCGGCCAGTTGCGTCTCGACCTCGCCGGCCCGCTCGATCAGGCGCAGCCGGTGCGCGCGGGCCAGTTGCAGTTGCCGCTCCAACTCCTCGATGCGCTCTTCGCTGCCAGCCACCTCGCCCCTGGCCTCGCGCAGCGAATCCTCGGTGGCCATGAGCGCCGCGCGCATCTTCTGGTTTTCGCGGTTGGTGGCGCGGGCCGCTTCCAGTTCGCGGCTCAGCTCGGTCAAAGCCACGGGCATCTCGGGCACCTCCTCATGGTGGGGCAGGCTCTTGGCATGGCCGGCCAGGCGGTCGGCCTCGCGCCCCACGAGCGTGCGCTCCTCGTAGGCTTGCTTGCGCCGGGCATCGATCTCGCTGGTGTCCACCCCGACCAGCCGGCGCAGGATGTTGGCCTGATCGATGGGTTTCTGGCGCAGAAACGACAGGGGGTCGAAGGCGAGCGCGCCGATGAGCCGGTCGAGCATGGCCTGCGGGCTGGGGAAGGAGGCGCCCTGCTTGTTGAGGACCTTGAGCGCCGTGCCGCCCGCCGCGGTGAAGGTGCGCTTCACGACCAGGTCGCCCAGGTCCAGCAGGATGCTCGCCCTGGCCTCGCCCTTGCGCACGGGCACATCGGCCGCCGCGCCCAACCCACCCAGAGCGGCGGCGATCGAATCGAGCACGCTGGATTTGCCCGCCCCGTTGGCTCCGCCAATGGTGACGATGTTGCCCTCCGGGGTGATCTCCACGGCCTTGAGCCGCTTGTAATTCTCGCTTTGCAGCCGCACGATGCGGCCCGTGAATGTCGTGGTGTCCATGTGGCTTGAAGGAAGGTTCAGCTTGCCCTCGTGCGCACGCGCCGGGGAAGTTCCTGCTCCAGGGGCATTTCGGCGTCCGGCCCGCATGCCAGGGGGCGCTTGCTGCGCAGTTCGCGCCGGAAGAGCCGTTCGGCGATCTTCGAGACGCTCAATGCATAATGCTTGGCCGCGTGCACGGTGATGGCCGCGCGGATGGCGGGGTGCACATAGAGGTTGAGCGCGCTACCTCTTTTTCCACTGGTTGGTCGGGCCATAAGGGGGGGGGGGGAAGTGGATTAAAGGGCAATTCCCTAGTCGATGAGAGTTCATGGCCATAGGAATTTCGCTTCGGGCTGAGCAGGGTTTTGGCTAATGCGCATTCAAGCGCGCAAGAAAAAAATTGCCATAAACTTTTCTATGCGCATAAAAAAAGGGCGTCAGTTCCAACTTCCCCAAACACATCACATGTCACGGCCTAAAAAAAGGGTCAAAAAGATTGCCCTTAATCTCACCCTTCCCCCCGCTCTGATCGTTGCGTTGAAGCAATTCTCCTATGAAAGCGGCGAGAGCCTCTCGGAAATGTTCGAGCGGCTCTCGCTCCATGAAATGGAAGCGTTTCAGGTGAAAAAAGGCTCCAGCGAAACTCTGGAATCGACGCGCGGCAAGAGCAGGCTTCAAAGATCTCCCGCGGCCTAGAGTAAGGCCCATGCCAAGACAAAGCATCTATCGGAACATAGCTTATGACAACTGCAAGCAACCGCATTCGACTCCTGCCCCGCAGGGTCGATTTCCTTGGTGAACAGGTCGATTTCAATTGCGCCCTCTTGGGCCAGATGGGCTTTGGCACCGGCTATATCGCGCAGCAAACCGGCCTCTCCAAGGGGCAGGTTCTTTACCGGCTGAGAAAGGCGGCCGTGCGCCGGGCGCAATTGCGCAGGGGCGAAAGCCCCTACGCCTCGCTCTTGGTGAGAGCGTGCGCGCCGCTGGTCGGCCAGACTCTGCGGCGCGATCTGCGCGAGGTTTTGAAGCACCAGCTCAAAGCCTCCAACCAAGGGCAAGGGCCACTTGCGCTGGCAACCGGGAGCGGCTCATGAAGAAGGCTTCCAATGTCTGCGATCAATGCGGCAAGTCCTTCAAAAACGAGCGCGGGGTGGCTGTGCACAAACTACGCGCCCACTCCGGCCGCAATTGGGACACGAGCAAGAACTTCTTTCCCAGGGACCCAGGCCCGAAAAAGCCGCGCATCCCGCGGGCCTTGCGCGCGCGTTCCCTGCCCGACACGATGGCGGTGCACTTCTGCCCCAACTGCGGGTGCAACCTCGCGGTCATCGCCATGGCCATCCAGATGGTCGCGCCACAGCCACCGCCACCTGCCGACCATCAACCCAATGTCTCCAGCGATGCTCCATCCAACGACAAAGAGCAGCAGGCATGAAGAGCCCAAGCTGCCCATGGCTTATTTCTGCCCCCGTTGCGGTCATCGCTTCGACAGGGAATCTCAGGTCACCCTCAAGCCCAAGCCAGCGCGGCGGCAACAGCATCGTGCGCGCAAACGCAAGGTTGATCCCAAGCCGGATGATGTCACCCTGTGCATCGCATGCGCGGCGATCTGCCGCTATAACAAAGATATGACGCTGCGACTGGCCGAGGGCGGCGAACTCATTGCCCTGCAACTGAGCGAGCACTGGCACCTGATCGCAGAGGTGCGCAATCGCATCCTCGAAATGCATTAAGAGCGTGACTAAAAAAAACCTGGAGCCCCCCGCCTGGCAGCTGGAGGAGCAACGCGCTCGTTGGGAGCGCAAATACAAGGAACTGCGCACGGTTGTCATCGGCCTGGCGATAGCGGCGGCGGCCATGCTCCTGTGGCGCTGGCTGGGGGTGTGAAGCATCGCGCGCTACTACATCCTCGACGAGAAGGGCGAGCCGGTGCCCGTGCGCGGCTTCGTTGCTTGGGCCTCGCAATGCGGCCCGGACAGCAGACGCGTTGTCGCCCGAGACCGGCAGGCTGATGTGGAAGTCTCCACGGTCTTCCTCATGCTCGACCACAATTTCAGCGGCGGGGGACCCCCGATCCTGTGGGAAACGATGGTCTTCGGCGGCGAGCATGCGGGCGAGACGGCGCGTTGCAGCGGCGCCAGGGAGCAGGCCGAAGCCATGCACGCGCAGGTGCTCGCCCGGGTGCTCCCGGGATTGCTTTAGCGGTCGCCCACCGGCACGTAGCCGATGGAGGCCTCGCGCAACTCCGCGCGCTCTTCATTGAAGGTGACCAAGATCAGGCGCACGCGGATGCGCTGGCCCAGCAGGCTGATGGGCATGCGCACATCCTCGCGCCCATAGACACTCCCGTACCATTTGCCCGAGCGGTGCTCGTGCTCGCTCTCGGCAAACACCCCCACATGGGCGCGGCACTGCGGGCGCCATTTCAAACGCACCTCCAAAAATTGCTTGACGACATCGCCGCTGCCCAGGTCGAGGTAGCTGGTCTCGACGATCCCGAGCGTGGCGTTGCCGAAGAAACGGGTGAGGTCGAGCAGGGCCGTCTCGGCCCACTGCTCCCAGGGTGTGGCCATCTCGATGCGCCCCCCGGAGAGCAGCAGCGCATAGCCCTTGCCGTCGGCGCTCATGCCCACCACGGACAGGGAGGGCGAGGCCTCGGGCTCGCTCGATTGCTCGGCGTAGGCGGCTCCCAGGGGCGTGCCCGCCGGGTCGGTCTCCCACGGATCCTCGGGGGCGACCGCCGTCAGGTCCGCATACAGCAGATCACCTTGCGAGGTCATCGCCAGGGCGATCGTGCGGGTGAGGTATCCGCGCAGGGCGCCCATGCGGCGCGCGTCGGGATAGCGGAAGGGGCCGCTGGCCGAGTCGTTGCGGTCGTTGTAGCACCACCAGCCCGAGGTCCCCAAAGGCACCTGCAGGCGGGTGGCCACCCACAGCAGGCGGGTGCGGGTGTCGAAGATCATCGAGGAAAAGGCCGGGGAGAGCGGGCGCACCATGGCGGCATTCCACTCGCCCGAGCATTCCGCGGTGGCGATCTCCACGTCCATTTGCACGCGCTTGTTGTAGGGTCCGGTGCGGGTCGCCTCGTCCTTGTAGATCTCGCCATCGGCGCCCAGGTAAAAGGGGCCGCTGCCCCGCGGGTCGGCCGCGCAGGCCGGGTTGGGCGCGCTGGCATTGGCCGGCGAGGGTTGTTGCTGCGCCTTCCAGCCGGTGGCGCCCTCCAGGTCGATGCCGAAGATATTCACGGGGTGCTTGTCGGTGTGGATCGTCACGTAGTTCTGCCAGCTCGACATGCCGGTGATGCGCGTGGCCGAGGTGAGCGTTAGATCCACAAAATCGGTGTCCGGGTTGGTCAGCCCGCGCACGATCGCCTCGGAGGCGACGGGCTGCTGCACAATCCACACCCGTTTGGGTGTTTGCGCGTTGCCCCCGCAAAGCAGCTGGCGGGTCGTGGCGACGGCGAAGCAGGTGCACGGCGGGATCGCGTGGCGCGAGCGCTCGTAGATGCCGCCGGGCGCCACGCTGGCCCCGAGCGTTTCGAGCCAGGAGCCGTTCCAGCGCAGGTTCGCGTCGATGCCGTTGCCCAGCCACACCTCGCCGTCCACCAGCGAGAGATACCAGGGGGCGGAGCCGTCCTTGCCGCGCCAGAGCGGATCAGCGGGCGCGCTCACCACCACCCCCGAGGCGGCATCGAGTTGCGCGTCGGTCCCATCGCCCGACGCATCGAAGATGCCCAGCGCTGCCTCTTCGAGGCGCGACCACACCAGCAGCAGGGTGTGCGCGCCGCGGCTGATCGAGACAAAATGCGCCTGGGTGGCGCTGGCGCCGGCGAGCGCGGTCTCGATGGCGGCGTCCACTGCCACCAGGCCCCACAAGGGGCGCCAGCACGGCCCGTTGCCCAGGGCGCCATTGGGCACGGCCACCACCGAGTCGGCGCGGCGCAGCACCGTGCGGTCCTGCTGGCTGGCGTCGTCCTTGGTCTCCAAGGGCCGGAACTGGGGGATGGGGAAGAAGCGCATGGTAAAATGTGGGGGGGTTTGGTATCTTTTCTGGCTTTTCGGGCCTGAGGATGGGGTAATGGGCGCTTAATGTGTCGCTCCGTGCCGAGGCCTGGAGGATATCTAGAAGTCGGCCCGTATCGTTGTGCTGCGAATTAGGTGTGCGTAAAGTTCGGCGACAACCACACGTTGCCGTAACTCAGATCGACTGAGGCTATGAAGTATTCTTCGTCCGGAGGGTTCTCAGGGGGAGGCTGGTAGGCGAGGAACGTCGACAAGTCCGACCAACTTTGCAGACGCAGCGTTGCCGGGATTCCGTTTCCATCGGGCGCAGGATAATCGATGCTGAGCACGGAGAAGAAGGATGGAACGATGGGCGCAAGAAACACCGAATCGCTGTCGATCGCATTCAGGAACACGATCCCCTCCTGCTCCGGCAGCCCGTGGGGATTGGAGGCGGCAACAAATAGGGTCAGTGTGCCGCTGAGCTGCGTGTGCGAATTGGCGAGAAAGTCTTGCGACGCGAGGGCGGCGAGACGCCTTTCAGGGCCAGCGATCCGATAGCCGTTGGCGAAGCTTGACAACAGCGCACCCTCATCGCTGGTCACGCTGCTGCCATGCGCCTCTGCAGCAAACTCCTGCCATGGTTGTGATGTGGTCGCGCTGTTTCCCTTGAAATAGCGAGTCACGGTCGATTTCCACGCGACCTTGCAGTGCTGCAAGAGGTTGATGCCACGGCGCAGGCTATTCCAGTAGACGGCGGAATTGACATATCTAAAGTCCGGCGGGAACCACACAGAGTTTAAGTCCGCGCCGGAGATTCCCAGTTCTGCCGTGAGCACTGCCCGGAATGTGCTGGACGAGTAAAGCGTTCCGCCGACCGTGGGGGCATACTTAGGGGCTGCCCTCTCCAGGAATATCGCTGCCCTCCTCGGAATTTGGTCGGCACCCCCGGTTAAGGCTCTGGCCAGCAGCTTGTCGGTGAGGATTGGGCTGGCTTTTACTTCCGCCAGATATGTCGCATCAAACGCAAACGCACTGCTCCCGGCCGCATGTTGCCTCTCGACGAGAGCATCGAGGACCTCGTCGCGCTGGGCCTTGGTGATGACCCCGCCAGGCAAGAGATCCTCCGTGAAATACGTCCACGCCATCAGAAAAGAGCGGTCTGAAAACCGAAGGCATACCAGGTGTCTTCGCCCACCGTGAATGCGAATCGAAAGACTGTTACCGCGAGGGTGCTACTCGCGCTGATGTGGTAGGCGAAGGTGGTGCCGATGAAGACGACATCGCCCTCGACGGGTGTCGCTTCGGCGGCCGCGTAGGCGGCCTCGACTGCGGCGATCATCTCGGCCGCGGTCGGCACCGCGCCGGCCGGGGTGACAGATCCACTGAAGAAACGGTACTTGACGCCCGTCTTGGTCAACCCCGTCTGGCTGGGCGGGTCGTCGAGCGGCGGCAGGGCGAAGACTTCCCGGTTGCGCGGCCCGACCGGCTGCTCTTGCAGCGCGTCGCGCTCGCCCGGCTTGGGCACGGGTGGGATGTCGTCGAGGCTCATGGCACCTGGTAGGTCACCACCCGGTAGACCTGCGTGCCGTCCGGCAGGGTGAAGACCGGCTCGACCCGCTTCTCATAGACATCCCCGCTCGCCGGCGCGGCGTAACCGGTGCTGCCCGAAAGGGTGATGATGTTGGTTTCCGTCGCCGTGAGTGCCTCGCCGATGATATTGTCGTTGTCGCGGATCACCTGCGCGTAGTAAATGTACTGGACCGCCACGTTGTTGAGGGTGTCCGGGTCGGTGTAGTAATAGCCGCGCAGGGTCTCGTAGCTGGCGCTCGCCCGGTCGGTGTAGACGGAGACCGAAATCGTCTCGCCCTCGTCGTAACCCAGCGGGCTTTCCACGATGCGCTTGAAGCACACCCCCACCGCGAGGGCGCTCAGGTTGAAGGCGGTCGGCTCGATGCTCGTGGGCGGGGTCGTCACCAGTGCCACCGTCACGGCCATTTCGGCCAGGCCGGTCGTGGGCGGGGTCGTCACCAGATAGGGCACTTCCTTGCCCGTGCCGAAGGTGTGCTTGGCGATGCGCACCTCGCCCGGCCTCACCACGCGCACGTTGTCGCGGTAGGTGGCCAGCGTCGCGATGGGCGTCGAGGTCCCGTCGCCCAGCGAAAGGCTTTCGTAAGCCACGAGATTGAAGCCCGCGAAGTTCTCGGTCTGCGTCGCAGTCACGATGCCGGGCATCGAGGGCAGCGTCTCCCACACCCGCCAGCGGTGCCGCAAGGTGTTGGGCAGGCTGGCCGGCCCGCTTTCGACACTCTTGGAGAGGATGCCCGGTTGGAGATACACCAGCGTCACCCGCTTGAGCGAGCCGCTCGTCTCGCTCTTGAGACTGGCCAGGATCAGGCTTGTGTCGCTGCCGTGCGTGGTCGTGCCCACGGTGTAGGCGGGGTCGGCCGAGGCGGTCGTGCCGATGAAAACCTGCGTGCGGCGGCGCAGGCCGTTGAGTTCGGTGTCGATGGAGTCCGCGCCCAATTGCGCGAGCGTGCTCGTCGCCTGCGCGAAGCGGCGGCGCACGCGCCGGTAGATCGCATCCAGGTCGCTGTGCTCCTCCACGAGCACACAGGTGACATCGCCCGTGGCGGTGGCGGCGCCCACCACCCCGGGGGTGTAGGCGTCGCCGGCCAGCAGCACCGTCACTTCCTCGATCACCTTGCGGCCGTTCTCATCGAGGCTGCGGCGGGTCGAGCCCACTTCCTCCATCCACACGTAGCGATACTCCGTCACCCCGTCGCGTTCGTGCGATTGCGCGTCGAAGAGCACGACTTCGCCCCCGAAGGTGGACCCGGGCGCCGCCGGCGGCGAAGCCAGCGAGGTGCGCTGGTAGCGGATCGTGCGGCCGTCGCGCTGCAAGTCGCTGGCATCCTCGATCGTGCCCACGCCCTCCGCCCAAACGCGATCGTAGATGGTAAACCCATCCTCCGCCCGGGAGCTGTCCTCGATCAACGCCACCGTGCCGCCCAGGGCCGCGGCGGGGGCGCTGGGGGCGCTTTCGAGCTGCCGGCGCCGGGTGATCCTGAGTCTGCCGTTCTCGCGCGTCTCGACCGACTCGAAGATGAAAGCCGCGTCGCTCTGGAGCACGAAGCGGTAATTGTAGATCGTCTTGCCGTCCTCGCGGATCGTCGTGCCCTCCTCGGTCTTCGTCCAGCCTGCCGGGGTCGCCACCACGGCCTCGCTGCGCACCTCGCGCACCTGCAAGGCGCCGTTGTAGCGCGTCGCGGTGGAATCCGAGGAAAGAGCGGTCTCGGAAACGAACGTGTAATCATATTGCGTAACCCCGTCCTGCTCGATCGTGCGCTGCACCTGCGTCCAGAACCCCAGGGGCTGGCTCGGCGCCACGGCCAGCGCGCGCACCTGGCGGCGGATCTCCTCGGTGCCCGTGGGCGTCTGCCGGTTGGTCGAGTGGGTCTCGACCGTGCCCGCGCCCTCGGCCCAGCGGTAGGAGTAGGCGCCCACCCCGTCCTCCTGGCGGATCTCGGCGCTGATCAAGCTCACCACGCCCCCGATCGTGGCCGCGGGCGTGGCTGGGGCGCTGCCCAGGCGGATGCGCCGGTAAATCTTCAAGCGGCCATTCTCGCGCGTCTCGGTTTCGTCGAGGGTGAGCCCGTCGCCGACAACCGCCACGTAAACGCGGGTCGTCAGGGTGTGGCCGTCGCGCTGCTCGGTCTCGTCGCTCAAGAGCGTGCCGGCCGGGGTCGCGCCATCGTCCGCGCCCAGGTAGCGGATGCTCACCTGCTGCAGCTTGCCGCCCTGCCGGTCGCGGGTCTCGGTGGAGACGCGGCCCGCGCCATTCGCATAGCGTTTGGTCACGAGCAAGTGCCCGTCGCGTTCTTCGCTGCTGGTCTCGATCACGACGCCCGCCGGTGGTGCTCCATCGTCCGCGCCCAGGTAACGCACCGTGCTGATGCTCAGCTTGCCGCCCTGGCGAACTTCGCTATCGAGTGCCACGCGCCCGTAGCCTTCGGCCCACGTGCGCTCGAAGACGGTGTAGCCGTTCTCCTCGCTGCTGCGCTCGTCGACCAGCACCACGGAACCGCCGATGCCGGCGCTTGGAGCAGACGGGGCGGTCTCCAATTGCCGGCGGCGGGTGATGATAAGGTTCCCGCCCTGCCGGGTCTCCACGTGCTCGGAAACGAGCATCGCGTCGCTTTCGAGAACGAACGTGTAGTTGAAAATCGTTTTGCCGTCTTCGCGGACGGTGGTGCCCTCCTCCACCAGCGTCCAGCCAGCCGGCGTGGCCATGGCGCTCTCGCTGCGCACCTGGCGGATCTGCAGCGTGCCGCCCATGCGCTGCTCGGTCGAGTCCGAGGAGATGGCGGTGAGGCTCGCAAAGGTGTAATCGTAGAGGGTGGCGCCGCTTTCCTCGCGGGAGGCCTGCACCTGCAGCCAGAAGCCCGCGGGAGTGGCGGGCACGGTGGCGAGCGACTGCACCTCGCGCCGGATTTCCTCCGGATCGGTCGAGGTCTGCCGGAAGGTGCTGCGGGTATTGATCGTGCCGATACCCTCCGCCCACCGGTAGTCGTAAAGGGTGACGCCCTCCTCCTGGCGCACATCGACTGCAATGGATACCACCGTGCCGCCAATGGTGGCGCTGGGTGTGGTGGGCGCGGACCCGAGGCGCACCCGGCGGTAGAGTTTCAAGCGCCCGTTGTTGCGCGTCTCGCTCTCGTCGATCACCAGCCCGTCGCCCGGCACGGCGGCATAAGTGCGGGTGACGAGCGTATAACCGTCGCGTTCCTCGCTCTGGTCATCGACGAGCGTGCCCGCAGGCGTCGCGCCGTCGTCGGTCTCCAGGAAGCGCACCGTGGTGACAACCAGCTTGGCGTTTTGCCGGTAGCGCACGCTCGACTCGACGCGACCGGCGCCCTTGGCGTAGGCGCTCGTCCACAGCCGGTGCCCCTCGCGATCCTCGACCTCGGAGTCGAACAGCACGTAGCCCGCGCCCGGGCTCGCCACCGGGTTGATGGTGATGTCGGGGCCGCTGAGGTGGCGCACGCGCACGAGGGTCAGCTTGCCGCCCTGGCGGGTCTCGCTCGCGCGGCTTATCTCGCCCGTGCCCAGCGCCCATTGGCGGCGGTGGATCGCGAAGCCCTCGCGCTGCTCGGTGTCGTCATCGACGAGCACGTAGCCCGCGCCCGGGCTCGACGGGGCCGCGCCCACCGCGCGGATGGTGCGCAGGGTGAGCGCCCCGTTGTTGGCCGTGCGCGTCGTGTCCTCGATCGTGCCGGCCCCGGTCGCGCCCCGGCTGGTCCAGAGGGTGTAACCGTCGCGATCTTCCTCGCTGAAATCGAATTCGCCCGTCGCGGCCACCCGGCTCGCCCCGATCGAGCGGATCGTCGTCACGGTCAAGACCCCGCCGAAGCGCGTCTCGGTGTCGCGGGCGATCTCGCCGCTGCCCCCGGCCCAGGATTTGCGGTAATAGGTGACATTGCCGCGGATCTCGACCGAGGTCTCGAAGAGCGTGCCGCTGGCGGTCCAGGCCGGCTCGGCCCCGCCCGTCGGCCCCACCCCGGCCTGCGTGGTGAGCGTCAGGGCGCCGCGGTATTTGGTCTCGGTCTTGGTGCTGGTGAGCAGGGGCGTGGCGATGCTGGTGGTCTTGCGCGCGACGACGGCCACCCCGTCGTTGAGCGTCCAGTCCAGCGACTGGTCCGGCCCGCTCACCGGGGTCAGCCCCGGCACGTCCTTCTCCAGGATGATCGAGCGGATGGTCAGGGTATCCACCCCGTCGGCGTTGCGGTCGGTCGAGGTGGCGATGATGAACTCGCTCTCCAGCCCGACATAGGAGACGACGACTCGCGCCGCAAACCCGGCATCCTCGATCTGCGCGTTGAAACAGTAGTAACCGGTCGCGCCCAGTTGCGCCCCGATCGCCGGCAGGAGGCTCTCGGCCTCGCTGGCCTTGCACAGGTAAACCTTGCGCCAGATGGTGCGCCGGTCCCAGGCCAGGACAAACTGGTCCTCGCCGGTCTCGGTCAGCGCGGCGGCCGCCAGTTGCTGATAGGTGCGCGCCAGGCGCATTTCCTCGCCCCGCTCGCTGGTCTTCTCCACGCGCTGCGCCACTAGGAAGGCATCGGCATGCTCCTCATCCACCGTGCCGTAGGGCAGTTGCACCTCCGCCGCGATGTTCTCCACGGTGAGCGCATCGCCCAACACCTTGTAGAGGCGGCTGAACTTGCGCAGGGTGCCTGCCGGGCTCCACTCGATGCCCGGGTAGGCGAGCAGTTCGACTCGGTTGGCCATGGGGTTTTGACTCTACCAGCCGCGCCGGGGCACCACCCGGTTGGCCGTCTGGCGCTGGGGCCGGGCAAGGTCTTTGAGGCGGGAGCGGGCGCGGCTGGCCGCTTCGGCGATCCCGCGGGCGTCGCCCTCGAAGCGACGCCCCTTGGAATTGAGCACCAGGTAATCGCGCGCCAGCGGCAGGAGCACGTTGCCCACCATGTCGTAATCCTCGCCGTCGCCCGGCAGGGCGGGCACGTCGTCGTCGGCGGAAAGGCGCGCCGGCATCACGTTGATGCGCATCTCGAAAGTGAGCGCGGCCTCGGGCAGCGGATAGACGACAAAACGGCGCCGGATCGAGAAGGTGGGTGTCACCCCGGCCGAGTCGATATGGTAAAACCAGGGATCGCCCGTGTGCGCATCGTCGCTGCGGAAACGCTGGCGCGCGAAGCTGTTGAAGTCGCTGTAGAACTCGTGGCGCAGGGCGGCCTCGGCCGCGGCTCCGGAGAGCGGGCACAGCCGCCCCACCCCCAGGATGAGCGGTTCCTCGGCCACGGCCACGCACTGCACGGGCAGGAGCACCGAGTTGTAGAAGACGCTCGCGGGCAGGCTTTGCGTCGCTTCGGCCCAGGGCTGCACCAGATGATCGTCGCCGGAGAGGTCCTTGCCGGCGTAGCGGTAGAGCCGCTCGCCGATGCGCACGAACGAGCCCGCGTATTTGGCCTCCAGGGCGAGCCCCGCCACGGCGATAGTGGTGGAGCCCTGCGTCAGGGTGAGGGTGGCCGGGGCGGGCGCCTTGAGCACATCGGCATGGTAACGCTCCGTCCACTGGCCGCGTTTCTTGAAAGGCTCGATGGGCGAGTAACACTCGGCCAGCGCATCGTTGACCCATTGCTGGATGTCGAGAGAATCGCGCGCCGGCAGCAGGCTCGAATCCTCGTGCCCCCACATCGCCGCGAGCGCATCCTTGAGTTGCAGGTTGGTCATTTGCCGGAAGCGGCGGCGGAGGTTTTGGCGCGGCCCGCCTTGGGTTTAAGCTTCTCCTGCGCCTGCGCCTCGGCCTGCTCCTTGGCCACCGTCGTGCCGCGATCGTAGGCGCGCAGCAGGCGCTTGAGCGTCTCGGTCGTGTCGGCCTGGTGCACGGCGACGCCGGCGTTTTCCACCAGGCCCGCCAGCGCGTCGCGCACCTCGGCGCTGGCCACGGGCTCGGGCGGCGCGCAGCCCTGCGGATCGCTCACCGGGGCGAAGCGGAAAAAAGAATGCTCGTGCGCGAAGAAGTCGTCGATTTGTTTCTGCGAGGCGGGCTCGTGGACATAGGCGCGCAGGGTCTCGTCCCAGCGAAACCGATACAGTTTTCCCGAGTAGCCGTCCACCTTGAGGATGGGGCCGCGGCGGCGTTCTTCGAGGATCTTGATGAGCATGGATTTTGTTTCGAGGGTTGGAAAGCAAACCGCCCCCTTTTGGCACAGGAGGCAAGAGGGGGCGGCAACACGTCATGAACAGCGGGCGCCATGCGCGACCAACACGGCAAGCGCCCGCTCTCGACAAGGTGGTTTAGGTGGCGGTCGATTCGAGGTCCGCCAGGTTGAGCCCCGGATAGGTCGCCGCCCCGATGATCAGCAGGAAGTTCGGATACCGGTTGGTCGTGTCCTGATAGGGTGAATACCCGCGGATGCCCTGGATGCCGGAGGCTTGCACGTGCCACTGTCCGCTGCGCTTGGAACGGAAGTCGTCGCCGTGCTCGATCGGGTCGGCATCGATCGCGCCCTGCGCCATGAATTCGGCCTCGGCTCCGAGATCGAGCGCGTAGCCCAGCGGCACGCCCCAGCGGGTGCACGGGATGATCAACGAGCCGTTGGGGTGCACGGCACTGTAGCGCGCGAGCGAGGTCAGCTTGGTCTTCTGGGTGAAGCCCACCTCGTCGAGTTCGCGCGTCACCGTGGCCAGTTTGTTGGCGGTGATGCCCGCGGCGGCGTAGGAGATGATCTCGTACTTGCCCCGGTCCGCGCCGGAGACGTTGTAGATGATCGCGTGGTAGGTGGCGGTGTCGGTCGGGGCCGACTCCGCCGAGTAGGTCTTCCAGTAAAAGCCGGGGAAGTAGGAGAAGTAGTCGTACATCACCGCGTCGGTGTGCGTGCCGGCCGGGTTGTAGGCCCCGCCCCCGGTCACCTCCGTGGCCACGCCGCTGGGGATGGCCACGCCCAGGCGGGCGAGCGGTTGCAGGGGCGAGCCCTGCCGGCCGTTGGCCGTGTCCTCGATGACGGCATGGCGCAGGATCGAGTTGCCCTTCCACATGGGCATGCGGCCGGTCCAGTGGGGATTTTTGTTGCCCCGGTCTCCGGCATGCAGGAGCGCCTCGCGGAACTTCGACTCGTTCTCCAGCGGGTAGAGGAACTTCTTCGAGCCGAAGAGGATGTATTGGGGCACTTCATACCCCGCCTCGTCCTCGGAGGTCGAAATGGGCTGGCAGCCCTGCCCTTCCAGCTGGTTGGCCGCTTCCTCGATGGTGGTCGTGTCGAGCGTGTCGCCCGGGGTCAGGTCGGCCACGCTGGTGCCGCCCCCGATGTAAAACACGTTCTCCTTGTTGGTCTGGTACCAGGCCGCGTTGCGCAGCACGATTTGCAGGTCGTCCTGCTCCATGCGCGCCCACAACTCCTTGCAAAACTGCGTGGAAAGCTGCTCGGGCGTCCTGGTCTTGTTGAAGCGCAGATACTTCAGCAGCTGGTCGTGCGAGATGGCGAAGCGGCGCATATCGACAGTCACCTGGAAG
>Ga0299906_10001726_pt1 | contig 18544 bp, 14 predicted proteins | sample RVTome_14_FD_200259 | JGI IMG/M metagenome (GOLD analysis project Ga0299906, IMG submission 200259) | Soil microbial communities from uranium-contaminated site in the Upper Colorado River Basin, Wyoming, United States - RVT145D125 (version 2) ...
TGCGCGCCAGATCGCCGGCTTCAGCACGCTCGAGGATTTTGTCGGCAACACGCCGCTCGTCAAGCTGAAGCGCCTGCCGGGCAGGACCAGCAACACGCTGCTGGTCAAGCTCGAGGGCAACAATCCCGCCGGCTCGGTCAAGGACCGCCCGGCGTTCTCCATGATCCGGCGCGCGCAGGAGCGCGGCGACATCAAGCCCGGCGACACCCTGATCGAGCCGACCAGCGGCAACACCGGCATCGCGCTCGCCATGTGCGCCGCGATGATGGGCTATCGCATGGTCCTGGTGATGCCGGAGCACCTGTCGGTGGAGCGGCGCCAGAGCATGGCGGCGTTCGGGGCCGAGATCGTCCTCACGCCGAAGGAGGGCGGCATGGAGATGGCGCGCGACCTCGCCGAGAAGATGCGCGACGAGGGCAAGGGCACGATCCTCGACCAGTTCGCCAACCCGGACAACCCGCTCTCGCACTACGAGGGCACCGGCCCGGAGATCTGGCGCGACACGCAGGGGCGCATCACCCACTTCGTCTCGAGCATGGGCACGACCGGCACCATCATGGGCTGCTCGCGCTTCTTCAAGGAGAAGGACCCGAAGATCCAGATCATCGGCTGCCAGCCGACCGAGGGCTCGCAGATCCCCGGCATCCGCAAGTGGCCGCCCAAGTACCTGCCGAAGATCTGCGACTGGAAGCGCGTAGACCGCGTGATCGAGGTGTCACAGGCCGACGCCGAGGACATGACGCGGCGGCTCGCGCGGGAGGAGGGCATCTTCGCCGGCATCTCGTCCGGCGGCGCGTTGTGGGCGGCGATGCAGGTGCTGCGCGACGTGGAGAACGCGGTCATCGTCACCATCGTGTGCGACCGCGGCGACCGTTACCTCTCTACGGGCGTCTTTCCCGGCTGATGACCCCGGTTCTCGCGTTCGACATCGAGACCGTTCCCGATGTCGAGGGGCTGCGCCGCCTGCACGGTCTCGACGGGACCATTCCCGACGGTGGTGTTGCGGACATGGCGTTCCAGTTGCGCCGGCAGCAGAGCGGCGGGGATTTTTTGCCGCTGCACCTGCACCGGGTCATCGTCATTTCCTGCGCGCTGCGGGACCGCGACAGCTTCAAGGTGTGGTCGATCGGAGGCAGTAGCGAGGGCGAGCTGATCCAGCGCTTCTACGAAGGCATCGAGAAATACACGCCCCAGCTCGTCTCCTGGAACGGCGGCGGATTCGACCTCCCCGTGCTGCACTACCGCGGCCTCATCCATAACGTGAAGGCGCCGCGCTACTGGGACACCGGCGAGGACAACCGCGACTTCAAATGGAACAACTACATCAGCCGCTACCACGCCCGCCATCTCGACCTCATGGACCTGCTCTCGCTCTACCAGCTGCGCGCCGCCGCGCCGTTGGGCGACCTCGCGCTGCTCATGGGGCTGCCCGGCAAGCTCGGCATGGAGGGCGCGGGCGTGTGGAGCGCGTATCAGGCCGGCAAGATTGCCGAGATCCGCAACTATTGCGAGACCGACGTCGTCAATACCTTTCTGATCTTCCTCCGCTTCCAGCTCATGCGCGGCGCGCTGACTGACGCGCAATTCAAGGCGGAGAGCGAGGTGGTGCGCTCGACACTGACGAAAGCAGCTGACCCGCACTGGAAGGAATTTCTGGCGAAGTGGAAAACCTGAAGCCAATCTAACCGCCAAGACGCCAAAGAGCGTTCAATGGCAAAAACAATGTTCCATCCTTCAATCTTGAATGAAATTTGGCGCCTTGGCGGTTCAAATGATCTTTGGTGACACCACCGCGCTAGAATAGTGCCACCGCGCTCGCGGCGAACTTTGACTCCGCCGCCGCGGCGATCATGGAAGTTCTGACGGTCGAATCCCTGGACCAGGAAGGTCGCGGCGTCGCGCGCCGCGACGGCAAGACCGTCTTCATCGAGGGTGCGCTGCCGGGCGAGCGCGTCACCTGCTCGCCGTATCGCAAGAAGCCATCCTACGAGGTCGCCACGCTGGAGAAGGTGATCAAACCGGCGTCCCAGCGCGTGACGCCGCGCTGCCGCCACTTCGGCATCTGTGGCGGCTGCAGCCTTCAGCATCTGGATCCCCGCGCGCAGGTTGCGGTCAAGCAACGCGTGCTGGAGGACAGCTTGTGGCATATCGGGCGCGTGCGGCCGGAGCAGATCCTGCCGGCCATCCACGGGCCGGCGTGGGGCTACCGCCACCGCGCGCGGCTCGCGGTGCGCTACGTGCCGAAGAAAGGCGGGGCGCTGGTGGGCTTCCACGAGAAGCGCAGCAGCTACGTCGCCGACATGGACAGCTGCGAGGTGCTGCCGGAACGCTACTCGAGCTTGCTGCGGCCGCTGCGCGAGCTGGTCAACGCCCTTTCCATCCGCAGCCGGCTGCCCCAAATCGAGATTGCGGCCGGGGAGGGCGCCGACGTACTGGTGTTTCGTGTGCTCGAGCCGTTGCTCCCGCCCGACGTCGAGCTGCTGCAGCGGTTCGCGAAACACCATGTGGTCGGAATTTACCTTCAGCCGGGCGGGCCCGATACCGCCAGCCCGCTGTCCGAGGCGCACGCGGCGGACCTCCATTACGCGCTGCCCGAGTTCGGCCTCACGATGCGCTTCGGGCCCACCGATTTCACGCAGGTCAACCATGCCGTGAACCGGGTCCTCGTGCGGCGGGCACTCGCGCTGCTCGATCCGCAGCCGGGCGAGCGCGTAGCCGACATGTTCTGCGGCCTCGGCAATTTCACGCTGGCGATTGCCCGGCGCGGGGCCGCCGTAGTGGGCTTCGAGGGGAGCGCGGAACTGCTGAGGCGCGCGGCCGCGAACGCCGGGGAGAACGGCCTCTCGGATGCAGCGAGCTTCGTCGAGATGGATCTCTACGCCCCGGGCGGCGTCAATCTCGCCACGTTCGGCCGATTCGACCGCATGCTGATCGACCCGCCACGCGACGGGGCGGTGGAGCTGGTGAAGGCGCTGCCGGAGGACGGTCCGCGGCGCGTGGTCTACGTTTCATGCAACCCGGGGACGCTGGCGCGTGACGCCGCAGTGCTCACCCAGGCGCGCGGCTACCGCCTGAGCGCGGCGGGTGTGGTCAACATGTTCCCGCACACCTCGCACGTCGAGTCCATCGCCGTCTTCGATCGCTAGAGCAAGCTTCCTCCCCCCTTGCGGGGGAGGATCGAGGTGGGGGGTCAAGTTCGCGGCGCAAATCCGTCCCCCCATCCCAACTTTCCCCCGCAACGGGGGAAGGTGCACCTTACAAAAAAACGGCCGGGTCAATGCCCGGCCGCTTTGCTGAATCCGACTACTTAGCCGTCAGTCTCGCTCGCCGGTCAGCGCCATCAGGATCTGCAGCAGGTTGGCGAAGATGTTGAACAGGCTCAGGTAGCAGCCCGTCGTCGCCATGATGTAGTTGGTCTCGCCGCCGTTCACGATGCGGCTCACGTCGTGCAGCAGGAACAGCGCGAAGACGACGATCACGATCGCCGATATCGTCAGCGCCAGCGCCGGGATCTGCAGGAACATGTTGGCGATGATGGCAAGCAGCGCCACGATCATGCCGACGAAGAGAAACTTGCCCATGAAGCTGAAGTCCTTCTTCACCGTGGTCGCGATGCCGGCCATCACGAAGAAGATGACGCCGGTGCCGATGGCCGCCACGCCAATCAGCTGCGGGCCGTTCTTGAGCGTCAGGGCCACCGCGAGCAGAGGTCCCAGCCACCAGCCGAGGATGAACGTCATCGCGAGCAGCAGCACGACGCCGAGCCCGCTGTTGCGGTTGGCCGCGATGGCGAACTGCAGCCCGATCACCGCGGCGAGCATCACGAAGAAGCTGACGATCGGGTATTGCATGATGATGCCGCCGGTGCCGATGCCGATGAACGCCCCGATCGCGGTCGGCACCATGGTGAGCGCGAGCAGCAGGTAGGTATTGCGCAGTACGCGCGACTGCTGCAGCGCGATGTCCTGTGCGCCGGACTGGATCACGCCCGGGTTGGTATGGATGTCCGGTTGCATGCGGTTCCCCTCCTAATGGATTTAGCCTGGCCCGTTAGACTACAGAAACGACGGGTAAGTTTCAATGTTGCGGTGTGGCGATGATATTACAACCGCCTGAAATCACGTGTATTATGGCGCGCGTCGTGCCGGCGCCGCAGCGCGGGGAAGGGTGGCGGAGCGGTTGAACGCACCGGTCTTGAAAACCGGAATGTCCGTAAGGGCATCGTGGGTTCGAATCCCACCCCTTCCGCCAGTCCACATGTTCGGCGAATCGCATGGACGCAAGCCCCGCGATTGACAGAAAATTCAAGGTCTCTCTAGGAGATACCGGAAATGGTTACGATCGAATCAACCCCGCAAATGGCAGCCAAGGTCTACGCGACCATGACGCGCAATCTCAAAGTGGTCCGCCGCCGCCTCGGCAAGCCGCTGACCCTGGCGGACAAGGTGCTGCTGGGCCACCTCGACGACCCGGAGAAGCAGGAGATGGTGCCGGGCAAGAGCTATCTGTTCCTGCGCCCCGACCGCGTCGTGTTCCAGGATGTGCTCGGACAGACCGGGCTCCTCCAGTTCATGCAGACCCGGCGCGACAAGGTCGCGGTGCCGACCACGGTGCATTGCGATCACCTGATCCAGGCCCGAGTCGAGGGCGGGCAGGACCTGCGCGAGTCGCTTGCGGAAAACACCGAGGTCTATGATTTCCTGCGCACCGCGGCGGCGAAATTCGGCGCGGGCTTCTGGGGTCCGGGCGCAGGCATCATTCACCAGGTCGTGCTGGAAAACTACGCCTTCCCCGGCACGCTCATCATTGGCACCGACTCGCACACGCCCAATGCCGGCGGACTTGGCGCCTGCGCCGTCGGGGTCGGGGGGGCCGATGCGGTGGAAACCATCGCCGGGCTGCCGTGGGAGGTGCTGTATCCGAAGCATATCGCCGTCTACCTGACCGGCAAGTTGAGCGGCTGGACGGCACCCAAGGACGTGATCCTGTACGTTGCAGGCCAGCTCACCGTTTCCGGCGGCACCAACGCGATCGTCGAATACATCGGCCCCGGCGCGCGCACTATCAGCGCCACCGGCAAGGCCACGATCACCAATATGGGCGCGGAGCTCGGAGCGACCACCTCGATGTTCCCCGCCGACGAGCACATGGCCAAGTACCTGCGCGCGACCGGCCGCGGCGGGCTCGTGCCGCTGATGGAAAAGAACATGGACCTGCTCCAGCCGGACCCGGAAGTCGAAGCCATCCCCGAGAAATACTACGACCGGGTAGTGCGGCTCGACCTCTCGAAGCTGGAGCCGCACGTGGTGGGACCGCACTCCCCGGACCGCGCGCGTCCGATCTCGAAGCTTGCCGCGGAGGTGAGCGACGCGGGCAACAAGTTCATCGACCGGATCTCGAGCGCGCTCATCGGGAGCTGCACCAATTCGAGCTACGAGGACATGAGCCGCGCGGCGGACGTCGCCGAGCAGGCGAAGGCGCATGGGTTGAAGTCTGCCGTGCCGTTCCTGGTGACGCCCGGCTCGGAGCAGGTCCGCGCAACCATCGAGCGCGACGGGCAGATGCAGTCGCTGAAGGATATCAACGGCGCCGTGCTCGCGAACGCCTGCGGTCCCTGCATCGGGCAATGGCGCCGCGCCAAGGAAGTGGCGACGGTGCCCAACACCATCGTCACTTCCTACAACCGCAACTTTCCCGCGCGCAACGACGGCTCGGCAAGCACCATGAACTTCATCGCCAGCCCCGAGATCGTCACCGCGATGGCGCTGGCCGGCAAGCTGTCGTTCAACCCGCTCAGCGATACGTTGACCGGCGCAGACGGCCGGCCGTTCAGGCTGGATCCGCCGAAGACCGCTCCTGAAGTGCCGGCGAAAAACTTCGACCGCGGCCACGTCGACTATGTTCCGCCCCCCGCCGACGGCAGCCGGGTCAAGCTCAGCGTCGATCCCAAGAGCCAGCGGCTGCAATTGATGCAGCCGTGGCCGTCGTGGGACGGAAGTGACTATCTCGACATGCCGGTGCTGCTGAAGGCAAAGGGTAAGACGACCACCGACCACATCTCTCCGGCCGGCCCGTGGCTGCGCTTGCGCGGGCATCTCGACAAGTTCAGCGACAACCTGTGCATGGGCGCGGTCAACGCCTACACCGGAGAAGCCGGCAAGGTGAAGAACGTGCTTACGGGCGCAGCCGGGGAGATGGTCTCCAGGGTCGCGCGCGACTACCAGGCGAGGGGCGTCAAGTGGGTCATCGTCGGCGACGCCAACTACGGCGAGGGCAGCAGCCGCGAGCACGCGGCGCTCTCACCGCGATTGCTGGGCGGCGTTGCCGTCATCGTCCGCAGCTTCGCGCGCATCCACGAGTCCAACCTCAAGAAGCAGGGGCTGCTCGCGCTCACGTTCCAGAATCCGGCGGACTATGACCGCATCCGCGAGGACGATCGCTTGAGCCTCGTCGGATTGAAGGGCATGGCTCCCGGCAAGCCCGTGGAGTGCCGGGTGAAGCACGCGGACGGCACCAGCGAGACGCTGCGCCTCAATCACACGTTCAGCGGGCCCCAGCTCGAATGGTTCCGCAAGGGCTCCGCCCTCAACCTGTTCCACGGGAAAGCAGCGCAGCCGCGGAAGCCGAAGGCCGCGAAGAAGAAAAGCGCAACGCGCCGGAAGGGGCGAGCCAAGCCCGCCAGGCGACGCGGCCGCTGAGGCCCTATTTCCTGCGCCCGTTCTTGCCGAGCGCGGCCCGGGTCAGGGCGCGGTAGAGGCGAGGGTTCGCCCGCTTGAGGTAGGAGACGACTTCGAAGTCCTTGCCCCTGGCCTTGGCGAGCTCGATGCCCTCGATGTGCACCAGCCGCAGCAGCTCGCGCACCGGCCGGGGCATGCTGCGGCCGCTCTCGTAGCGCGAGCCGCCGCTCTGGGTCACGCCGACCCGCGACCAGAATTCCTGCTGGTTGAGGCGCAGCCGGCGCCGGATGCCACGGGGGTTGGTGATGCGCTCGAACGGTTTCATGACTGAAAGTTTTCCCGGTAATGTTCGATATGCGATTGACCGCCCGGCGATCGATAGGTTCACGCGCGTGTCCGGGCCGGCGCATCATGACGAGGGCATCATCGTCGCGCCCGCTCCCCGTCTCGTTTTCCCCCGCAAAATCAACTAAAATACGCGACTTTTTCAAGTCGTTGCGGACATGTCCCTGATCGTCCAGAAGTACGGCGGCACTTCGGTGGGCTCGCCCGAGCGCGTCAAGAACGTCGCCCGCCGCGTCGCGCGCTGGAAGGCCAAAGGGCACCAGCTGGTGGTGGTCGTCTCGGCGATGGCGGGGGAGACCAACCGCCTGATCGCGCTCGCCCGGGAACTCCAGGCGCACCCCGACCCGCGCGAGCTCGACGTGATGGTGTCCACCGGCGAGCAGGTGACGATCGCCCTGCTCTCCATGGCGTTGATGGACATGGGGCTCAAGGCGCGCAGCTATACCGGCGCTCAGGTGAGGATCCTGACCGACAGCGCCTACAACAAGGCGCGCATCGTGAGCATAGACGAGTCCCGCATCCGCAAGGACCTCGCCGACGATCGCATCGTGGTGGTGGCCGGCTTCCAGGGCGTGGACGAGCAAGGCAACGTCACCACGCTCGGGCGCGGCGGCTCGGACACCACGGGAGTTGCGCTCGCCGCCGTGCTCAAGGCCGACGAGTGCCAGATCTACACCGACGTGGACGGGGTCTATACCACCGACCCGCGCATCGTGCCGGAGGCGCGGCGGCTGAAGACCGTCACCTTCGAGGAGATGCTCGAGATGGCGAGCCTCGGCTCCAGGGTGCTGCAGATCCGCTCGGTCGAGTTCGCGGGCAAGTACCAGGTCAAGCTGCGGGTGCTCTCCAGCTTCGAGGAGGAGAGCGAGGGCACGCTGATCACTTTCGAGGAAGATGAGAACATGGAACAGGCAACCATTTCAGGCATCGCGTTCAACCGCGACGAGGCCAAGATCACCATCCTCGGCGTGCCCGACCGCCCCGGCATCGCCTACCAGATCCTGGGGCCGATCGGGGACGCCGGCATCGACGTGGACATGATCGTGCAGAACGTGAGCCACGACGGGATGACGGACTTCTCGTTCACGGTGCACCGCAACGACTATCACAAGGCGCTGAAGATCCTCGATCCGGTGGTGAAGCACATCAAGGCGCGCGGGGTGGAGGGCGGCGACAAGATCGCCAAGGTGTCGGTGGTCGGCGTCGGCATGCGCTCGCACGCGGGCATCGCCAGCTCCGCGTTCCGCACGCTGGCCGAGGAGGGCATCAACATCGAGATGATCTCGACCTCGGAGATCAAGATCTCGATCGTGATCAACGAGAAGTACACGGAGCTCGCGGTGCGCGCGCTGCACAAGGCCTTCGGGCTCGACCAGCCGACGTAGCCGGCCCGAGCGAGCTGCTAGAATTCATTCCGGTGAATTGCCCTTAAACCGGGCTGCGCACGTTACAGGCGCTTGCTCCGGAGGGAGAGTTCCATGACCACGATCAGGCAGCAGGATTTCGTCCAGAGCATCGCGGACGGCTTTCAGTTCATTTCCTACTACCATCCCGTCGACTTCATCCGCGCGATGGGCGAGGCCTACGAGCGCGAGCAGTCGCCCGCGGCCAAGAACGCGATTACCCAGATCCTCATGAACTCACGCATGGCCGCAGAGGGGCACCGGCCGGTGTGCCAGGACACCGGCATTGCAGTGGTATTTCTCAAGATCGGCATGAACGTGCGCTGGGACGCGACCCTGAGCGTTCAGGAAATGGTCGACGAAGGGGTGCGACGGGCCTACACCGACAGGGACAATCCGCTGCGCGCCTCGATGCTCGCCGACCCCGCGGGCGCGCGCAGGAACACTAAGGACAATACGCCTGCCATGGTGTACACGGAGCTGGTACCCGGCGACACGGTCGAGGTCAGGCTCGCCGCCAAGGGCGGGGGCTCGGAGAACAAGTCGCGCTTTGCGGTACTGAATCCCAGCGATTCAGTGGTGGATTGGATCCTCGAGCAAGTGCCGACCATGGGCGGCGACTGGTGCCCGCCCGGCATGCTCGGGATCGGCATCGGGGGCAGTGCCGAAAAGGCAATGCTGCTCGCGAAGGAATCCCTGCTCGACCCCCTGGACATGCATGATCTCAAGCGCCGCGGTCCCCGGACGCGGGCCGAGGAGCTACGGCTCGAGATCTTCGACAAGGTCAACGCGCTCGGCATCGGGGCACAGGGCCTCGGCGGTCTTACCACGGTCCTCGACGTCAAGGTGCTCGACTGCCCGACCCACGCTACGTCGTTGCCGGTCGCCGTGATTCCCAACTGCGTCGCGACCCGCCATCTCGAGTTCCGCCTCGACGGCAGCGGACCCGCGCGCTTCGAACCACCGGCTCTCGAGCACTGGCCGAAAATCGCGGTCGATCTCTCGGTGGGGGCGACCCGCGTCGACCTGGAAAAGCTGACCAAGGCCGAGACCGCAACGTGGAAGGCGGGGGACCGGCTGCTGCTCACCGGCAAGATCCTGACCGGACGCGACGCCGCCCACAAGCGCCTCACCGATCTCATCGCCAAGGGCGAAAAGCTGCCGGTGGATCTCAAGAATCGCTTTATCTACTACGTCGGGCCGGTGGACGCCGTGCGCGACGAGGTCGTCGGCCCGGCCGGTCCCACCACCTCGCGCCGCATGGACAAGTTCATGGACACCATGCTCGGAAAGACCGGGATGCTCGGCTCGATCGGAAAATCGGAGCGTGGCGCGGACGCGGTGAAGGTCATCAAGCAGCATAAGGGCGTGCATCTGATCGCAATCGGCGGCGCGGCCTACCTGGTGGCGAAGGCCATCCGCGCGGCGCGGGTGCTCGCGTTCAAAGAGCTCGGCATGGAGGCGGTGCACGAATTCGAGGTCAAGGACATGCCGGTGACGGTTGCAGTCGATACGAATGGAAACGCCGTGCACGAAAGCGGGCCGCGCGAATGGCGCGCGAAGATCGGCAAGATTCCCGTTACGGTGGCCTGAGTCCGGAAAGGGCGCGGATGCAATCGGTTCAGACCGACGTTATAGTGGTGGGCGGCGGGGGCGCGGGGCTGCGCGCCGCGATCGCGGTGGCGCAAAGCGATCCCCGGCTCCGCATTGCTCTCGTCTCGAAAGTCGTTCCGATGCGCAGTCACACGGTAGCCGCCGAGGGCGGCTCGGCCGGTGTCATCCGCACCGACGACAGCCTCGACAATCACTTCGACGACACCGTCAGCGGCGGCGACTGGCTATGCGACCAGGGCGTCGTCGAGTACTTCGTGGCCCAGTGCACGGCGGAGATGACCCAGCTCGAGCACTGGGGCTGCCCCTGGAGCCGCAAGGACGACGGTCACGTCAACGTGCGCTTCTTCGGCGGCATGAAGGTCCAGCGCACGTGGTTTGCGGCGGACAAGACCGGCTTCCACATGCTGCACACGCTGTTCCAGACCTCGCTTCGATTTCCGTCCATCCAGCGCTACGACGAATTCTTCTGCGCCGACCTGATCGTGGAAGACGGCCGAGTGCAGGGCGTGGTTGCGATCGAAATCGCAACCGGCGAGTTTTACCTGATCGAATGCAAGGCGGCGATCATCTGCACCGGGGGCGCGGGGCGCGTCTATGGCCAGAACACGAATGCCGGCATCGTGACCGGCGACGGCATGGGCATGGCGTTCCGGCACGGGGTGCCGCTGCGCGACATGGAGTTCATGCAATGGCATCCCACCGCGTTACCCGGCACCGGCATCCTGATCACCGAGGGCTGCCGCGGGGAGGGCGCCATTCTGACCAACAAGGACGGCTATCGCTATCTGCAGGACTATAGCCTGGGCCCGCCCGACCCGTGGCCGCGCCCGAAAGCGATGGAGCTCGGCCCGCGCGACCGGCTGTCCCAGGCGTTCTGGCATGAGGAGCAGAAAGGGCGGACGGTTGCGACCCCCCTCGGCCAGGTGGTGTGGCTCGACCTGCGTCACTTGGGCGCCGCGACGATACACGAGCGGCTGCCGCTCATCACCGAAGTCGCGAAGACCTTTGCCGGGGTCGATCCCGTCGTGGCGCCGATCCCGGTACGCCCCGCCGTGCACTACACGATGGGCGGCATACTCTGCAACGGCCAGACCGAAACGCCACTGAGGGGGCTCTACGCGGCGGGCGAGTGCTCGAGCGTAGGCATCCATGGCGCGAACCGGCTGGGCTCCAACTCGCTCGCGGAAATCGTGGTGTTCGGAAAGGTCGCCGGCGAGCGGGCGGCGCGCTACGTGAAGGCGGTGCCGGCGGGCAAGAGCGAAGCAGCGCGCCGGCAGGCGGACGCCGTCGAGGCGCGGCTCGTCGGGATGCTGGGACGGGACAAGGGAGAGCGCGTGGCGACGATACGCGACGAGATGCACGATGCCATGGAGACCGGCGTCGGAATCTTCCGCAAAGCGGACGGAATGCAGGCCGCCTGCGCCAAGCTCGCCCTGCTGCGCGAGCGCTACGGACGCGGGCTCAAGCTCGACGACCGCAACCGCGCGTTCAACACCGAGTGGCTGTCGGCGATCGAGCTCGGCTTCACGCTCGAGATCGCCGAGGTGCTCGCGCAGTCCGCGTTGAATCGCAAGGAATCGCGCGGGGCGCACACGCGTCTCGACGAATTCAAGGAGCGGGACGACGTGAATTTCCTGAAGCACACGCTCGCTTACCGCACCGGCGACGGGCCGCCCCGGCTCGACTACGCGCCGGTGACGATCACCAAGTCCCCGCCCAAGACGCGGGTCTACGGCGGCGAAGGCAAGAAAGCCGTAATGACCTGAGGATCGCGCATGGCCGATACCCGGACAATCGAAATCGAGGTGCTGCGCTACAACCCGGAGAAGGACAGCGAGCCGCACTTCCAGACGTTCACGGTGCCCTTCACCCACGACACCTCGGTGCTGCAGGGCCTGCAGTACATCAAGGACCATCTCGACGGCAGCCTCACCTTCCGCTGGTCGTGCCGCATGGCGATCTGCGGCAGCTGCGGCATGATGGTAAGCGGCAAGCCCGAACTCTCCTGCCACACGTTTCTGCGGGATTACTATCCCGGCAAGGTCCGGGTCGAGCCGCTCAACCACTTCCCGATCCTGCGTGATCTCGCGATCGACCAGACCGATTTCGTCAAGAACAAGCTGCCCTCGATCAAGCCGTACGTGGTGCCGAAGCAGGAAAAGGCGGTCTCGGCAGGGACCTACCTTCAGACCCCGGACCAGCTCCGGAAGTACTACCAGTATTCGCAGTGCATCAACTGCCTGCTCTGCTACGCCGCCTGCCCGCAGTACGGCCTCAATCCGAAGTTCACCGGGCCGGCGGCGCTGGCGCTGCTGCACCGCTACAACGCCGACTCGCGCGACCGTGGCTGGGATGAGCGGGCGGAGCTCCTCAACGCGGAGGAGGGCGTGTGGGGCTGCACGCTGGTTGGCTACTGCTCCGAGGTGTGCCCGAAACAGGTGGATCCCGCGCACGCCATCAACCAGAACAAGGTCAACAGCACGATGGACTACTTCGGTGTGCTGAAGCTGCTCATGCCGAAAGGGGGTGCGTGATGGCCCGGGTCAAGACCTATGTACGCCCCATGCAGGGGTGGTGGCGCAAGAACCCATACTACGTGCGCTACATGATCCGGGAGGCGAGCAGCGTCTTCCTCGCGATCTATACAGTCATCCTATTGGTGGGCCTCTACCGGCTCACGCAGGGAGAGGCGGCCTGGGACGCATGGCGCGCGGCACTGACGAGCCCCGGCTCTCTCCTGTTCCATTGGCTCGCTCTGCTCACGGTTGGCTATCACGCCTACACCTGGTGGAAAGTCGCGCCCAAGACGGCGCCCGACCTCCGCATCGCCGGCCGTCCGCTGCCTGAGCTGGTCGTCACGGCCGGTGGCTGCCTTGCCACCCTGGGCACCTCGGTCCTGGTCTACGTCATCGTACGGTGGATGTGACATGAAGCGCTCCAACGAACCCATATTCTGGTCGCTGTTCGGGGCGGGCGGCATGCTTTCCGCGCTGGCCGCGCCGATACTCATCTTCATCACCGGGATCATCGCGCCGATCGGCTTGTGGATACCGCCGCAGGCCCTCGATTACTCGCGCGTGCTCGGGTTCGCCCAGCACTGGCTCGGCAAGCTTCTGGTGCTGGCGGTAATCTCGCTCTTCCTGTTCCACGCCGTGCACCGCATCTACCACGGGCTGCACGACCTAGGAGTGCACGCCGGAACGGGTGTCAGGGTTATTGCGTACGGGAGCGCGCTGTTCGGTACCTTGGCCGCGGCCTACCTGCTCATTGCCGTGGGCTTCTGACCGAACCTCGGCGGCATCCTGATTATCGCGGCGCTTGCCTCGCTGTTCATTGCGCCGCTGCTCGGCAACGTCTATTAGCCGCCCCGAACATCCTGTATATTTCCCTCTCCGCTCGGGAGAGGGGGAAGGGTGAGGGGTCGAATTTTGTGCGCGCGAGAGCTTTTGACCACCGGATGGCAGAAAGGTGGCGTAGGCAGTTGTAGCTGTTAGAAGAGAAACACCCGGAGAGATGGCCGAGTGGTCGAAGGCGCTCCCCTGCTAAGGGAGTATAGGCTCAAAAGGCTTATCGAGGGTTCGAATCCCTCTCTCTCCGCCACAAAAGCCAAGTAGCAGCCTGATTTGTCGACGATTCGCCCGTCGACCGTAGTCTTGCCCACTTTCCGGCAAATCGTCCCTTGGCTCATACCGGCAGGACCGCGGACCGCCACGAGGACCACCTCGAGTAACGTGTCGTCCAGTTGCGACTGCTATAGCTTGTCTCAATCCTGTAGCAACTTCTCCAAGTCTTCAGGTGGCACCGGCTTGCTAAACAGATACCCCTGAGCTTCGTCGCATCGAAGCAGCCGCAGCAGATTTGCCTGTTCCTCGTTCTCAACCCCTTCCGCCACGACCTTGAGGTTGAGCGTCTTCCCGAGCGAAATGATGGAAGAAACGATCGCCATTTGCTCCGGATTCTTCGGCATCAGCGTGATAAACGAGCGGTCGATCTTGAGCGAATCAAGCGGCAACTTGGCAAGATAGCTCAATGATGAGTGCCCCGTGCCGAAGTCATCCATGGCAATGTGCAGCCCCATCGCACGGATCGCCTTGAGCTTTGCAATGCTGCCCTCGAAGTCTTCCATCAACATGGATTCGGTAATTTCAATATCCATGTACTCACGGCATCCGCCGGCTTCAGGGATAGCCGCCATCACCTCCTCGACGAAGTCCTTTTGCCGCAGTTGGATGACCGAAACGTTGACCGCGACCCGCGGTGCATTAAGTCCGGCGGTCCGCCAGGACGCATGATCGTATGCCGCGCGCTTGAGAGCCCACCTTCCCACCTCAAGAATCAGCCCCGTACTTTCAAGGACGGGAATGAATTCGCCAGGTGGGACCAGCCCGCGCTCCGGATGCGCCCAGCGTATAAGCGCCTCGAGACCGCAGATTCGCCTGCTGGCGAGTTCCACCCGCGGCTGGTAATGCAGGACAAACTGCTCTGCCAGGATCGCGCGTCGCAGTGCACCCTCGACCTTGAGCTGCGCTGCCGCACGGGCGTTCATCTCCGGCGCATAGAACAGTACCCTGTCGCTCGATTTCCTCGCCCTGGCGAGTGCGGCCTCGGCGTTGCGAAAGAGACTTTCGGCGTCGGCTCCGTCTCCCGGGGACAGCGCGATGCCTACTCTGACCGACGCGCGAAGCTCGCTGCCTTCCACTTCGAACGGCTCCCTGAAGCAGCCGTCGACCTGATCTTCGACGAGGTGCAACACGGCATTGGTGTCTCGCATACCGCGAGCCGTTACCCCGAAACTGTTGCCGCCAAGTCGCGCGACATAGTCCCTGCCATGAAACGATTCCTGCAGACGCTGTGCCACCATCCGGAGCAACTGATCGCCGCCGTGGGTTCCGAAGGTCTCGTTGACATTGCGGAAGCGTTCGATGTTAAGCAGGATCAGGGCGGTCATGAGTGATTCGCCGCCGCGCGTGCGCATCTGCTGGCTGACGCGGTCGAGGAACAATCTGCGGTTGGGCAGCCCCGTGAGTACGTCGTAGAACGCCAGATAATCAATTTTCTCTTGCTTGGCAATGTGGTCGAGGGCGAAGGAAACATCGCTGGCGAGTTCGGTCAACAGCTTGATTTCCTCGTCATCGAAGTAATTGAGCTCCTTGGCGAATAGCGACATGCTCCCCCAGACTTCATCTTCGACGATTAGGGGCAGGGCGATGACCGAGCGGTAGCCGCGCCGGATTGCCTCTTGTCTCCGCTTGCCCCCTGCTTCGGGATCGATCGTAATGTCATTGGAAAACGCCGGCGCGCGGGTTTTGATCGCCTTGGCCAGTGTTCCGCGTGCCTGAGGGAGATCGGTGCGGATCGTTGATTTAGTTGCGCCCAGGTACTCACTGGTCTCGAGCCCGGCCCAGGCTATTGGTGTTATTTCCTGGGCCGTCCGATCGATTCGCCCGACCCACGCCATCCCGAAGTTCCCGTCCTCGACCGCGATGCGACATGCCTCACGTAACAATTCGTCGCGGTCTCGAATGCGCACGATGGCGGAGTTGATACCGGAGAGCACGGAAAGTATCCGGTTCAGCCGGTTGATTCGAAGTTCGTGATCCTTGCGCAGGCTGATGTCGCGAGCGATGGTCGATAAAAACTCAAGGCTGCCGTCCGGCCGCTTGTGCGCCAGGATCACCTGGATGACGGGAATCTCCCGACCGGTGCGGGTGAGGAACACGGTTTCGCTTCTCCAGACGCCGTCGCGTATGGCGGTTGGGATGCCTGTCTCGAGCACCAACTTAGCAGCCCAGGGAGGGTGAGAGTCGACAATGCGGACCTGCGAAGGATCAATGTCTTCGGGCAGCTCCAGCAAGCGCCGGGCAGCACTATTGAGGTACAGCACTTTGCCGTCCGGGTCGGCAGTGGCGACGAAGTCCGGACTCGCTTCCAGAATTGTCGCCAATCGCTCGCGATTCTTTTCCGCTTCCTTGCGGGCCGTGATGTCTTGCTTGATGGCAATGAAGTTTGTGATGGTTCCGTCTTTGCCGCGCACGGGCGTGATCGTCATTTCTTCCATGCCCAGGCGTCCGTCCTTGTAGCGGTTGACGATTTCGCCCTGCCAAACGCTACCGCCGAAAACGGTTTGAAAAATGCGCCGGTAGAACTCCGGCCCGTGCTGCCCGGACTTAAGCATCCGTGGGTTTTGTCCGACCACCTCCTCGGCCGAATATCCGGTGAGCAGGGTGAACGCACGGTTCACCCACCGGATCGTGCCATCGCGCTCGGTAATGATAATGGCGTTTACCGCCGCATCAAGCGCCGCGCTCTGGAGATGCAACCAGGCATCAATGCGCCTGCGCTCCGCAATGTCGCGTGCTTCGCGAATCGCCCGCTCGATCACGGGGGGCAGTCGCGCGAGGTTGGTCTTGAGCACATAATCCGTTGCGCCATTCTTGAGAGCGCGTATCGCGTATTCTTCGCCCAGCGTGCCGGAAACAAAGATGAACGGCACATCGGGAACGAGCTCACGTGCGACCGCGAGTGCCCGCATGCCGTCAAAGTGGGGCATTGAAAAATCTGAAATGATGAGCTCGGGCTTGAAATTCTCCAGCTCCTTGCGGTAGTCCCCTTCCGAACTGACAAGGCGGTGCGCAACATGCACGCCGGCCCGCTTGAGCTCATGGATTTCGAGCTCAGCGTCTGTCGGATTGTCCTCGACAACAAGGATCCGCAATTGCTGTTCCATGGGACCTCCCACGCTACGGCGCGTGCTTGCGGTGATTACGAGGACGGGAGCGCCACAACTGAGTTACTGCTGCGGCAAGTCTGAGTACAGCCGATGAGCTGGCTATGCAGACCAACATCTACGTCGATCCCCAAGGGGACGCCAAGATAAGGAAAGTGGCTAAGGCTCTCAATAAGTTCTCAAGCACGCCCTACATGGGCCGGTCGCAGTTAATAGCGGCAATCCTATCCGAACGTCATACGTTATACGGCGCAGGCAAATCGTATGCAAGTCACGTTCCGCATTGTGTATGGCGGTGGCACGACGGCAATTGACCTGTCGACCCGTCTGTAGGGAATTTCCTGACTCCGCGTGTCAGGCGATCCTTACACTTTCGCCGGTAGTGCGTCGCGATGCTCTCGTTGCAGAATTAAAGACGTCGGCCGAGCACGTCATCAAGATGCGATGAATTCCCGTATGACAGCCATCGCCCGCTCCGGCGCGTCGTGGATCACGCCGTGGCCGCATCCGGGGAAACGCTCGAACCGGACCAGGTGAGCTGGAAGTGCCGCGGCGATATCTTCCTGGCATTCGATCGGGCTCATGGGATCCTCTTCGCCGCCGAGCACGAGCGTCGGGCACTGGACGCGCCTCAGCGCCGGGAGGAGATTGAACGTCCGCCCCTCCCCGCCGGGCCGGGTGAACCAGATGTTTACTTCGGGATGAAGGACTGCACGCCGCACCGCGACCGGGTCGCGCGGCGTGCGGGTGTAGACGGGGAACGCGAGGCGAATCCACGCCTCGAGCATCGCCGGGTCCACCTGTCCTTCGAAAAAGCGACGCCGGGCGAGTGCCCCCACCTCGGGTCCTCCCAGCCGCTCGAACCGGGCGACGCGCTCGGCGAAGCGCGCGCCGCCCTGAGCCTCGGTGCTGACGAGGATCAGCTTGGCGGCGTGGGCGGGGTGGCGCGTGGCATATGCCATCGCGACCATCCCGCCAAATGACGCGCCCAGAACAATGGGGCGCGCGATTCCGAGCACATCACAGAAGGCGCGCACGTCGTCCCCCCACTGGGCCAATGTCCACTCTTCACGCGGACCTGCGTCGCTGCGCCCGTTGCCGCGATGGTCGAGGAAGACAACCTGGGCGATATCGGCAAGCTGTGAGAACCGTGGTTTGTAGCCGGAATGGTCCATGCCCGGGCCCCCGTGGAGCAGGACGAGCGTCGGCTTCTCGCGCATCGCGGGGCCATCCGGCACAAGGCGGGCACCCTCCACATCGAAAAACAGCCGTACGCCATTCACGAGCACTTGCACAAGGTTCTCCCCCGTCCGCCGTGAGTTTACCCCCGGTGATGTGCCCCACCTACGAGCGTCGGTTAATGGGCTGACGACGCCCAGTTCTCGATCTCCGTCCTATTCCCAAAGGGAGAAAGGGATCAATCAATCGGCACCCCTTTTCTATCAGGATTTTGTCGGGCCTGAGCCCGACAAAATCCTCCCGTGTCAGGAAACTCCTGACACGAATTGTCGGCTACTCCTGACTGCATTTATCTCCTTCCTTTAGGTAGCGTTCTAATCGAGCGCTTGCGCTCTGGCGGGACGCAGGCAGCGCAGGGTTGCGCGTTCCAGACAGGCCAGTGGGACGAGCGATCTCAAAAAAACTGCAACGTTACCGAGGAGGTGATCCGTCTTTTCAAGAGAGCTACCTGCATGACTCCGTTCCTATTGTAGTCGGACTGCGAATACAGGCTGATGTGGACCGCGCAGGGGCGGCCACCGACCCTGTCCCGTTTTTTT
>Ga0299906_10001727_pt1 | contig 18538 bp, 14 predicted proteins | sample RVTome_14_FD_200259 | JGI IMG/M metagenome (GOLD analysis project Ga0299906, IMG submission 200259) | Soil microbial communities from uranium-contaminated site in the Upper Colorado River Basin, Wyoming, United States - RVT145D125 (version 2) ...
ACGGCCACCGCCGTTGGTCTGCACGCTTTCGTTGAGGTCGTCCTCTTCGAGCAGGGCGAGCGCCTCTCCGGCGGTGTTCCAGATCTCCTGCTTCTGACCGGCGTTGCTGACCGGCACGATGTAGGACAGCTCCTCCTTCATCGTCGTGACCCGCAGATAGTCGCCGTCCGGCGCGACGTCGAAGCCCTCGATCATCGCCGGGGCGCCGATCGGCTCGACGTCGCCTGAGGCGACCTCGATCCGCGCCAGCTGCCCGGTCGAGTAGTAGTGCACGAGCCGCTTCTCGTAGGGGTCTTCGAGCAAGTCAAAGTAGGTGCGCAGGCCGTTGCGGTCGGGCGTCGCCACCCGTACCTTCGGGGTCTCCGGTACCTCGGGCGCCGGCGGCTCGGGCCCGCGGTTCTCGGGGATGAGAACGGTGACGATGTGCTCGCCGTCCTCGGTCCACTCGAACGTGGTGACGTGGGTGGCGAGCACCGGTGTTCCGGTGATCCGGGTGGACTGCCCGCTGACGGTGTCGGCGACGTAGATGTGGGTGGCGTCGTCGAAGTGGGCGAAGAAGCCGATCTGCGAGCCGTCCGGCGACCACACGGGGGTGCTCACCCGGGCGCCCTCGGGGATCTCGATCGTCGTCGCCAGCGTTCCTTCGGTCGTGTACAGCTCGATGCCGACGTCGCTGCGGGTGGTCAGCCGGCGGTTGCGGTTTGCCGCCGGGTCGATCTGGAACTGGCCGAGGTTGTGGCGGCGCTTGGCGAAGCTGGCCAGCGTCGGAAAGCCGTCGCCGACGGTGCGGACGAAGAGGCGCCCGCTGGGATCGAGGTTGCCGAGCCGGAGGTCCTCGATTGTGGTGGCGAGCACCGCTTCGAGCACCTCGGGGGGCGGCGTCAGGTAGCTCTCGGTATTCAGGATGACAACCCGGGGATCCTCGGGCTCGAGCGGCTCGGCTTGTCCGGCGCCGCGGCCGGCCTGCTGGGCGTCGAGCGCCGCAGCCGGCAGCAGGAGAAGGGCGATGACGACCAGCAGCGTCGCACGGGTGAGGAACACGTGACGATCCATGATCCTGCTCCTTCGGAGGCCCCGGCCGCCGCCTCGGCGACGCCCGCGTAGGTTCGGGTCCCGGCTGCCTCCACGGCCGGGCCCATTCGGATCTGAGCTCGGCGGCATCCTAGCATTCCGGGCGGCCGGCTTTCATGAAGCCCTTCGCCGTACCGTGCAGCGGGTTCCCCGCGGGGCGCCGCGACTCGTTTCCGGAGCGCGCGCGGCGTTGCCGCCTGGATTGGCCAGGAGATCCCGTTTCCCCGCGGGGTGCCGCGACTGGTTTCCGGAGCGCGCGCGCGGCGTTGCGCCCGGGGTGCCTGCGCTGGCCGGTGGTCAGGCGTCCGCGACCGATCTCATTCTTCGATCCAGCGGATCGAGTCGGGCTCGGTGTTGCCGCAGGCGATGCTCTGGGTCATGCCGCCGGCGATGCTCGAGCAGGCGACGGTAGCCGCGGCGCGCAGCGCTTCCTCGCGGGTCGGCCCCGCCGCCGTGCCGCAAGCCGTCCGCCCGTTGTACGTGATGCAGCTCTCGACGCTGTACCGCGGCAGGCTCATCGTGCTGTAGATCATCACCGCCAGCACCGCGACGATGAACGCCGCGGAGATCAGGATCAGCATCGTGCGTGAGCTCGGCATGGTGCTCGCTCCGGTTGCGGAGGCTACTACGGTCGGACTATACGTCGGGGAGACCGCCTACGCACGACGCGCAGCGAGGGCGATCGCCGAGAATCGACGCCATGATCAACGGCAAGAAGATTTCCACACTCTCGGATGTCGCGGCGGAGCATTCGTGGCCGTTGAGAGAACGACGATGATATCCGAAACCGATCCTCATCAGGGGCAGCCGTTGTCAGTCGCCGGCCGCGATGCGGGCGAAGCGGAGGCGGCGATGATCCTCGTGCACGGCCGCGGCGGGACCGCCGAGGACATTCTCCGTCTCGCCGGGCAGCTGGGGCGTGACGACTTCTGCTACCTGGCGCCGCAGGCGGCGGGCCGCAGCTGGTATCCGTTCCGCTTTCTGGCGCCGCTCGAGGAGAACGAACCGTATCTCTCCTCGGCACTGCGGGTGCTCGACGACCTGTTCGAGCGGCTCACGGCCGCAGGAATTCCCACCGAGCGGGTGTTCCTGCTCGGCTTCTCGCAAGGAGCTTGCCTGACGCTCGAGTGGGTGGCCCGCAACGCCCGCCGCTACGGCGGCGCCGCCGGCCTGAGCGGCGGCCTGATCGGCCCGCCCGGCCGCGACTTCGCCTACGAGGGCTCGCTCGCCGGCACCGAGGTCTTTCTCGGTTGCAGCGACATCGACCCGCACATCGCACTCGGGCGCGTCGAGGAGACCGCCAGCGTGCTCGCGGAGCTGGGCGCCAGCGTTACCAAGCGCATCTACCCGGGCATGGGACACACGATCAACGCCGACGAGATCGACCACGTCCGGGCGATGATGTCCGGGTGACTCCGCCGGGAATCTGTGGGAGCGCCCGCGACGACATTGATTTGATATGAAGAATCAGAAATCCTATCATGTTGATATGAAAACCAGAGTGACGGAACGAGGTCAGATCACCATTCCCAAGGCGGTCCGCGAGCGGCTCGGCATTCGGCCCGGGCAGGTCTTGGAGGTGCGCGAGAAGGACGGCGCCGTCGTGGCCCGCAAGGTGGCCAGCGTCGATCCGCTGCTCACCGTAACGGGGATCATCGTAACCGAGCGCACCACGGACGAGCTCATCGGTGAGATCCGTGGTGAGGCGGACGCCGTTTGATCACCGCGGTAGATACCAGCGTGCTCCTCGATGTGTTCACTGCCGATCCAGCACATCTCGAGCGCTCGCGGGCTGCGCTGCGCGACAGTTCCGCTCGCGGACGTGTCGTCGCTTGCGAGGTGGTCTGGGCTGAGGCGGCGGCGTTTTTCCCGGACACCGCAGCGGCAATGGACGCGATGCAGACCGCCGGTGTGGACTTCGAGCCCCTGACCATCGAGACGGCGCTGGCCGCTGGCGCGGCCTGGGCCGAGTACCATCGGGCCGGCGGTCGCCGCAAACGCATGATCGCGGACTTTCTGATCGGCGCCCACGCGCTAAGCGCCGCGGATCGTCTCCTTACCCGCGACCGCGGCTTCTACCGCGCCTACTTTTCTGGCCTCGAGGTGCTGGATCCGAGCGCCGGCGAGACGGATCCGAGCTTCACGGTCGATCTCTCCCCAGACGAACCAGGTCAAAGCGCCTGACCAACATAGAGGTGCAAGACACGGTGAAGCAGGCCCCCGGCCGACGGACGCCGGTCGAGGCGATCGCCGGCGGCTCCCGGCGCGACGTGGCAGAATTTCGAGGGGATTCTCCCCCCCCGGCATCCGCGCGCCTGTGACCGAGATCGCCTTGCCCCTGTAGCTCAGGTGGAGAGAGCACGGGATTCCTAATCCCGGAGCCCAGGTTCGAGTCCTGGCAGGGGCATTTCGTTCAAAGGCAAAACTCCACCTTTGATCCGCTCGACGGGCCACTTACCATCCGGCGCATGGATCTTCGCTCAATGACCACGGCATCCATCGTTGCGCTCGGCACCATCGCCTGCGCATCCCCAGAAGGCTCCGTTGGGACCGAAGGCACCTGGGTCGGCTCGATCACGTCCGCGGGCAATGTCACGACCGTGGTCAATGAATCCGGCTCGATCTGGGGCGGCCCGGCGACGCTGGTCGAGGAGGCATCGATCGGCGTGGAAGCCGGAGAGGACGCCTACATGTTCGGCAACGTCATCGGCGTCGGGGTTGCCGACGGCCGCATCTTCGCGCTCGACCCGCAGGTCCATCGCGTCCGCGTATACGACCTGAATGGGGTCCATGTGCAGGACCTGGGCAACGAAGGCGACGGCCCCGGCGAGTTCCGCTCGCCGGCCGGCCTGGTGGTGGGACAACGCGTGTTCGTTCGCGATTCCCAGATCGGGCGGATCACGGTGTTCGATACGGGTGGAGAGCTCGTCGATACATGGCCTATCAGGCCCTACTTTGCTGTGCGACCGCTGGTTGTCACCACGGCGGGTGAGCTCTACGTGCCGTACTTCGGTGGGATGGCACCGTGGGGTCCCGAGGGGCAGGCAGGCAGCGTGCTCCCGTATCCGGAGACCGAGGGCCGTCCCCCGAGAATGACGGCGGTGCGGGCCGATGGCGCGTCGTTTGCCCGCGACGTTCCCTTCTGGCCCTTGCCGGTGTACGCGATGTCCCCCACGGGGGCGACCATCCACGGCGCCGGGGACGCGTACCGGTTCACCGTTCGCCGGCAAGACGGCACGGAGTTGCCCATCGAAGCAAGGGCCGAGCCGGTGATGGTCGCCGAAGCCGAGGCGGCCTGGCACCGCGCCCGCGTGGGTGAGTTCCTGCGGCAGGCAGACGCGGGGTGGCAATGGGACGCGCCGGAGATCCCCGCCGTGAAGCCGGCGTTTCAGGCGTTCGTCCCCGCGGTCTCGGGCGAGGTCTGGGTGGTGCGGGCGGGCGCCGGCTACGAGGACGACACCTGCGAAGCGGACATCCCCATGCAGGGTCCTCCGGACAGCTGCTGGAAGGAAACGCGCATCGTCGATGCATTCGCTGCCGACGGGCGGTACCTGGGTGCGGTGGAAGTACCCGACGAGCTCCGACTCGAACCCCTCGACCGCAACCGCAGCGAGCCCGCGCGACCGTACATTCACGGCGACATGGTCGTCGGCGTCGTGCAGGACGAGGTCGGCACGATCATGGTGAAGCGCTACCGGCTGGTGCTTCCCGGCGAGCGCTGAGTGCTCAGCTTGTGGCGAGGAGGAGCTGGCGGGCGCGCTCCTGGCAGGCGTGGAAGGCGTAGCCGAGGCCGGCGCCGAGGCCGAGGCCGTAGAAGACGCCCCATAGCAGCATGCCGATTCTCATCTGCGTTCCCCGGGAGACGACGTTGCCGATCAGGGGCAGGGACTCGCTCCCCATGACGCCGTAGGCGATCCAGCCACCGGCGAAGTAGCCGATCGCGTTGAGAACGAAGAGCGCCGCGACCACCTTGACGAGGGCCCCGGAGGCCTCGAACGCGGTCACCAGGATCCAGCCCATGATCGCGGTGCCGGCGAGCAGGCCGAGCAGTCCGCCGAGGTGGCCGCCGAGGCCCATCCATCCGGCGATCCAGCCGATCGAGTAGGCGAGGAACGCCGGCGTGAACAGCTTGTAGAAGCGCGGCAACGAGCCGGGGCCGATCACCAAGGGGTGGAGAAGCAGGCCGCTGAGGCCGACGAACACGAGGGCGCAGGCGGCGTACAGGCCGAGCTCGCCGACGGTCTGTCCCAGCCAGCGTCCCAGGAAGGCCCACGGGGCGAAGCCGGCGACGCTGACGATCGCGAAGCCGACCGCCCCCCGTCCCATCGACGCCGCCAGCGTGGGCACCCTCACTGAATCCGCCGTCCGGGCGCGCGCCGCGATGCCGGCGGGATCGAGCTGCAACCATCCCATGTGGATCCTCCGGGGGTCTCGAGTCGGCGGCGATGATACACCGGTGCCGGCAAGATCTTCCGGACCCCGTCGCGAGGCGAGTCCGGCCGCAGGCGGGCGCCGTCCCGCCGATGATGGAGTCAAGGGCGGGCCTTGGTGTATCGGGCCGCGACCATGTAATCTCCGCTTCGCAGAGTCCCGAAGATCCCCACTCCCCAACCGCCGTCGGAGTACATCAGATGCGAAAAGTCATCGGCCGTTCCGGACGCCTTGCCGGACTCACCACCATCGCCATGGCGTTCGCCGCCATCGTCTTCGCCGCTTGCGCCGTTCAGCAGGACGGCGCAAGCGGCGGGGCCGCGGGCAGCGGGCGCGACGTCGTCCCCGATCCCGGCGTCGTCACCGAAGGCGACTGGCCCGTGATCACGGGCAACCTCAAGGGGCAGCGCTACTCGGAGCTCGACCAGGTCAATGCCGAGAACTTCGAGAGCCTGCAGGTGGCCTGGAGCTGGGACGCCTCGGACTTCCCCGACGTCAACGCCCGATCTACGCCGATCTACGTCAACGGCAAGCTAATCAGCGTCGCCGGCTCGAAGCGGCACGTGGTGGCGCTCGATGCCGGCAGCGGCGAGCTGCTGTGGTCGTGGGTCGAGCCCGAGACCTTCCGCTGGGAGTACTCGATGCGGAAGAACCACGGCAAGGGGGTTGCCTACGCCAACGTCGACGGCCGCGACGTGATCTTCGTCGTCACCCCGGCGTTCTTCCTCCACGCGCTGGACGCCGAGACCGGCCAGCCGCTCGAGGGCTTCGGCGGCGCGGTTCCCATCGAGGGCTTCCCCGAGACCGGCACGGTCGACCTGCTCGCCCACCTCGGCCACGAGTACGACCCCTCCATGGGCGTGCCGCTGGAGAAGGGCTACATCACCAGCTCCTCGCCGCCGATCGTCGTCAACGGCACCATCGTGGTCGGCAACTCCGCCGAGCAGGGCTACAACCAGACGCGCACGGAGATGATTCCCGGCGACATCCTGGCGTTCGACGCCCGCACCGGCGACTTCAAGTGGAAGTTCGACGTCCTCCCGGGTCCGGGAGAGGTCGGCCACGAGACCTGGGAGAACGACGCCTGGTCGTGGACCGGCGATATCTCCTCATGGGCGCCGCTGTCCGCCGACCCCGAGCTCGGCATCGTCTATGTGCCCACGAACGGGGCGACGCAGGACTTCTACGGCGGCTTCCGGCCCGGCGACAACCTCTTCTCGACCAGCCTCATCGCGCTCGACGTCGAGACCGGCGAGAGGGTCTGGCACTACCAGCTCGTCCACCACGACATCTGGAACTACGACACCTCGCAGGTGCCGATCCTGATCGACATCAACGTCGACGGCCAGCAGGTCCCGGCGGTCGTGCAGGTCGGCAAGCAAGCCTTCGCGTACACCTTCAACCGCGAGACCGGCGAGCCCATCTGGCCGATCGAGGAACGGCCGGTCCCGGAGGGGCTGATCCCGGGCGAGCACCTGTCGCCGACGCAGCCGCACCCGACCCGGCCGGCGCCCTACGAGATGCAGGGGCTCCCCGAGGACCAGCTCATCGACTACACGCCCGAGCTCAAGCAGGCGGCGCTCGAGGCCCTCGAGCCGTACCAGTGGGGGCCGTTCTTCCAGCCGCCTCTGCACCGCGACAACGACCTCGGCAAGCAGGCGGCGGTCTGGTGCCCCGGCGACGTCGGCGGCACCAACATCGACGGGACGCCGGCGTTCGACCCGGAGACCGGCATCCTCTACGTCACGTCGCAGAAAGGTTGCACGAGCCGCGTCATGGTGCCGGGCGCCGAAGCCGATGACCCCGAGGACCGCCCCACCGGCACCACGATCAGCGCGTACGCCGTCGGCAGGGGCGGCCGCGGCCCGAGCCTCCGCGGCCTGCCGGTGTACAAGCCGCCCTACAGCAAGATCACGGCGATCGACATGAACACCGGTGAGCATCTCTGGTGGGTACCGGTCGGCGAGACGCCCCAGCGCTACCTGGAGCACGAGATGCTGCAAGGGGTCGAGCTTCCGGAAAGCACCGGCAGCGGCCGGCAGGCGGCGCAGATCGTGACCTCGAACCTGCTGATCCACACCGGCAACGCCTCCGACGGCACGCCGCTGCTGTACGCCCGCGACAAGGCCACCGGCGAGCAGCTCGGCCGCATCGAGCTGCCGGTCAACCCCCGTTACGGGATCATGACCTACATGCACGACGGCCAGCAGCACCTCGTCGTGCAGGCGGACAACAACCTGACGGCGCTGAAGCTGCGCTAGCCGATGCGAGAAGCTCGGAGAATCCTCGGCGCGCTCGCGTTGGCTGTTTCCCTGGGGCTCACCGGCTGCGGCGCCGGGCAAGATGTCGGCGTCACCACGGACGGCGGCGCCTCGTCGGCGCCCGCCGCCGGCGCGACACCGTCGTTCGAGGTCGATCCGAGCTGGCCGCGCGAGCTGGCCAACGACTGGATCCTCGGCGCGGTCACCGGCGTCTTCGTCGATGCCCAGGACCACGTCTGGGTCACCCACCTTCCCGAAACGCTGACCCCCGAAGAGACGGCCGCCGTGCAAGATCCGCCGATCGGCACCTGCTGCGTGCCGGCGCCGACGGTGATCGAGCTCGACGCCAACGGCGAGGTCGTGCAGGGATGGGGCGTCCCCGAGGACGACATCGCCGTCTACCCCCGCAACCCGCACGGGATCTTCGTCGACCACAACGACTTCGTCTGGATCGGCACCTACCAGCACCACCGGGTGCAGAAGTTCACCCGCGGCGGCGAGCTGCTGATGACGATCGGCGAGTACGACGTCAACGCCGGCAGCAACGACACCGAGCTGCTCGGCGGGCCGGCGGGGATCTGGGTCGACCCCGAGACCAACGAAGTCTACATCGCCGACGGCTACCGCAACCGGCGGGTGATCGTGGTGAACGGCGAGACCGGCGAGTACCTGCGCCACTGGGGCGCCTACGGAGAGCCGCCCGACGACGAGTACCGCTACCGCGACGGCGATCCGGAAGGCTCGCCGCCGCGCCAGTTCTCCACCGTCCATGGCATCACCGGCTCGCGCGACGGGCTGATCTACGTCGCCGACCGCCGCGGCAACCGCATCCAGGTCTTCGACCACGCCGGCGAGTTCGTCGCCGAGAAGGTCATCGCCCCCGAGACCCGGGCCTCCGGCTCGGCGTTCGTGATCGCGCTGTCACCGGACCCGGAGCAACGCTGGCTCTATCTGGCCGACGGCACCAACCACAAGGTCTGGATCCTGCGGCGCGACGGCCTCGAGGTGGTCGGCGAGTTCGGCCGCGGCGGCCGCCAGGTGGGCCAGTTCATCCGCCCCCACGGGATGAGCATCGACTCGCAGGGCAACCTCTACGTGGGCGAGGCCTCCACCGGCCGGCGGGTGCAGAAGTTCACGGTCTCGGGAGGCGGCGGGCAGTAGCGGCCGAGCCGATCGATCGTGACCGATCGTGAGGCCGTACCTGACGCTACGCTGCTCTGATCCGTAGGTTGAAGAGCGCGCCGCGGCGGCGTCACTGCTCGCGAGGACGATCTCCGCGGGCTGTTTCTCGGCGGAACCGCTCGAAGAGGGCATCGTACGCGGGGGCGACCTGCGTCCAGTCGAAGCGCCGGGCGTTGCGGGCCAGCTCGGCGCCCATGCGGGTGGCTTCGCCGGGGCTCTGCACGCCCCAGGCGAGCCGATCGACCAGGCCCTCGTGAGAGTCATACAAGCAGCGCTCGCGGGTCGCCTCGCCGACCTCGGGGCCGTCGAGCAGCTCCGGGTAGCTGAGCCGGTCGGGCAGGATCGCGAAGGCGCCGGCGGCCATCGCCTCGAGCACGGCGATGCCGAAGAACTCGTGCACGGCGGTCGACACGACGATCGACGCCTCCCCGAGAAGACGACGGTACGCGTCGTCCTCGGCGAAGCCGAAATGCACGAGCCGGTCGGCGAACGCCTCGCGGATGGCGGCGAGCTCCGGCGGTGACTCGCCATAGGGCCGCCCGCAGATCGCCAGCCGGAAGGCGACGCCGCGATCGGCTACGTCGCGCAGCGCCCGCAGCAGCTGCGCCGGGTTCTTGTCGTACTCCCAGCGCTGGTTCCAGAGCACCAGCGGCGCGCCGGCGGTGCCGGAGCCGGCGCTTGCCGGATCTCGGCTGGCGGCAGCGGTTGAATGGAGGTCTTCTCGCTTGGGTGATCGTTCGGTCCCGAGCCCGGATGGCTGGCTCTTGCCTGCCGGCTGCGGTCCCGGCGCTGAAACCCGCGCCGCCGTGGGCTCGGTGCGCCGGAGCGCGCCGGCCTCGATCCCCACCGGCAGCACCGAGCTCCTGGCCCGCAGCGCCTCGACCGCGCCGAGCTCGTTGTGCTCAGGGAAGTGGCGCAGGAAGCGCGGCAGCTCCTCGAACCAGGCGTCATGATGGAATCGCGAGTTGAAGACCACCCGCTCGGCGGCGAGCATCGAGGCGAAGTTCACGAACGCGTAGTGGTGGTCGCGCTCGCCGCCCTGGCGCCGCATCGGGCCGCCCTCGCCGGCGGCGGGGAGGGGATAGGTGAGCTGGTTCTCGTGCATGTACAGGACCGCCGGCACGCCGTCGGTCGCCGGCCGTGTCAGGGCCAGGAACGTGGTCAGGTCGAGCATGTCGGTGGCCAGGATCGCGTCCGCCGCCGGCCCATCGCGTAGCCACCGCCGGGCCAGCGTCACCGCGCCGCCGTGCATCCGCCACTTCCAGAAGCGGTCGGGGAGCGTCAGCAGCTCGATCTCGTGGCGGCTGTGGCGCTGCAGGCTTCGGGCCCAGGCGGCGTGGCTGCCGCCGTGATATGGAGAGACCAGCAGGATGCGCATTGCGGCAGGTTACCGCAGCCGCCTCGTCCGACCACGAAGTTGGAGACCCCGGCTCAGTGAAGGTCCCAGACTGCTTCGAGAGGGGCTATGACGAGATCATCGTTGGTCACGCGGACTGCGGGAGCACGGCAGAGGACGAGGCCTCCGGCCCATCGCTTGCCGCTGGAGCGGCGCAGGCGTCGAAGGCCGGCGAGGTTCCGGCTCCCGGGACTGGACGTGAGCTTCACTTCGATGCCCACGACGCCTCCTCCATCGGTCTCGATGACGAGATCCACCTCGTCGTCGTCCTCGCGGAAGTGCAGCAGCCGCGGCGTGGTGGGATGCGCGCTCGCCTGGACGCGCAAGTCGTTGACCACCATCGTCTCGACGAGCGCGCCGGCGTACTGCGGATCGCGGGACAGCGCGTCTGGCTGGTCTCGTCCGGCGAGCGCCGCGGCCAGGCCGCTGTCGACCATGTGCAGCCGCGGCGACCGAACGACCTGCCCCGTCGCGTTGCCGGGGACGAAGGCAGGCAGATCCCAGGTCACGTAGAGCGCCGTCAATAGGTCACGGTAGCGGGCAACGGTGCGGCGGTCGATCTCGAGCCGGTCGGCTGTCGGTCGGTCCTTGGGTGTGATCCTCGCGGTCGCCGCGGCATAGAGCTGTAGCATTCGCCGCAGGCTCTCGGTGTCGCGAACACTCCCAACGCTGACGCTGTCCGCGATGACCGAGGCATTCACCCAGTCGGTGAGGCCTCGTCGCCGCGCCGCCGCGGTCTCGCGGTCGGTGACGAGCGGAAACCCGCCACGAACGGCCTCCTCCAAGAGCTCGTCCCGGCCTCGCTTGCTCTCGGGGCGCCAGCCACGCAGGGACGCCGGCCCCTCCTCCAGCACCTTGGCCAGAAAGACAGGCTCGGGACCGTCGTTGCGCTCGTCGACCGTGAGCGTACCCATGACGACGTCGGTGAGCCGCCCGCCGAGGGACTCCGCCGCCTCGGTGACCGCTTCGACGGAAACGGATCCGCACAACAACCACTGTCCGGCCGCGGCCGCGGTACGCGACAGCTCGAGCTTGATGACCTCCAACGCGGCGGGTACCCGCTGGTACTCATCTATGAGGACCGGTGGGGCGTGGCCGAGCAGGTATCCGCGCGGATCCGCCATCGCCGCGCTGCGCTCGTCGGGGTCGTCGAGCCGGATGATCGTGCCGCCGCGGCGCTCGATCTCGGCCACGCAGGTTGTCGTCTTGCCGGCCGCGCGGGGACCCGATAGCCGGACGACGGGCGCCTCGTCAAGACGCTCGGACAGGGCCTGGGCCACGGCGCGACGGTGCAGCACGGTGTCCATAATATGGACATTATAACGCACATAATATGAGAAACTAGGCCTCTCTCGGCCTCATGCATCGTGAGGCCGGCGATCCGATGATCCGGTCCCGGGACGCGCGGCGGCCTCGGATGGCGGGGATGGCGCGGCGGCGGCCTCGGGTGACGGGCATGGCAGGGTGGCGCCTCGTATGGTAGGGACGGCGGGGCGAGGAAGCTGGGCTCGCAGCGGCTCGGGGAGAGCACCAAGACGGCGCGCGACCTCAAGACACAGCGGCTGAATGCCCCGATCCGCGAGGCGGACGCACGAGGCCGTCATCGAGGGGTCAGCGAGTTGTTTGTCCCCGATCCCGCTACGCGGCAACCTCCCCGCGGCGCGCCTGCATGCCGGCGTTCGAGAAGACCTGGTCGAACACGTCGACCGCCCGGCGCATCTCGTCCATGGTGCCCAGCGAGATCCGGCCCCACTCGTTCTGGTAGGGCGGGAAGTCGCGGCCCACCTGGACGAGCTGCTCGGCGCAGCCGTCGCGGAAGGCGGCGGCCGGTATCCCCATCTTCACGAACACGAAGTTGGTCTGCGCGTCGGTCGCTTCCATGCCGCGCGAGCGGAACCAGTCGAGGGTGAACTCGCGCACGGCGGTGTTGCGATCGACCTCGCGCTCGATGCGGCCGGGGTCCTCGATCGACGCCTTGGCGCCCAGCAGCGCCGCGGCGTTGAGGCTGCCGCCGTAGTGCCAGGCGTTGATCTTGCCGATGACGTCGGGATGGGCGACCAGCCAGCCGATGCGCATGCCGGCCATGCCGTGCGTCTTCGAGAAGGTCCGCGACACGATGACCCGCTCCTCGCGCGCGGCGCGCGGGATCTGCGTCTCATGCCGCGGGTTGGTGACGTACTCGAAGTAGGCCTCGTCGACGACGATCATCGCGTCGGACTCGCGCAGCACGCGATCGAGGAAGGCGCCCACGGCGTCGGCCTCGTGCAGCGTCCCGGTCGGGTTGTTGGGGTTGCAGAAGAAGACCAGGCCGGCGCCCTGGGCGGCGTCGGCCATCGCATCGAGGTCGATCGTCAGGTCGGCGGCGAGCGGCACCTCCACCACCGGGTGGCCGACCACCGCGGCGTACTGCGGGCAGGTCTCGAACGACGGCGCCGCGGTCACCAGCGGCCGCGTCGGCGAGGTGAACACGTGGGTCATCGACATCAACAGTTGCGTCGACCCGTTGCCCAGCGTCACGCGGTCGGCCGGAATGCCGTGGGCCTTCGCGATGGCCTCGACCGTGTCACGACCGGGCAGGCCGTACTGGCTGCCGAGGCCCGTGTCGAGCGCTCGGTTCATCGCCCGGGTCACGACCTCTCCGGGGCCGAGCGGGTTCTCGTTGTGGTGCAGCAGCAGCGGCCGCTGCTGCGGGGGCAGCGCCATCGACATGGCGCGGGCGATCGAGCGCGGCCCGGGGAACGACATGATCGCCGCCGCGGTGGTGCCGACGCCGATGCCCTTCACGACATTTCTGCGACTGATGGTCATGCCAGCACCTCCTTGAAAACCACGCAGGCGCGTTGCATCTCGTCGAGCGTCCCGATGCTGATCCGCGCGTGGGTCTTCTCCATCGGCGGGAAGTCGCGGCCGACGCCGACCCCACGCTCGCGGCACGCGGAGCGGAACTCCGCCGCCGGCCTGCCGATGTTCACGAACATGAAGTTGGTCTGCGAGTCGAACACGTCGTAGCCGAGACCGCGGAAGAAGTCGATCGTGTACTGGCGCGCCGCCGTGTTGCGGCGCTGCTCGATCAGCTCGTACCCCTTGTCCTGCAGGGCCACGAAGGCGCCGTTGACCGTCGGCACGGCGATGTTCATGTCGATCCGGAAGCGCCGCATGGTGGCGATCATGTCGGTGTCGCCGAGGCCGTAGCCGACGCGCATCCCGGCCATCCCGAAGCACTTCGAGAACGTCCGGCTGACGAAGACGTTGGGCGTCGAGCAGGCCATCTCGGCCATCGACTCGTAGTCGGGATGGGTGACGTACTCGTGGTAGGCCTCGTCGACGTGGATGACGGTGTTCGGCGAGGTGCGCCGGATCGTTTGCACGAAGGTGCGCACGTCGGACGCCGCATGCACGGTGCCGGTCGGGTTGTTGGGGTTGCAGAAGAAGATCAGCCCGGCGCCGGGGGCGGCGGCCGCCATCGCGTCGAGGTCGAGCTTGCCGTCGCCGCCCAGCGGGATCGCCTTGACCTCGGCGCCCAGATAGCGGGCGACGCCGGAGGTCTGCAGGTACGTGGGGCTCGCCGTCACCAGGTGGCGGCCGGGGCCCACGAAGGCCTGGGCGACGTTCCTGAGCAGCTCGCCGGAGCCGGCGCCCAGCACGATGTTGGTCGCCGCGCAGCCGTGCCGGTCGGCGACCGCCTGCGTCAGGTCGTCGATGCTCGGGTCGGTGTTGGCCGGGTAGCGGCCGGCGCCGGCGAACCCGGCGCGGATCGCCGCCATCGCCGGCGGCGGCGGGCCGAGCGGGTTCTCGTTGCTCGTCAGCCGGATCTCGCCGTCCTGCGGCGCCGGGATCGAGCCCGACTCACCGCCCAGTGTTCCGAGCTCTGCAACCAGCGCCTCGCGCCCCCGGGCCGTGACCAGCTGGTTGAAATCCGCGCTGGTGACCGCCCGAGGCCGGAAGAGCGCCCTACGGGAGAGCGACATGTGTTCCTCCTCGTCAAGAAGCCGGCCCGCATCTCCGCTCGCCATTCAGCCGCGCGGGGAACGCCGACGAGAATGCGGAGCCAGGTGTCTGATGTTGGCAAATTCTCTACCCGTCCGCCGGTTTCGGCAAGGGGAGGGCTCGAGCCCGGCCGCTATGCCTGGATATCCGAGGGCTACGGTGCCCAGGGAATGGTGAGGGAGCTCACCATTCGATGATGTCGATGCAGCCGCGCCTCAAGCATGAGCGGAAGCCGGCGCGCGGTTTCTCGCCTACGGCAGAGTTGCAGGCATCATCGTACCTCCGAGCCCTTCAGCGCCCTTCGACCGGCTCCAGACGGAGGATCGGCGTCAGGCCGTCCTCGTCCTCGATGGCCAGGTAGAGGTAGCCGTCGGGCCCCTGGCGGACGTCGCGGATGCGCCCCCGCCCGAAGAGCATCGTCTCCTGGTAGCGGATCCGCTGCCCGTCCAGGACCAGGCGGGCGAGCTGCTGGCCGGCCAAGCCGCCGGCGAACAGATTGCCGCGCCAGCGCGGAAAGGCGTCGCCGGTGTAGACGGCCAGCCCGGAGGTGCCGATCGACGGGACCCAGACGAAGGCGGGCTGCTGCATGCCTTCCCGATGGGTGCCCTCGTGGATCGCCAGGCCGGAGCGGTAGTTGACCCCGAAGCCGACGACCGGCCAGCCGTAGTTGGCGCCGCGCTGGATGAGGTTGACCTCGTCGCCGCCCTGCGGCCCGTGCTCGGTGGCCCAGACGTCGCCGGTCTCCGGATGGATGGCCAGCCCCTGCTCGTTGCGGTGGCCGTAGCTCCAGATCTCCGGGCGGGCGCCGGGCTGGTCGACGAAGGGATTGTCGGCCGGCACACGGCCGTCGTCATGGAGGCGGATGGTGGTGCCGTGGTGGTTGGAGAGGTCCTGGGCGGGATGGGCCATCAGGTCGCCGGTCGACGGCGCCTGCCGCTCGCCGACGGTGATGAACAGGTAGCCCTCGCGGTCGAAGGCCAGCCGCGAGCCGTAGTGGCCGCGACCCTGGCTGATCGCCGCGAAGATCTCCTCGACGCCGTCGAGGCGGTCGCTCTCGAACCGGCCGCGGACGACCGCCGTGGTCGAGCCCTCGGCCAGCGGCTTCGAGTAGCTCAGGTAGATCAGCCGGTTGCTGGCAAAGTCCGGGTGGGGGACGACGTCGAGCAGCCCGCCCTGGCCGCGGGCGAAGACCTCGGGAACGCCGGCGACCGGCTGAGCGACCAGCATCCCGTTGCGGACGATGCGCAGCCGTCCCGGCCGCTCGGTCACCAGCATGTCGCCGCCAGGCAGAAATGCCATCGACCAGGGGACCTCCAGGCCGTCGACGACCGTGACCACGCGGAAGTCGTGCTCGGCGGAGCGGATGACCGGCGCCTGGCCAGAGGCGAGGGTGGCAACGAAGAGGATCAGGGCGGCAACGGCGAATGCGAAACGGATACGGACCATCGTGATCTCCGGTTGGTGGGAAGGCCGTTCAGTGTACCGTCGGCGGGTTGCCGCTGTCATCCGGGGCGGCAGGCGTCCCCGGTCATCCCGGCGGCAGGCGCTCGAACGCGGGGGGGTTTTGATTTCGACCCGGAAAATGAGGTGTAATCTGGCGTATACTGCCGCCTAGGGCTCCTGAGCCGACGGGAGATACGCAATGAAGAGGTTCGCATTCGCCGTTCCGGGCGCGTTGATCTTCGCGCTCGGGCTGGCGGCGAGCACCAGTCTGGCGCAGCGCGGAGAGGCGGCCGCAGCCGCTCCCGCGCCCGCCGGGCGACAAGCCGCGCCCGCGTCGCACGAGGAGCAGAACCTCGTCCTCGGCCGCTACTGCTTCCGCTGCCACAACGACACGCAGCTCACCGGCGGGCTATCGCTCGAGTCGTTCGATGTCGCCCAGGCGGCTCGCAACGCCGAGGTCGCCGAGAAAATGATCCGCAAGCTGCGCGCCGGCATGATGCCGCCGCCCGGCGCCCAGCGCCCCGACGCCGAGACCTACGCGACCCTGATCGCGGCCCTCGAGACGACGGTCGATCGGGCGGCCGCCGCCGCCGGTCCGACCCCGGGACGCCGCACCTTCCAGCGGCTCAACCGCCCCGAGTACGAGCGCGCCATCGGCGACCTGCTCGGCCTCGACGTCGACGCCGGCGATTGGCTGCCGCTCGACCAGATGAGCGCCAACTTCGACAACATCGCCGACGCCCAGACGCTGTCGCCGACGCTGCTGGAGGCCTACCTCAACGCCGCCGGCGACATCAGCCGGATGGCGGTCGGCGATCGCGCGGCGCCGGCGATCGACGAGACCTACCGCAATCCGATCTACGTCTCGCAGCACCCCTGGGACCGGGTCGAGGGCGCCCCCTACGGGACCCGCGGCGGTATGGTCGTCGATCACGTCTTTCCCGCCGACGCCGAGTACGTCTTCTCGATGACGTTCGGCGGCGGCTCCGGCGCCCGGCTCGAGGACATCGACATCTCGATCGACGGCGAGCGTCTGGCGCTGGTCCCCTACGACGCCGACCGCGGCGGCGGCGCCGACGGCCGGGGCGGCGCCGGTAGCCGGAGCGAGCCGGTGTTCGTGCGCGCCGGCCAGCACCGGGTGGCGGCGGCGTTCGTCCGCAACTTCGAAGGGCCCTACGAGGACCTCATCCGGCCGCACGACTGGTCGTTCGCCGGCGGCGGCTCGGGCGGCAGCGGCATCACCACGCTGCCGCACCTCGAGAACCTCATCATCAGCGGCCCGTACAACACGACCGGGATCTCGGAGACCCCGAGCCGGCAGCGCCTCTTCAGTTGCCGCCCAACGCTGCCCGAAGAGGAGCGCCCCTGCGCCCGCGAGATCCTCTCGCGGCTCGGCGGCGAGGCCTACCGGCGGCCGCTGGCGGCGGCCGAGATCGACGGCCTGATGCCTTTCTACGAGGCCGGTGCGGGGAACGGGGGGTTCGAGAGCGGCGTGCGAACGGCGCTCGAGGCGATCCTCGCCAGCCCCTACTTCGTGTTCCGGCTGGAGCGCGAGCCGGCCGGCCTGGCGCCGGGCGAGACCTACCGGGTCGGCGACATCGAGCTCGCCGCGCGGCTGTCCTTCTTCCTGTGGGGGGCGCCCCCGGACGAGGCGCTGCAGGCCGCCGCCGCGCGCGGCGAGCTGGCGGATCGCGGCGCGCTCGAGCGGCAGGTCCGGCGGATGCTGGCCGACCCCCGGGCCGAGGCCCTCGGCAGCCGCTTCGCCGCCCAGTGGCTGCGGCTGCAAGACCTCTACAAGGTGCGTCCGGACCCGAACTTCTATCCGAACTTCGACGAGAACCTCGCCGACGACATGCGGCGCGAGACCGAGCTGTTCTTCAACAACCTGGTCCGCGAGGATCGCAGCGTGCTCGAGCTCTACGAGGCCGATTACACGTTCGCCAACGAGCGGCTCGCCCGCCACTACGGCTTCCCCGGCATCGCCGGCAGCTACTTCCGCCGCGTCGAGTACCCGGACGACACCCGCCGCGGCCTGTTCGGTCACGGCAGCGTCCTGGTGCTCACCTCGCTGGCCAACCGCACCTCGCCGGTGCTGCGCGGCAAGTGGGTGATGGAGGTGCTGCTGGGCACGCCGCCGCCGCCGCCGCCGCCCAACATCCCCGATCTCGACGAGACCGAGGGCGCCCGCGACGGCAAGCTGTTGACCACCCGCGAGCGCATGGAGCTGCACCGCTCGAGCCCGGCCTGCAACTCCTGCCACCGCTTCATGGACCCGATCGGCCTGGCGCTCGACAACTTCGACGTCACCGCCAAGTGGCGGTCGCGGGAGAACGGCATGCCGCTCGACACCCGCGGCGACTTCTACGACGGCACTCCGGTGGCGACGCCCGCGGAGCTGGTCGAGGTGTTGCTCGCCCGTCCGGTGCCGCTGGTGCGGACCTTCACCGAGAACCTGCTCGCCTACGCGCTCGGCCGCCGGGTCGAGTACTACGATCAGCCGGCCATCCGCGCCATCGCCCGCGAGGCCGAGAAAAACGACTACCGCATGTCCGCGTTCATCCTCGGCGTCGTCGACAGCGATGCGTTTCAGATGAAGCGCGTCGAGACGACCGCCGCCGGCCAAGACCACGACAGAAAGCACCCCTGACCCGCCCGAAGGAGCCCCCGACGATGCCGATCATCACCGGAAAGCACATTCCCCGCCGGACATTCCTCCGCGGCATGGGCGCCACGGTGGCGTTGCCGTTCCTCGACGCGATGGCGCCGG
>Ga0299906_10001728_pt1 | contig 18533 bp, 15 predicted proteins | sample RVTome_14_FD_200259 | JGI IMG/M metagenome (GOLD analysis project Ga0299906, IMG submission 200259) | Soil microbial communities from uranium-contaminated site in the Upper Colorado River Basin, Wyoming, United States - RVT145D125 (version 2) ...
GTCGGGCGTCATCAGCCGATGACGCCCGACCCCATTACGAATCTGTCGCCCGGAGAGCTACCGTACGAACGTGAAGGGCATCAGTGCCAGCGGCTCACCGCGACGGAAGAGCCGCGCGGGCGCCGTGAGCGCCGCCACCGCCCGCTGCTCCGCGCGCCCGCCGACCAGTCCCCCCAGCGCCCCGGCCCCGCCCGCGTCGAACGGCCGCGTGAGCGCCTCGAGCAGGCCGCGACGCGTCGGATAGACCACCAGCTCGACGTCCTCCTCGGCCGGGATGCCGGCGCGCTCCTTGGCCATCGCCACCGCCACGTCGAGACCGCCGAGTGCGTCCACGAGCCCCCGCTCGAGGGCCTGACGCCCGGTCCAGACGCGGCCGCCGGCCACGGCGTCGATGTCGGTCGGCGTCACCCCACGCGCCTCGGCCGCCTTGCCCACGAAGGTGTCGTAAAAGCTCTCCATGTAGTCGAGCAGCCTCGCCCGCTGATCGGGCGAAAAGGGCTCGAACGGCGAGTAGATGGTGGCGCCGGGGCTCGAGGCGACCGTCTCGTGCCCCACGTCGAGCTTGTCGAGCGCGCCGCCGAGCACGAGCTTGCCGCCGTAGACGCCGATCGAGCCGGTCAGCGTGCCCGGCTGGGCGACGATCGCCTCGGCGGCCATGGCGATGTAGTAGCCCCCCGAGGCCGCCAGGTCCGACATCGACGCGATCAGCGGGCGTGACGGGTCCTCCTCGCGCGCCAGCATCAGCTCGCGCCAGATGACGTCGGAGGCGACCGCCGAGCCTCCCGGGCTGTCGATGCGCAGCACGATGGCCCGGACCGAGTCGTCCTCGCGCACGCGACGAATCTCGTCCACGAAGGCGTCGGAGCCGATGACGGCTCCGTTGAGCGGATCGTAGCCGCCGCGCCCGGAAGCGATGATGCCGACCGCGTAGAGCACGGCGATGCGGCTGGAGGGGCGGAAGCCCGCCGAGGCGGGGCTGGTGCGCCCGTAGGCTGCTGCCGAGATGCGACCGTCGCTGTCGCGCTCGCCGAGCTCGGGCATCTCCGCCGCAAGCTGGTCCTCGTAGGCGAGACCGTCGACGAGTCCCGCCGCGAGCGCGTCCTGGGCCCCGAGCGGGCCACGTGCGAGCAGCGCGCGCACCGCCTCCGGCTCCAGTTGCCGGCTCCGGGCGATGCCGCTCACGAGCTGGTCGTACATGTCCCGGTTGAGCGATTCGGCCATCTCGCGATGGGTCTCGGTGAAACCGGTCTCGGTGTACTGATTGGGCGCTGCCTTGTAGTCCCCCACCGCCAGGTAATCGGGATACACGCCCAGCCGATCGAGCGCGCCGCGGAGAAAGACCTCGTAGCTGGCCACGCCGGTCAGGTCCAGGGGGCTGGTCGGCAGCAGGTACACCCGATCGGCGGCGCTGGCGAGGTAGTACTCGCGGTCGCCTCCGTACTCGAGGAACGCCACGACCGTCTTGCCCGAGGCCCGGAAGGCCTCGACCGCGTCGCGCAGCTCCTGGACCTTGCCCCAGTACGGCAGGTCGAGCGTGGAGGGGCGCAGCAGCACGGTGTGGACGCGCGTGTCCCGCCCGGCCTTGCGCAGCGCGTCGACGAGGCCGCGGACCGTCCCCGACGGCCGGTCGAACAGCTGCGCCAGCACGTCGTTGGAATCGAGCTCGGGGAGCGACCCGCCCGGTTCGAGCACGAGGGTCGCCGACCGCGGCACGGACGGCTCCCCGGAGACGGCCATGACCATCAACGCGACGCTGACGACCGAGATGACCACGCCGAGGACGATGAGCGTCAGAACGATCCGGACACCGCGTCGCTTCGCCACGAGGAGCCTCCTTGGGGGTGGGGACGAGGGGAACATTGTACGCGGGGTTCAAGGTACAGGCCTCGGGGAAGGCCGTCTCCGGGCTCCAGGCTTCAGGCCCGCCGGTGGGGAGCGTCGCGGGCTCGCACGCTCGGCGAACGTATAATCACCCGCCATGAAACGCACGTTGGGTTGTGTTCTCGCCATGGTCGTTCTTGGGTGCGCGTCGGATCCGGGCCCGGGGGCGGACGAGGGGCAATCGGACATCACCGAGCTGATGGTCGAGGACCAGCGGGTCGGCGACGGCAACGAGGCGGCGGCCGGGCGACAGGTCGCGGTGCACTACACGGGCTGGCTCTACGACGCGGCGGCGGCAGACCACCGGGGACCGGAGTTCGACAGCTCTCGTGACCGGGGTCCGTTCACCTTTCCCCTGGGCACCGGGCGGGTCATCCCCGGGTGGGATCAGGGGATCGCCGGCATGAAGGTGGGTGGCCGCCGCATCCTGACGATTCCGCCGCAGCTCGCCTACGGCAGCGAGGGCTCCCGCGGGGCCATCCCGCCCAACGCGACACTCGTCTTCGAGGTGGAGCTGCTGAACGTCCGGTAGCGCGGGCCTGGCGACACGGGCGAACAGGGGCTTCCTCTTTCGCCCCGGCCGTCGTCATAATTGACCCTGTACGGGATGGAGAGCGCATGATCGACCCGATCTCCCGGCTCGCCCGCGTGGGCCTCCTGGCAGCGGCCTGTCTGCTGCCGATCCCCGCGCTCGGGGCCGACGGCGATGTCCGCCTGGCCGACGCGGCCGCCCGGCACGATGTGGCGGCCGTCCGCGATCTGCTCGGGCAGGGCGTGGACGTCGACGCGCCGGGCACCGATGGCACACCGGCATTGCACTGGGCCGTACACCTGGGCGATCCGGTCATGACCGAGTTGCTCCTGGACGCGGGCGCGGACGCCACGCGCAGCAACCGCTACGGCGTCACGCCGCTCGCCCTGGCCGCCTCGAGCGGCAACGCCGCGCTCGTGGCCCGTCTGGTCGATGCGGGTGCCGATCCGAACGCCCGCGACCAGGCTGGCGACACGGCGCTGATGGGCGCGGCCCGTGTCGGAAGCGCCGACACGGCCGGCCTGCTGCTCGACCTGGGCGCGACGCTGGAGGCCACCGAGGAGACGTACGGGCAGACGGCCCTGACCGTCGCCGTCCAGGCCAATCACCCGGCGGTCGTGGATCTCCTGCTCGCGCGGGGCGCGTCGCCGCACGTGACCACGCGGGTCGGCCGGACACCGTCCTGGGTCCTGCCCAACTCGGTGCCGGGTTTCGGACATGGCGTGGGCATCGTGCGAGGCGGGCTGCCCGACCGCGGCCAGCGCCCGCCGGTGGCCGGCGGCATGACGCCCCTTCACTACGCCGCGCGAGACGGCAGGCTCGACATCGCCGCCGCGCTGCTCGGCGCCGGTGCCGGGATCGATCCGCGGGAGGCCAACGACCTCACGCCGCTGCTGCTGGCCATCGTCAACAATCACGTCGACGTGGCGCACTTCCTGGTTGCGCGCGGCGCCGACGTGCAGGCCACGGACTGGTACGGGCGGACGCCGCTGTGGACCGCGGTCGAGACGCGGAACATGGACCTCGACAACGCGTCGTTCGAGAACAGCATCGACCGCGAGCCGTTCCTCGCCCTGATCCGCGAGCTGCTCGACCGTGGGGTCGATCCCGACGTGCGCATGCGGGAATGGCCACCCGTCCGGCGGGCGTTCCTGCGCGCGACGAGCGACCTCTCGTGGGTGGACTTCACCGGGCAGACCGCGTTTCTCAAGGCCGCGCTGCACGGAGACGTCGCCGTCATGCGCCTGCTGCTCGATCACGGCGCCGACCCGACGATTCCGACCTTCGGCGGCACCACGGCGCTCATGGCGGCGGCCGGGATCAACTGGGTCGTCGATCAGACCTACGACGAGGGCCCCGAGGCGCTGCTCGAGGCGGTCGCGCTGTGCGCCGACCTCGGGCTCGACGTCAACGCGATCAACAGCATGGGCCTGACGGCGATGCACGGCGCCGCCAACCGCGGCTCCGACCACATCATTCGCTTCCTGGCGAGCCGCGGCGCCCGCCTCGACGTCGCCGACAACGAAGGGCGGACGCCGCTCACCTGGGCCGAGGGCGTGTTCCTCGCCACCCATCCGGCCCGCCCCAAGCCGGGCACCATCGCCCTCATCGAGGACCTCGAGGTCGGGCAGGAGGCGCGACGATGAGCGCGCGGCGCCTGCGATGGTCGGCGACGGCGCCCCTGGCCGGGGCTGCGTGGCTGCTGGCGCTCGCGACCGGTGCCTCGCCGGCCGCCGCGGGCCGCCAGGCCGCGCCGGCTGCCGCGCCGCCCGAGGCGGAGCTGCTGGCCACCTACTGCATCGGCTGCCACAACGAACGAGCACGTGTCGGCAATCTGGCGCTCGATACGCTGGACGTCGCCGACGTGGGCCCGCACGCGGAGACGTGGGAGAAGGTCGTGCTGAAGGTCGGGACCGGCATGATGCCGCCGAGCGGCGCGCGCCGCCCCGAGCGGGCCGAGCTCGACGCGTTTGCCACCGCGATCGCCGCACGGCTCGATGCGGCGGCCGACCCCACCGCAAGCCTCGCCACGCCCGCACTGCACCGGCTCAATCGCACCGAGTACGCCAACGCCATCCGCGATCTGCTGGCGCTCGACATCGACGTGGAGACGCTCCTGCCGCCCGACGGGTCGAGTGAAGGATTCGACAATATCGCCGAGGCGCTTGCCGTCTCGCCCTCGCTGGTGCAGGGCTACGTGTCGGCGGCCATGAAGATCAGCCGGCTCGCCGTGGGCGATCGCGCGCTGGCCCCCTCGCAGGTCACCTACGCCGCGCCGCCCGGGCTGGCACAGGACCGCCACATCGAGGGCCTCCCGCTCGGGACGCGCGGCGGCATGATCGTCGAGCACCTGTTTCCGCTCGACGCCGAATACGAGTTCAACCTGGGTGGCGGCCGCGGAGGCGGATTCGGAGCCGGCGGCCTCGACGTGACGATCGACGGCCAGCCGGTCGAGGCGGGCAACCCCCGAAGCTTCCGGCAGCGGGTGTCCGCGGGTCCGCACCGCATCGGCATCGCCCTGCTCGACAACCGGCGCAGCGCGGGCACCGACGAGATCTACTCGGACTTCCGCATCGACGGCGAGTTCACGATCGGGGGGGGCATTCCGCGCCTGGTGATCGTCGGTCCCTACGACGCGGAAGGCCCCGGCGACACGCCCGCGCGACAGCGCATCTTCGTGTGCCGCCCGGCCGCGGCCGCCGACGGGGCCGCCTGCGCGGAGCGGATCCTCGGCCGGCTGGCGCGCCGCGCGTTTCGCGGCCCGGTGGACGATGACGAGCTCGCCACGCTGATGGCGTTCTATCGTGAGGGGCGCGAGGCGGGCGACTTCGAGACCGGCATCCAGCGCGCGCTGGCGCGCGTGCTCGTGGCGCCGCGCTTCGTCTACCGCGCCGAGACGCAGCCGGAGGGGCTGGCCGACGGGACGGCCTACGCGATCTCCGACGTCGAGCTGGCGTCGCGGCTGTCGTTCTTCCTGTGGAGCTCGATCCCCGACGACGAGCTGCTCGACGCGGCGATCGAGGGCCGGCTGCGCGACACCGAGGTGCTTGCCGCGCAGGTCCGGCGGATGCTCGCGGATCCGAAGGCCGACGCCCTCGTCGAGAACTTCGCGGGGCAGTGGCTCTACCTGCGCGAGCTCGATCGTGTGCAGACCGAGGCGCCCGACTTCGACGAGAACCTGCGGCGCAGCTTCAGGCGCGAGACGGAGCTGGTCTTCGACGCCATCGTGCGGGAGGACCGGAGCCTGCTCGATCTGCTCGAAGCCGACTACACCTTCGTGGACGAGCGCCTGGCCCGTCACTACGGCATCCCCGGCGTCTACGGGAGCTACTTCCGCAAGATGACGCTTCCGCCCGACAGCCCGCGCCGCGGGCTGCTCGGCCAGGGCAGCATGCTGACGGTCACGTCGGTGGCGACGCGCACCTCGCCCGTATCGCGCGGCAAGTGGGTCCTCGAGAACCTGCTGGGCACGCCGGCCCCGGTGCCGCCCCCCGGCGTCGAAACCAACCTCGAGGCGACGGAGGCGGGCCCGGCGACATCGCTCCGGGAGCGCCTCGAGCTCCACCGCGCAAGCCCGACCTGCGCCTCGTGCCACCGCATCATGGATCCGATGGGCTTCGCCCTCGAGAACTTCGACCTGATCGGCACCTGGCGCGAGCTGGACGAGGGCACGCCGATCGACTCGTCGGGGCAGCTCGCCGACGGCACCCGCATCGACGGCCCGGGAGACCTGCGGCACGCCGTGCTGGACCGCGAGGACGCCTTCATGACCACCGCCACGCGCAAGCTGGTGACGTACGCGCTCGGCCGGCCCGTCGACTACTACGACATGCCGATGATCCGGTCGATCGTCCGGCGGGCTGACGCCACCGGCAACCGCTTCTCGACGCTCGTGACGGAGATTGTCGGCAGCGACGCCTTCCGGATGCGCGTGGCGCGAACCGCGCCCGGCGGCGACCGAGACTGACCGAGGTCGCAGGGAAAACCGAGGAGCAGGGAGTAGAGACATGGCCTTCATCACCCGGCAGCATCTGTCGCGTCGCACGTTCCTGCGCGGCATGGGTGTCACGCTCGCGCTGCCGCTGCTCGACTCGATGGTGCCGGCCGCCACCGCGCTCGGCCAGACCGCGGCGACGCCGCGGACGCGACTCGGCGCGATCTACTTCCCCCACGGGGCCATCATGCCCAAGTGGACGCCGGCCATCGAGGGCGCCGGCTTCGAGCTCCCCCAGATCCTGCAGCCGCTCGCGCCGTTCCACGACCAGATCAACATCATCAGCGACCTGCGTCACGCCCAGGCGTACGGCAGCGGCGCCACGGCCAATCACAACCGGTCCGCCGCGGCCTATCTGAGCGGCGCCTTCGCCGAGGTGGGCGCGCAGGCCACGCTCGGCGTCACCATGGACCAGATCGCGGCGCAGCACGTCGGCCAGGACACGCCGCTCCCCTCGCTGGAGCTGACGATCGAGGGGCCCAGCCTCAACTGCGGCGACGGGCTGAGCTGCTCGTACCGGGACACCATCTCGTGGGCCGGCGAGCACGCGCCCCTGCCGATGGAGAACAACCCGCAGGTGGTCTTCGAGCGGCTCTTCGGCGACGGCAGCACGCCCGAAGAGCGGCGCGCGCGACGCGAGGAGTCGATCAGCCTCCTGGATTCGGTGCTCGACGAGGCGTCGGCGCTCAAGCGCCGGCTGCCGGCCGCCGATCGCGCCCGGGTCGACCAGTACCTGAACGACGTGCGCGAGATCGAGCGGCGCGTCCAGAAGGCCGGCCAGCAGCTCTCGGGCGACCTCCCGGTGCCGGAGGCGCCGACCGGCATTCCCGGCGACGTCGAAGAGCACATCAGGCTGATGTACGACCTGCAGGTGCTGGCCTGGCAGGCCGAGATCACCCGGATCTCGACGTTCCTGATGTGCAAGGAGCTGAGCACCGCGGTCTACCCGAACAGCGGCGTGCGCGACGCGTTCCACACGCTGTCGCACCACTCGGACGTGCAGGCGAACAAGGACCGCTTCGCGGTCCTCAACACCTACCACGTGGGGCTGTTCACGTACTTCCTGGAGAAGCTGCGCGCCACGCCCGACGGCGACGGCACGCTGCTCGACCACTCCCTCGTGCTCTACGGGAGCGGCATGAGCGACGGCAACCAGCACAACCACACGGACCTGCCGATCGTCCTGGCCGGCGGCGCCTCGGGGCGCCTGCGGGGCGGGCGCCACCTGCGCCACGAGACGAACACGCCGATGGCCAACCTCCTGGTGGCGATGCTCGACACGCTCGGCGTGCCGGTGGAGCAGCTCGGCGACAGCACGGGGATGCTCACGATCTGACGGGCTACAGGCCAGTCTCGTCGACGACCAGCCGGTCTGGGTTGTCCGGCTGCAGTGTAGTCAACAGGACAGGCAGAGGACCGTGCCGCGTCAGATGCTGGCCGCCTCGGCCGCAGTTCGACCGGAACGGCACGGTGTCGGGCCGCGCTGCGGAACCCGGCGCGTTTCGCGGCTTCGACAGCTCCTTTGTTCATCAGAAGCTGGCCAGCGGCGAGGAACGCGAGCAGGAGTTGCTGCGAACGGACTTCGGGGGCTTCGTCGCGCCGACGGGCTGGTCACCCGACGGACGATTCCTTCTGTACGCCATGAGCGGGGCGAACACCTTCGGGAGCGACCTCTGGGTGCTCCCGCCGGAAGGAGGCAAGCCGGTGCCGTTCATGCGGACCGAGTTCAACGAGGATCAGGGCGCGTTCTCACCGAACGGGCGATGGATCGCCTACGTCTCGGACCAGTCTGGTGCGAACGAAGTCTACGTGCGGGAGTTCACGTCCGACTTCAGCAGCGGTGCTGCGGGCGTTGGCGGCAGCATCCCGATCTCACGCGGCGGCGGCACGGCACCACGATGGCGCGGGGATGGCCGTGAGCTGCTCTACCGTGCGCCGGATGAGAAGATGATGGCCGTCGAAGTGATGGCGGGGCCGGAGTTCTCTATCGGGATGCCGACCGACCTTTTCCTGACACCGTCCGGTACGATCGTCGGCGACGTGACCGCCGACGGCGGGCGGTTTCTCCTCGCGGCTCCGGTCGGGCCGAGCGCGTCGGCGCCGTTCACGGTGGTCCTCAACTGGACCACAGGTCTGAAGAAGTAGGAAGCGACGATACCCTCTATCGTCCCGGTGTCTTCGGATCCCAGTTCAGGATGACCGTGATGGGCGAAGCGATAGCCTCTCCCACGGCGGACTTCATCACGAACGACTGGCCATCCGGGGCGACCACCTGTAGTTGCCTGTTCACGGGGGCCCCCGGTGTTGCCAGCGTCGTCGCGAACAGAGCGAGCGGCGTCCCAGGTTCAGCGAAGGTGCCGCTCGAGACGAGGCGGATCGGAACCGCGGTGAGCGGTCGTTTCCTGCGCGTTTTCCAAGGCGCGATGGACGCGTCGTGCGCGTCCACGGCGCCGGCAGCTTCCACAGACGCGAACGCCTGGCGCTCAGTGCGCGCGTGACGCTTCCGCGAAGCCCTCCTCGTGCACGGCACGGTGATGCCGTCGACACAGCAAGACCAGGTTATCGAGGCAGGTAGTGCCGCCGTCGGCCCAGTGCCGAACGTGGTGCGCATCGCAGTGCTTCGCCGAACAACCCGGGAATCGGCACTGCCGGTCGCGGGCGGCCAGGGCCCGGCGAATCGCCGGCGGAATCGTCCGCGTCTTCCGGCCGACGTCGAGCGGCGTGCCGTCCGGCGCATGTCGCATCACGACGACCGCGGCGTCGCACGCGATGCGCCGCGACGGCCGGGCCGAAGGATCGTGTGTGTGAGCGTCGGGAAGATCAGGAATGACAGGGTGAGTAGACGCCATGTCGCATGGTAACCCCGCGTTTCTCGACCGCTCAGGAGGCCGTACGCGCGACGAACGACACACCAGATGAAGTCGATGCCTCCCCGACGCGACAACGCTCGCCACGCGCCAACGTCGCGCGTGCGTGGGCGTCTCTAGGTACGACCCACGACTACGACGCGGCCTCCGCAAGAGAGGGCGTCACGCGAAACGTTCATGCCACATCGGAACGCAGCCGCGAATCGCAGGTCCCTCGTCTGACCCCAGCGTGCGGCCATGAGACCGTGACAACACGGGCGCACGGCGCTGGTGAACGCAGTTGGGAATCGCCTTGGTCCACGGGTAACATGTGCGCATGTTCGCGCGCTACACGCCGGCAGGGATGCGCCGTGCAGGGTTCGCCCACATACGCGCCCTGCACTCAGGACAGGCAATCGACGTTCGGAACCTGGCCGAGGCGCTGCTCCAGGCGAGCCCGTCGCTCCTGCTGGGCGAGGGTGTGCGCGGGCCAGGGCAGACGATCCCGCGCTCGGTGGACTTCGATGTCGCGTAGCTCGATGGCTTTCGGACGCGCGGCCCTCGCGGTTGTCTCGACCTCGCTTCTTCTCGCCGCCTGCGGCGGCTCCACCGGAGGCGTGATCGAAATGCAGCTCGGCTCGGTCGCCGCGCCCGGCTCGCTCATCGCGCGCACGTCGGAGGAATTCGCGCGCCGCGTCAACGAGCGGCTGGAGGGACGCGTCCGCATCACGCACTTCGGCAGCTCGCAGCTCGGCAACGACGAGGTGATGCTGCAGAAGCTCAAGCTCGGCACGCTCGACTTCTCCGTGCCGTCCACCGTCATGTCGTCGGAGGTGGCCGAGTTCGGCCTGTTCGAGATGCCGTATCTCGTCGAGGACCGCGAGCACATGCGACGGATCGGCGACGAGATCTTCTGGCCCGACATCGCGCCCCGCGCCGAGGCGCGCGGCTACCGGGTGCTGGGGCTCTGGGAGAACGGCTTCCGCCACATCACCAACAACCTCCGCCCGATTACGGCCCCCGCGGACCTGAAGGGCATCAAGCTGCGCACGCCCCGCGGCGAGTGGCGCATCGAGCTGTTCCAGGCGCTCGGCGCCAACCCTACGCCCATGCCGCTGTCCGAGGTCTTCGTGGCGCTGCAGACCGGCGTGATCGACGGGCAGGAGAACCCGCTCGCGCAGATCGCGAGCCAGCGCTTCCAGGAGGTCCAGCGGTACCTCTCGCTGACCGCCCACGCCTACACGCCCTCCTATCTCCTGGTCGGGACGAACCGGTGGAATGGCTGGCCCGACGACGTCCGCGCCGTCATCGAGGAGGAAGCGCGCGCCATGCAGGAGTTCGCCTACACCGAGGCCGAGCGCATGGACGCGGAGCTGCTCGAGTCGCTCCGCGCCGGCGGGATCGCCATCAACGAGGCGGACCGGAACCGGTTTTTCGCGGCCGGACGGTCGATCTACGAGGCGTTCGGCGACGCGGTTCCGGGCGGGCGCGACATGATCGAGCGGGCCATGGCGCTCGCCGCCGACGCGACAGCGGCTCCCTGACCGGTCCCCACGCACGCGGCGCACGGACACACCCGCGCGGAGCGCGGGCAAGCCAGCACTCCAGCAGTGAAGCGTAGCGTCACTGCGAGCGAGGCCGGGCCCGGGCCGTACTCGACGGCCCGGGCCCGGCCTCGCTACACTTCCCTGCCGTGTCGCCCCAGGCCCTGCATCGCCTCCTGCGCGTGGCCCTCGAGCGTGTCGTCCTCGTCCTGATGACCTCGCTGGCCGTCATCGTCGTGGCCGGCGTCGTGTTCCGGAAGGCGGGCGCCTCGCTCGTCTGGTACGACGAGGTCGCCTCGATCGTCCTCGTCTGGCTGACGTACTACGGGGCGTGTCTGGCCGCGCTCGACCGGGCGCACATCGGCGTCCCGAACCTGGCACGGGCGGCAGGTCCCGGGCTGCGGCGCATCCTCGGGCTCCTGCGGCGGACGGTCATCATCGCCTTCTTCCTGGCGGTGGCCTGGGCGGGCTGGCGCGTGCTGCAGGTGCTCGAAGGGACGATGCTGGTCGGCCTGCCGTGGGTGCCGGCCCGACTGACGCAGTCGGTCATCCCGATCGGCGCCCTGCTGTTCATCGTGGCCGAGCTCGTCAGCCGGCCAGGCGGCGAGACGCCGCAGGCCGACAACACCGCGCGATGACGATCCTGCTGCTCCTGGCCGCCCTGCTCGCGCTGGTCCTGATCGACGTCCCCATCGCCATCGCACTGGGCGCCGTCTCGGTCGTGGCCATGGTCGCCTCCACCGGCATCAACTCGCTGCCGAACGTGGGGCTCGTCCTCTTCGACGGGGCCCGCTCGTTCACGCTCACGGCCATCCCGCTGTTCATCCTGGCCGGCGCCATCATGAACGCCTCCGGCATCTCCCAGCGGCTCATCGCGCTGGTGTCGGCGCTCATCGGCTTCGTGCGCGGCGGGCTCTCGATGGTGACGATCGGCACGTCGCTCTTCTTCGCCGAGATCTCGGGCTCGGCGGTCGCCGACGTGGCCGCCCTCGGCTCGATCCTGATCCCGGCGATGGAACGGAAGGGCTACCCGAAGGCATTCGCGGCGGCGGTGATGTCCTCCTCGGCGACGCTCGCGATCATCATTCCGCCCTCGCTCCCGATGATTCTCTACGCGGTGATGTCCGAGAGCTCGGTGGTCGAGCTGTTCGTGGCCGGCATCGTGCCGGGGATCCTGGGCGGGCTGATGCTGATGGGGGTGGCGTACGCGCTCGCCGTGCGGCACGACTTCCCCGTCGAGGAGATCTTCGCCTGGCAGCGGCTGAAGACCGCCTTCCGGGAGGCAATCTGGGCGCTCACCCTGCCCGTCATCATTCTCGGCGGCATCTTCAGCGGGCTGGTCACGGCCACCGAGGGCGCCGGGCTGGCCGTCGTCGCCTCCGCCGCCATCGGCGTGCTGGTCTACCGCACGCTCGACCTCGCCCATCTCCGGGCGGCCGTGGTCGAGGGCGCGAGCCAGACGGCCGTCGTCATGCTGCTGGTGGCCACCTCGGCGCTCCTCGGCGACTTCCTGACCTCGCGCCAGATCCCGCAGCAGGTGGCCGAGAGCATCGTCGGCGTCACCCAGAATCCGCTCGTCATCCTCGCCCTGCTGAACGTGTTCCTCCTGATCGTCGGCCTGTTCCTCCATTCCACGGCGGCCATCGTGCTGGTCGTGCCGATCGTGATGCCGCTCGTCCGGGCCGTCGGCATCGACCCGGTGCATTTCGGGCTCGTGGTGGCGCTCAACCTCGGGATCGGCCAGCAGACGCCGCCGGTCGCGAGCGTCCTCGTGACGGCGTGCTCGATCGCCAAGGCCGACGTCTGGGCGGTCACCAGGATGAACATCCCGTTCGTGGCCGTGCTCCTGGGCGTGCTGCTGCTGGCGACCTACGTGCCGGCGGTCCCGATGTGGCTCGTCGAGGTCTTCTACCGGAAGTGAAGTGCCATCCTCACCGCATGCGGCGGCCAGTTGACGCCTTCTACACCCGTGTCGTGTCGCTCGTGTATAGTAGTGAATATCACTATACTTGGGGAAATCCCGATGGAGAAGACCGTCTCCGCCGCTGATGCCAATCGTCGATTCTCGGAGTTGCTGCGAACGATCAGACGAGGCCGCAGCGTGCTCGTCACGAGTCACGGCAAGCCTGTCGCGCGGATCGTGCCCGCAGCCGAAGGCGATCGGGCGCAGCGGGCGGCGCGATCTGCGCTCCTCACGAGACTCCGCGCTGAGCGGATCGGCACGATCGGGCGTTGGCAGCGTGACGAGCTGTACGAGGACGGGCAGTGAAAGTTGCGTTGGACACCAACGTCCTCGCCTACGCGGAGGGAACCAACGGGGTCGTCATGCGCGACAAGGCCCTCGGGTTGATCGAACGACTGCCTCTTGATGCAGTCGTGCTCCCAGTTCAGACGCTGGGGGAATTGTTCAAGGTCCTGGTCAGGAAGGCGGGACGTCGACCTGCCCAGGCGCGCACGGCGATTCTGTCGTGGCAGGATGCCTATCCCGTCGTCGACACCTCAGTCGCCGTCATGGCGAACGCAGCCGACCTGGCCGTACGTCACGGCCTTGCGATCTGGGATTCGGTCGTCGTGTCGGCCTCAGCGGAAGCGGAGTGCCGGCTGTTACTCTCTGAAGACCTCCAGGACGGGTTCACCTGGCGAGGGGTGACGGTGACGAATCCGTTCGCGCCCTCGCCTCATCCCCTCCTTGGAGGGCTCCTCAGCCCACCTGGAGAACGGGAGAAGCCGACTCGACCACGCCGCAGATCGCGCGCGTAGCCGGCCACAGGGCGACTTTGGTCTGGGTCGAGTGCGATTGCACCTTCTTTCAGCCTGATTTCAGCGGGCACAGGCGATTCATGAAAGGAGGTCGCCGTGACCGCTTCGAAATCCCTTCCGACTCGTCCATCTCTCGAATCCCTTCGCAAAGAGGCAAAGACACTCACGCGCGGCGTCACCGTCGGCAACGCCGATGCCAGCGCACGTGTGCGCGTGCACTTGCCAAAGGTCGACCTGCCGCTGACACAGCGCAACGCGCAACTCGTGATCGCGCGGGAGTACGGCTTCACCGGCTGGCAGGAGCTCACCGCCGAGGTCAGCAAGCGGCTCGGCAAGGGGCTCGAGTGGGCCGTAGCGCAGGCTCGACGCATCATTCACGACAACCACGTCGAGCGCCTGAAGCAGCTATTGGCCGAATACCCGGCGCTGCTTTCCTGGACTGGACGGGTCTGGGGAGAGGCAGACGAAGACGACGCCCGCGGCCTGCTGGGGATGGCCACGAGTGCTTACGCCGACGCCGGCGACGCTCAGCGGGAACAGTGGTTCACCCGCGGAGCATGCGCGGAGTTCCTGATCGAGGCCGGCGCGGTCGTGGTCCCCTCGGTCTGCGGACATTCTCCGATCGCGCGCCAGGGGTCTGCTCGAGCTGTTTCACCGTAAGGGCCTACTGCCGCGCACGTTGAAGTTCTTTGCCGCGCTAGGCGATCTGGACGGCCTTCGCGCCGCTCTCGATGAGAACGCGAGTGATCTCGCAGTTGTCAACGAGGCATTCATGTGCGCCTGCCGCTTCAGGCAAGAAGCCGTCGCGTCACTTCTACTGGAGCGATCCATCGCGCTCGATCCCGACGTGGGCAGGCAAATCGATGGCAGCGTAGGCCGCCGCGCCTTCGTCACACACTTCATCGAAAGAGGACGATCAGATGCGAGGCGGGCCGGACTGTGGGTCGCGTTCGTCATGGACCAGGTCTCGCGTGCTGCCCACGATGGCGATGTGACAGCACTCGTCAGAGGGCTGCAGCGTGAGCCTCGATTGCTCGGTGACGACTGGGTGGACTTTCAGGACGGGCTCATCGGGGCGGCAACGCTGAACGATCGCGGGGCCATCATTGCCGCACTGCTCGACCTCGAGCCCGCGATTCTACGGCGCCAGCCGCCACCGCCTTCGCAAGCCATCGAGCACGCAATCACGTACGCCAAGACGCACCTCACTCCAATGCTCACTCGCATCTGGCCCATGCCTGACGACCTGCCCCACGCGGCTGGCACGGGCGACGTCGCCAGAGTGAAGTGGCTCGAGAAGGCGGAACGGCAGCGGGAGCAGGGAGCACGATGAACGCGCTCGCAAGCCGTCCAGGGGCTTGGGCCCCCTGGGCTCCCAGGGCTATACTGCCCCGAGGTCACCCGTGCAGATCGATCATCAGAAGTGCGTCGCCTGCGCCAACTGCATCTCCGTGTGCCCCATGGGCGCGATCCGGATCGATACGTCCATCAACCGAGCCGTGATCGACTACGACGAGTGCGTCGAGTGCGGCACGTGCTACCGGGGCATGAGCCGGGAGCACCTGAACCCGACCTTCGTCCGGACCGTCCGCGGGCTGGCCAAGATCTTCCGCTTCCGCTTCGAGCCCGAGCCCGATGTCTGCCCGACCGGCGCGTTCGTGATGGAGGAGCTCGAGTGGCCCCGGATCGCGCGGCGGGTCTTCAGTGACCCGCTCGTGGAGCACACCTCCACCGGCATCACGGGCCGCGGCACCGAGGAGGTCAAGACCAACGACGTGGCGCACCGCGTGGGCGTCGGCGAGGTGGGCTACGTGATCGAGTTCGGGCGGCCGGGCACCGGCGTCCGCTTTCACCAGATCCAGGCGATGACCCGTTCCCTGGCCGGGCTGGGGGTGACCTTCGAGCCGAAGAACCCGATCACGCACCTGATGACGGACCAGCGGACCGGGGACCTCAAGGCGGACCTGCTGAGCGAGAAGATCCTGTCGGCCATCGTCGAGATCAAGACGCCGCTCGCCGAGGTGGAGCGTGTGCTCGACACGGTGTCGCGCGTGTCGAAGGAGATCGACACGGTCGTCGCGGTCGGCGTCTCGACACGGTGCGGCGAGGACGGCGAGGATCCGCTGCTGGCGCCGCTCCTCGAGGAGCTCGGCTACAGCTTCGAGCGGGCCAAGACGAACATGGGGCTGGGTCGCGTGACGAACGTGCAGAAGGCGGAGGGCATCGGTGACCAACACCTTGCATCGGTACGGTAAGGCCGAGGCGTTCCGCGACGACTACATCATCTTCGCCATGCCCTCGAAGGGGAAGAACGACGAGGGCGCGATCGACAAGCTCCGGACGTTCCTCACGATCTGCTCGAAGCACCAGCCTTCGAACATGGGCGCCTCGGGCCGGAGCAGCTTTCGGCCCTCGACGCACCTGAAGCCGACGGCGCACTGGAACCGGGACGCCGCGCCGGACTTCGACAGCGTCGTGGCTGGCGTGGAAAAGGCCGGTACGGCCGGCGCCGTCTTCGACTCGCGCGAGAAGGCGGTGGCCTGCCTGCGCGACGTCATCCAGGCCGACCTGGGCCTCTCGGTCAACATCAGCACGTCGGTGGACGGCGCGAAGGACACCGGCCGCGCCTGCGGCATCGAGCGGCACAGCGTGGAGTACTCGCTCGGCTTCACCGATCCGCACGATCACCTGCCCGACGCCCGCACGCTGGAGCTGGCCACGATGTGCGGCCACGGCATGGTCTCGTTCCAGCTCGCGCGGAAGATGCTGGACATGGTGCGCGAGGGGCGCCGTACGCCGCAGCAGGCCGTGGCCACGCTCGCCAGGTTCTGCCCCTGCGGGATCTACAACCCCTCGCGGGCGCTTCGGCTGATCGAGGAAGCGCTGTCCTGACGTCACTGCTGCACCCGTCCCTCCCGGGCTTCCTCGACGGCCTGATCCCCGGGCGCCCGCCGGAGCTCATGGCGATGGAGGAGGCTGCGGCACGGGACGGATTCCCCATCGTCGGCCCGGCCGCCGGGTACTTCTGCTACCTGATCGCGCGAATCAGCGACGCACGCTCCGTCTTCGAGCTGGGCTCGGGCTTCGGCTACTCCACCGCCTGGTTCGCGCGGGCCGTCCGCGAGAACGGCGGCGGCACGGTTCACCACTCGGTCTGGGACGAGGATCTGTCCCGCCGGGCACGGGGCCATCTGGAGGCGCTGGGACTGGCCGACCTGGTGACGTTCCACGTCGGCGAATCCGTGGCAGCGCTGTCGGCCACCGACGGCACGTTCGACCTCGTGTTCAACGACATCGACAAGGCGGCCTATCCTGCCTCTCTCGACGTCATCGGTGCGCGCCTGCGCCCCGGCGGCGTGCTGATCGTCGACAACGTGCTGTGGAGCGGCCGGATCTTCGACGACGAGGACCAGTCCGCGGCCACGGCCGGCGTGCGGGCACTGACGCAACGCGTGACCTCGAGCCCAGACTGGACGGCGAGCGTCGTCCCGATCCGCGACGGCCTGCTCGTGGCCCGCCGGAACTGACCCGGCCTCACGACTCGAGTGCTGGCCGCGCCCGCCCTCCGCGCGGGCGGCCTGGGGTTACGATAGGCGCCCAGGGAGGCCGGCATGAAACAGTCGATGGTCGCGCGAGTACTCGTCGGTGCGGTGATCCTGCCCGCGGCAGCCGGTCTTCTCGCGCCCACCCAGGCGCGCGCGCAGGAGCGCACGGCCCGGGAGGTGCTCGAGAGCGCGGCCGAGGCCATGGGCGGCCTGGAGCGGCTGCGGAGCCTCGACAACGTCGTCTACACGGGGTGGGGCCAGTACGTCTACCAGAGCGGCGGCGGGTTCGTCACCGGCGACCCCAACGCACCACCGAAGTGGCAGGCGGCGCACGACGCGCAGCGGAGCGTCGACCTGCGAAACCGGCGGGCGCTCCTGCAGGATCGTCGCAGCCTCCTCTTTCCGCTCGCGAGCCCCGTCGGCCACTCCTGGAACCGGAGCAGCACGCTCCAGACCGGGGCGGCGATGCTGGACCACCCCCTGCCAGCCGTCCTGGCCGCGCTCGACGCGTCCACGACGCTGGGACCGGTGAGGGCCGAGGACGGCCTCGAGGTGGTCGAGTTCACCATCGCGGACGGCAACACGCTCTGGATCGGCATCGACGGCGTGACGCACCTGCCCTACTGGGTGCGCTCGATCGGTCCGAGCGCCACGCTCGGCGACCTGGCCACCACCACCTACTTCACGGGCTACCTGCCGTACGACGACGTGTGGCTCCCCGTGGGGCTGATGAGCCGGTTCGACTGGCGCGACACGATCGCGATGATGTTCCAGGTGGACGCGTATCGCGTGAACGTGGACGACCTGCCGGCCTTCCCCGGGCCGCGCGCGGGCGGCGGCCCACGCGGCGGCGGTCCGCCGGCCATCACGGTGACCGAGGTCGCCGACGGCGTCTGGGACCTTCGCACCGCTGGCGGCAACGGCGGGCCGGTGATGGAGTTCGAGGACCGCCTCGTGATGTTCGAGGCGTACGGCGGTGAGGCGGAGACACTCGCCCGGATCGACGCAGCCAACGGGCTGGTGCCCGGCAAGGCGGTCGCTGCGGTGATCGTCAGCCATCATCACTTCGACCACAGCGGCGGCCTGCGGGCGGCGGTGTCCCGCGGCCTGACGGTCATCTCGCACCGCGGCAACCGGGGGATCTTCGAGGAGATGGTCGCGCGGCCCGCGCCGAACTACCCGGACGCGCTCGCGCGCAACCCGCGCCGGCTGGACTTCGTGCCGGTGGACGAGCGGCTGGTGCTCGAGGACGGAACCACGCGGGTGGAGGTGCTGCACGCGGTGGGTCACGCGCACATGGCCAACGCCGTCGTCGCCTGGCTTCCGGCACAGCGCATCTTCGTGGAGGGCGACTTCACCACCTGGAACTGGGACTGGCACTGGTGGGGCGGCGCGCTGCTCGACACGGCCGAGCGGTACGGTCTCGACCCG
>Ga0299906_10001729_pt1 | contig 18533 bp, 14 predicted proteins | sample RVTome_14_FD_200259 | JGI IMG/M metagenome (GOLD analysis project Ga0299906, IMG submission 200259) | Soil microbial communities from uranium-contaminated site in the Upper Colorado River Basin, Wyoming, United States - RVT145D125 (version 2) ...
CCTCGTCGCTGGTGATCTTCTCCAGCACGGCCTTGAGCGTTTCCATCGATCCCTGGACGTCGGTCTTGACGATGAGGGGCAGTTCCTTCTTCCCCTGCCCGGCCATGTGGGCGAAGATGTTGTCCAGGGTGATTTTCTCACGGGCCAGGTCGCGCTCGCGCTCCTGCTGCCGCCGTTCGCCCGCGGCCGCCTCGGCCTCCTTGATGGACTTGACGGCGTAAAAGTGGTCGCCGGCGTCCGGCACATCGTTGATGCCGGAGAACGCCACCGGGGTTGACGGCATGGCCTCGTCGATGCGCTGCCCTCGGTCATCCACAATGTCGCGCACGCGTCCGTAGGCGCGGCCGACCACCACGAAGTCGCCCTTCTTGAGCCGGCCCTGCTGCACGAGGATGTTGGCCACGGCGCCGCGTCCCTCCTCCATGCGCGACTCGAGCACAGTGCCCTGGGCCTGGCCGCCGAAGTCCGAAGTCAGGTTCAGAAGCTGCGCCTGATAATCCAGCACCTCGAGCAGGTCCTGCACGCCGGTGCCCGCGGTGGCGCTGGTACGCACGACCTCGGTCTGGCCGCCCCACTCCACCGGGTTGAGTTCGTGCTCGGCGAGCTGGCCGAGAATCCGGCGGATGTTGCCCTCCGTGGCTTCGGGCTTGTCAATCTTGTTCAGGGCCACGACGATCGGCACCCCCGCGGCCTTGGCGTGATTGATCGACTCGATCGTCTGCGGCATGACGCCGTCGTCGGCCGCCACCACCAGCACCACGATGTCCGTCACCTTCGCACCCCGGGCCCGCATGGCCGTAAAGGCCTCGTGGCCGGGCGTGTCGATGAAGGTCAGCATTCGCTCGCCGTCGCCGACACGCACGGGCACGCGGAACGCGCTGGTCGCCTGGGTGATGCCGCCGGCTTCGCCCGCCGCCACCTTCGTGTTGCGGATATGGTCCAGCAGCGATGTCTTGCCGTGATCGACGTGGCCGAGAATGGTGATGACGGGCGAGCGCTGGCGCTCATCCTCCATCTCGCGCTCGGTGAACTGCGCGGCGACGATGGCCTCGGCCGACTTCTTTTCCGTCACTTCAAGTTCGATGTTGAATTCGAGCATGAGTTCCTGGGCGATTTCGGCGCTGATAACCGCATCGCCGCCGACGAGCATGCGGCCCTGCCGCACGAGCACGGGAAGGAGCTGGGGAATGCGGATGCCGGACGCGGCGGAAAGCTCCTTGAGGGTGATGGGCTCGGCGATCTTCACCGTGCCGCCCGTCTCCGCCGCCGTCACCGCCCGCTGCCCGCCGCCCGTTGCCCGCTTGAGGTTGTCGCGCCGCGCCGCCTTGAAGAAGCCGCCCGAGCGGCTGAGGCGCTGCTCGCGCTCGCGGAGGTCCTGCTCGCGCCAGTTGCCGGAGCGGGCGTCCGGCGTCGGCTCCAGCCGCGCCGACCGACGCTCGGGCCCGGCCGAGGCGCTGCGCCGCTTGTTGCGACGGGAGGTCGTGTCGCGCGCGGGTCGCCCGGCCACGCCCGGCCGGATCGGCGCGCCCTCGTCGGGCACGGTGGTATTCACCCCGCGACCGCTGCGCGGGCCGCCCCGCCCGACGACCGGGCTGCGCGTCGGCGTCTTGCGCCGCGGCGCCGGAATCTCTTCCGGCGCTTCGACGCGAATGACCTTGGGCCCGGAAAGCTTGGTCTTCTTCGGCTGCTCGAGCTTCGGTCCGGCCGGGGCGATGGAACCGGGCCGCTGGGGGACGTTCATCACCGGCCGCACCGGCTCCGGTCTGGGCGCGGGCCCCGGGCCACTCGGCGCGACGGACTCGGGCGCGGCGGGCTCGGGCGCGACGGGCGCCTCGGGGACCGCCACCGACTCAGCGTGAACCTCCGGCGCGGTCGGCACTGCGGTCGGAGGCATTGGCGCGGGCGCGGCCGGCGGGGCCTCGGGCTCACCGTCGACGGTCGCCTCGGCGTCCTCCGGCTCCAAACCCGGCAGCGGCCTCGCCGGCCGGCGCGCGGTGCGCTTGGCCTTGGCCTTGGCCCTCTCGACATCCACGGGCGCGGCAGTCTCTACCGCCGTCGCCACCCCGCCGGCACCCTCGCCGAACCACTCCCGGATCGTCGCGGCCAGACCCGCCGACACGGTGGACATGTGATTGGTGATGTCCGGAATGCCTTCCGCCTCGCACTTGGCGATGAGGTCCTTGGACGTCACGCCGATGTCCTTGGCCAGTTGAAAGACTCGAATGGGTTTGGTCTTCGACACAAGCGTCTCCATGGAGCGGCCGATCCGTTTCAGGCTCTCGACGACTCCTCCGATTCAACCTCAACCTCACCGTCGCCGCGCTGCGCCGCGGATGACTCATCGTCGGAGCCGCCGCCGAGAATCGACGATGCGGCCGCCTCGGCCGAGGGGTCCACGGGCCCGCTGCCGAGAATCGACGCCGCGGCCGCCTCGGCCTGCTGGTCCGTCTCGCCGGCGAGGGTGTCCTCGGCCATCGTCGAGTGGCCCAGCAGAGCCGCGGATGTGGCCATCTCCTCCTGGCGGCGCCGCTCGGATGCTTCCTTCTCGCGCTGCTGCTCCTCGGCCACGATCTTGGCCCGGTCCGAGCATGCCCGCACCATCCGCTGCGCGACCGCTTCGTCGACGCCCAGCTCTTCCATGAGCACACTGACGCCCACTTCCTCGATATCGAAGACGCTGATCATGCCCAGGGCGCCGAGGCGGTCCAGCGCCTCGTCCTTCACGCCCTCGATGGGCCGCAGGGTGTCCTCGACGATCTCCAGGGACTTGCCGAACTCCGCCGGCGTGAGGATGTCGATGTCCCAGCCGGTGAGGCGGGCGGCCAGCCGGACGTTCTGGCCCCGGCGGCCGATGGCCAGCGAGAGCTGGTCCTCGCGGACGATAATCGTCGCGCGGCCGAGCTCGAAGCACAGACTCACATCCTCGACCTCCGCGGGCTTCAGAGCGTTGGCGATCAGGATCTGGCTCGATTCGTTCCAGCGCACGATGTCGATCTTCTCCCCGCCCAGTTCATCCACGATGTTGCGGATGCGGCTGCCGCGCACCCCCACGCACGCGCCCACCGCATCCACCTTGGAGTCGATCGACGAGACCGCGAGCTTGGTGCGGAAGCCGGCCTCGCGGGCCATGGCCTTGATCTCGATGACGTGCTCGGCGACCTCGGGCACCTCGGCCTCGAAAAGGCGACGGATGAAGTCCGGGTGGCTGCGCGAGAGGACGATCTTGACCTGGTTGCCGCTGTCGCGCACGTCGAGAATCAGGCAGCGGACGCGGTCGCCGGGGTGGAACTGTTCCCCGGGGATCTGCTCGCTTCGGGGCATGAAGCCCTCGGCGCGATCGATCTGCACGACCAGCGCCCCGCCTTCGTAGCGGTGGGCGGTGCCGGTGACGATCTCGCCCTGGCGCTTGGAGAACTCCTCCAGCAAACTGGAGCGCTCGTCCTCGCGGAACTTCTGAATCATCACCTGCTTGGCGGTCTGCGCGGGGATGCGCCCCAGCGACTCCAGCGAGATGTCCTCGCGCACGCCGTCCTCGCGGTTGCGCCAGATCGTAATGCGCCCCGTGATGCGGTCCATCTCGCAGCCGAACTCCTCGGAGTCCAGCGAGTTGAAGTGCTTGCGGGCCGCGGAGATCATCGCCTGCTCCAGGTCCTGGATGAGCAGGTCGCGGTCGATGTTGCGGTCGCGGGCGATGGAGTCGAGGATGCGCAGGGTCTCAGAGTTCATGGGTGTGCTTCCGGGATGTTGAGTTGTTGAGTTGTTGAATTGCCGGGATGTCGGGATGTCGGGATGTCAAGCGGGCGGACAATCAAAGCGACCCAGCCAAAACGACAAAACCACGAACCGCACATCCGGTTCGTGGCCCGCGTGGATCGGCATGGCCTGGCGGCCCTGCCGCGGCCGGCCTGTGTCGGGGGCGACTCAGGCCATGGCCGACTCCTGACCGGACAATTCCAGGGCCCCGTCGGGGGACCGGAACCGCCGGGCGGTCCTCACACGCGGGCCGTCCTGGCCCAGGACACGCAATGACCGCTCACAGGTGGTCATGGCGCGTAACCGAGTGATCAAATGCTGTGCTCACGATCGAGCTCCAAAAGTTGAACGATCCGCCGTCCATCCAGGAACGGCGAACAAATAAGGGTATCGTCCATGCCCCCCGCCAGTCAACATGGGCAACACTCCCCGCCCCATCGTGGCCTTATCGGACAGGCCGCGGGGCGCCACGAATGCGGTCTTCGTCACCCCGCCGCGGCCCCGCCTACACGCGGTCCCGGCCGGTGATCGGCCGCAGCACGCTCAGGGCCCGCCGGCCCTTGTGCTGGCCGATGTGGGCCAGGAACTTCGTGACCCCCTCCACCGCCAGGGCCACCGGCTGCACCGCCGGCTTCTCGGTGATGATCAGGTCGCCGACCTCGAGCGACCGCAGCTCGGCCATCGTGATCGACGTCTCGGCAAGCACGCCGGAGACACCCAGAACCGCATCGGCGATCTTGCCGGTGATGATCCGCTCCCATTGGCGGTCGCCTTTCTGGCGGCCGGCGAGGAACCAGCTCTGTGAGCTGAGATCGTCGATGAACGTCTCGATGGCGTTGAAGGGGATGCACAGGGACATGGTCCCGGCCCGGTTGGTCATCTTGATCTCGAAATCCAGCACCACCACGACCTCGTTGGGCGGCACGATCTGGACGATCTGCGGGTTGGACTCCATTTCCCCGTAGCTGAAGGTGATCTTCTTCACGTTCTCCCACGCCTCGCTCAGCGCCGCCATTGCGCGGCTGAGAATGGTCTGCGTGAGCCGGATCTCGATCATCGTCATCGCCCGCTGGGGGATGAACAGGTCCTGGTTCGAGCCGCCCAGCAGCCGGTCGATGATGGGATAGATGATGAGCGGGGAGATCTCCAGGCAGAGCTGGCCGTCCAGCTCCGGGGCGTTGATCAGGCTGAAGCTCGTGGGGTTGGGCAGGCCCGCGATGAACTCCGAATAGGTCATCTGCTCGGCCCGGGCGATGCGGATCTCCACAATCGTCCGCAGGAACCCCGAGAGCGAGGCCCCGAAGTTCCGCGCGAAGGTCTCGTGCAGGGTCTGGAGCGCCCGCATCTGGTCCTTGCTGATGCGCTCCGGGCGCTTGAAGTCGTATTCCCGGATCTCCAGATCCTCCAGGTCGCGCCGGTGGCGAGAGAATATCTGCCGCTCGTCAGCGCCATCCCGCACCTCGCCGCTCTCGACCGCCGTGAGCAGGGTGTCGATGTCGTCCTGGTTGAGCACATCGGTCACGCGGGAATCCTCGGGAAATCACGACCGGCGGGAATGGCGGCCGGCCCGGATTGGTTCACTCCACGGGCAATGGCTCGGGCCGCCCGGACGTTCGTCCGTTCCCGCCCGCACGATCGGCGTGCAGCCCAGGGGCCGGCCCTGGCTATCAGACAGTTATCGGAGGAAACCCCGAGCCCGCTTGAGCCCGCGGCCCGTCGCCGGCCCGATACGATGAGCCGGTTTCGCCGCGTGTGCGCCTTCTCGAGGTCCGTGTCCATGAAACATCGCTCGTTCGCGCTCATTCTCCTCGCCGCGCTCCTGGCCGGGCCCGTCGCGCCGGCCCTGGCGCAGCCCGTCGATTCGCGCGACCAGGTCAGGACCTCCGTCATCGCCGCCGCGACCGAGGTCGCGCGCGGCGGCGACCTGCCCGTCGCCGTCATCTTCAACATCAGCCCGCGCTGGCACATCTGGACCCAGAAGGGCGGTTCGCCGGAGGGCGTCAGCGTCTTCGAGTACGCGATCAACACCGAGATCGCCGCCGCGGTGTCAGACCGCGCCGCCCTGACCGTGCACGAGGGGCGCATCGGGTGGCCGACGCCGCATGTCGGACCCGTGGCGGGCATGGGCGACATGGCCACCTTCGAAGGCCGCGCGATCGCCTACGTGCCCGTCACCGTGCCGGCCGATGCCCCGCTCGGCGAGGCGACGATCACGTTCAAGCTCACCTACCAGACATGCGATGACAAGACCTGCCTGCCGCCGACGGTCGAGGAGGAACGCTCGCTGACGGTCCGGATCGTCGAGACGCCCGCCGCGCCGCCCGATCTGTCCGGCGACCTGGCGGGCTTCCCGATGGACATGTACGCGTCGTTGCGACCGGCCGCTGCGTCCGTGCCGGCCGGCCGGCCCCAGCTTCCGCCGCTCGGCCGCCCGGCTCTGCCGCAGTTCGGCGACTCGCGCGACCAGGTGGTCACGTCGGTCAAGGCCGCCTCCGCGGAGGCGGCGCGCGGCGGGGCGCTGCCCGTTGCGGTCATCTTCGACATCAATCGGCGCTGGCACATCTGGCCGCAGCAGGGCGGTGCGCCAACAGTCGAGACGGTCTTCCCCACGGCGATCTTCACCGGCGTGTCCGTCGAGACGTCCGATGCCGCCGCTCTCGTGCCGCACGCCCCCTTCACCCAGTGGCCCGAGCCGCACAAGGCCTCGGTGGCGGGCATGGGCGAATTGGAGACGTTCGAGGGGCGCGCCATTGCCTATCTGCCCGTGACCATTCCCGCCGATGCCCCCCTCGGCGACGCCACCCTCACCTTCGAGCTCGCCTTCCAGACGTGCGATGACACGCAGTGCCTGGCCCCGGCCATCGAGACGAAGACGCTGACGGTGAGAATCGTCGATGCGGCAACGGGCGCGGGCAGCCAGTCGGGGCCGCTGACCGGTGATTTCGAGCATTTCGACCCCGATGTCTTTCAGCGCATCGCCGCCGGCAGCGTTCCGCCGGCGACGGGGGGCGGAATCGCGCCCCCGGCGGATGGCGGCGGCGCGACGACCCCGCCCGCCGTGATGCGGCCGCGCTTTTTCGGCTGGACGCTCCCGGCCTTGAACGGACCGCTGGGCATGATCCTGCTGGCGCTGTTCTCGATCATCGGCGGCTTCATCCTGAATCTGACCCCGTGCGTGCTGCCGGTCATCCCCATCAAGATCATGACCATCAGCAAGCACGCCGAGACGCCGGGGCGCAACCTCGTGCTCGGTCTGTGGATGGCCGCCGGCGTGGTCGCCTTCTGGGCGGGCATCGGCCTGCCGGTGGCGTTCGTCGCCGGCTTCACCGATCCGTCGCGCATCTTCGGCATCTGGTGGATCACCCTGGGCATCGGCCTGATCATCGGCCTCATGGGGCTGGGCATCATGGGGCTGTTCATGATCCAGTTGCCGCAGTCCGTCTACGCCATCAACCCCAAGGCCGACACGCCGTTCGGATCGTTCATGTTCGGCGTCATGACGGCGGTGCTCGGCCTGCCGTGCTTCGGCTTCATCGCCGGGGCCCTGCTGGCGGGGGCGACTGCGCTGCCGGCGCTGATGGTGATCGTCATCTTCACATCCATCGGCATCGGCATGGCGGTGCCGTATCTCGCGCTGGCGGCATGGCCGTCGCTCGTCGATCGCATTCCCCGCACCGGCCCGGCCAGCGAGCTCGTCAAGCAGGTCATGGGCCTGCTGCTGCTGGCGGCGGCGGCGTACTTCATCGGCTCGGGCCTGATCGCGCTGATCGCCGATCGGCCCTACCTGGCCCGCCAGCTCCACTGGTGGACCGTCGCGCTGTTCGCCGTCATCTCGGGTCTGTGGCTGATCGTGCGCACGTTCCAGATTTCGCCGCGCGCCGGGGCCCGCATCGCGTTCACCGTCATCGGCTTCGTCATCGGAGCTGCGGCCATCTGGTTCGCGGGCAACTCCACCGCCAAGGCGCGGACGATCTGGCTCGATCACCAGGCCTCGGCCCAGTCCGCCGACGGCTACCTCGCCGGGACCTGGAACACGTACACGCCCGCCGCGTTCGAGCGGGCCCGCGCCGACGGTCACATCGTCGTGCTGGACTTCACCGCCGAGTGGTGCATCAACTGCAAGTTCCTCAAGGCCACCGTGCTCAACCGCGATCCGGTGCGCAGCGAACTGGCGAAGAGCGATGTCGTGTCCTTCACGGTCGATCTGACGAGCTTCAAGGACCCGGGCTGGGACTTCCTGCGCAGTCTGGGCTACACGGGCATTCCCCTGCTCGTCATCTACGGGCCGAACGGCACTGACGACACCGCGTGGAAGTCCAACGCCTACACGCCCCAGCAGGTGCTGGAGGGCCTCGACGATGCCCGCCGCTAGCTGCGCCGCCCCGTCGCGACCGCCTACGCCGATTCGGACGTTGACGCCTTCGCGCCGCCGGCCTTGCGGCGCCCGCCGGTGGCGCTGCGCGCTTTTCCGCCGCGCGGCTTGGCGCCCTTCACCGTGGCCGCCGGCGACTTCGGTTCGACGATCTCCACCGTGACCCCGTCACCCTTCGAGGACGCCGGCGCGTCGGTCGTTGCGCCGACCTCGCGCCGGCCGATCGTCTCCCCCACCGAGCGCACGTACGACAGCCCCCGGTCCAGCGGAAATTTCTTGAGCCCTTCGCCGCGCAGGCGCGCCGCGTGCTCGCGCTCGTAGCGGTTGAACGCATCGCGCGACTCGAAGTGATAGCGCACCTCGCAACGCACCGGCGTGCCGTCCATCTTCACCACCTCGGCATCAAGCGCCCCGGCGGCGATGACGTCGGCCAGGTGCTCACCCATCAGCCAGGCCTGCCATTCCTGCGCCAGGGTCTCGTTCTTGAACGTGCAGACGACGGTGTATGCGAGCATGAGACGCTCCGGAGGGAGGATTCACCGCAGAGACCAGGATTCACCACAGAGACACAGAGGACACAGAGGACACAGAGTTCGCCATCACGACCGCCAAGCCGGATCGCTCAGCGCTTGCGGCGCCCACCCGATCAGTGTAGCCATGCTTGCCACCGCGAAACCGGCACGCAACTCCGATTCTGTTCCTGAATCTCAAGAACAATCCACCTCTGGCTGGCGCTTCATCCGGTCCCACGCATTCTCTCCTCTCGGTGCCCTTTGTGTCTCTGTGGTGAATCCTCTCCTACTGCCTCAGCCGCGCCTCGATCTCGCGCCGCTCCACCGGCGGAAACTGCTTGAGCGGATCCAGTTCGAGCTGGCCATCGGATTCCAGCGCTCGCTTGTACGCCGCCCGCGCCTCATCGCGGTCGCCGAACTCCCACAGGAGATTCCCATACCGCCGCCACGTCTCATTGCCGTGGGGATCGATCGCCACCAGACGGCTCATCTCCGAGATCGCCAGCGCGCCCCACTGGGAGTCGCCGGTCTCGCGAGCCAGGCGGGCCAGAATCGAGGTCCGTGTGCTGATCATGAGTCCCCGGTTCGTGTGCGACGATCGCTCCGTCAGCGCCAGGGCGGCATGAAGGCCCTCCACGCGCGCCGGGCCCGTGCGCAGCATGGCCGCCAGCATGGCCTGCCGCGATGCATGCTCCAGCGGAAATGGATTTGTGGGCATCAGCACATTCGCTTCGACCAGAAGCGCCACCGCCCGTTCGCGCTGCGCCGTCACCACGGCCGTATCCGCGGGAAGGTCCGCCAGCGCCGCCGCCGCCGCGCTGAGACGAGCCTGCTGGCGCAACGCGGGCATTGCGCCGGTCACGGCGATCCACGCCGAAAGGAGCACGATGGCCGCCGCGGCCGCGCCGCCGCCCGCGCGCGCCCGACCGCCCGAGCGACCGTGTCCCGGCGCTGCGATCGCGCCCAGGACCGCCATCGCCCACACCGCCGCGCCCGGCTGGGCGAACGTCATCTCCACCTGCCCATGGATGAGCAGGGTCGATGCCGCGCCGACCAGCGACCACTCCAGCCATCGCGACGGCGATGCCGCCATGATCTTCGCAAGCAACATCGCGACCGCCACGTAGAGGCCGGCCCCCAGCACGCGCAGCAACACCGTGAGAGGATCGGCCGTCACCATCACCTCGACGGTCATCGCGCCGAGCAGGCCGATGGCGGCAACGCCGACGGCTGCGGACAGGATCGCGCGTCCGACCGCCTTGTCCGCGACTTGATCGGGCATGTGTCCGGGTGCGCCGAATCGACACCCGGCCCGCCAGGCCAAGATGCCGACAAGCGCGATCCATGCCGCGCCCCACAGTCCGGCGCCGGCGATCCAGTCCTGGAACATGCTGTGCGCGCTGGTGACCTCCTCCGGGTTGCGCGGCACGCGAAAACGCGTATACGCCTGCTGGTAGCCATCCGATCCCACACCCGTGAGCGGCGCTTCGGCGACCATGCGCACCGTCGCGACCATGTAGTGCCACCGGAACAGCAGACTCCGATCGCCCGCGAAGTCTTCGTGCAGCAGCGTGCCGCGCACGAGAACGCCGGTCAGCGCGGCGACGATGGCGACGATGACGATCGCGCCGCCCCATCGCTCGAACAGCCGCAGCAGCACGGGCACGGTCATCGGCACGAGCAGAACGGACAGCCCGCCTGCCGTCGCAAGCAGCGCGCCCATCGACTGGCACATCCAGAGGGCTGCGGCGGCGGCGATGGCCAGCAGTCCGGTCGCGGCCGCCCAGCCGCGCTCGAGGTTCGCCTGTGCCGCTGCGATGGTGACGCCGATGAGTGCGATCAGTGAGAGCGCGAGCATGGAGGCCAGGACGTTGGTCGTGGCAAACCAGCCCTGGGGGTTCCGGTGCTCCAGCCTCCGCTGGAAGATCTGGGCCGAGGGCGACTCGGGATCGATGCCCTGCGCGGCGAAGAACCGGGCCTGGTTCCGGTCGAAGTCGGCGAGCTTCTCTGCGTGCTCGTACGTGACCTGCCCCGCGCTGCGCACCAGCACCGGGGCGATGACCGCCAGCAGCAGGGCCAGCAGGGCGATGCGAAACGACCGGTCGCGGCCGAGGTGCGCGACGGTCACGGCGGTGACCATGGCGGCAATCCAGGTTGAGCCGAGCCAGAGATCGCCAAGGTCGCGATACCCGTGCCAGAGCAGGATCGGCGCGGGGATGAGCGCCAGCGCGAGCAACGGCCACCGCACGCCCCGGCCCGATCGCGCTTCGCCCCACAGCGCTGCGGCGCAGCCCAGCAGGAGAAGCCCATCCAGCGCCAGACTCCCCCCCGGCCCCAGTCCCGCCAGCCGCCCGGCGGCAACCGCGGGATCGACATCAAACACGACCTGAGGCGCGAACACGATCGCGCACCGCGCCACCGCCACCATCGCGATGACGAACAACCCGCCCCAGCGCAGAGCGTCGTTCACCGTTGATGGATTCGATGGCCGTTCCACTACGAGTTCACTCTGAATTCACCACAGAGGCACAGAGGGCACAGAGAATGAAGGAGAACGATCAGAGAAACCAAGCGATTGTCAGGTGCTGTGATTGGCCGTCTTCCTCAAGATCCCTGTTCCCCTTTGCTCCGCCTCTGTGCACTCTGTGTCTCTGTGGTGAATCTTCCTGCCTGGTCGCCGTCAGATTCTGCGATTCGCCCCGGCACCCTGCGGCTGGCGTGCTCCAGCATGGCCAGGACGATGAGGATCAAGATCGTCTGCGCGCCCACGAGGACCGCCTGCCACGGGGCCAGCGAGCCCAGGGCGATGCCGCCCGCGCCGGTGATCGCCGTGAAGCCCCAGATGATGATCACGGCGCCGCGCTTGGAGAGGCCGCGCTGCACCAGCCGGTGGGAGAAGTGCTGCTGGTCGCCCACGAAGGGGCTGCGCCCCTGCCTGAGGCGGATGATCGTGACCGTGCAGAAGTCGTAGAGCGGAATCGCCAGCACGACCACCGGCATGAACACGCCGTACCACGCCGTGCCCAGGGCGAAGTCCGCCTGCGCCGGGTCGTAGAAAGTCGTCCGAGCCGTGAGGATTGACAGCAGGAAGCCGATGACCAGCGAGCCGCCATCGCCCATGAAGATTCGTGCCGGGGGAAAATTGAACACGAGGAAGCCGCACAGCCCGCCGACCATCAGCGCCAGCGTGCCCGCGATGAACCACTGCTCGTTCAGGATCGTCGCCAGCATGAACATGAAGCTCGCAATCGCCGCCACGCCGCCGGCCAGCCCGTCCATGTTGTCCAGGAAATTCAGCGCGTTGGTCATCGCCACGATCCACAGCAGCGTGACGGCGATGCTCGCTCCCGGAACGTAGCCGTCGAGCACCGTCAGCAGACGCACCTCGAAGAACAACGTCATCACCGCCGCCGCCGCGAACTGCACGGCCAGCTTGATCCACGGCGAAAGGCCGCGGCGATCGTCGACCAGGCCAATCACGTGCAGCACCGTCATGCACGAGACCATGGCCAGGGCCGTCGGCGTCGTCTCGCGGATGCGCGGCAGGTGCGGCTCCAGCGCCGGCAGCCACCGCGACCACGTCTCGCCGTCGATGACCCACACGCCGATCAGGCCGGCGAGCATGGGCAGGACGACGGCGTGGAAGATGCCCACGCCGCCGATGTTCGGAACCCGGCGCAGCTCCTTGGCGTGTCCGCGCGAGCCCGCCGAGTCCAACGCCCCCAGCCGATGCCCCGCCCGCACCATCATCCACGTCAGGGGCAGACTGATGGCCAGGGCGCCGAGAAGCGCTGCGAGAACCGCCATCACCATGCCGTTCACATCGGGCACGCGATTATCCTACCGAAACCCGTCCAGCGGGCGTTGACACTACGACTGCCGCGCCAGACAGGATCGCGCGGCAGCCGATTCGTCGGCCTCATTCGTGTACCGCGGAGGTCATCCGCTGAGGGGTGGGCGATCGGCCGGCATCAAGACCGGACGTCGCGGAAGCACCCGCCTCGGTCCCGGCTCGATCCGGCTGAACAACAGGCACGATGCGATCATCGCCAGCACGCCCGTGACCAGGCAGCCCAGCAGCACCGCCAGGCCGATGCCGGAGAAGAAGTCATCGATCGATCGAGACAAGGCGATCGCGCTCGCGTTCAGGAACATGTGGCACCCCACGCTCAGCCAGATCGACCCCGTGCGCCACGCCACAATGCTCATCCACGCCCCGGACAGGAAGACGGCCATCACCTGCACGGGATGGAGATGAATCGCCGCGAACAGGCCGCTCGTGATCGCGATCGCCGCCGCCGGATGCCATCGCTCGAGCAGCCGCCGCTGAAGGTACCCACGGAAAAACAGCTCCTCGCAAACGGCCGGCACGACCGCCATGAGCAGTAAGATCGCCGCCCACTGGCCCGAAAGCATGGCGCGAAACGGCCCGAGCATCTCCTCCCGATCCAGGTTCAGCAACGCCATCAGGCCTTCGACCAGCGACACGCCGATGGCCATCGTCGCCAGCATGCCCAGCATCGGAACCGGCCAGACATACCACGCCAGCCGGCTGCGCTGGAGACCCAGCCGCCTCGCGATCGGCTGCGGCGACAACACGCCCGCAAGGACCGATCCCACCAGCAGCGGCGTCTCGGCGGCGATGATCATGACCGCCAGACCATCGGTCGTCGCCGTGAGTCGCTCGACCATCGTGATCGGGTCCAGCGGCGCGCCGGCCGCCATCTGCCGCAAGACGAAGACCACGCCCGCCACGAATGCCAGCAGGAGTTGGGCGGGAATCATCACGGCCACCGCCACGAAGACCGTCCACACGCGCGGCGGAAGGAAGCGCGGCGGCCGGACGACATCGTGCCGATCGCCGAGGACAGGCGGCGCACCCTGTGCAGGCGGCGCAATGACCGGCGGCACAACGACCGGCGCCACCACGGGTGTCTGACCCGCGGCATCCGGCGCCACTGGGCCATCATCCTCCGGCGTCAGGTCCACCTGATCCCTTTGCATCACGGGATTCTCGCAGAGCGGTCCGCCGCGGCAACCTTTCTGTTGCCAATGACAGACTGACCGCCCGAGAAGGTGCGGCCGAATGGGGCCACTGCCGCGAATTCTCCTTCGGGATCGAACCAATTCTGCCCGGCCGAGGTCTAATGACCGGACAGGCAACACGCATGACCGCCAATGGTCTCACCGATGAACTGCTGCTGGCGCGCTTCGTCAAGGGCGACCGCGATGCCCTGGGAGCGTTGGCCGAGCGCCATGAGACGCACCTGCTGGGCCTCGCCCGCGGCTTGCTGAACGGCCGGTCCGACCTCGCACGCGATGCCGTGCAGGAGACATGGGTGCGCGTGATTCGTTACGGCGCCTCGTTCGATCAGAGAAGCACTGTCAGGACCTGGATCTACCGAATCGTGATCAACCAGTGCAAGAACATTCGAAGAGCCCGCCAATCACAGGAGCCGATCGCGGCCTCGCGAACGCCCGTTGCAGCGAGGGCCGGCTCCACCGACCCGGGTGATCGCGATTCGCCGCCCATGGAAGCGCTGCGAGCTGCCGTGAGCCGCCTGGACCGCAACAAGTCCGACATCATCCTGCTGTGTTACCACTCGGGCATGACGCACGAGACTGCCGCGGAGATCCTGCGCATTCCAGTGGGCACGCTCAAATCGCGCCTGCACGCGGCACTCAAGGAACTTCGCGAAGCCCTCACACCGGAGGCAATCCCATGACCCCCGGAACCCCCGGAATCCCCGGATCGCAACTTGAACGCCAACTGACCGAACTGACCAGGTGGCCCGATGCCGCGCCCGACGTGTGGAAGGCGGCCCTGGAGACGCACGAAGCGCGGCAGCGCGTGCCGATCCTCAAGCGGGAGATCCGGTGGTCGAGTCTGTCCGGGCGCTGGGCGGCGGTGCTCGTGGTCGCACTGACCGGATTCGCGGTCGTTCTGCTGATTATCTTCCAAGCCAGCCGGTCGCGCAGTGCGGACTTTGCTCGAAGGATGACAAGCCCGAACGAAGTGAGTGCTCCACCGGTCTCGACGTCGCCGCCCCCGCCGTCTCTGGACATTTCCTCCTCGCTTAGCACGGGCTCGTCTGTCGAAGCCACGTACAACGACAGGCAAATACAGTATTTTATCGACACTTCAGGCGCAGGCAGCGCGCCCGCACGAGGCGGAATCAGCGGTGGTCAAGCTGGTCCAGTTGCAGGAGGCGGCGGCTCGCCTCGAGCGGCGACAACCCCACCCCTCGCCCCCCTCCTCGACCGCCAGGTCGTCCGCACCTCCACCATTGAACTGACCTGCGAGGACATCCGCGCCGCATTCCTGAAGGCATCCTTGCTCATCAGCGAGGCGACCGGCGAGTTCATCGAGCAGTCCACGCTCACCGGCGAGGGCCCCGCCGCGCGAGCCAGTCTCACCCTGCGCATCGCCGCCACGCGCCTCAGCACTGTGCTCAACGAGCTGCGCGAACTCGGCGAGGTCGAGGCCGAATCGACCAGGGGCGAGGATGTGACCGCTCAGATCGTCGATCTCGACGCCCGTCTGACCAACGAGCGGCGCGTCGAGCAGGAACTGCTGCAACTGCTGGAATCGCGCAACGATGCCCCGCTGGAGGACATCCTCGCCCTCCGCCGGCAGATCAACGACATCCGACTCGGCATCGAGCGGCTGACCGCCCAGCGCGAGCGCCTCGGGCGCCTAGTCTCTCTGGCGACCGTGCTCGTCATCATCAGCCCGCCCGATGCCGAAGAGCCGGAGAAAGAAGAGCCCGAGGACGAGCCCATTGGCGAGTACTTCAAAGGCAGTCTGGGCACGGCGTGGCTCGGCGGACTGCGCCTGCTCGTGGACACCGGCGCGTTTCTTCTGCACGCCCTTATCGGCGGCCTCGTCTGGTGGATCGCCCTGGCGGCCGCGCTCGTCTTCCTTCGTCAATACGTCAGGCGCCGGGTGCAACTGGGGCTCGTGTGAACCCATCCGCCGCGGGCTCGGGCATTTACAATGAAAGCATGAATGGGTCGCCTCCAACCCTCGGCCTCATCGCCGGACAGGGCCGCCTGCCCCTGCTCGTGGCCGCGGGCATGAAGGCGTCCGGGGCGCGGGTGGTGTGCGTGGGACTGCGCGACCAGTTCGATGCCGCACTTCCCGGGGAGTGCGATTCATTCGCAGCCGCTGGGCTCGCCCGGCCGGGGCGGTGGATCCGCATCCTGCGGCGGGGCGGGGTGCGTGAGGCGGTCATGGTCGGGGGCGTGCGCAAGACCCGCATGCACGATCCGCTGCGGATTCTCCGCCACCTGCCCGATTGGCGCGCCCTCGTGATGTGGTACAACCATCTGCGGCACGATCGGCGCAATGCCGCGGTCCTTGCCGCGCTCGCCGATGAACTGGCCCGCGGAGGAATCACGCTCATCGACTCGACCACGTACATCCCGGACCATCTGGCGACAATGGACGTCATGACGCGCGCGCAGCCGACGGCGATGCAGCAGCAGGACATCGACTTCGCCTGGCCGCTGCTGATGAAGCTGGTTGAACTGGGTATCGGGCAGTCGATGGCGGTGCGCGAGCGCGATGTGATCGCGGTGGAGGCGGTGGAGGGGACGGCGGCGATGATCGCGCGGGCGGGCGAACTGTGCCGCGCGAAGGGCTGGACGCTCCTGAAGACGGCCTCGGCGGGCCACGACATGCGCACGGATGTGCCGTCGATCGGCGTGGAGACGATCCGGCAGATGAAGGAAGCGGGTGGGGGCGTCCGGGACGTCCGTGGGTGCATCGCGCTGGGCGCCGGGCGGGTGATCCTGATCGACAAGCCGGCGGTGCTGGAGGCGGCGGACAAGGCGGGGATCGCGATTGTGGGAATTTGAGTACACGGCACAGCAGATCGCCCCTACGCGGGAAGAACCCTCGCCGATGGCCACGTGGTTGCATGCGCCCTGTGCAGGTCGTCGATTCCGGGCAATGCAAACATCGTCGAGCGGCCCGATCGTCCGCGGGCTTCCAAGTCGCCGGCAAGTCGTATGATCAAGTCGACGATCGACCCGCCAGTACTGAGCAAATCGAGGCTTCATCATAAAACCCGAATCTGTCGTCGCTCGTAGTCAAGGTTGATCGATCGATTCCGATGAATACGGCAACGCTGGGAGGACTAACGCAGGTAGGCAGTCTGCCCGAGTGTCGAGCCATGAGCGTCACCGTGCGCACATCCCTGCACTCTCGATTTCCCCGCCGGCTGGACATCCCCGTCCTGCTCGCCGCCAGCGTCGGTCTGCTCATCGCCGGACTGGTCCTGCCCACGATGCACACGGAGAAGCTCATCTTCTGGGAGGACACCTACTCAATCATCGACGGCGTGATCGCCCTGTTCCGGGAGAGCCATTTCGTGCTCGGGGCGCTTCTCTTCTTCTTCTCGATGGTGTTTCCGGTCATCAAGCTCGTTGCCCTCGGCCTTCTCTGGTTCGTGCCCGTGCGTCCCGAGACGCGCGGCACAGCGCTCAAGTGGCTGCTGATCCTCGGCAAGTGGTCGATGCTCGATGTCTTCGTCGTCGCCGTGCTCATCGTCATCACGCAACTCGGCGGGGCCATCGAGGCGGAGGCACGCATCGGCATCTATCTGTTCGCCGCCGCCATCGTCGGCTCGCTCATCGCCAGCCAGAGCATCCAGCATCTCGCGAAGAAGGTCGATGGCGATGCCGCGCCGTGACCCGGCCACTCCGTTCGTCTCCCGCGCCGGGGCCAAGCTTGCCCACGCTCTCGATGAGTTCGGCCTCGATGTGACCGGCCTCATTTGCGCCGACTTCGGCTGCAACGTCGGCGGCTTCACCGACTGCCTTCTCCAGCGCGGGGCCGAACTCATCTACGCCCTCGACACCGGCTACGGCACGCTCGCCTGGAAACTCCGCAACGACCCCCGCGTTGTCGTCATGGAGCGCACCAACGCTCTGAACTCGCAGCCCTCGGAAGAAAGGGGACGGGAGACTCTACTGGAACAATGCTCCCCCTCCCCTTTTCTGCGATCGCCGTGGAGGACATCTTTGTGTGACCAGCACGTTGCGCCGGCGTGCGACCCGGATCATTGTATCGGGCAGACGGAGACCCGATGAGTGACTCGCCCTTTATCACTCGTCGCGGCCTGACTGCTCAAGCTTGACGAAATGCTCCAGACAAGGTGTGAAGACCCGCCGGCCGGCGTAGAATAGATCGAATGGATACGAGAATCACCATTGATCCCGCCGTGCATCACGGTCAGCCCGTCATCGCCGGGACGCGCGTGCCGGTTGCGATTGTCATTGGATCGCTTGCATCCGGAATGGCGACCGAGGATGTCCAGAGGGAGTACGGGATCGAACGCGAAGATGTGCAGGCGGCACTTCAGTTCGCCGCCGAGACCATCGGTGACGACCGGTACTACCCGCTTTCGGCATAGCCATGCATTTTCTTGTGGACGCGAATCTCCCTCGTCGGGCGGTCGAGGTTCTCCGGGAGTGCGGCCACGCGGCACAATCGATCAGAGACGTGGGCCTCGGCGCTGCGCCGGACAACGTGATTGCTGCATGTGCACGGGAGAACGAATGGCGCATCATCACACGTGACGCCGGCTTCGGTGACATTCGGTCATATCCTCCTGAACTGTTCCCCGGGCTCGTGGTCGTATCACTTCCGAACACGGCCTCGGTGGCGCTCATTGTCGATACGATCCGCCGGTTTCTCGACAACCCATCGGTCATCGCCAATCTTGCGGGCAATCTCGCCGTGATCACTGCTGATCGGATTCGAATGCGGCATGGCAAACGATGCAAGTAACTTCGTCTCCCGCGCCGGGGCCAAGCTTGCCCACGCTCTCGATGAGTTCGGCCTCGATGTGACCGGCCTCATTTGCGCCGACTTCGGCTGCAACGTCGGC
>Ga0299906_10001730_pt1 | contig 18526 bp, 14 predicted proteins | sample RVTome_14_FD_200259 | JGI IMG/M metagenome (GOLD analysis project Ga0299906, IMG submission 200259) | Soil microbial communities from uranium-contaminated site in the Upper Colorado River Basin, Wyoming, United States - RVT145D125 (version 2) ...
AGGAGAGCGACACCACCTACGGGATCTTCAACCCGTTCGGCTTCCGCGAGGACTACGGCGGCCAGGACATGATCCCGATCGACTACCAGGTCCAGGTGCGCAACAACTGGCCGAAGAGCACCGCCATGCTGGCCGGCGGCCTGACGCCGAACCAGGGCCTGAGCGTGACGCTCGACCGCCTGCGCCAGTACGCCGAGCAGTACAAGGTGTCCGGCCTCAAGCTCTACACCTTCGACTCGACCAAGAACAAGGGCTGGTGGTTCGACGACGAGAAGGTCGCCTACCCGATCTGGGAAGAGTGCCGCAAGCTGGGCATCAAGAACGTCGGCTGCCACAAGGGCATCCCGTTCGGCCAGTTCTACGCGCGCTACGCTCATGCGGAGGATTTCGATGCGGCGGCCGACGACTTCCTCGACATCAACTTCATCGCCTACCACTCGGCGTGGCCGTATCACGGCGAGCTGGCGGCGCTGAAGGGCTTCAAGCCCCAACGCAAGAACCTTTACTGCGAGGTCGGCAGCACCTTCGCCGCCACGGTGACCAGCCGTCCGCTGGAGTGCGCCCACGTGCTGGGCACGCTGCTGCGCGACATCGGGCCCGACTACGTGCTGTGGGGCACCGACTCGCTGCTGTGGGGCAACCCGCAGTGGCAGATCGACGCCTTCCGCAAGTTCCAGATTCCCGATCAGCTGGTCGAGGGCCACGGCTATCCCAAGATCACGCCGGAGATCCGCCGCAAGGTGTTCGGCGAGAACGCCGCGCGCATCTGGAACATCAACAAGGCCCAGGCGATGCAGGCCAAGGCCGAAATCGTCGGGACCGCGCTCGCCTGATCCGCGCGAGCGCCGTTCACGGGGCCGGTTCCCGCAGGGGATCGGCCCTTTTTCGCTCGGGAGCTTGAAGTGCCGTTCTACGAATACGCCTGCGATGCGTGCCGCGTGGTCTACAAGACCCGTCACGGCATGAACGAGCCGGGGCCGGATCAGTGCCCCAAATGCAGCAGCGCGCTGCGCAAGGTGATCTCGGCGCCGAGCCTGAACACGGCGCGCTACAGCAGTCCGACCGAGGCGAAGTACGCCAACCTGTCCGAGAGCGACGAGATCAAGAAGGAAAAGGCGCTGCAGAAGGTCTACGAGACCATCTGGCTGCCGGAGGGCGTGAAGCACAGCCCCTGGGACCGGGACTGACGCGCGCCTTGCCATGAGAGGTCCGTTCGCACTCGCAACCCTCGCCGCCTCCTGCAGCGCCGCGATCCTCGCCGCCGGCATCGATTCGCTCGACCCCGCCGCGCTCCCGGCCGGGCCGCTGACGACCGCAGAAGCCGGCGCCGCGGCCTACTCCATCCCGGTCGCGATGCTCGACCGCGAGCAGCTCGCCGTGTTCGCCGCCGGACGCGAACAGTTCAACGAGGCCTGGGTGGTCGCGCCCGATCCCACCGGGGTGTGGGGCCAGGGCCCCACCTTCAACGAGGACCGCTGCGCGCATTTTCAAGAGCACAACGGCCGCGCGCGCGCTCCAGGCGACCGCGAACGGGCCACGCGCGGCATGCTGGTGCGCCTCAGCATCCCGGGGCAGACCGCAGATGGCACGCCCCTGCCGCACCCCGCGTACGGCGACCAGCTGCAGAACCGCGGCGTGCTGGATCGGGTGCCGGCCGAAGGTCAGGCGCTGTTCCGCTATGACAGCCGCGAGCTGCGCTTCGCCGATGGCGAGAGCGTGCGCCTGCGCGTGCCGCGCATCGAATTCGTCGCGTTGCAGTTCGGCGAGCTGGGCAAGGACACGCTGTTCTCGCCACGCATTGCACCGGCGATGGTCGGCCTGGGGCTGCTCGAAGCGGTGCCGGAGGAAACCATCCTGCGCATCGCCGCAGGGCAGCCGAAGCAAGGGGTGAGCGGCCGTCCCAACTACGTGCGCGACGTCGAGAATGAGACCACCGTGCTCGGCCGCTTCGGCTGGAAAGCCAACCAGCCCACGCTGCGGCAGCAGACCGCCGCCGCTTTCCACGGCGATATCGGCGCCACCACCTATCTGTTCCCGGAGGAGAACTGTCCCAGCGTGCAGGCGCAGTGCCTGGAGCTGCCCTCGGCGGCGAAATGCGGGGGCCAGGGTGGCTGCACCGGCAACACCTATCGGCCCGAGGTGGTCCCCAGCCGCCTCAGCAACATCACCTTCTACTTGCAGGCGTTGTCGGTGCCCGCGCGGCGCAACGCCGGCGCCGAGGACGTGAAGCGCGGCGAGGCGCTGTTCGCGCAGGCGAACTGCAGCGCCTGCCATATGCCGGAGCTCAAGACCGGTCCCAAGCCCGCGCTGCGTGCGGCGGCCGACCTCACCATCCGCCCCTACACCGATCTGCTGCTGCACGACATGGGCGAGGAGCTCGCCGACCACCGCCCCGACTTCCGGGCCGACGGCCGAGAGTGGCGCACCCCGCCGCTGTGGGGCATCGGGTTGCTGCACACCGTCAACGGCCACAGCGACCTGCTGCACGACGGCCGCGCCCGCAACGTCACGGAGGCCATCCTCTGGCACGGCGGCGAAGCGGAGAGATCGCGCGAAGCCTTCCGCACCCTTCCCAAGGCCGATCGCGAGGCGCTGGTGAAGTTCGTCGAATCCCTGTGACCCCATCACAGCTGTGACCCCATCACAGCTGTGACCCCATCACAGCCGGTCGCGGGACATGACGAAGGCGTGCAGCTTCAGGATGTCCTCGCCGGACAATGTGCCGCCCCAGGCCGGCATGCCGGGGCCGCCGCCCTTGGCGACGATGTCGACGAACTGCACCAGGGTAAGCTTGGTGCGGAAGATGTTCGGGCCGCGCCCGCCGCCGCGGAAGTGGCAGCCGATGCAGCGGCCGCGGTAGATCTTCTCGCCCTCGTCAAGGGCTTCCTTCTGGCCGACATAGGGGTTCTCCGCCGCGGGCGGCGTTTCCTGCGCCGCCGCGATGTCGGTTGCGAGCGCAGCAGTCACCAGTGCAGCCGTGATACAGGCGCGCAAGCCGGGAGCGAATGCTCCGGGCTTGCGCTTCGCTTCATCCACGCTGCGCGTGCGCGTCACCGCCAACGCGCTCACTGCTTCTTGATCGGCTCGCGCTCGGGCTTCTCCGGGAAGCCGTAGCCGGGCAGCACACGGCCACCGAGCGTGGCGCCGGGCTCGCCGACCTGCGGGGTGGAGCCGGGGATGTTGACCAGGTTGCTGTCCTTGCCCATCGGCGGCTTGCGCCCATCGAGCGCGAACACCCACAGGTTGCCGGCCTTCGGCTCGGTGTAATAGAAGCCCATGTCCCCGCCCGCACCGCCGGAAGGCACGGCGATGTACTGCACGCCGTCCAGCTGATAAGTGATGGGGCTGCCGATGATGCCCGAGCCGGTGGAGAAGTGCCACAGCACCTTGCCCGAGGCGGCGTCGAGCGCCAGGAAGTAGCCGCGCATGTCGCCGGCGAACACCAGCCCGCTCGAGGTGGCGAGCGCGCCCGACCAGAACGGCGCCGGGCTCGCCACGCGCCAGGCCACCTTCCGGTTCACCACGTCGAACGCGACGAAGTTGCCGGTGTTCTCGCCATGCGAGATGTACTGCTGATAGTCCGCGCCCAGGTACCACTCGCCCTTGGTGGGCGGCGCGAACTTGTCCTCGGCCCAGAACTTGTAGCCCATGGCCCAGTTGTTGGACATGAAGAACATGGTGCGACGGCTCGGATCGTAGGCGAGCGGCTGCCAATCGATCGCGCCCTCCAGGCTGGGGATGATGGGACCGACCTCCGGCCCACCGGACCGGGCGACCATGTCCGGGTTGACGTTCGGCCGGCCGGTAACGGGATCGAGGCCCTTCGTCCAGTTGATGCCCGGCACGATCGGCTCGCCGTACAGGAACTTGCCGCTGCTGCGGTCGAGCGCGTAGAAGTAGCCGTTCTTGTCGAAGTGGAACAGCGCCTTCACCGCCTTGCCGCCGAGTTGCAGGTCGGCCAGCACCGGCGTGCTGACGCTGTCGTAGTCCCAGCAGTCCCAGGGCGTGTACTGGAAGCCCCACTGGATCTCGCCCGTGTCCGCGTTGAGCGCCACGGTGCCCGCGGTCCATTTGTTGTCGCCCTTGCGCACCCGGCAGTTCCACGGTCCGGCGTTGCCGACCTGCCAGAACACGGTGTTCATGCGCGGATCGAACACGCCCGTGGTCCAGGTGGAGCCGCCGCCATGCTTCCAGGTCTCGCCGGGCCAGCTGTCGTTGCCGGGTTCGCCGGGGCCGGGGATCACGTGCCGGCGCCAGCGCAGCGTGCCGGTCTTGGCATCGTAGGCGGTGACGAAGCCGCGGATGCCGTACTCGCCGCCGGCCACGCCGGTCAGGACCATGTCCTTCACCACCAGCGGCGCGCCGGTGATGCTGTAGCCATGCTCCCAATCGGCCACCTTGATCTCCCACGCCACCGCGCCGGTGTCCTTGTCGAGTGCGACCAGACGCGCATCCATGGTGCCGATGTAGACCAGGTTGCCCAGCAGCGCCACGCCGCGGTTGATCGAGCCGCAGCAGTACACCCGTTCCACATCCTTGGCGATCTTCGGGTCGTAGCGCCACTTGGGCATGCCGGTGCGCGCATCGATCGCGAACAGCCGCGACTGGTCGGCCGACAGGTACATGACGCCGTCGTGCACCAGCGGCGTGGCCTCCAGGCCGCGGTTGTCGCCGCCGGTGGCGAACAGCCACACCGGCTGCAGGCGCTGCACGTTCTGCGGCGTGATCTGCGTCAGGGGCACATAGCGCTGGGCGTCGTACGTGCGGCCGTAGCTCAACCAGTCGCGGGTGTTGCCGCCCGCGTTGAGCAGGTCCTGATAGCTGACCTCGGCGGCGCCCGCGGGCGCGATGGACACGACGGCCGCCAGCGCGGCGGCCGCCAGGCATGGTTTGCGCGGCATGATCTCCTCCTCGGGTGTTGTAGAGTTTGCAGGCGCTGTTGCGTCGAACCGAAACCGCAGGTCCAGAATAGAGCAGCACTTGCAACGGGGCAAGCGCTCGCGCGCGCCGCCGGACTGGACAAGCGCCGGGAATGCGCCTTTAATGCCCGGAGAATGCGATCGCGCTCGCTGCGCGCGGCGGAGCGCAACCCCAGGAGGAGAACATGCCCCGAATCCACGTCGTTCTGACAACGGCTTTGCTGGCAGCACTGCTGACTCCGCCGCCGGCATCTGCCCAGAAGGTTCGCCTCAACCTCACGAGCGCCTTCCCCAGCACCCTCACGCTGGTGGGCGAGGCCGCGCCGAAGTTCGCGCACCGCGTGCAGCGCGCATCGGGCGGAACGCTCGAGTTCAAGGTGCACGAGCCGGGCGCGATCGTGCCCCCGCTGCAGGCGATCCAGGCGGTGGCGCGCGGCTCGGTGGACGCCGCTTGGTCGCCCGCCGGCTTTTTCACCGGTACCGATTCGTCCTTCGCGATGTTCACCAGCGTGCCCTTCGGCCCGGGGATGGGCGAGTACCTGGCCTGGCTGTACTACGGCGGCGGCATCGAGCTGATGAACGAGATGTTCGCCAAGCACGCCATCCACGCCATCCCCTGCGCCATGACCCCGCCCGAGGCGTCGGGCTGGTTCCGCAGGGAGATCAAGACGGTGCAGGATCTGAAGGGCCTGAAAATGCGCTTCTTCGGGATGGGCGCGAAGGTGATGGACAGGCTCGGCGTGTCCACGCAGCTGCTCGCCCCGGGCGACATCTTCCAGGCGCTGCAGCTCGGCACCATCGACGCCACCGAGTTCGCCATGCCGTCGATGGACCTGAAGTTCGGCTTCCACCAGGTGGCCAAGTACTACTACTTTCCGGGCTGGCACCAGCAGACCGCCATGCTGTTGCTCAACATCCACCAGAAAAAATGGGCGTCGCTGTCCGACCAGCACAAGGCGATCATCGAGCTGGCCTGCGGCGACACGCTGAAGGACATGATCGCCGAGGGCGAGGCCACGCAGTGGAAGGCGATGAAGGAGATGCGCGACAAGCACGGCGTCAAGATCATGCGCTGGCCGCCGGAGATCTTGAAGGCCTACGAGAAAGCCTGGAACGAGGTGGTGGCCGAGGAGTCGGCCAAGAATCCCAACTTCAAGCGCATCTACAACTCGTACTCGAAGTTCCGCGCCGAGTACGCGCTGTGGCGCGACTACGGCTACTTGCAGTAACGCGCGCAACGCAGCCGAGGAAGCCAGCCGGGCAGGCTCGGACAGGGGCACACTAGGCTGTTAGCCTGCTAACCTGAGCGCATGCCGGTCAAGGGTCCACGGGTCGACACTTCGAGCCTCGGTCAGCGGCGCTTCATCTCGCGCCAGCCACTGCCCACGCTCGACGCCGCGCGCGCGCGCATCAACGGCCTGTGGCTCGCCGACGAGGCGGGCTGCGTGCAGGATCTCATTCCCCACGCCCGGCTCGACCCGCAGGCGCACGCGCGTGTGCGCGAGCGGGCGCAGGCGCTGGTACGGGCGGTGCGCGCGCAGCGCGTCAGCGCCGGCGGCATCGACGCGTTCCTGCGCGAGTACGACCTGTCCTCGCAGGAGGGGGTGGTGCTCATGTGCCTGGCCGAGGCCCTGCTGCGCATCCCCGACGCCACCACCGCCGACCGGCTGATCGAGGAGAAGCTGCGCCAGGGCCGCTGGGAGGAGCACCTGGGCAGCACCTCGTCGCTGTTCGTCAACGCTTCGACCTGGGGCTTGATGCTGGCCGGGCGGCTGCTGCGGCTGGACGACGAGGCTGCCCGGGACCTGTCCGGTTACATGGGGCGGCTGGTGACGCGCACCGGCGAGCCGGTAGTGCGCCAGGCGCTGCGGCACGCGATGCGCGTGCTCGGCCGCCAGTTCGTGATGGGACGCACCATCGACGAGGCGCTGCAGCGCGCCGGCAGCGACGAGCACCGCGCCTATCGCCATTCCTACGACATGCTGGGGGAGGCCGCGCTCAGCGCCGCGGATGCGCAGCGCTATTTCTCCAGCTACTACGCGGCGATCGACGCTGTCGGCGCGGCCGGGCAAAGCGCGCACGACGCGATGCAAGCCCCGGGTGTATCGGTCAAGCTCTCGGCGCTGCACCCGCGCTACGAATTTTCGCAGCGCGAGCGCGTGCTCGGCGAGCTGGCGCCGCGGCTGCTCGCGCTCGCGCAGCGCGCCATGCAAGCCAACGTCGCGCTCACCGTGGATGCCGAGGAGTCCGAGCGCCTGGACCTTTCCCTGGATCTGTTCGAGACCGTGTACCGCCATCCGAGCTTGCTCGGCTACGCCGGCTTCGGCCTGGTCGTGCAGGCCTATCAGAAGCGCGCCATCGGGGTGATCGACTGGGTCGTGCGGCTGGCGCAGTCGGCCGGGCGCCGCATCCCGGTGCGGTTGGTGAAAGGCGCGTACTGGGATGCCGAGATCAAGCGCGCGCAGGAGCGCGGGCTGGACGGCTACCCGGTGTTCACCCGCAAGGTGTACACCGACGTCTCCTACCTGGCTTGCGCGCGCCGGCTGCTCGCGGCGGGGGAGGCGCTGTATCCGATGTACGCTACCCACAACGCGCACACCGTGGCCTCCATCCTGGAGTTCGCCGGCGCACGCACGGACTACGAGTTCCAGCGCCTGCACGGCATGGGCGACGAGCTGTACGAGCAGGTGATGGCGCAAAGCGGCCGTCCCTGTCGCGTGTACGCGCCGGTGGGCAGCCACGAGGACCTGCTGCCTTACCTGGTGCGGCGCCTGCTGGAGAACGGCGCCAACACCTCCTTCGTGCACCGCATCGTCGATGCACGCGTGCCGGTCGAGGCCATCGTCGCCGACCCGGTGGCCGAGGCCGAGACGCTGGCGTTCCGTCCGCACCCGCGCATTCCGCTGCCGCGCAATCTCTACGGCGAGCGCCGGCTCAACTCGCGCGGCTTCAATCTCGCCGACCCGGTGACGCTGAGCACGCTTGCCGCAGGCATGCAGCAGGCGTTCGAGCGCAGCTGGAGCGCCGCCCCGATCGTTGGCGGGGACTCCAGCGGCGGCGCCGGCGAGCCGATGCGTAATCCGGCGCATCGCGACGAGACCATCGGCGATGTGCGAAACGCGGTCGAAGCCGACGTGCACCGCGCAGTCACGCTCGCGCGCACTGCCCAGCCGGATTGGGATGCCTGCCCCGCGTCAACCCGGGCCGCGATCCTCGAACGCGCCGCCGACCTGTTCGAGCGCGATCACGCCGCGCTGCTGGCGCTGTGCATCCGCGAGGCGGGCAGGACGCTGCCCGACGCGATCGCCGAGCTGCGCGAAGCGGTGGATTACCTGCGCTACTACGCCATGCTCGCGCGCGAGGAGTTCGGCGTGCCGCGCCGCCTGCCGGGTCCCACCGGGGAGTCGAACGAGCTGTGGCTCGAGGGCCGCGGCGTGTTCGCCTGCATCAGCCCGTGGAATTTCCCGCTGGCGATCTTCACCGGACAGATCGCCGCGGCGCTGGCGGCGGGCAACAGCGTGCTCGCGAAGCCGGCGGCGCAGACGCCGCTCATCGGCGCGCAGGCGGTGCGCCTGCTGCACGAAGCCGGCGTGCCTCCGGACCTGCTGCACTTCCTTCCCGGCCCGGGCCACACGGTGGGCGCGGCCATCGTGCGCGACCCGCACTTGGCCGGCGTGGCCTTCACCGGGTCGACACAGACGGCCAGGAATATCCATCGCACGCTCGCGCAGCACGAGGGACCGATCCCGGTGCTGATCGCCGAGACCGGCGGGCAGAACGCCATGATCGCCGACTCCTCCGCCCTGCCCGAGCAAGTAGTCCTCGACGCCGTCGCCTCCGCCTTCAACAGCGCCGGCCAGCGCTGCTCGGCCTTGCGCGTGCTGTTCGTGCAGCGTGACATCGCGCCGCGCGTGCTGGAGCTTCTCGCCGGCTACATGGACGAGCTGCGGATCGGCGATCCGGCGTGGCTGGACACCGACATCGGCCCGGTGATCGACGCCAGCGCGAAGGGGGCGCTCGACACGCATCTCGCCTTCCTGCGAGGCCAGGGGCGCATCGTCCGGGAGCTGACGCTGCCGCCCGAATGTGCGCGCGGCACCTACTTCGCGCCGGTGGTGGCGGAGATTCCCTCCCTGGACCTGCTCGAGCGCGAGGTGTTCGGCCCGATCCTGCACGTGGTCACCTTTGCCGCCGACGCGCTCGACGGGGTCGTCGACAGCATCAACCGCACGGGCTACGGCTTGACGCTGGGCGTGCATTCGCGCATCGAGTCGCAGGCGCAGGCGCTGCAGCGCCGCTGCCGCGTCGGCAACGTCTACGTCAACCGCAACATGATCGGCGCTGTGGTCGGCGTGCAGCCCTTCGGCGGGCGTGGCCTGTCGGGCACCGGCCCGAAGGCCGGCGGTCCGGCCTACCTGCACGCCTTCGCCAGCGAGCGCACGGTGTCGGTCAACACGGCGGCGGTCGGAGGCAACGCGACGCTGCTCTCGCTCGGCGCGGAATGAACCCGCTGAAAACCCTCTCGCGCCGCGCCCGCGGGGTTTTTGCGGGGTGCGCGTGTGCGCCCCACGCGAAATACGCGTGGGCGCTCGCGAGGTGGTTCTGCATCAGGCTGCCAGCCTGCTAAGCTCCGCATCCTCGATCCCACCACGAGCGATCCATGACTCTGCACCCTCAAGCCCAGGCCGTGCTCGACGCCCTGGCGGCCATGAAGCTGCCGCCCCCGGACCAGGTGCCGGTGGCGCAGGCGCGCGAGCAATTCATGCGCGCCCGCGCCGCGTTTCTCGCGGCGCCCGAGGCCGTCGCCGCATGCGCCGACCGAACCCTTCCCGGCCCCGGCGGCGAGATCCCGGTACGCATCCATCGTCCGCACGGCAGCAGCGCCGCAGAGCTGCTTCCGGCGCTGGTGTTCTTTCATGGCGGCGGTTGGGTGTTCGGCAACCTCGACAGCCACGATCCGCTGTGCCGTGCGCTGGCGAACCGCGCACGCTGCGCGGTGGTGTCGGTGGACTATCGCCTGGCGCCGGAGAACAAGTTCCCGGCCGCAGTCGAGGACGCGCTCGCCGCGCTGCGGGCGGTCGCGAACCGGAGCCGCGAGCTGGGTATCGACGGCACGCGCCTCGCCGCGGCGGGCGACAGCGCCGGCGGCACCCTCGTCGCGGTGGCCGCCATCGACTTCCGCGACTCCGGCGGTCCGCGGCTCGCGCTGCAGGTGCTGCTGTATCCCGTCACCGATTTCGCCATGACCCGGCCGTCCTACGAGCGGCTCGGGCAAGGCTACATGCTCACGCGCGATCGCATGCTGTTCTTCCGCAACGCTTATCTACGCGATGCGCGTGACATCGAGGACTGGCGGGTGTCTCCGCTCAAGGCGCGGGACCTGTCGCGGCTGCCGCCGGCGTTGGTCATCACCGCCAGCCATGACCCGCTGCTGGATGAAGGCAAGGCCTACGCGGACCGGCTGGCGGCGGCCGGCGTCCCGGTCACGTATCGCTGCTACGAGGGCGTGATCCATGGCTTCGTGACGATGGCCGGCGCGATCGATGCCGGCAAAGCGGGCGTCGATGAGGTGGCGCAGGCCTTGAGGAAAGCGTTCCGGCAGTAGCCGCTACGCCGAGACCAGCCCTGCGAGCGCCTGCTCCGGCGGCACGTAGGGCCGCTTGACGTCCTGCGCCAGGCCCGCATGGGTCACGTGCCCGGCGCAGATCTGCAGCCCCCCGCGTAAGCCCGCGTCCGCGGCGAGTGCAGCCAAGCCCCGGTCCGCCAGCTTCACGACATAGGGAATGGTCGCTTGCGTGAGCGCGAGCGTCGCGGTGCGCGCCACCGCGGAGGGCATGTTCGGCACGCAGTAGTGGATCACGCCCTCCTCCACGTAGATCGGCGCCGAATGGGAGGTGGGGCGCGAAGTCTCCGCGATGCCGCCCTGGTCGATGGAGATGTCGACGAACACCGAGCCCGGACGCATCTTGCGCAGCAGCTCGCGAGTGATGAGCCTGGGCGCGAGCTTGCCCGGCGTGAGCGTCGCGCCGATCACCAGATCGGCGCCCGCCACCTGCTCGGCGATCGCGAGCGCCTGCGAGTAGCAGGTCCGCACCCGGCCGTCGTAGAACTCTTCCAGGTGCGCGAGCGCATTGCTGTTCACGTCCAGGACGGTGACATCGGCGCCCATCCCCGCCGCCACGCGTACGGCATTCTGACCGGACGCACCTGCGCCGATCACCACCACCCTGGCCGGCGGCACCCCCGGCACGCCCCCCAGCAGCACGCCGCTCCCGCCGTTGGCCATCTGCAGGGCCCAGGCGCCGAACTGAATGGACAGCTTGCCGGCGATGCGCGACATCGGCGCCAGCAGCGGCAACCCCCCGGCAGCGCCGGTGACGGTCTCGTAGGCGATGCCGATGGTGCCCGAGGACAGCAGCGTCTCCAGCAACGCCGGCTCGGGCGCCAGGTGCAGATAGGCGAACAGGATCTGCCCGCGGCGCTGCAGTCCGTACTCGGGCGGCTGCAGCTCCTTCACCTTAACCACCATGTCCGCGTCCCACACCTGACGATGGCTCGGGGCGATACGCGCACCCGCCGACTCGTAGTCCGCGTCCGCGATGCCCACCCGCGCACCGGCTTGGGTTTCGACCAGCACCTGGTGACCGTGCTCGACCAGCGTGTGCACGCCGGCCGGCGTCAGGCCCAGACGGTACTCGTGGTTCTTGATTTCCTTGGGTACACCGATCAGCATCGACCGCTCCTGTGCTCTGCCATCCCGGATTTGCCCGGGCAGAGGGCCCGAAAGTTGCGTTATTCTGCCCCCAAGCGGGAAGCACGTCCCGCGCCCGCTGAGGGCAGCATGAACGACAAATCCTTCCGGCTGGAGCACGACCTGCTGGGCGACCGGCAGGTGCCGGCGCACGCCTACTGGGGCATCCACACGCTGCGTGCGCTGCAGAACTTCCCCATCACCGGCACGCCCATCAGCGCCTACCCGCGCCTGATCGACGCGCTCGCCTGCGTGAAGCAGGCCGCGGCGCTCGCCAATGCCGAGCTGGGGCTGCTCGACCCGCAGCGCACGCAGGCGATCGTGGAAGCCTGCACGGAGATCCGCCGCGGCGAGCTGCACGACCAGTTCGTGGTGGACGTGATTCAAGGCGGGGCGGGCACTTCCACCAACATGAATGCCAACGAGGTGATCGCCAACCGGGGTCTGGAGCTGCTGGGTCACGGCAAAGGCGAGTACGCCGCGCTGCACCCGCTGGATCACGTCAATCTCAGCCAGAGCACCAACGATGTCTATCCCACCGCCATCAACCTCGCGCTGTGGCTCGCCATCGACGAGCTGGTCCAGGCCATGCAGACCCTGCGGCACGAATTCGAGCGCAAGGTGACCGAGTTCGCCGACGTGATCAAGATGGGCCGCACCCAGCTCCAGGACGCCGTGCCCATGACCCTGGGCCAGGAGTTCAGCACCTTCGCGGTGATGCTGGAGGAGGACCAGAGCCGCCTGCGCGAGGCGGCGCTGCTGATCCAGGAGATCAACCTGGGCGCGACCGCCATCGGCACCGGCATCAACGCCGACCCCCGCTACGCGGCCCTGGCCTGCCGCTACCTGGTGGACGTCTCGGGGGTGCCGGTGACCACCGCCCCCAACCTGATCGAGGCGACGCAGGACGCGGGCGCCTTCGTGCAGCTTTCCGGCGTGCTCAAGCGCGTCGCGGTAAAGCTGTCGAAGACCTGCAACGATCTGCGGCTGCTGTCGAGCGGCCCGCGGGCGGGCTTCGGCGAGATCAACCTGCCGGCCGTGCAGGCGGGTTCGAGCATCATGCCTGGCAAGGTGAACCCGGTGATCCCGGAAGTGGTCAATCAGGTGGCCTTCGAGGTGATCGGCAACGACACCACAGTGACCTTCGCCGCCGAAGCCGGGCAGCTGCAGCTCAACGCATTCGAGCCGATCATCGCCCACAGCCTGTTCAAGAGCCTCTCGCATCTGCGCCGGGCCTGTCTGACGCTGGCGGAGAAATGCGTGGCGGGCATCACGGCGAACCGCGCCTACCTGCGCAAGACGGTGGAGCGTTCGGTGGGCCTGGTGACGGCGCTGACGCCGCACATCGGCTACGAGGCCGCCTCTCAGCTCGCCAAGGAGGCGCACGAAAGCGGCGCCAGCGTCTACGATCTGGTGCTGCACAAGGGCCTGCTCGATCAGAAGCAGCTCGACGCCCTGCTGGACCCGGAAGTACTGACGCGGCCGGGACGGGTGGTGGAGTAACGGCGCTACGCCCTCTGTGCATGCGCCGCGGGCGGGAGAGACGCCGGCTTGCGCACGCGCCACACCAGGCGTGCGCCGAGCAGGACGGTGAGCAGCAGCGCGAAGATCACCGGCTCGGTGATGTCCTTCTTCACCAGCCACCAATAGTGCACCACCCCCAGGACCGGGATCGCGTACACGAGCCGGTGCAACAGCTGCCAGCGCCGCGCGCCCAGGCGCTTGACCATGCCGTTGGTGGAAGTCGCCGCCAGCGGTATCAGCAGCACGAACGCGGTGAAGCCTACGGTGATGAAGGGCCGCTTGGCGATATCCTTCACGATGCTCATCCAGTCGAAGAACTGGTCGAGCCAGAGGTAAGTGGTGAAGTGCAGGCAGACGTGGAAGAAGGCGAACAGGCCCAGCATGCGCCGCAGGCGCAACAGCCAGTTCAGACCCGTGAGCCGCCGCACGGGCGTCACCAGCAGCGTGATGAGCAGGAAGGTCAGCGTCCACCAGCCGGTAGAGCGGGTGATGTACTCGATCGGGTTGGCGCCCAGCCCGCCCGTGAAGCCGCGCCAGACCAGCAGCGCGAGCGGGATCAGGCAGGCCGCGAACACGGCCGCCTTGATCCAGCCGATCTGCGTTTGGCTCGGCGACTTGACGGACATCGATTCCTCACCTCACGGCGTGCCTGGCCCCGGATGAAGCGAAAACGGAATCCGGGAGACAAAGAGTCGTTTGCGCCCCGATTGCGGCGCCGGTCGTCTCAGAAGTTCTTCTTCAGGTCCATCCCGGCATACAGCGCCGCCACCTGGCCGGCGTAGCCGTTGAACATCAGCGTCGGCCGCTTGCCGAACTCGCCGATGCGACGCTCTTTCGCCTGGCTCCAGCGCGGGTGGTCGACCTCGGGGTTGACGTTGGAGTAGAAGCCATACTCCCGCGGTTGCGCGATGTTCCAGGTGGTCTGCGGCTGGCGTTCGGTGAAGCGGATCTTGACCACGGACTTGCCGTTCTTGAAGCCATACTTCCAGGGGATGACCACACGCACCGGCGCGCCGTTCTGATTGGGCAGCGCCTCGCCGTACAGACCGAGGCACAGAATGGTGAGCGGGTGCTGCGCCTCGTCCATGCGCAAGCCTTCGGTGTACGGCCATTTGAGCACGGGCATGGTGATGCCCGGCATCTGCTGCGGATCGGCAAGCGTGATGAACTCGACGTACTTGGCCTTGCCGGTGGGCTCGACCCGCTTGATCAGCTCGCTCAGCGGGTAGCCGACCCACGGGATCACCATCGACCAGCCTTCCACGCAGCGCATGCGGTAGACGCGCTCCTCGAGCGGGGCCAGCTTGAGCAGCTCGTCGATGTCGAAGGTCTTGGGTTTCTTGACCTCGCCCTCCACCGCCACCGTCCAGGGCCGCGTTTTCAGGGTATGGGCGTTCTCGGCCGGCTCGTCCTTGTCGGTGCCGAACTCGTAATAGTTGTTGTAGGTGGTGACGTCCTTGTAGGGCGTCTGCTCCTCGGCGACGCTGAAGGCGCTCTTGCGCACGTTGGGCAGCTTCGCGCCGGCGCGCGCGACGCGTGGGCCGGCCACGATGCTCGCCACGCTCAGGCTTGCGGCGGCAGTCAGCACGCCGGCGGCCTGGAGGAACTCGCGCCGGCGCTGGTACACATCCCTTGGCGTGATCTCCGAGGGCAGTATGTCGGGTTTGCTGCGGATCAACATGGTCGCTCCTTCGGGCGTTTCGTCGGGTACAGCCGACGCTCCTTGCGCGCATCTTATACGGCCTGCCGTGGCCACGCGGATGCAGCACCCGCCGGCTACGCCGGCACCGCGTGGTTCTTAAGTCGCGCCTTAAGGGCGCACCCGGCGTGTATCAAATCAGGAACAAGGTGGCCAGGCCCAGGAAGATGAAGAACCCTCCACTGTCCGTGATGGCGGTGATCAGCACGCTTGACCCCACGGCCGGGTCGCGCCCAAGCTTGTACATCAGCATCGGGATGAATACGCCGAACAGCGCCGCGACCAGGAGGTTGAGGGTCATGGCGGCGGTCATCACCAGTCCCAGCGGCACGCTGCGGTACAGCAGCATCGCGAACACGCCGATGATGCCACCCCACACCACCCCGTTGAGCAGGGCGATGACGATCTCCTTGCGCAGCAGCGCGCGCGCGCTGGACTGGCTGATCTGGCCCAGCGCCAGCGAGCGCACGATCATGGTGATGGTCTGGTTGCCCGAGTTGCCGCCGATGCCGGCGACGATGGGCATCAGCGCGGCGAGCGCGACCAGCCGCTCGATGCTGCCCTCGAACACGCCGATCACGCGCGAGGCCACGAAGGCGGTCACCAGGTTCACCGCAAGCCAGGGCCAGCGGTTGCGCGCACTCGCCCATACCGACGAGAAGATGTCCTCCTCTTCGCGCAGTCCGCCCAGGTTGAGGCGCTCGTTCTCCGCGGCTTCGCGCACGTAGTCCAGCACCGCATCCACGCTCACCCGGCCCACCAGCCGGCCCCTTTCGTCCACCACCGGCGCGGTGACCAGGTCGTAGCGCTCGAAGGCCTGGGCCGCTTCGGCCGCCTTGTCGGCCGGAGTCAGCACCAGCATGTCGGTCTTCATCACCTCGGCGACGGTGCGCTCGGGGTCGTTCACCAGCAGCGTGTTGACCGGCAGCACGCCCCTCAGGCGCTCGTTGCGGCCCACCACGAAGATCTGGTCGGTGTGGTCGGGCAGCTCGTCGAGCCGGCGCAGGTAGCGCAACACCACTTCGAGGGCCACATCGTCGCGGATGGTCACCAGGTCGAAATCCATCAGCGCGCCCACCGAGCCCTCGGCGTAGGACATGGCGGCGCGCAGCTGCTCGCGCTCCTCGACCGACAGCGCCCGGAACACGTCCTGCATGACGTCGTCGGGCAGGTCCGGGGCGAGGTCCGCCAGCTCGTCGGCGTCCAACGTCTCCGCCGCCGCCACCAGCTCGGCCGGTTCCATGTACGCGATCAGGCTCTCGCGCACCGGCTCGGACACCTCCAGCAGGATCTCGCCGTCCCGGTCGGCCTTCACCAGGTCCCACACCGCCAGGCGTTGGTCGCGCGGAAGGGCCTCCAGGATGTAGGCGATGTCCGCCGAGTGCAGCGAGTCGAGCTTCTTCTGCAGCTCGGCAAGATGCTGCTTGTGGACGAGCGACTCCACCAGCTCGTGCCGGGGCATCTCCTGCTTGTGCACCAGGCCCTCGACCAGGCGCTGCTTCTCCAGGAGCGCGTTGATCTCCTGCAGATGCTCCTGGACGCTGTCGGGCGCGGAGGATTCCTTGGCTTCGGACATGGCGGGACTTGTCGGCCGGGGCCGGCCGGGCAAGCAAGATTCTAGCCGCAGGGTTGGAGCGCGCCTAGCGCGGCGGCCAGGCGTGGGGTTCTTAAATCGCGCCTTAGGGGCGCACTAGGCGCGCGTCGCCTGCCAGGAGACGAACTGGACGCCGCCCGGCCGCTTGGCGTACACGGTGTGGAAGCGCAGCCGCACCGACAGCTCCTGACCCTTCACGGTGACATCGAAATTGGCGTCGCCGGTGAGGATCGCGATGCAGCCGTAGGTGCGCACCTTGACGTTGCTGCGCTTCATCGAGCGGTACTTCACGGTACCCGAGCGCATAGACTCGATATAAGTGGTCCTGTCGTCCACCAGCGCGCTCGAGTGGATGTACACCAGGTCGGCACCGAACAGTTTCTCCATGGTGGCGAAGTCGTTGCCGGTCTGCGCGGCGTAGCGCGAGTCCTCCGCCCGCAAGGCCTCCTCCGCGGTGATGCTGCCGCTGCACTCCTCCGCCGACGCGGCGCCCGCCGCCGTCACGCCCAGCATCAAGTAACCGAACAGCAGCACGCACGCGTTCTTGATCATGGTCTCCTCCAGGGAAGATTCCCGCTGCCCGCGGGCCAGGGCAGGCTGAAGCTCACTGCCGCTTCAACACCGCGAACGGCTTGGCCGCGCATTTGTAGGGCGTCTTCTTGCCGGTGATCTCGTACAGGCGCAGCTCGGCGCCTTTCCAGCCGAAGCCGATGCGCTGCGTGCCCTCCGGCTCGCGTTCGCGGTGGCTCCGGAGCAGCTCGCAACGCGCGTTGCCGGGATCGAGCGACACTTCGTAGGCAAACGCGGCATCGGGCAGCGTGGCCTCCCCGGTCTCGGTGAACTCGTAGCGGTTGCCTTCTGCATCCACGTACTGTCCGGCGATCACCATGCGGTTGACCAGCGTCTCCAGCGGCTCGCTCAGCCGCAGGTAAGTCAGGAAGCGGCGCTTGGCGAAAGTGGGCTCGGCGATGGACAGCGCCTGGAACACGCCCTCGGCATTGCGCTCGCCACGGAACGGGATGTAGGTGAGCTCGCTGGCGCTGATGCCCGGGCGGTCTTCTTGCGCGACGGCCAGCCGGTAGGCGTTGGGCTTGGCGCCGGGCTGCACGTCGATGATCGCCTGCAGGACCACGCGCTGGAAGTTGGTGATCGCGATCGGGTAGGTGTTTCCATCGCGCTGGATCTTGATGGCGATGCCGGCCGCCTGCCGGGCCGTGGCGTGCGGCGCGCGCGAGGCGCGCAGGCGCTCGAGGTAATCGCGCGAGATCCAGGTGCCCTCCAGGTCCGTGAGGTACACGCGGTCCTTGTGCTTGGCTGCGGCGGGTTTCTGCGGTTGGGGCTCAGGTGCCGGCGGCGGGTCCTGGGCGACGGCTGCAGCGCAGCCGAGAAGTGCGCACAGCGCGAGCACGGCAGCGCCGCGCGGGGAAGTTCGAGTGTTAGCCATGTCTGCCTGGTTGGTGTTCGAGTGTCACGCGCCCACCGGCGGGCGCCGCTTCCACAACCCGGTCGCCTGCTGAAAGGCGTAAGCGAGCTGCAGCACGCCGAAGTCGTCGCGCGGTCCGCCCACGAGCTGCAGGCCCACCGGCAGCCCTTCCCGAGTGAACCCGCAGGGCACCGAGATCGCCGGCAGGCCGGTTGCGCTGATGTGGTAACAGGACTTCATCCAGTCGAGATAGGTGGTGAGCGGTTGACCGTTGATTTCCTTCACCCACGGCCGGCTCACGTCGAAGGGCGGCACCTGCGCCACGGGTGCTGCAAGGAACGCGTATTGTTCCATAAACACCCTCACGCGTTGGTACAGCTCACTGCGCTTGACCTCGGCCCGTCCCAGCTGCGGGCCGGTGAGCTTCCTGCCCTCCTCGATGTTCCAGATCACCGTATCTTTCATCAGCGCAGCGTGGCTGCGCATCAGCTCTCCATAGGCGAGCTCGAAGTTCCACGCGCGCAGCACGCGGAACACTTCGTCGGCCTCGCGCAGGTCCGGCGCGGCGTCCTCCACGGTGAGGCCGATCGACTCCAGCACCGCGCGCCCGCCCTTC
>Ga0299906_10001731_pt1 | contig 18507 bp, 16 predicted proteins | sample RVTome_14_FD_200259 | JGI IMG/M metagenome (GOLD analysis project Ga0299906, IMG submission 200259) | Soil microbial communities from uranium-contaminated site in the Upper Colorado River Basin, Wyoming, United States - RVT145D125 (version 2) ...
GGCGGGCGGCCTGTCCCGTCGTGCGCGCCTGGCTCGTCCTCCTCCTCGTCCCGCTCGCCGGGTGCTTCGGCGGGGATGACGATCCCGCGCCGCCGGCGCCGCCGCCCGCCACTCCCTTCACCTTCGGCGGAGAGGGATGCCGCGAGTTCGTCGTCCTCCTCCCGCTCCCGGCCGGGAACGTCCGTCCCCTCTTGCCGGACCGTTTCCGGATGGTCGGGGAGGACGCGGGCCAGGCGACCGTCGGCGCGACGCTGCTGCGGTGCGCGGAGACCACCGTGGCGGGCGAGGCCCACGGCGAGGCCGCGCAAGCCGAGGCCGGCGTTCTCATCGAGAGCCCCGACGGCTCCGACGCGACCCACTTCTACGAGCTCTGGCTCACGTCGGAGCTGGCCGACCTGACCCAGCGGCTCGACCGCTTCGGCGTCTTCGGCGGCCCCATGGCGGAGCCGACCGTCGCCCTGCCGGTCGAGGCACCGGGCGGCCTGCTGCTGGGCACCGCCCAGGCGTCGGTGCCATGGCAGGAGGGGCCGTACCATCTCGTCCTCGACGTGGCCGGGCCCCCGGCGCCGCTGCCGCTCGGGTCCAGCGTCTGGTGGCACCAAGGCCGCGACGGCTTCGTCGCCATCACGTACAACCTGACCGAGGTCCGGGGCCACCTGGGCGCCGGCACGGTCGAGGCGGTCGGCGGCCCGATGGGGGACATGCTGGGAGGCGCCGCCGCCGACGGACCCGGTTTCCTGGCTTCCTTCGGCTTCACCGCCGACGTCGCCTACGTGCGCCTTCCCTGAGGCCGGGCACGGACCGGGCTGCCGCACACGGGGCAGTCCCCCCGTCGCGGCGCCTCCTCGAACCAGCGCCCGCAGCCCGAGCAGCGGGGGTGCCAGTCCAGCGTGGACCGGATCCCGGGTCCCAAGGACACCGTGGCCACGCCGAGGCGCGCCGCCACGTCGAGCATGGTGTGGTCGTCCGTCATCAGCGTCGCGCCTTCGTCGAGCGCGAGGCCCAGGAGCGACACGTCCGCCCGGCTGAGACGGTCCAGGCTCCCGGCGCGCCGCGCGGCGTCCTCCACGCGGGCCACCGCCCCCGCGCGCGGCGACCGGACCTCCAGCCCGGTCTCCTGCCACAGCGCGAAGCGGCTGGCGTCGCGTCCGCCCGGGGACACCTCGGCCGCGGCCTCCGGGGTGGTGAGCCAGCGGGGGCCCCGCGGGGGGTCGCGGCCGGAGAGCAGCACCGACGTGTCGAGGACGAGGCGCTCCATGGCCCCGCGAGCCTCCATGCCCCCTTCAGGGTGCCGCCGTCGCGACCGCCCGGCATGGCCGCAACAGGCCGGCACGCCCAAATCACCTCCGCGGCTGCCTGGGCTGTGCAGGATTGGCTCACGCTGGTGCTCGTCGTCGGCCTGTCGCTGACGCCTCCGTTCCTCTACACCCTGTGGCTCCGCGCCAAGGAGCGCCACGACCGCAACCCGCTCCGTGTCGTGACGGGGGCCTTCTTCTACGGCGGCACCGTCGGTGTGGCCGTCGCGATCCTCCTGCACATGGTCTTCGAGGTCGGCTTCGCGGCGCCCAACGCCAACTTCGGCCTCGAGAAGAACTTCGTCTCCGTCGTCATCGCCGCGCCCATCGTGGAGGAGATCGCGAAGGGGCTCGGCTTCTGGTTCGTGCGACCCCACATCCGGGAGCTCGAGGACGGCCTCGTCTACGGGGCCGCCATCGGCCTTGGCTTCGCCGCCACCGAGAACCTCCTCTACGGGGTCGACGCGCTGAACACGGTCGGCCTCGACCTCGCCCTGTGGACCATCGTGCTCCGCATCCTCTCCAGCATGCTGCTCCACCTTGGCTCCTCGGCCATCCTGGGCTTCGGCTTCGCGCGCGTGGCGCTTGGCAACGGGTTCGGCCTCCTCCTGATCCCGTACTACCTCGTGGCCGCCGCCCTGCACGCCACCTACAACTTCCTCGTCACCCTCCCCGGCGTGGGCCTGTGGGCCCTCGGGACCGCCCTCGTCATGGTGGTCTTCGTGGTCTCCGTCCTCCAGCGCCGCATCGAGGTCCTCGACAGCCTGCCCCACGAGCAGCACAGTTGAGTCCCGGCGCCAAGCCTAAGAGCCCCCCTCCCGTGGCCCGGCCCATGGTCAAGGTAGGTTTCGTCGGAGCCGGCACGATCGGCGCCAACTCGCTTTTCGCCACGCTCGCCCTCACCGACCGCATCGACGAGGTCGCCGTCGTCGACATCGACGAGAAGGCGGCCGTCGGCCGCGCCCTGGACCTCAACACGGCCTCCGTCGCCTTCGGCCGCCGCACCCGGGTCGCTGGCGGCACAGACTACGCGCTCCTGGAGGGCGCGGACCTTGTCGTCGTCTCCGCCGGCCTGCCCCGGAAGCCCGGCATGACGCGCCTTGACCTCCTGAACAAGAACCTCGGCATCATCCGCGGCATCTGCAAGGAGGTCAAGGCCCACGCCCCGGGCTGCGTCTTCCTCCTCGTCACGAACCCCGTCGACGTGCTCCTGTTCGCAGCCTGGAAGGAGCTCGGCTTCCCCCGCGAGCGCGTCATCGGCATGACGAGCCTCCACGACTCGGCCCGCATCACGGACATCGTCCGCGACGAGACCGGCGACCGGAACGTCCGCGCCACCATCCTCGGCGAGCACGGCGAGACCATGTTCCCCGCGCCGACGCTCTCGAGCCCGAGCCTGAGGGACGCGGACTGGAACGAGCTGGAGAGGCGCACCCGCGGCCGCGCGATGGAGATCATCGAGCGCGTCGGCGCCACCGCGTACGCGCCCGGCGCCTGCACGGGACGCATGGTGAAGGCCATCCTCGAGGACACGCGCGAGGAGATCCCCACGTGCTGCATCCTCCAGGGCGAGTACGGCCACAGCGACGTCGCCACCGGCGTCCCCGCCGTCCTCGGCCGCGGCGGCCTCGTCAAGGTCGTCGAGTACGGCCTCAGCAAGCTCGAGAACGCGAAGATGGAGCAGACGGTCTCGACGATCCAGGACAAGATCCAGGAAGCGATGGCGCCGAAGGCCGAGGCGTAGGGGTCGCTCGGCGCGCCGCGCCGCCGGCAGCGACGAAGGAACCGCGTGGCTCGTGGGCCTCGGACATGGTGCACGGTTCCGTCCGCGTCACGGAGGTCGAGGAAGCAACGTGTCGGTCACGGCCCTCGATCGGACAGCACGGATCCGCCCGCGTCACCGAGGCCAACGAGGAAACAGGATGGCCGGGGATTGCGCGTGAGGGCCCGGCCCTCCGGGCCGCACTCCGCGAACACATCATCCTCGCCGTCCACGGAGTCGGCGGCGGATGACGCGGTCTCTTCAACAGCCAGACCCACACGTCGGACAGGCAGATCGGAGGGGCTAGGTCGCCTTGCCGAGCTTGGCCTTCGCCTTCTCCCGCGCCGCCCTCTCCCGTTCCGAGACCGTCTCCTTGCCGGGCCCGACCTTCTTCAGTTCCAGGATCTCGTCGCGCAGGAGGGCGGCGCGCTCGAAGTCCCAGGCCTTCGCCGCGGCCTGCATCTCCTTCTCCAGGCTCTTCACGAGCTTGTCGAAGGCGGTCTTGTCGAGGGCCGCGACGCGCTCCCTCGTGACGACCTCGGGCTTCTCGCCGACGCGGCGTCCCTCGATCTCGATGCCCTTGATGGCGCGCGTCACGTTCCTTGGAGTGATGCCATGCTCCTGGTTGTACACGACCTGCCGGGCTCGGCGGCGCTCGGTCTCGTCGATGGCGGACCGCATGGCGTCGCTCATCCGGTCGGCGTACATGATCACGCGGCCGTGGACGTTGCGCGCGGCGCGGCCGATGATCTGCACCAGGCTCGTGGCGCTCCGGAGGAACCCGATCTTGTCCGCGTCGAAGATGGCGACCAGGCTGACCTCGGGGAGGTCCAGCCCCTCCCGGAGGAGGTTGATCCCTATGAGCACGTCGTGCTCGCCCTTGCGAAGCTGCTCCAGGATGATCACGCGGTCGAGCGTGTCGATGTCGGCATGCAGGTACGTCGCCCTCACGCCGAGTCCCTGGTAATGCTTCGTGAGCTCCTCGGCCATCTTCTTCGTGAGCGTCGTGATGAGGACGCGTTCGCCGCGCTCCACGGTCTTGAGGATCTCGCCGTACAGGTCGTCCACCTGGCCATCCACAGCCCGCACGATGATCTCGGGGTCGAGGAGACCTGTTGGACGGACGACGGCCTCCACGGTGCGCGCGGCGTGCTCCCCCTCGTACGGCCCCGGCGTCGCGGTCGTGAAGACGGCCTGGCCGATCTTGCGCTCGAACTCGTGGAACTTGAGAGGGCGGTTGTCGAGCGCCGAGGGGAGCCGGAAGCCGTAGTCGACGAGGGTCTCCTTCCGTTGCCGGTCGCCGTTGTACATGCCGCGGATCTGGGGGATCGTGACGTGGCTCTCGTCGACGATCGTGAAGAAGCCCTTCGGGAAGTAGTCGAGCAGGCACGAGCCGGGGTCCCCGCGGGGACGGCCCGAGAGCGGCTGCGAGTAGTTCTCGATCCCCGAGCAGTACCCGAGCTCCTGCAGCATCTCGATGTCGAAGCGCGTCCGCTGCTCCAGGCGCGCCGCCTCGAGGATCTTGCCTTGGCCGCGCAGCTCCGCGAGGCGGTCCTTGAGCTGCGTCTCGATGCGGGCGATGGCTCCGGCCATCTGCTCCGGCGGCACGACCCAGTGCTTGGCCGGGAAGACCGTGATGCCGGGGAACGTGTGCAGCGTCTCGCCCGTGACGAGGTGCACGCGGCGCAGGCCTTCCACCTCGTCCCCCCACAGCTCCACGCGGAGCGGGTTCTCGTCGCCGGGGGGCAGGATGTCGATGGTGTCGCCGCGGACACGGAACGTGCCGGGCTTCAGCTCGGCGTCGTTGCGCTCGTAGTAGATGTCCACGAGCCGGCCGACGAGCTCCCTGCGGCCGATCTCCTGGCCCTCGTGGAGGATGACGTGCTGGCTCTGGTACGCCTCGGGGGACCCGAGGCCGTAGATGCACGACACGGAGGCCACGACGACGACGTCCTCGCGGCTCATGAGGGACTGTGTGGCGCTGTGGCGGAGCTTCTCGATCTCCTTGTTGACGTCGGATTCCTTTGCGATGTACGTGTCCGATTGCGGCACGTACGCCTCGGGTTGGTAGTAGTCGTAGTAGGAGACGAAGTACTCCACCGCGTTCTCCGGGAAGAACGCCTTCATCTCCTCGTAGAGCTGGGCGGCCAGGGTCTTGTTGTGACTGATGATCAGCGTCGGCCGCCCGGTGCGCTCGATGGTCCTCGCCATGATGTACGTCTTGCCGACGCCCGTGACGCCCTTGAGCGTCTGGAAGCGCAGGCCCTGCTCCACTCCTTCGGCAAGGGCATCGATCGCCGGGCCCTGGTCGCCGGCGGACTCGTAGGGGGCCTGCACCCGGAAGCGCACGGTCCCCCGGAGGGGCGGCCCCATTCAAGGTTTGCCGCGCGGGCCGTCCGACGACCCCAGGATGGCGGGGCGGCGCGGAGATTCGGGGAAGGGGGGAGAAGGACGCCGCCAGGCCTACTTGTTCTTCAGGACGGGCACGCCGTTCGGCATGCTGCCGACCGTCTTGCCGTCGGGCAGTCCATAGACGGGGCTGAAGCCGTTCTCCTTCATCTCCGCGTGCGTCTTCTTCGAGAAGTTGAAGCGGTTGCCCTTCTGGTAGAGCTTGTAGCCCTCATGCTCGAAGTGCGTGCGGCGTCCGCTTGGAGCCTTCGTGCCGGTCGTGTCCTTCGCCCGCGTGGTCGCGGCGCCCGGTGTACGGTAGCCCTTGTGGCGTCCGCAGTACTTGCTGCCCTCGCGGGCCGGGTTCTTGCAGGGCTCGCCGGCTGCCGTGACGGCGCTGCACGGGGCCTGGAGGTCGGCCTTGCCGTCCGCGGGCGCCGACGTCGTGCGCGTGGCGTCACCGTTTGCCGTTCCGGCCTTCGTCCTCGGCGCGTCGACGTGCAGCGTCTCCTTCCGCGGCGCATCGGTCTGCTCCACGGCGACGGCCTGCTTGCCGACGACCTTCTTCCGCTTGAACCAATCCAGGAATCCCATGCTGCTCCCTGGCGCCGGCAGAACCCCTCCCCTATGAATCCGTTTGGTTTCTTGGAGGGGCGTGCCGTGGCACAGACCTGACGGGCCGGGTCGCTCGGAAGCGGCGATCCGCGGCCGCCGTCGGATGCGGCGCTGCGTCGCCCGTCGGGCACCGCTTAGTCGAGCAGGTCGTCGCCGGAGAAGCCGAGCTCGAGTCCGGTGAGGGGGTTCAGGAAGCGGTCCAGGCAGGTCATGATGCACCTCAGGGAAGGCAAGCGGCGACCTGGTGGCCGGCCGGGCGCACATGGGTCCGCGGGTCAGGCGGGCCCATCGGTCGGTGGTCGGTGGTGGTCGGTTGGTTCCGTGATGCGGTTCCGGCCCCAATGGCCACCAGGTCGCCGAGGTTGAGTGTAGGGTACGAGACCCTCGCCACACAGCCCGGACCTAGCTCGGCCCCGGGAGGATATAACCATGTGTCCTGTAACCTTACGTAGTTTCCAGAAACTTACTAACCACAGCACAGCCGGAATCGATGGCCGGGGAAACGGGGCGACCGCCGGCCCCCGCGGAATCCACCCGTGGGGCCGAGCTCCGTGGAGCGCACGTTCATGACCCGGACCGCCTTCGCCGATGCGGCGCGATGATCAGCATCATCCTCGGGAGCCCCGCGATGACCGCATTGGACTTTGGTGAGCGCCAAGACCCGTTCCCGCCCCCCGTCTCCGCGGGCCCGCGGCAGAATCGCCTGCGATGAGGCACTCGTCCGCGCGCTTCAAAGCGGTATGTTCCCGTGCTTCCGCTTCGGGCCTTCCTGCCGCTTGTTCACGAGGGACTCCAGGGCACGCACCAGGGCCGGGCGCGTCTCCTGGGGTTCGATGACGTCGTCGATGAAGCCCTTCCGGGCGGCCACGTAGGGGTTCGCGAACTTGGCCCGGTACTCGGCCACGAGCTCCTCGCGGCGCCGCACCAGATCCTCCCCCCCAAGCCCCCTCAGCTCGTTCCGGAAGACGATGCTCACCGCGCCCTCGGGCCCCATCACGGCGATCTCCGCGGTCGGCCAGGCGACGTTGAAATCCGCGCGGATGTGCTTCGAGCACATGACGTCGTAGGCGCCCCCGTAGGCCTTCCGCGTCACGACGGTCAGCTTGGGCACCGTCGCCTCGGCGTACGCGTACAGCAGCTTCGCCCCGTGACGGATGATCCCGCCGTGCTCCTGCGCAACGCCCGGCAGGAAGCCCGGGACGTCGACGAACGTCACGAGCGGGATGTTGAAGGCGTCGCAGAAGCGGACGAAGCGGGCCGCCTTGCTGCTCGCGTCGATATCGAGGACGCCCGCGAGGACGGCGGGCTGGTTGCCGACGATGCCGACCGGGCGCCCGTTGAGGCGCGCGAAGCCCGTCACGATGTTCATCGCGAAGCCGGGCTGGATCTCCAGGAAACGCCGGTCGTCCACGACGCGCCGGATGACCTCCCGGATGTCGTACGGCCTATCGGGCTGGTCCGGGACGATCCCCCTGAGGTCCGCGTCCATGCGGTTCGGGTCGTCCTGCGGCTCCGCGATCGGCGGGTCCGAGAGGTTGTTCGACGGCAGGTACGACAGGAGCTCGCGGAGCCCGGCCAGGACGGCCTCCTCGTCCGGATGGCTGAGGTGCGCGACGCCGCTGCGCGTCCCGTGGGTCTCCGCGCCGCCCAGGTCGTCGAAGGAGACCTCCTCGCCCGTCACGGTCCGGATCACCTCGGGGCCGGTGATGAACATGTGGCTCGTGTCCTCCACCATGAGGATGAAGTCCGTGATGGCGGGCGAGTAGACGGCGCCGCCCGCGCAGGGGCCCATGATGGCGCTGAGCTGCGGCACCACGCCCGAGGCACGGGTGTTGCGGTAGAAGATCTCCGCGTAGCCGCCCAGGCTCATCACGCCCTCCTGGATGCGCGCCCCGCCCGAGTCGTTGAGGCCGATGACGGGCGCGCCGTTCTGCACGGCGAGGTCCATCACCTTGCAGATCTTCTCGGCATAGACCAAGCCCAGGCTGCCGCCGAAGACCGTGAAGTCCTGCGCGAAGACGTACACCAGCCGCCCCTCCACGGTGCCCCAGCCCGTGACGACGCCGTCGCCGGGGATGCGCTTGTCCGCCATGCCGAAGTCGTGGCAATCGTGCTCGCGCAGGGCGTCAAGCTCGACGAACGAGCCGGGATCGAGGAGCAGGTCGATCCGCTCCCGTGCCGTGTACTTGCCCGCCTTGTGCTGCTTCTCGATGCGGGCGGCCCCGCCGCCCTGGAGGGCCTCGGCCTTGCGCTCCCGCAGGTCGGCCACCTTGGCCTCGACGCTCATCGACGGCCCGAACCCGGCCGCCTACTTGACGCCTACCGGCGTCGTCGCTCCCCGGGCCCGACGGCGGGCCCCCTCCGTTCTGCTCCTAGCCCTGGACGCCGAAGCCTTGCACGAAGAGCTCGTACTGCTCCGTGGCCTGGCCCAGCTGCCAAGAGACCGTGAGCGTCCAGGCGCCGTCGGCCACCTCCTCGATGACCATCAGGCAGACGTCCTGCGCGGCGGCCCCGGGGTTGAGGTTCGCCCCGCAGGCATCCAGGCTGTTGGCCTGCTCGGTGCCAAGGGGGTCCTCGACGGTGGCGACGGCGGCGAAAAGCCCCGCGTGCGTGCTCGTGTACGTCACTTCGAGCCGCGTGACCCCTGCGAGGACATCCACAGTGTGCGCGCCCTGCAGGCCGGACGCCGTCGGATCGCCGGCGTTCGCCGGAAGCATCCCCGTGAAGGTCTCCTCCACGAGGATAGCCTCCTCACCGGAACCGTTCTCCGTGGTGGCGTTCCCGTCACCGGGCCCGGTCGTGCCCGTAGGCGGCGACGTGGTGTTGGAGGGCTCGGGCGACGTCGTGTTGCCCGTCTCCGACGGCCCCGGCGTCTGGCTCGCCGGCGGGGCAGCCGTGGTCGTGGGCGGGGCCGTCGTGGGATCCGCACCATCGGCGACGCTCGCCGGGGCGCCCTCGTCGGCGCAGCCGGCCAGGGCGGTCATGAGGACGGCCGTCACGGCCCAGAGGAGGCGCATGGACGATCCAAGGGCAGGCGCCCTCCTTGAGGTTTGTTGTGCCTTCGGCGGCGTAGGGGCCCGCCCCGCGGCCGGGGCCCCGCCTACCGCAGCCCATGCCGCCGCCGGTCCCAGACGACGCGCCCCGCCTGCCCGATGCGCAAGACCGGTGGCGAGGGACGAGCGTCCCCTCCGTGGTCTCCAAGTACGCGGCGCCGATCCGCGCGATGTCCGCCGACACCAGCAGCGCCCGGTCCCGCGGGGCGCCCCGGTGGAGGATCGTCACCTCGACATCCACGAGGCGCCCCGAGCCGTCGCGCCCGGCAAGCCCGTTCAGGACGTCGCGCGGATGCGGCATCGAGGCGCAACGGGCCGCCCGGGCGAAAGCCTCGCGCGCCACGCTTGAATCCCCGGCCGTCCTGCCGCCGGCCGATGGACGCCCCGCGCTGGCTCCGGCCCGCCGTAGCCGTGGCCTGGCCCCTCGCCCTCGCCGGCACCGCGCTGCGCCTGCTGCTTGCACCCCTGGCCCTCCGCATCACGTACCTGATGCCGTGGGTGCCCGCCAACGGCCTGGCGGAGGACCAGCGCCTTCAGTGGGGGGCCCTGGCCCTGGCGGTGGTGCGCGGCGACGTCCCGGCCGGGGCCCTCCTCCACGTCCGCAGCGACCCGGCCTTCACCGAGGCCGAGGTGGGGCACCTCCGCGACGTCGCCGCGATCGTGCAAGGCGCCACGGTCGTCTGGGGCCTCACCGTGGCCCTGCTTGCCGGCCTCGCGTTCCTCGCGTGGCGGCGGGGATGGCGCGAGGCGTTCCTCCGCGGCCTGGACCGCGGCAGCGCGGCGCTCCTTGCGGCCCTCGGCGCCCTCGCGGCCGCCGCCCTCCTGGCGTTCCCCCTCGTGTTCGACCTCTTCCATGGCGTCCTCTTCGCCGAGGGGTCCTGGCAGTTCTCCTACGACTCCATCCTGATCCGGCTCTTCCCGCAGGCGTTCTGGCGGACGATGCTTGCCGCGTGGGTCCTCCTGGCCGTCGCGCCCGCGGTGGGCTGGCTCCTCGTCCGCCGCGCCGGCCGGGACAAGGCCACCGATGGCTCCTAGGGCACCGGGTCGCATCGCACGTGGTCGTCGACGGGCCCCGGCGGTCGCAGCCGGTCCGGCAGCGCCTCAGCGGAGGCCGTCAGCGCCGCGACGGCAGAAGCGCGGTCCGGATACGCATGAGTGTCCGCCTGGATCCTCGAGTGCCCCAGGGCATCGACCTCGTACCCCCAGCCCACCGCCGACCCACCTTCTTCCCAGCGGCCACGGTCCACCCCCAGGCCGAGCTCGCGGCTGCCGTTGTCCCCTGGCGGGCTCCATCGCCCGATGGGGTCGTCGGGGCCCCAGGCCGCGCGCCAGCGCATGACGATGTCCTGGTGGTCGAGGCCGGCCGTTGCGTCGAACCGCAGCCGCGACGGATCGACCGTGGTCTCGCCCACGTGCTGACCTGAGTAATACGCCTTGCCCTGCTCGAAGTCGTCGCCCACGACGCCGGTCCAACGGAGGTCCGCGACGAACGCCTCCGTCTCGTTCGCCGACCAATCCAAAAGGGAGGGGAGCGTCTGGCGGGCCGCCTCGCGCACCCGCCCGTCCTGCGGCGCGTCCGTGGAGTGCGGCGTCCACACGCCCAGGAAGACCCGATCCGCCCCCGTCGCCCTGAAGGTCGCGTTCAGGCCCATCTCATCGTCCAGAACGAACGTCCGCGAGAGCACGTGCACCCGCGGGTCGACGCCGAGGGAGCCCAACGCCGCGGGCGCCTCGTAGCCGTCGCCTCCCATCAGGTCGTCGTCCTGCCATGCCAGCTCCGCCCGGCACTTGACGGTGTCCGCCCGCGTCGTCGTCGGTGCGGCCGTCGCGGAGGCCGTCGGCGCCGGGGCGTCGGGCGACTCCGTCGCACCGGCCCCGGGGCCTTCCTGGGCCGTGCACCCCGCCAGCACAAGACAGGCCAAGAAGACCGCAGCACGCATGTGGGCCCGCAGGACGGGCGACCGACAAGGAGTTGCCGGGAGCGTTCGGGATCCGCCGCACAGTGGCCGGTTCCGGCGGATCGGAAGGTCGGATCCGGTCGGTGGTCATCGTAGGAAGGGGGAAGACGCTTGCAAGGAGTCGGTTTCTCCGGGCCTATGGAAACCGGAATACGGTATGTTGTTCTTCTCGGTGCAGGTGTAGCGTGGCCAAGGCGAAGACCAACCAGGAGTGGTGGCACGAGAAGGCCCTCCAACTACAGGAGCAGACCAAGCCGTTTGTGGGCATCGATCCAGATGTGATCTACGAGAAGCCGGGCTTCTGGCCAGCGCTCAAGCTCGTGTTCATGAAGTACTCTCTTGGGTTCTACACGCCCATCATGTCAGCAAACCGAGCCGCCGGCATATGGGATTCGCTCCACTTCATAGACCTCTGCGCCGGCAGTGGCTTGACCCGCCTCAAAGCGGTCCATTACCCAAGCAAGACCGTGACGGTCACTGGATCCGCCCTCATCGGTGCACACGAATCGCGTTTCGATCACTACCATCTCGTGGAACCCCACGCGGCATCTGCCAGGGCACTTACGGCGCGCTTGGCCTCCAAGTTGCCAGCCGGTTCGTTCACCGTCTACGATGAACCGAGCGCCGCAGCGATCCCCAAAATCACTGCGAACCTGCAAGCGGTTTCTCGGAATCCTCACTTCATGGCCTTCGTCGACCCTGAGGGCCTGACGGAGGTCACGCTTCCCTCCCTTCACCCGCTGTTCGACCTCGGCCGTGGTGACTTTTTGTTCAACTACCAGTATCAGGCTGTGCGGCGTGTCCCCCAAGCCTTGGCTACTTCCTTCTTCGGCGCGGACGAATGGCCGCGCATAGGGCCAGAACGAGGGCTGCAGGATTACTTCCTTTCTCGGTTGAGGGCGTTCGGTCGGCCTGCATCCATGCGACTCAGCGTCGCGGCGGGCAAGGGCAGCGGTCGGTATGCATACGACATGGTCTATTGCGCAGCCCAGACCCGCGACGGCAATCCCTGGCTCAAGAGCCTCGAGACCGAGGTCGCCAAGCGCATGTCCGGCCTTGATGGCGCGAAGCTGGAGAACTTCATTCTGGGCGGCCAGCAGATGCTGTTCTAGGCCGTGGCCAACGGACGGGGGAAACGATCGTATGTGCGACCGTCCAGCGTCCGTCCGGTCGCCTTCTTGCGAACCCCACCCCACTGCTTGAAGAAGAACGGCACGTCCATGGTGCGGCATTGCTTGCGGATGCCGCGCACCCAGGTCTTCGCCATAGGACGGGCACCAGGGCCGGACTCGCCACCCACAATGACCCAGTGGATGTCGTCTAAGTTGAGGTCCAGTGGACCCAAAAGAGGCTCACAACTCAGGAACCGGACCTCCGCGGGGATCTTGCGCAGCTCATCAATGCGCCACGTGTAGTCCTGGTTCTCGACGCTCGTGCCCATCCAGATCTGCTCCGACCAATCCAGTTTCGAGGCCATGGCGGCGGCGCGTTCGGGGCGCTTGGTGAGGACCTGGTACTGGTGCCAAGGGGCCTCCACCATGGCGTCGAAGACGCGCTTCACGTAGTCCTCGGGGACCTCGGGGTGGAAGAGGTCGCTCATGGAGTTTACGAAGATGCGGCGCGGCTCCCGCCAGCGCTTCGGCTGATCGAGGCGCTCGGGCCACAGCTTGATGTCAAATCCCTGTTCATACGGGTGGCCCGGCACACCGCGGAACCGCTCCGCGAACCGCTCGGCGTAGCAGTGTTTGCACCCTGGCGACACCTTTGTGCAGCCCGTTACGGGGTTCCACGTGGCATCTGTCCACTCGATGTGGCTACGGTCGGACACCACGGTCCTCCATGGGAGCCGGGAGGGTTGAGGGTATTGAAGGGGTTGGTGAAAGCCACCGGGGGGCTTGGACTGAAATCGCCTGGGCCTAGGAGATCGCTGGTCGGAACCCCGGGGGTGATGGGTGAGGTGACTGTCCAATTCCCGCGGTGCCTAAAGAACGCGACCGAGCTTTTTCCTCGCCTCTGCGTTTTCCGGGGCCTTTCTCTCCGCCTATTCAATATGGCCCCAGGAACTTGTCGCCGTTAAAGTGGATGAGGTGGTCCGGCGTCTCGGCGATCCAGACCTCGGTCTCCCAGGCGATCTCGCGCATCCACTGACGGAACTTGTTGCGGGTGAGAAAGGCGGTCACATACACGATGTCCGCCGTGCATTCCCTGGTCAATTCCTGTAGTTCAAGGAGGCGGGTCTCGCTGATGGGGCCGCTGGTGTGGACGGCCTCGATAAGGTACAGCCAGTTCTTCTTCCGGGAGTAGGCGACGACGTCAGGTAGCTCGCCGTGGGCGAGCTCGAAGAAGTTCAGGGCTGTGAGTCGATTCTCGTCCAGGATGAGGAACTTGTTCGCCGTGTCGCCGACGTACAGGAGTTCGGCGCCGTGCCCGTAGCGAGGGAGGAACTCCTCGATGACGGCTTTCTGCAACTCGTTGTGTTCGCCGGGACTGAAGGCCAACTCGTCACCTCCCGGCACCTTTACCGTGATGAGTTCGAGGTCCCGGCGTCGGGCCAGCAGGTCCTCCAGCCGGGGTCGGTCCGCCATGAAGGCGTCCACCTCGCGGCGCCAGCGGGGCTTGCCGTAGCGGCGAATGAGTTTGGCGTGCTCGGGTTCGAGGACGTAGCCGCGCGTGCTGTCGTTGCGGGCGCTGCCCTCCTTGGTGCGGGCGACGATGCCTGCCAGGACGGGCAATTTGAGGTCCTTGCGGCGAATGTCGTCGTAGGAGCCCATCGAGATGTTCTCGCCCAGGTGCTTGTTCTCCCACGCGATCATGTCGCGGGTCTTCGGGCCCCACCCGCTGTTGGTGTCCTTGGCGGTGGACCAATCGCCCGGCTTCCGCACGTCGGCGGCAGCGAGGAACGCACCCGCCATGCGCTCCAGACGGCGCGGGGTGGCGTCGAGGGGCACGCCGAAGGCGTGGAGAATGTCCAGGGCCTGGTTGATCAGGAGGCGTTGCTGGGGGGTCTTGCGCTGGTAGCTCTGCGATGGTTTGCCGGCGGCGGCCACGTGGTCGGGGGCGCCTACGCGAGGGTCGCTTGCTGCGGGCACAGCTTGCGGGCCTCCGACGGCTTCAGGCGGTGGTCGCTCCCCAGGTATTCGCGCACCGCGCCACCGAACTGGTAGGACAGGAGGGGCGGGACCGCGTTGCCGATCTGATTGTACTGGCTGATCTCGCCTCCCCGGAACTCGAACCAGTCGGGGAAGGACTGGAGGCGGGCGGCCTCGCGCACCGTGAGGCGGCGGCGCCTGCCATCGGGGAGCCGGACGCGGTGCATGTCACCCGTCGCGCCGGCGAGGTTGCGGCAGGTGAGCGTGCGCGCGGGCCGGTCGAGGTGGAGGTCGCGGGGGCGGCTGCACTTGGAGGCCACCTCGTAGCGGGCGACGTAGGCGTCCATCGAGGGCGTGAGGAACTTGGCGTCCTCCGGGATCTGGTGGGCAAGCTCGCCGAGCGCCTGGCCGGCGGTGACAAAACGCTTGCTGCCGACGGGCCAGTTGAACTCTCCGCGGTGGCCCACCACGAAGAGCCGCTCGCGGTTCTGCGGGACCCCGTAGTGCTTGGCGTTGACGAGCCTGGCCTCCACCACGTACCCGATGCCTCGCAGGCGCTCCACGACCTCGTCGAAGTACCACTTGTTGCGGTACATCATACCCCGCACGTTCTCGAAAAGCCAGAGCTCAGGTCCAATGGCCTCGACGGCGCCGACGAAGGCTGGAAAGCCGTCGCGGGCGTCGTCCAGGCCCAACTGGTTTCCGCCCACGCTGAAGGGCTGGCAAGGCGGCCCCCCGATGATCACGTCGGCGTCCGGGAGGTCCGTCCCGGGTTCCAGGAAGACCTCGTGGCACTCTCCGTGGAGGTTGGAGCGGTAGGTCGCGGCGGGATCGGCCCCGACCTCGAAGCCGGTTGTGTCGAAGCCCTGGGCCTCGAAGCCCAGGCCCAGGCCGCCGCAGCCAGCAAAGAGGTCCAAGACCTTGTACCTGCCAGCCGGCCTGGGCTGAAGGGTCCGGCTCAAGCGATCCGCGTAGCTTCCCGAGCCCTCGGCTTCGAGGGTCAACCTGCCGTTCATGGGGTCGTCATCGCTCGCGGAGGCCATTGCCTGCTCCAGGAGGTGGCTGGACATACCGGGGCCAGCCCGTGCATCCCGAGGCGCGGAAGGTCGGAATGGGCTTTGATGGTTGTCATGAGCCACGGGGCCACTCACGCACCCTTGGCGAGGGCCAGACTTAGGTGCCGGGAACCCGGTTGTGGCTGCGTGCAGGCGAACTCCTTGGTGGGAACGCACCCGACCACGGAATCACCTTCATATACCCCCTCCCCGTCGCCGCTTCTGTTCCCGGAGGACTTCCCATGGCGTTCCCTGAAGCGGTCGCGCGCACCCTCGTCAAGAAGATCTGCATGCACTGCGGTGCCACGAACGCGGTCAAGGCCGACCGCTGCCGGAAGTGCCGCTCGAAGGACCTGCGCATGAAGGCGAAGGACCCAAGGGGCGCGTGATCTTGGCCGAGGAGGAGCGGCACTACCTCCACTGCCCCGACTGCGACGCGGACTTCGTCGTCGTCGGGAAGAAGCCGCTTCTCACCAAGTGCCCTTCGTGCGGCGCGAAGGGTTACCTCAAGTAGACCGTCGGCGCCGGGCCAGGGCGAGGAGGGCGAAGCCTGCCAGGAGGATCAGCGCGAGCGCGGACGCGCCACCCACGGCCGCGGGCGTCGCCCAGGCCTGCCCTGCGGGTTCCGCGGGCCGGTCATGCAGGCGGTCCCCGGGCGTCCCGCAGTCGGTGCATGCGCCCTCGCCCGGAGCGCGGAGGTCGACGATGCCGGTGGCGTCGGTGAGGGGGATCGTCGAGGAAGGCGTAGCCCGTCTCGCCGGGCTCGAAGGGGACGGTGCCGAGCAGGTCGTGGGTGCCGCTTTCAAGCCCTGAAGAATTGTCGGGTCTGAATCATCGGATGGAGGGAGGGTCTGCCGGTGTGCCTAAGGGCTCGTCAGAATACGAGTCTTCTCGATAGACGAGGCCTGTGAACGGGTCTACCATGATTCCAGGTACAATCAGCAGATTCGAGTCCATTCCCGAAGCTCGTGGCATGCCTGTGGCTCCATGCGTGCCTGCCAAACAATGGGGAATCAAGAAATCGCAAGATAAGACTTGCATTGGTTCACCGTACAGGCGTTCAACAAGATTCTCGAGGGCCGACGCCTTGACACTTGAGGAGTGATTTTCGACATACAATCCCGGAATAGTCATGGAAAAAATTTCATATTCAAAAAGTTTGATCGGCGTATCCTCATTCAATCGCTGGACGATGAATTTTCTACCGCTTTCCTGGGTAGCCCATTCTATCATCCACTGATCCACGGTTCTGCTATCTTCCGCACCTACCACGTGACGCGCTGTGACAATCATGGCATCCGGGTTGTCCCTGAGCCATTGACCGTCGTCAAGATCGTCGAGGACCGCTTGTCTTGCCTCTTCAAACGAAGTCGGAAAAGCCTCAAAATCCCCTGCGAGCAGGCTTGATCTGGTTGCCATGTCCAAGTGTCCGGGTTCCGGGGCAGGGTCCCAGCCGATTACCGTTGGTCCTTCTCCAGATTTCCAAGTCGAAAGAATTGCGGTAAACTTCACATCCCGCTGCGGAGCTTGCCATATCAAATCAAATCGCTTCGGAAGAGGTATTTGGGAATCAAATGATGCTTCTGCAATAGCCGGCCCCCTGAAGCCAAGACTCGGGCGTTGGTCCATTTCAAAATAAATGCTTGTTTCGCAAGAGCCTTCGGTCCCCTTTATTGTAGTGATTTCCCAGCTCATTTGACCAAGCCCTGGCTGGTCGTTGACTTGGAATTGTTCGAAGGGAAATGATTTCATCCCGCTTTCTGACACAGAACTTATAGCCGTGCCCAGAAGCAACGGCGGGCGTCCCCATCGCGTCAATCGACTTTGATGGAGAGAACCTTGATCGTTCTCTACGATATTTCGGTAGACCGATTGCACCAGCGTTCCAGTTTCGGGCGAAACGGCCTCCTCGGCGATTGCAACCCATGGGCTACTGTCGTTCTGACGAAACCAATAGGTGGCAATAAGGGAATCCAGAAGATTGCCGGCAAGGCTGACTCTGGCGTGCAGGCGCGCATCCGTCACTATGGCCATTTGGCCCGTGAGTTCGTCGTTGGAGAAATCATGGCCTTCGACTACTGGTCGGTCAAAGGTCAAGCTTAGCAAAGAACCAGTCGTATTGTATACAAAGGTGGAGCCGCCCCGAACCATAGGATGAGAAGTCAGGCATGCGGGAGATTCTTCCATGAACGTCCCCATGCAGCCCGCCAAAACCAGCAAAACTATTAGGGGAAAAAAAGGCACAGTCTTCATGTCTTGACCTTGGAACCATTAATGGTGAATGCTCTCTTTTTGGAGGCCATCGATGATTTTCCTTTTTGCACGAATCAGCGGAATCGTTGCGCGGCGGACCAAGCATGGCCGGCCTCGGGCCCTTGACATGTAACAACTGACCACGAAGTCAGAAAATCATCACGATGCCGACATTGTTGCGTGACCGACCTTCAGCACACTGCATGATTCTGGCGTGATACTGATGAGAAGCGTGCGTAGGAGTTGCGAGTCGCTTGGCTCAGAAAAAGGGCTCAGCAAGTCCCAATCGCTAGCATCATTCGTAAGCTTGACATTAGAGTCCGCCCACCCATAATTACGGAATCCCTGAAGGGAAGGGAGAACACTAGCCCCTCCGGGATCAAACTTCATCCATGTATGATATGTATCGGAACCGGAGGTAAAACCGCTAACAGAATATTTCAATTCTCCGGTTCCAATCAATGTTATTGACGTTGACGTGTCATTGCATTCGACACCTTCATAATTAATGCTTGCAAGACCGCTGGCAATGCCTGTGCCTGGACTGGTACCTACACCGCCGCTGCCACCGCCGCCCGCAGGCGGATAGCAGAAGGTCGATGAGGAGTCGGAGTCATAGGCATCCCAGAGTCCTATGACCTCAGCCTCGGATTTTCCCTCCGCGTAAGTTCCGATCGGCACTTCTACGGTAGCTCCTGGAGGACCGGCCTCAATTCCCCCAGGCCCCAGGTTTTCCATCCAACTGCCTGCGTCCCAATCCACGCCACCCACGCCGGCGTTTACAAATACGGACGCTGAAGCGCCGACATTGACGAGAGCCCAGGTTGCGGTTGCAGAGCCTTCCTGCGTCAACGCCCAAGGTTGTGAATGATCAGAAGGAACCGTTGGATGACATTCGGTTGAACTCAAGGCTTTGGCGCTTGCCTCCGTAGCTTCGGACTCAGGAATCATCATTATAGCAACGACGGCCAGCGCGAAAATTCCAATCACAATATTCATGGATTTCATGTGTTTCGGACCTGGTTGCGTCAAGCCGCTG
>Ga0299906_10001732_pt1 | contig 18506 bp, 13 predicted proteins | sample RVTome_14_FD_200259 | JGI IMG/M metagenome (GOLD analysis project Ga0299906, IMG submission 200259) | Soil microbial communities from uranium-contaminated site in the Upper Colorado River Basin, Wyoming, United States - RVT145D125 (version 2) ...
GTCAAAGACTGGCAGCGAATCCAGGACAAGTCAAGTGTGGAATGCGCAAAAACACCGGAGAATCAGGGCTTTGTCACTCTCAGGCCGCCTGGGAGGGATGGGCTCCTCTCCCAGGGGGAGAGGGGAGCCAGATGGCGGGGAATCCTCTCCCCCTCTCCTCTTGGGAGAGGGGGCCGGGGGGTGAGGGTTCCCGCCTTTACGAGCTGCGCTTCACCGCGTACCACGACGCCACCACGCCCGCCGGCGAGGTGCCGCCCCCCGACGACGGGTGGGGGATGGCGCGCACGATCGAGCCCACCATGGCGGTCTTCTGCTGCACGCCGTCAGGCCACTCGGGCACCAGGTAGCCCACGTAGTCGTAGATCCACTCGGCGCCGCCGACCACGCCCTTGCCGCGGAAACGCACCGTCATCGGGTTGCCGTAGCTGCGCGAGCCGGTGAGCTCGAGCTGCCAGCCTTCGCCGCCGATGGTGCCGCGCAGGATCTCCGTCGGCGCCTCGACGAGCTCGATCGTGCCGGAGCCGAAGAGCAGGTCGTCGGGCTCGGTCGCCAGGTCGGCGTCGTTGAGCCAACTGCGATAGGACCACTTGCCAACGAATACGTTCTCGTCTTTCTTTCCCATTTCCGTTCACCCCTGTTCTCGATCTAGGACGTTCCGCTCTTGTAGACGTCGGGCCGGGTCACGCCGCCGGACGCCGCCGGCTCGTTGATCTCGACGGCGACGTAGAGGGGATTGCTCCCCGGGTCCTCCCACGGCTTCGGCGGCACCGACGGATTGCCCTGGAAGTACGGATTCCTGACGACGAAGCCGAGGTCGGCCCAGCTCGTGACCATCTTGAGGTCGCCGGCGTCGGTCTGCGGGATGCCCTTGGCCCAGTCGACGAAGTCGTAGCTCGCCTTGCCGTCCGCCACCGACGTCACCACGAAGACCTGCAACGGACGGTGCGCCGGCCACCACAGGGTTTGCCACACGGCCTGCTTGCGTTTCATCGACGGGTCCCGCGGGTTGCCGGGATAGATCTCGTTCCAGTCTTCGTAGGTGACGTCGATCTCCTGGTACGAGCATTCGTTGAAGTCGGCCTGCCAGGGCAGCGCCATGTGCTTGGTGAGGTCGCCGGGCTCGAGACCGGCGGCGAGGTCGTCGTCCTGGCTGAGCTGGGTGTCGCTGTAGTAAGCGAAGTCGAGCGCGGGCTTGTAGTAGGCGTTGGCGCTCGTCTGGCCGAAGTCGTAGAACGTCGGATTGCCCTTGATCCGATAAGGCTCGAGGTAGATCGACGGGTTGCGCACCGACCAGCCCACCTCGCCGCCGGGGCAGAAGGCGCCGCCCAGCACGTTGGCGAGCACGGCGCGGTCGAGCGCGTGGCCCGTCTTCGCGGGTCCCGCGGTCTCGTTGCCCACCGGCGGACTGTCGGGCCATTCTTCCCTCTCGTTGACGAACTTGCCCGCGGCCCACTGCTTGAGCACGAAGAGCTGGGTGTCGGTCAGACGCAGGAACTTCGAGACGTGGACGTTGGAGATCGGGTTGTCCCCCGCCAAGAGCGGCATCAGCGGCACGTTGTGGGTGCGGCTGTCGGGACGCCCGAGGTCCTTGAGCTCGTTCTCCTCGCCGGGCAGGCGCAGCACGTGGAAGAGATACTCGCGGGCGCCGCGGTTCGGGTCCTCGCCGCCGCGCGGCGGCCGGCTCAGCCGCTCCTTGAAAAACGTGCCGCGCTCGGTCACGTCGTGCGGGAAGTTCGAGCCGTAGAGCACCCGGGTGAGCCAGGTGAAGTTGTAGGGACGGCTCAGGATCGGCCACACGTCGCGGTAGAACCACGGATGGTAGCCGGAGTTGTAGCGCAGCTCCTGGGTCTTCCACCACGCCAGCGCCTCCGGGTCGGCGGAGTCGACCTGCCGCGGCGGATCGAAGGGCGGCGCGCCGAAGAGGTCGGTGCGCGTCGCGAGCTCGCGCACTCCGAGGTCGAAGACCACGTCGTCCAGGGTGACCATGTCGAAGATCGTCGGCACGTAGGCCGGGTAGCCGACGATCACCCACGACGGCGCCGCCACGTCAATGAACCGGTGACGCTGGATGTCCTCGACGAAGAACTTCAGCCGCGCCATCACCGGGCCGTCGGAGGTGTCGTCGAACCAGCCGTCGTTGTTGGCGTAGTGGGTGATGATCGGGTCGTCGGGGCCCCTCTTCGCCGAGCCCGCGCAGCCGTGGCCGCCGAGCACCAGGAGACGGCCCTGGCCGTCGGTCAGCAGGTCCCCCAGGGTGTCGACGGAATGGGGCGAGAGCGGCGGCGGGAAGCTCTGGGCGTAGAAGGGGTTGGCGCCGCGCGCGAAGCTGGCCCGGCGGCGCGAGGTCAGGTCCACGGACTGCGGGCCGGGATCGATGATCAGCCGCTGCCGCGCCGACGCTTCGACCACGCCGGCGTTGCGCCGCGGGTGGTCCGGAGCGTAGCCGTGCTCGCCCTCGAGCTGCTTGAATTCGTACCACGCCGCTTTCTTGTTGGCGAGGTACACGCGCCACTGGACGTCGACCAGGGTGCCGAAGTTGCCGCCGCCTTCGACGCGGTCGCCGATCTTCAGCGGCCGGCCCTCGGGATGCTCTTCGTTGTGCTCGCACACGTAGAAGCGAGCCGCCTGGCGCTTGACGCGTCCCGCCTCGTCCTTGAACTTCTCGACCGGCACCTCGCTCTTGCCGTCGGGCGTCAGCAGCGCGTTGCCGCTCTCGTCGCAAGCGATGGGCAGGCCGCCCGCCGTCTCCGGGGTGATGCAGAAGTCCGTCGGGCTGTTGCCGAGACGCGCGATTCCGATGCCCGGATGGACGTGATAGGTCGTCGTCATCACATTAATCCTTGAAGTTGAAGGAAACGCCGGCCAGACGCAGGAGGTCGGGGATCTCGCGGCCGTCGACGCCGACCACCACCAGGGTGACGCGCAGGTCCGTGGCGCCCGCCTCGACGAGACGCCGGACGCAGCCGGTGGCGTCGATGCGGTAGTTGCGCGGCGCGTTCATGCTGCGCCCGCGGCGGTCGAACCGGCGCGGCTCGGGCACGTCGCAGTGGCCCGGGCCGCCGTAGCAGGGCCCGTGGCCGAAGACCGCGGCGTAGCCGGCGTAGTGGTCGTTGTCGGCGATGCGCGTCGAGGCGTCGGCGTCGGGCAGGTTGAGGAAAGCGCGGACGTAGCACGACAGCGGCAGTTGCGGCACCCGGTGGAGCCGGATCTCCACCTTGGCGTGGTCCGCGAGCACGTGCCGGGGAATTCCGGCCGGACCCGAAACGAAACGGCTCACCGGCCAGCCCTCGTCCACCGCGAAGACGTAACAGCCCTTCACGTACTCATAGCCGAACTTGTGGACGTCGAGCACGTCCTTGACCGTGTAGTTCCACGGCGACAGGGCCGTGTCGAGGTCCGCCGGCACCGCTTGCGGGTGCTCGACCTGCCACTCCGACCACAGGCGGTCGATGTTGACGTGGTGCGGCCAGAAGATCGGGTCGAACGACGCGGTCAGGTTCGAGAACATGTCGCCGAGCTGCGGCTGCGAGTAGAGGTCGTCCTTGGTGTGGTACTTGCGCACCACCCGCACGCCGAGCCTGGCGTCCTCGGCCTTGGGATCGAAGTCCGGGTTCTGGCCGCCGCTCCACAGGTGCAGCGTGTTGTGCGGGTTCTGGTCGAGGTAGCCGTAGGAATCGTTGTAGACGGGCCCGCCGCCGTAGTCGCGGAAATTGGTCAGCGACTGGATCTGCGCCACCTCGGCGGCGGTCGGATAGTGATAATGGACGGTCTCGTTGATGGTGCGCACGCCCTCCGGGTCGTCGGTCGGCGTCGCGGTCCAGAACTCCGCCGGGTAGCGCAGCGGATACCACAGGGGGTTGGCCTGGAGCAGCTCGTAGATCAACGCCTCGCGATAGCGCCGGGCCTTCTTCTTGCCGATCCGCTCGGCCACCGCGAAGAAGAAGAGCTGCTGCGAGGTGTAGGTCTTGCACACGATCTCGCCCAACTCGTCCCAGTCGACCTCGGGGAACTTCTCCTTCAGGTTGGCGATCGACTGCGGCGTCAGGAACGCGCGATAGGCCGCGGGTATCTGGCCGCCCCAGGCGTCGTACTCGCCCTTCTCGCCGATCTGGTAGACGCCGGCCTTGTAGATCGGCATCGGCCAGTCCCAGTAGGGCAGGGTGACGTCGGGCACGAAGTCCTGGAGCGCCTGCTCGAACTCGTAGAGGTAGACGCGGTGCCAGGTCAGGAAGCGCTCCCAGGCGTGCTGGCAGTGGTTCTGGTGGATCAGCGCCAGGTTGTTGTAATTGCGCCGGTCTTGCGGCCAGTCGTTCAAGTCGTAGAGCTTCTTGTGGGCCCAGCGCAGCTTCTCGAGCTGCAGCGGGTCGAGGCACTCGAGGTTGACGCGTTGCCTGAGCTCGCCGGAGCGGTACTTGTACTCGCCGGTGGGCAGCGAATAGACGTGGAAGACCTCCTCGCCGGTGGCCGCCGCGGCGCTCTGCCGTGGGCTCCCTTGTTCGAGGTCGACGTCGATGAGGCGCTCGTGCTCGGGGCAGCCGTCGTCGATCCACTCCTCGATGAAGCGCACGTCGTCCTCGGCGACCGGCCGCCCGCCCCAGGGCAGGCGCGGGAAGCGGCTGCCGTCGAACGGGTACTCGCCGCGCAGCCCCTTGACCAGGGCCGAGGCCGCCCCGCGGCCCGGCACCGTCTCGCCGCCCGCCGCCACCTCCTCCATCTCTTCCTCGGGCGGCGCCTTGTCGCGCGGCGCGCAGCAGCACTCGCCGCCCTCCACCCTCTCGACCTCCCGCCGCGGCGGGCACGGGGCCTGCGGAGCGGGGTGACGGTGGAGCTCGGCGGGGGCGATCATGCGGATGCCGTAGACCTCGACCGCGGCGAGCTCCGCGACCGGCAGGTGCCAGAACCTCGGCTGCCCCTGGTAGTCGGCGCCGGCCGCGCCCGCCGCGTCGTCGAGGATCTGCCGCACGCGTTCGAGGCGCGTCGGCGGCTTTTTGGCCGGCTTCACTCTCTTGGCCGGCTTCACTCTCTTGGCTGGCTTCGCTCTCTTGCTTCGGGCCATGAACAGCCACCTCCTCGGGCGAATTGCGGAAGTCCCTGGGGAGAGTACTCAAGGTGGTCATGAGGACGGTGCGGCGGCCTGAGCTCTCTGCTGGCTCTGCTGGCGGCGGCCTTTGATGGCGACGACGCCGGAGGGCGACGCGGGCCGCTCCCTGATGCCGGCCGTGCTCGCCGGCGGCAGCGAGTCCAGCACCGGCCGCCTCTCGTCCTCGGAGAGCAGCTCGCTGTAACGGCCGAGCTTCCGTGCGTAGATCTGGCGGTAGAAGGCAGGTAGCCCGTTCCCTCTCCCCTCGTGGTAGGCCAGCAGCTCGGGATCGCTCCTCAGCCGGGCCAGGATGGCGCGCAGCTCCCGCAGGTCGTTGCGCATCCCCAGGGTGCGCAGCGTGTGGTGGGCCCTGGCGCCGGCCGTCGGGGACGTCGCCAGCCGCCGCAGCAGCATTCCCGTCGTGATCGCCTCGACGTGGATCTCGATCAGCTTTTCGTAGTATTCGATCGGATGGTAGTTCTTGAGCGTCGTCACCAGAAACGGCAAGTAGTAGAAACTGAAGGGCATGGACTTCAAGATCCTGCCTGCCGCCAGTTGGGCCTCGTGGAGCGGCGTGCCGCCGAATGGAACCGGAATGTTGATGGTGGGCCACACGAAGGGCGTTCGACGGATGAACTCCTTGGTCAGCTCGACGGGCTCGTCGCCCGCGTCCACGTCGGTGCCGAACATGAAGTTCGCCTGGAGCCCCGGAATGTGGACGTGGAGCTCGTGGAAATGGTCGACCACCCGCTCCAGCTTTTCCCACCCCGACTTCTTTCCGACGCCGGCCTTGTTCGAGTAGTCCGACCACGACTCGACGCCGGGTGCCGCGAAGACGCACTTGGTCTCCCGCAGGCGCGACAGCCGCGGCCCGCGCAGGATCGCCAGCGAGCTCTCCATGGCGTAGCGGTTCCGCCTCCCCATGGGCAGGCTCTCGATGACGTCGAGAACCTCGTCGAAGCGGACGCCGAAGTTCGGGTCGTGGTAGCCGACCAGGAGCCCTGGCCAGCGCTCCGAGACGAAACGCAGGTCCGCCTCCAGGAGCTCGCGGGGCAGCATGACGTAGGGGCTGGCCCAGTCGATGCAGAAATCGCACTTGTACGGGCAGCCGATGCTCGAGAGGATGCCGACGGTGCCGATCCACCCGGGCTTGCCGCGCTTGGTGAAGGTGGCGGAGACGATCTCCGGCATCCGCTCTTCGACGCTCGGGATCTCCGTCAGCGCTCGGCCGCTGGTGACGATCGAGCCCCGAGCGTACACCCCCTTCAGGATGTCGTCGATGAGGACCTTGTCGCAGTCCCGGACCGTGAAGTCGAAGAACCGGATGCAGTCCAGGGGAAAGGCTCGGGCGTGGGAGCCGCCGATCACCGTCAGGACCCGCCGGCGGCGGTAGAGCTTCGCCAGGGCGTAGGCGAGGGCGCTCGAGCGGGTGTCGGTGGCGATGAAGACGACGTCGAGATCGTCGGGCAAGAGGCTCTCGGGGACCGCTTGTCCGTAGTAGGTCGCGTAGCGGACCTCATGCCCTAGCTGGCGGCACCAGACGCTCACCGCCTGCGGCGTGATGCTGGCGTAGATCTTCCGGAACCGGGATTCGTACAGGCGGGCCAGGAAGCCGTGCGCCGTCGAGTCGTTGATGATCTCCAGGACCCCTACCCTGAGCTTGACCATGGACCTCCACCTTTCATCCGGCGGCAAGGCGCGAGTCGATCGCCCCGCCCTCCGGCCAGCGAGAAGACGAAGAAGCCGCACACCTCGTGGGACTTGGCCGAGTACTCTACACTAGAACTCTCCTCAGCTCAAGGCCGTCGCGGATTCCCGCGACCGGAATCTCCGCGACCGTCGACTCCTTCTTCTTGCGACTGAGCTTCAACGAGGTCGCGCGGGGCTCGGTGGGCGAGTCGCCGCGGGCGTCCTCGAGCTCGTAGAGCGCCGCGAGGTTGGGCATCAGGAAGGGGCCCTGGCCGACGATCCGGTAGGGCTCCCCGTCCCTCGGCAGCTCATTGAAGGCCGGAATCGGCGTCGCGAGGAGATCCGCCGGATAGGTCCTGTTGAGGTCCCCGGACTGGACCACGCGCTGCGCCGCGAGGACGACGAGCAGCCCCGCGAGCGCGGTCCGCGGCGAGCGGACGAGCAGGAAGAGCCCGGCCGCGAGCGCCACCGGCACCAGCTCGAGCAGGGTCTGCCGCGAGAGGAAGCCGGTCGACAGCCCGGCCCGGCGCATCCCGGGCCAGAACGCGGCGATCGCCAGTCCGATCGCGCCGAGGGCGCCCAGGGTGAGCCAGCCCAACCGCCGGTTGGGCGCCTCGGCGGCCCAGGCTTCGGCGCCGAGCGCGGCGAGGGTCACCAGCGCGAACCCGGAGGCGAAGGCCAGCCGGCGGTTGATGGCGACGTCGAATCCCGGCAGCAGACCGAGGAGGTCGATCAGCCCCGGAGCGGCCACGAAGACGAGGATGCCCCCGACCGCCACCACGAGCAGGAACCACCGCCCCACCCAGCGTCCCCGCCACAGGCCGTAAACGGCCGGCGCCACGAGCACGCTGATCCGCGGCGTCCGCGGTCAGCCGCCGGAGGAAACCAGGGTCTCTTCGTTGGCCGCCACCGCTACCGGGCCGAGGACGCGTCCTGCCGCGCGGACTCGATACTCACCGGGTTTCAGCTCGACGGCGTCGCCGCCGACGGTGCCGGTAGCCACCACCTCGGCGCCGGAGAGGACATCGAAGGTCGGTCGCAGGGCTCCGCGCACGGCCTGGCGCAAGGCCTCGCCGTCGGAGGCGTCGAAGTAGCGGCCGCCGCCGAGACGCGCCCAGGTCTCGAACTCCTCCTTGAGCATCAGCTCGTCGATCGCGAAGCCGACGACGTTGACCCGCACGTCGACGCCCGCCGACGCCAGCCCGCGGATCACCGCCTGCGGATCGCCGCCGCAAGTCTCCTCGCCGTCGGTGACCAGGACGACCAGCCGGGGACCGGTGGCCTTCGCCAGGTCCTGCTCCACGTGGCGCAGCGAATCGGCGATCGGCGTCTTGGCCAGGTTCTTCGCCTCCACCGAGCGGATCGCCGCCGCCGCCCCGCCGCGGTCGAGCGGGCCGAGCGGGATTTCGAGATCGGTGCGGCACGAATCGGCCTCGCGGTGGCCGAAGATCCTCAGGGCGAAGGGCACGGCCTCCGGCAGGGCGTCGCCGGTGAGGTCCAGCAGGGCGGCCCGCGCCAGCTCGATGCGGCGCTCGCCGCCGAGACGCTGCAGCATGCTGCCCGACGCGTCGAGGATGACCTCGACGGCGCCCGCCCCCTCCGCGGGCGCGCCCTCCGCCGCCACGACCTTGAGCCGGCCGCGCGCCTGACTCGGCCGGACTTCAACGGCGGCGGCCGCCAGCGTCTTGTAAGCCTGGCCGGTGAGGTAGCGCACCTCGTAGGAGCCCGGCGTCTTCGGAGCCTCGAGGCGCAGCGGATTGCCGCGCCGGGTGTAGGCATAGTTCTCGTACTCGCGCTCCGGCGCGCCGGAGGGGACGATGGTGATGAAGTCGCGCTCGTTGTCCGGACCGCTCCAGGTGACCTCGAACGGCTCGCCGGCCACAGGCTCGGCGGCCGCGACGCTCGCTTCGACGCCGCCGACCTCCATCGTCGCCGAGCCGAGCACCCGATAGCCGCCCGTGCCGAGGTGATAGCGCACCTCGTAGGTGCCTGGCTCGTCGGGTACGGGGAGCTCGAGCGGATTGCCCTTCGTCACGTAGGCGTAGTGGCCGTACTCGCTCTCCGGCGCGCCCGCCGGGTCGACGCTCACGAAATCGGCCTTGTTGCCCGGTCCGCTCCAGCGGACCGAGAGGGTGCCGCCGGCGTCGACCTGGGCCGGCGCCTCGACCGTCGCCGTGGTGCCGCCCACCGCGAGCGGCGCGCTGCCGATCACCGCGTAGCCGCCGACGCCGAGGTGGTAGCGCACCAGGTATGGGCCGGGCTCGACGGGAACCGGCAGGGTGAGCGGGCTGCCCTTCGCGGTGTAGGCGTAGTGGCCGTAGTCAGACTCGGGGGCGCCGGCGGGGTCGACGCTGATGAAATCGCCCGGATTGTCCGGGCCGGTCCACGCGACGGAGATCTCCGCGCCGATCTCGGCGGCGGCCGGCGCCTGCACGGTCGCCGAATCGGCGACGACGGAGACCGGTGCCGCCGACAGGACCGGATATCCGCTCTCGCCGCTGTGGTAACGCACCAGCCAGCGGCCGGGCTCCCCCGGCGCCCGCAGGGTCACCGGATTGCCCGACTTCGCGTACTTGTAGGGACCGTACCTGGCTTCGGGCGCGCCGTCGGGATCGAGGCTGATGAAGTCCTGGGGACCGCCGGGACCGGTCCAGGTGACTTCGATCTCCGCGCCGACCTTGACCTCGGCGGGCGCCGAGATCGATGCGGACTGCGCCGCGAGGGCGCGCGCGGAGAATGCCGATGCCAGGAGCAGCGACACGGCGAAAAAGGATCGGCATTCATGATGGGCGTGGTAGGCGGGCATCGAAACCTCCGGTCCCTGAGCTTGACCATGGTCCTCCGCCTTTCATCCGGCGGCAAGGCGCGAGTCGATCGCCCCCCTCTTCGGCCAGGGAGAAGACGAAGAAGCTGCACACCTCGTGGGACTTGACCAGTACTCTACAATAGTACTCTCCTCAGCTCAAGGCGGTCGCCATGCCAACCGAGTCGGCGAGGCCCCCCATCACCGCGCCGAATCGGGCCGCAGGACTTCAGCGAGGATCCTTCCGACCTCTTTCCCCATGATCTGATTCCCGAGCTTGTTGACGTGGCAGCAGTCGTCGACGTAGATCGTGCGCTCCTCGTCCTTGAAGATCCCGGGACGGACGGACCAACCCAGGAAAGGATGGACGACCACGTTGGTGACAGGCTCTTCGGAGGGAGGCGCCGGCGCCGGCTCGACCCCGCCGTTCGACTCTCCCACCGCCGCCCGCTCTTTCGCGAACAGGTCGAACGTGCGGACGACCAGCTCGGCGCCGAGCAGCGCCACGGCCGTCGAGGCGAGCAGCACGGCCAGATTGACGGCAGCTCTGCGCAGTGCCATAGTGGCATAGATGCTACCCGCGTCCTGGCGATCGCTGCAAGAGCTTCGTGGAGCCGCCCTTGCCGGCGTCAGGCGCTCGCCGTTTCGTCTCGCCTGGGGCCTGGCCGTCTTCGCGGCCCTGACCCCGGTGCTCGTCGCGCTCCTCGTCGAGCTCTCCCTGCGCGACGCGCACCAGGAGCTGACGGGCGACCTCGCCACCCTGGAGGTGCGGACGCTCAACGCCCTCGAGGGCCGCCAGCTCCTCGGCCCCTACTCGCGCTACCCGTGGAGCCACCCCGGTCCGGTGTATTTCTACCTCCTGGCGCCGGTGTACGCCGTCCTGGGCCGCGCGCCGTGGGGCCTCTTCGTCGGCGCCGGCCTGATCAACCTCGCGTGCCGCGGCCGAGCGCCAGCGCCGGACCCTGACGGTCGCGCGGGACCATCGGCGAGCGGCCGCAGGCGCTGAGCGAGGTGACCGGCGTCTACCTCCGGCGCTTCGAGACTCGGAGGACGGCGGGAGACAGCCGCCGTCCGGTACCGGGCCCGTGATCCGATTACCGGGACTGCCTGGTAGGCTGGACGCGTGGAAGACGAGGAAGGCCCCCGGGACGAGCCGGCCGCGCGTCGGACCTGGCGCCGCATCTTCGAGGAGGACCTGCGCGCCCTCGACGTCGACGTGCGCATCCGGCTGGCCCGCGAGGCGAGCGGCGAGACCCTGCGGGCGCTGTGCTTCGACCCCTCGTCCAGGGTGGTGAGCGCCGTCCTCGAAAACGCGGACGCCGGGCTCGAGCACGCACGGCTGGTCGCCGAGCACCACCGCACCGGCAGCGGGCTCGACGTGCTCGGCAAGGGGGCGTCGTTCCTGCGCGACCAGCAGGTCGAGCGCTGCCTCTTCCGCAACCCGCAGACGAGCGAGCGCCTGCTGCGACGGATCTTCCAGCCCCGGCGCATGGCCGAGGTCTACCGCCTCTGCCTGAGCCGCGACGCGACCGAGCGCGTGCGCGCCGCGGCGAGGAAGGAGCTCCGCGACAAGTTCACCTCCGGCACCGCCGACGAGCGCGTGAACCTGATCGTGACCTGCGAGGGCCGTTGCCTCGACCTGCTGCTCGGAGTCGCCCTCGACAGCCGGGCCGCGGCCCTGCTCTGCCGCCGGCCTCTGCACTCGACGCTGCTCGTACGCAACCTGGCCCGGTGGCCGTCGACGCCGCCGGAGGTGCTCGTCCACCTCGCGCGGCAGCCCGTGGTCAAACGCAGCCCCGCTCTCCGCGACGCGATCCTCCGCCACCCCAACGCTCCGTCGCACCTCGACGCCAAGAGCCGGCCGCGCTAGCCACTCTCGCCGGATCGAAGTCGAAACGGCCCCACTCGGGGGAGCTCGTCAGTTTCCTTCTGGCGAAGGCGTGGGTGGCCACCCGATTCGACCACTCATGAATCGGTCCTGACGCCGCACCACGGCATCAGGATCGCCGCCGGCAGCGCCGGCGGAAACGGCGGGCCTGAGGGCCCGGAAGGGAGGACTTGTGTTCCGAGAATTCGTGATCCTGTGGATTCTTCTCTCGAGTCTCATCGCGATCTCGTCGCCAGGATATATCACGCCCACCGCCGGCGAAGACGAAGACGTGATCGAGATCGATCCCAATGCGGTGGTCAGTCCGGCGCCCGGCTCGCGCCGCGCGAAGTCCTGACGGCTTGAAGCCCGGTCGCGCCGCCAGAAGCTGACCCTCGACGGAGGGCGGGTAGCCGGACCGTTGCGGCTACCCGCCCTTGCTCGTCCGGAAGTCTCTCAGGCGGCATTCGTCGAGGGATCGCCGGCGTTGCGCTGCCTGCTCCGCGAGCCCCCGAACCTCATCGAGCTCGATGATCCGACGCAGGGCGTCCGCGGCGTAGACGACGCATTCCCCTCGGGTCTCCCGCAACACGCGATGGCTCTCGATCAGGCAAGGCCGCGCTTCGGCGTACCGCCCGCGGCCGGCCAGGTAGGCCCCCAGAACGCTCTCGGCCTCCGCCGCCTCCCAGGGCGCGGCAGGGAAGCGCCCGTAGGTCGCGAGCGCCTGCTCCAGCAGCACCCGGGCGGTCTCCGGAGCCTGCGGCAGGAGGAGGCGGGCGAGGTTCGTGCGGGTCTGGGCGACGGCGACGTGATCCTCGCCCAGCCTCCGGCGCCGGATCGCCAGGGCCTCGTCGTAGAGCGACTCCGCCTCCGCGGCGTCCCCCAGCGCTTCCCGCACCCGGCCCAGGAGGTCGCAAGCCGACGCCACCCGAGTGTCTTCCGTTCCGAAAACGTGCCGGCGAATCCGCAGCGCTTCCCTGAGGAAAGGCTCCGCGGCCTCGGCGTCGCCGCGCAGGTAATGGAGCATACCGAGATGGCGAAGACTGCTGGCCACGTCCGGATCGTCGGGCCCGTAGCGCTCCTTTCTCTTCTCCAACACTTCGCGATACAGCGACTCCGCCTCGTCGAGCTTTCCCGGCGCTCCTTGATGCGTCAGGGAGGTCGCCAGGTTGTTCATCATCCGGAAACGCTCCGAGATCTCCCGTCCCAGCCGGCCTTGCATCGCCAGGGCCTCGCGAAAACGGCTCTCGGCCCCGGAATAGTCCCCGGAGTCGATCAGCCATGCGCCGGCGTTGTTGAGGGCGGTGGCCACCTCAGGGTGGTCCCCGCCGTAGTGCTCGCGGGCGGCCTCCAGCGCCAGCTCCAGGCTCCTCCGGGTCTCGTCGCGGGCGCCGAGCTGGCGAAAGACCCGGCCCAGGGTTCCGGCCATCTCGATCCGGAGCTCGGGCCAATCCGCGAGGTCGGTGCGGATCCGCTCGAGGCCGGTGCGCAGGAGCTCGACGGCGGTCAGGTCCGCGCCCGCCGCCGCGTCCGGGTCGGCGGCCAGCACCAGGTCCTCGAGGAACTCCGAAGCCTTCAGGGCGCGCCGCCGCTCCTCGACGGCCCGGCGCCAGAGGACCATCGCGACGGCGCCGAAGCCGAGGCTCACGAGCAGAAAGGCCGCGGTCACCGCCAGCGGCAGCCGGTGCCGGCGCACGAACTTGCCGGCGCGGTAGACGAAGGTGCCGGTGCGCGCCGCGACCGGCAGACCCACGAGGTGACGCCGCACGTCCTCGGCGAGCCGATCGACCGAGCCGTAGCGGTCCCGGGGCTCCTTGGCGAGCGCTCTGAGCACGATGGCGTCGAGGTCTCCGGCCAGGCGGTGACGCAGCTCGCCGGGGCGCGGAATGCCGGCGGACGACGCGGCCGCCGCGCCCTGACGCGCCGCCGTGCTCGGCCGCGGCGGCTCCCGCTCGCGGATCGCCCGCGCGAGCTCCTCCTCGCGCCCGCTCTCCACCTGGTACGGATCGCGGCCCGTCAGCAGCTCGTAGAGCACCACGCCGAGGGAATAGACGTCGCTGGCCGTGGTGACGGGCTCGAACCGCACCTGCTCCGGACTGGCGTAGCGCAGCGTCATCGGTCCCCGGCCTTCGGCGGTGGCGACGCTGCGCGCCGCCAGCCCCTCGTCGAGCAGCTTGGCGACGCCGAAGTCGAGCAGCTTCGGCTGCCCGTCCGCCGTGACCAGGACGTTGCCCGGCTTGAGGTCGCGGTGCACCACCAGGTTCTGGTGCGCGAACTGCACCGCCGAGCAGACCTTCGCGAAGAGCTCGAGGCGCGCGCGGAGAGAGAGCCCGCGGCGCGCGCAGTAGCGGTCGAGGGGCTCGCCGTCGACGTGCTCCATCACCAGGTAGGGCCGCCGGCCGGCCGTCGTCCCGCCGTCGAGCAGCCGGGCCACGCAGGGGTGGTCGAGACGGGCCAGGATCTGACGTTCGTTGTGGAAGCGGCCGACGGCTACCGCGTCGAGGTCGAGACCCCGCCGCATCAGCTTCAAGGCGACCCGGTGCTCGAAGTCCTCGCGCTCGGCCAGGTAGACCGCGCCCATGCCGCCGCGGCCGAGCAGACGCACCAGCCGGTAAGGACCGATCGAGCGTCCGACGTCCGGGTCCTCGCCGTGGACGTCGAAGGCGGGCGTCTCCAGGAATCCCCCCTCCTGCCTCGTCGCGAGCAGCATCTCCACTTCCTGGCGCAACGAGCGGTCCTCGCCGCAGGCCGCGTCGAGAAAGGCCGGCCGGTCCCCGGCTGGACGCTCGAGGGCCTCGTCGAGGAGCTCGAGCACCTGCTGCTGCCGTTGGCGCGACAAGCCCGTCACCTCGTCACGGTCGATCTCCGGCGCGGCTGAGCTCGCGATGCAGCCACCGTCTGGCCGCCTGCCATTTCCGGCCCACGGTGTTGACCGAGAGGCCCAGCTCGCTGGCGATCTCCATCTCCGTCAGCCCGATGAAGAACCGCAGCATGACGATCCGGTAGCGCAGCGGATCGACCGCCTGGAGCGCCACGAGAGCGTCGTCGAGCTCCACCAGCTCCGGGCGTGGCGCGTCCGCGGCCACGTCCATCTCCTCCAGCCGCAGCCGCGGGACGCCGCCGCCGCGCTTGGCCGTCCGGTGACGGCGGGCGTGGTCGACCAGGATCCGCCGCATCAGCTCGGCCAGGCTACTGAAGAACTGCGACCGATCCTGCCACCAGAACGTCCGGCGGTCGACCAGCCGCAGGTAGACCTCGTTGACCAGCGCCGTGGGCTGGAGGGTGTGGTCGCAAGATTCGAGCGCGAGGGCTCGCCGCGCGAGATCGCGGGCCTCGTCGAGGACCAGCGGCAGCAGCCTGTCCAGGGCCTCGGGATCGCCGGCGCTCCACGCCCGCAGGAGCCGAGTGACCTTGCCCGGGGTGTCGGCCATGGCGTCCCTGATTCTAGCAGCTTGGAGAGATTCTCGAACCGGATTGGGAGATTTCAACGGCGAATCGCGCTGTGTGGAATGGACGGGGCTTCCGATGGCACACCCTGTAGAGCGGCCGAAGCCGCGGGGGGATGAGTTTGCAATCTGATCCTATTAGCTAGAAGGAGAACCGGGAATGAAGACTCCAAGAACCATTACCGGACGCAAACGTCTGTTTGCGAAATGTCGCTCCAGAACCCTGGTCGGCACGATTCTTGTCGTCGCTGCCGGCTTCCTCGCCCCCGACCTCCACGCCCTGACGAAGCAGGAAGCCCTCCTCATGCTCGGTTCCGAGGTGCTGAAGCCGAGGGTCTCTCTCGACCAGGTCATGGCACGAATGCTTCCCGCACCGCTCGCCAGCGGCATCGTGGAGCCCAGCTTCGGGGGACCGCCGACGATCGACGTTTCCAGTCTCGGCGGCAATCCGCAGTGGCTCGCGATGGTTGACCTCGAGCCGTGCGCTCTCTTCGAGCACGACGTCCTCTACGTCTTCATCGACGACGTCACCGGTGTCGTCACTACCTTCGCCGCCACCGATTGGCCCGTGATCGACGGCGTCGAGATGGGAGAAAGCGTCGGCCCGGGATCCGAGCTCATCCTGGTCTTCCCCCTCTTGCCACGTCCCAACCCGATTGCCCCCGGTTCGCCGACCGTCGAGCCTGTCGGCGACTATGGCGACGCGCCCGACGGTCAGTTCGCCTATTCTGGCGTGCTGGGTGAGTTCCCCACGTTCTTCGCCACATCCAACAGCGTCCTGTCGCGTCCCGGTGCCCACACGCTGACCACGGGACTCGAAACTCTCGGCGTTGCCGTCACGGCCGAACAGGACGCCGTCGATCCTCTCGATCCCGACGGCGTTACCAACATCCGCGACGCCGACAGCGACGAGCGCATGTTCCTGAGCTGGGACCCCAACACCACTCCGGCCACTTCGCACCTGCTCTACGACGTCACGGTGGCCGCCGGGGCTCCCGCCGTCGATCGCTACGTCAACGCCCTCTTCGACTTCGATCAGAACGGCCGCTGGTCAGGGGCCGCCGCCGGCGCGGAGTGGGCCATCGTCAACCAGATCGTCAACGTCGCGCCAGGTACCACGGAGACTCTGATCAGCCCGGTCTTCGCCTGGGGCGACGGCGCGACGGTGCCGACCTGCGTCTGGGTGAGGGTAGCTCTCAACCGTTCGCCGATCGACGCCAGTGTCTTCGGTGCCGCCGGCTGGGACGGCAGCGGTGCCTTCGCCTTCGGCGAAATCGAGGACTTCGAGTTTTATCTCCGGGTGTGCCCGCCGGCACCTCCCCCCGCCGCCGATCCCCCGCCGCCGCCGCCTCCCTGCCCGCCGGCACCGGGGAACCCCAATCCGCCGCCGCCACCGCCTCAACCTCTGCCGCCAGGCCCGCGGCTAGGCTGGAACGGCCAGGTCCTGAAGTACCGCGCTGTGGTGGTCCAGGGGCCCGACAAGCCGAAAGAGAACATCGTGGCCGAGGGTGCCGCCACCATGAGGGGCCTCCTCGAGGCCCAGGGCTACACCGTCACGCCGCTGAGCCAGACCAACGTAGATGCGGTCAAACAGGCGCTGGAGACGATCAAGGCGGACCTCGTTTGCGAGGATCACGTACTCGTCTACCTCATCGGACATGGCCGCAAGAACACCGCCGACGGCCGGATGCGCATCGGCCCCGGCAACGCCGGCCTCTTCAAGGGAGCCGACCTGAAGGCGGCCCTCGACATCATCGAGCCCTGCCCCGGCCAGCGCTGCGACGAGACGATGAGATCCTGCGACGTGACCGTGATCATCGAATCGTGCTACTCGGGACAGTTCCAGTCAGCGATCCCCCAGCCCTCGCCCGGGCGGCGGATCATCACGACGTCATCGTCGACCCAGGTCTCCCATGGGGGCAGCGACGGCTCGGGCGGCGAGTATTCCGACAAGTACGCCCAATGTGCCCAGGACGCTGACGCCGACAAGCCTCCCGACGGCGATGGTGACAGCTTTCTCAATCCGACCGAGATTCACAACTGGGCGAAGAAAAATCTGAAAACGCCGAAGCCTCAGGACCCGGACATCCAAGGCGCGCCGTGCGACTGCACGTGCCCGACGCCGGTGTGGGATCTCGTTCTGGCGAACGACGAGGGAGTCTTCTTCGGTCCCTCGGTCTGGACGCGGGACGGCGTGCCCATCGGCGAGACCTTCGGCGACGGCGTCGTGCCCGATCCCGGCATTCCGCTCATGAATCACGCGGTGCTGCCCGACGAGCCGAATGACTGGCACTGGTCGGTCCAATTCCTGTGGCAGGGGGTCCCGGTAGAAATCGTGGTATGGGTCTCCAACTTCGACGCAGCCGAGGAGATCGGCGTCGAGGTGATCTGCGTGACGGATCCTGAGATTCCGGGTCCGTTTATGCTCGAGATCGATCCGCTGGACGACACCTACCAGGTGAGCGATGGGCTCGGACGGCCGCTTTGGCAGGAGACGTGGAGCCAGTATCCCCGCAATTTACCGCCGTTCATCGAGACCACCGGCAGCGCCCGCCGCAAGATGGTCGAGAGCCTCGCCATTACGGATGTTCCCACACTCTCACCCGTGTGGCTGCTCCTCTTGGGCCTCTTGATTGTGGCCGCGGGCGTCAGACTCGTGGCACGGAGCCGATGAACGGCCAGGACGGTGAAGCCATGGAACATGTTGAATCCAGCCGCTTGAAATCTTTCTTCGTGATAGCAGTCTCGAGTTTCGCTCTGACATCTTCCGTGGTCGCCGCGGCAGCGCCCCGCATTGACGTCATCGTCCCTGACAAAGGGGTGCCGGGGACGACCATCGTGATTCGAGGCTCGAGCTTCAGTGCCCAACCGGACTTCAATCAAGTACGGTTCGCCGGCGTGAACTTCGCCGTGCCATTCCCTGTGCAGCCGGAGACCGTCAATGCCGCCGGTACTGAGATGACAGTCGTCGTACCGCCCGCCGCCGTCAGCGGAACCGTGACCGTGTTCAACGGCTCGGCATCGAGCAACGGCCGCTTCTTCGCGATCAGACGGCCTCGGGTTGACATTCTAATGCCGAGCAGCGGCGTGCCGGGAACGAGAATTGTGATCCGTGGCGTGGACTTCAGCCCGCGGGCGGACTTCAACCAGGTACAGTTCGCCGGGGCCAACCTCGCCGTGCCTTTGCCCGTCACCCCGGAGAGCGTCAATGCCATCGGCACGGAGATGACCGTCGTCGCGCCGCGTGCCGCCGGCAGTGGACAAATGACCGTTTTCAATGGCACGTTCCGCAGCAGCGGTCGCTTGTTCTCGGTGGATCGGCCTCGGATCGACGCTCTCGAGCCGAACAGCGGTGTGCCGGGGACGGCCATTCTGATCCGTGGCGCAAAGTTCAGCCCGCGGGCTGACTTCAACCAAGTGCAGTTCGCCGGGGCCAACCTCGCCGTGCCTCTACCTGTCACCCCGGAGAGCGTCAATGCCGCCGGCACGGAGATGACGGTGGTCGTGCCGCACTCCGCGGGTAGTGGACAGGTGACCGTCTTCAACGGCACCTTCCTCAGCAACGGCCGCTTGTTTTCGGTCGCTGGTCCTCGGCTGGACGCTATCCTCCCCAACAGCGGC
>Ga0299906_10001733_pt1 | contig 18498 bp, 18 predicted proteins | sample RVTome_14_FD_200259 | JGI IMG/M metagenome (GOLD analysis project Ga0299906, IMG submission 200259) | Soil microbial communities from uranium-contaminated site in the Upper Colorado River Basin, Wyoming, United States - RVT145D125 (version 2) ...
TTCAGCGCCAGCACCCCGTTCGCCGCTGCCCCGGGGACCGTCCTCACGCGGGACGGCCCCTGGGCCGGTGCCCGAGCGGGCGGCCGGCAAACCGGCCCCGCTTGTATCGGCCCCCCGCGCTGGTCCAAATGGCTCCCGTCACAATCTGGCGTACCTCTGCGTCCTGCGGCTCTTGCGGGCGGCGGCGTTGACCTTCCGCTTTCTCCGCTCGCTGGGCTTCTCGTAATGCCGGTGCTTGCGGAGGTCGGAAAGGATTCCTGCTTTCTCGCACTTCTTCTTGAACCGCCTGAGCGCGCGATCGAAACTCTCGTCGTCGTGAATGACCACCTCGGTCATCGGTCTGGATCACCCCTCTCCGGCCTGGAGGGCTTTCCCGAGAGACAGACCAGCAAGCTACTGTCGGGACCCTGAAAATCAACTGGTTCAGCCCGGGGGCCAGGTCATCCTGCGCCCGCCCAGCACGTGCACGTGCAGGTGGGCCACGGACTGCCCGCCGTCGCTTCCGGAATTGATCACCAGACGGTACCCGGCATCGGCAATTCCTTCGCGCCGCGCCACCTCGACCGCCAGCTCCATGACCGCGGGCCAGACGGAATGCGCATCCCCGCCCACCGCCCCCGCGTCGCCAAGGTGGGCCGTGGGGATCACCAGCACATGGACCGGCGCCCGGGGATTGAGATCGTGAAAGGCGAGCGCGCCCTCGGCGCGGGCCGCCAGGCGGGCCGGAATCTCGCCGGCCGCGATCCGGCAGAAAACGCAGTCGTTCATCGGCTCTGTTCCCTCCGTCGCAACGCCACAATCGCCGCGGCCGCGATGGCGGCCGTCTCGAACCGCAGGGTGTCGTGAGCCAGCCGGACTGGCAAAAAACCGGCCTGCTCCAACCAATCCCGCTCAGCAGCGGTCCACCCGCCCTCGGGGCCGATCACCACCGTCATCGCTTCGCGCACCGGTCCCGGACTTCGACCCGCGATATCCGCCAGCCATCGCCCGCCCGGCGCCACGGGGCCAAGCTCCCGCAGGGGCAGCGGGTCGCGGACGACGGGAGCCCAGGCGGCACCCGACTGCTTGATGGCCTGGCGGGCGCGTTCCCGCAGGCGGTCCAGGTGCCGTGGTTGCAGCCGGCCGGCCACGGCCCGCGACCGTTCCGTCTCGAGCGGGATCACCTCGGTGACGGCCAGCTCCGCGGCTTTTTCCAGCAGCCAGCCAAAGCGCTCCCTGTCGCCCGCCCCGACGGCCAGGACCAGACTTGGCGGGGGCGCGACCCGGGTCAGCTGCTCGATGCGCACCCGGGCGCCGTCGACCACGACGCCCGTCGCGACGGTTCCCCGCCCGTCGAGCACCCGCACGCTCGCGCCGGCATTACCGCGGCGTACCGTGAAATGCCGGGCCTCCTCAGGTGCCAGTGCCACCTCGGCGGTCCCTTCCGGCAGGGTACCGGGCCGCGCCAGCAGGGTGATCACACCGGCCGCGCCAGCACGCTCCACCAGCCGTCGTCCACCAGTTCGCGCTCGACCACAAAGCCGGTCCGCTCGAGCACGGGCCGGAACAAGGTCGATTCTTCCATCTCCATTCCCGAGAAGATCGCGCGCCCATCGGGGCGCAGGGCGGCGCGGACCTCGGGAAGCACGGCGATGTTGATCTGGCGGAGAATATTGGCCACAACCACGTCGACGGGAGCCACCAGCGGGGTGAGCACCGCGGCGTCTCCCTCCAGAAACGCGACGCGGTCCGCCACGCCATTGTTCGCGGCATTGCGCTCCGCGACTACGAGAGCCTCGGGGTCGATCTCTATGCCGATGGCGCGGAACGCGTCGAGCTTGGCGGCGGCGATGGTCAGAATCCCGCTCCCCGCACCGAGATCGAGCACGGTCATGCCGGGGCGCAGAATCGATTCGAGCAACCGCAGCGCGGCGCGGGTGGAACCGTGCTCGCCGCTCCCGAAGGCCGTCTCAGGTTCCAGCACGATCACCGCCGCGGCGTCGTCCGGCGGCGGGATCCAGCCCGGCGTGAGCAGCAGCCGACCGAACCGTCGCGGGAGAATCCCCTGCCGCCACCCGAGGGTCCAGTCGGTCCGCTCCAGCTTGCGGAGCGAACTGGCGACGGCCACCCCGAAGCGCTCCGCCAGCGCGGCCGCGACCGCGGCGGCGCCTGCCTGGTCGGGCTGAAAGGCCACCAGCTCCCCGTCCCCCCGTTCCTCGACCGCGTGCCCCGTGCGCCGCACCAGCCAGGCGGCCACCTCGTCCCGCTCGGGGGGCTCGCTCCGGACGTCCAGCGCCCACCAGCTCACGCGCCGAGCGCTTCCTTGATCTTGCTCCAGAGACCGGCCGTGCGCTTGGGCGGCTCTCCCTCGAGTTTGGCCAGCTCCCGGAACAGCCGTTTCTGCTCGTCGCTCAGGTTCTCCGGGGTCCAGATGTGCACCCGGACGTTGAGATCCCCGTTTCCATTCCGGCTCAGGCGGGGCAGACCCTTGCCCTTCAGCCGGATGATCGTTCCGGACTGAATGCCCGAGGGCAGCACCACGCGCTCCTCACCCCAGGGCGTCGGCACCATGACGGCATCGCCCAGGGCCGCCTGCGAGAAGGACGCGAGCAGGTCGTAGGCCAGGTCATCCCCGTGGCGCTCGAAGCGTTCGTCGTCCTTCACCTCGATCATCACGACCAGGTCGCCCTGCGGACCGTTGCGCGGACCCGCCGCCCCCTGGCCCCGGAGCGTGATGTAGTTGTTGCTGGAGACTCCCGGGGGGATTTCCACGGTGGTGGAGCGTTCGCCCTTGACGCGACCGTCGCCCCGGCAGATCTCGCAGGGAGACGGGATGGTAGTCCCTTCCCCGGCGCAGGTGGGACAGGGGGCCACCGACACAAACTGCCCGAACACGCTGCGCGCGGCGCGGCGCACTTCGCCTGAGCCCGCGCAGGTGGTGCAGGACGTTGGCCGCGTCCCGGGCGCGCAGCCCGATCCGCTGCAGGCCTCGCAGCGCACCAGTGTCCGGAGCTTGATCGTCCGCTTGGCCCCGGCGGCGACCTCCGTCAGGTTGAGTTTGACCGTGACCCTGACGTCCTGCCCTCGGCGCGCCTCGGCCGGCGCCCGCCCGCCGCCGAAGATGCTCTCGAACCCGCCGAAGTCCCGCATGAAGATGTTGAGCGCTTCCGTCAGGTCGATATGACTGAAGCCCTGCGCGCCGCCCGACACCCCGGCGTGGCCGTACCGGTCGTACGCGGCGCGCTTCTGGGGGTCGCGCAGGACCTCGTACGCCTCCGAGAGCTCCTTGAAGCGGGTTTCCGCGTCCGGCTCCCGGCTGCGATCGGGATGGAAGTCCATGGCAAGACGCCGGTAGGCGCGCTTGATGGCGTCCGACGCGGCGTCCCGGGGCACCCCCAGAACTTCATAGTAGTCCTTCACGCGATCAGTCCCTCCACGAGGAGGCTCGTGTGTTGTACCAGCCCGATGATCTTGTCGTATGGCATGCGGGTCGGGCCGATGACGCCGATCACCCCGGCCAGCTCGCCCAGCCGATAGGACGACGTCACCAGCGTGAGGTCCGCGAGCCGTTCGTCGCGGTGCTCTCCGCCGATCGTGATCGACAACCCCAGCGCCGACCGCTCGGCCAGGGCCTCCCGCAGCAGGTCGCGCCGGCCGGTCAGACTCAGCAGGTCCCGCATCCGTTCGTTCGACGCGAACTCCGGCTGGCCGGCCAGCAGCTCCGCACTCCCCAGCATCACGCCTTCCGTCTCGACCGAGAGATCGAAAATCTCTTCGCCTTCCTCGATGAAGATGTTGAGCAGCTCGCCTCCCTCGCCGCTGCGGCCGGCGTCGCGCAGCCGGTCGGCCAGGGTGGCGCGAATCTCCTTCAGGGTGAGTCCGGCGAGACGCTCGTTCAGGATCCGGGTCACATGCTCGATGGTCCCCGTCGCGACGTGGGCCGGGACCTGGACGAAGATGGTGCGGACCGCCCCGCTCCGCAGATTGAACACCAGCAGCAGCCGCTCGGCGCTCACGTGCACCAGGCCGAGCCGCTCCAGCACGACGCTGTCGAGCCGGGGCCCGACGGCGACCCCAAGCTCATGGGTCAGTACGCCGAGCACCTGGGCGGCTCGACGCAGGATCTCCTCGATGGCGGATTTGCCCTCGCGCAGTTCCCGCCGAAGCGTTGCGCGGTCCAGGTCGCTCGGCGGAGCGAGCCGCATTAGATGATTGACGTACAAGCGGTAGGCCAGGTCGGTCGGAATGCGCCCGGCGGAGGCGTGAGGGTGGTAGAGGAAGCCCTTGCCTTCCAGGTCACCCATGATGCTGCGGATCGACGCCGGCGAGAGACCCAACGGGTACCGCCGGGAAATGGTCTGGCTGCCGGCGGGCTCCGCGGTCTCGATATAGGTCTGGATGACCGCCTCCAGCACCCGGCGTTCGCGCTCCGTCAAGGACTCCAAACTGGGCATCGAGGAAATCTAGGAATCGTCCGGCAGACTGGCCACCAGGGCGTCGAGCCGAAGCCATCCTTCGGCCGTGAGCGTCGTCCGCCCGCCCTCCACCACCGCCCAGCCCTGGCCCACCCATCCAGCCACCGTATCGTCCGGGAGACGCTCCGAGGCCAACCCGGCCGTGGTACGGAGCCCGAGGTAGCGCTCCTCCAACTCCAGCTGGACATCGCTCAGCAGTTCGGAGCCCTCGAGCAACTCGTCCCCCGAGGCGGCCGCCTGGGCGTACGCCTCCCATTCCCGGCGATTCCATGACCGGGTCCGCCCGCTTGCGCTGTGGGCCGATGGCCCCAGCCCCAGAAAGGGCAGCCGCTTCCAGTAGCCTGAATTGTGCCGGGCACGGAACCCGGGGCGGGCCGCGTTGCTCACCTCATAATGCTCAAACCCGGCCTGGCCAAGCAGCCGATGGGCCAGGAGGAACTCGGCCGCGGCGCGATCCTGTTCGGCGGGGATGACCGCCCCCCTGGCGGTCCAGCGGCCCAGCGGCGTTCTGGGTTCCACCGTCAGAGCGTAGAGCGAGAGGTGCTCCGGTCCGAGCGTCAGAGCATGCTCCAGGTCCCGGGCCCAGTCGTGCTCCAGCGCGGCGGGGAGTCCATAGATCAGGTCCAGCGAGAGATTCTCGAACCCCGCCTCACGCAACGTCGTGAAGGCGTCGTGAGCCTGTTCGGCCGAGTGGGTCCGATGCATCCACTCCAGCACGCGCGGGACAAAACTCTGCACGCCCAGGGAGACGCGATTGATTCCGGCCGCCCGCCAGGCTCGCGCGGACTCGGGCGTGACGTCATCGGGATTGGCCTCGAGGGTGATTTCGGCTTCCGGGGCGATCGGGCGGTCTTCTCGAATGTCCGCGAGCAGGTCGGCGATCGCGCCGGAAGCGAGCCGGCTCGGCGTGCCGCCTCCGAAATAGACCGTTCGCACTATCGGCGAGGCACCCCAACCCTGGAAGTCGTGGCGGCGTCCCCACTCGGCCTGGATCGCCTCGCGGAAGCGCGCCGAGGGGGGGTCCCGCCGGACCGCGATGGCGAAGTCGCAGTAACTGCAGCGGCGGGCGCAGAACGGGACGTGAATGTAGACCAGCACAACAGGAAGATAGGGGGTGGAGCAACCGGGGCCGCGCTATGGGGTCCGGTGGACCATGAGGCCGCTGGTGCGCGTGAAGACCAGGCCCGGCCGCTGGGCCACGATCCCTTCGACTTCCAGCGCGCCCAGCAGGCCGAGCGTCTCGGCCGGGGACCACCCCAACCGGAGCGACAGCGCGTCTACGTGGGCCGGCCCCAGACCAAGCTGGCCCAGCAGCCGCCCGCGCGGAGTGTCCTCCCGGTCCGGAGGATCGGCCCTCCGGGGCGACGCTTCCGGGTACAGTTCGAGCAGATCGCGCAGCTCGAGCAGCGGCTTGGCCCCGTCCCGGATCAGTCGATTGGCGCCCGCGGAGCGGGAGCTGGTGATCGGGCCCGGCACCGCGAGGACCTCCTTGCCCTGCTCCATGGCCTCGCCCGCCGTGATCAGCGCCCCGGAGCCGATGGCGGCCTCGACCACGACGGTCGCGCGCGCCAGTCCGGCGATCAGCCGGTTGCGGCGGGGAAAACTGCCGGCGCTGGGCCGCTCGCCCGGCACGAACTCGGTCAGCAGCAGGCCGGTTTCGGCCACACGCTGATACAGGCCACGGTTGGCGGCGGGATAAATCACCCCAAGCCCGTTGCCCAGCACGCCGATCGTCGCTCCGGCCACCTCAAGGCACGCCTGATGAGCGGCAGCATCGAGGCCGCGCGCCATGCCACTGACCACGACGAGCCCCGCGTCCGCCGCTTCGCGGGAAATGGCGGCGCACACCTCGGCGCCATAGGCGCTGTGATCGCGGCTGCCGACGATCGCCACCGCCGGACGGCCGAGCAGGTCGAGCCGTCCCTGCGCAAAGAGGACCGGCGGCGGCTCGGCGATGCAGCGGAGCGCCTGCGGAAAGCTGCCGTCACCGGGCAGCAGCACGCCGGCGCCCAGTCGCTCCACCCGGTGCAGCAGGTCCCTGGCCTCGCGCGCGGAAGCCGACCGGATCGCCGCAGCGACCGTGGGGCGGATCCCGGGAAGCCGCAACAACTCGGCTTCCGATGCTACGAGCGCGGCGCCTGGTCCGTCGAACGCCTGGAGCAGATCGTGGAGTCTTGCGTGACCGATGCCCGGAGTCAGCGCCAGCGCGAGATACGCCGCGCGTTCCCGCGGGTCGCTCAGTTCAGGGCCACCCCAACCCTCCGGCGTCATCCTGGACCCGGGACGCCTCGGCGGCCCGCTCCGCGTCCACCAGCCGTTCGAGCGTCTTGACGAGCCCGTCGACACCGATCCCCGCCACGGCCGAGACTGACGAAAAGGCCAAGGCGTCGGGTGCTTCGATGCGCGGGCGTCCAGCGCCGGATGGAAGCAGGTCCCGCTTGGTGAAGATCACGACGTACGGACGACGGTGAAGCGCCTCGCTGTGGAGCCTGATTTCCCGGCGCAATCGGTCGAAGACGGCTTGCGGATCCTCTTGATCCAGCGGGAGCAGGAACGCCAGCAGCCTGGTCCGCTCCAGGTGTCGGAGAAAGGTCAGGCCCAGTCCCTTGCCGGCGTGAGCCCCTTCGATGATGCCGGGGATGTCGGCCACCACGAATGACCGTCCCTTCCCGACCCCGACCACACCGAGATTGGGTTCCAGCGTCGTGAAGGGATAGTCGGCGATCTTCGGGCGCGCGGCAGAGATCACCGACAGGAGCGTGCTCTTCCCGGCGTTGGGCTCGCCGACCAGGCCGACATCGGCAATGAGCTTGAGTTCCAGCTCCAGCTCGCGCCGCTGGCCTTCCTCGCCCGGTTCCCACTCGCGCGGCGCCTGATGGGTGGAGGTGGCGAACCGGGTGTTCCCCCGCCCGCCGCGTCCGCCCTTGGCGACCAGGATCGGGCGCCCGGGGTCGAGCGCTTCGCCCAGCACGGCACCTCCGGTCTTGTCGCGGATCACGGTGCCCGGTGGTACCGGCAGGGTCACATCCTTGCCCGAGGCCCCGGTCATGTTCTTGCCCTTGCCGTGCTGGCCGCGCTCGGCGTTCCAGGTCGAACGGTAGGTGTAGTCGAGCAGGGTGGCCAGGTTGGGATCGGCGCACACCCAGACACTGCCGCCCCGCCCGCCGTCGCCGCCATCCGGTCCGCCCTTCGGAACGAACTTGAAGCGCGCGAAGGAGCAGGCGCCGGACCCGCCTGTCCCGGCGTTCACCTTGACCACGGCAAGATCGATGAACGTCATCCGCGCGTGTCGCCCCGGACATCCGCCCAGGTCTCCCACGCGACCCGACGCGCCTCGGGGGTAAGCTGGGGATCCGCGGCGTGGAGCACGGCCTCCACGGCGGCCACGCCAGCGCCGCTGTTGAGCGCGCCCCGCAGGTGGGAGTGGAGCTGCCGCGGTGCGCCCAGCACGGCGATCTGCGCGACCGTGCAAAGCTCCCGGCGGGCCAGGTCCAGGCCGGGACGGGAGAGCACCCGGCCGTAGCCCTCGACCACCATCGCGCGATCGAGCGCGGGGTGCAGGGCGCGCACGTTCGCGCGCAGCCTGGCGTAGTTCGCGCCGTAGATCGTCCGACAGGTGTCGATCCCACGGCGCTCCCATTCCGAAAGGGTCTCCTCCGCCGACACATCCCGCGCCGGCGCCCGCTGCCCACTGACCTGCCGCCAGATGGCCGCCGCCACCAAAGCCAGCGGATAGCCCAGCATGAGCACCGACTGCAGCAGCAGCTCATCGACCCACCCGGCGGGGGGGGCCGCCGCGGCCAGGCGCCCGGCGCTCGCCCGCAATGGGCCGTCATCGGCCGCGGCCGCCGCCGCCGCGAATTCCACCAGGCGCAAGGTCGCCGGGTCCAAGGAACGGTCGTCCAGCATGATAGGCGGCGTGGAGAAGGGGGGCGGTGCCGCGCTCATCCTGCCGGTCCGGAAAAGCGCAGGCGGCCTTCGGCGCGGATCACACCGGTCGCCGTCCCGCGGGTGTTGAAGATCGTGGCCTGGTGCCACGCCTCCAGGCCGGCGGCCGGCACGCCCGGCGCGCCCGGCAGCTGCTCGGCCAGGCGGCGCAGTATCGCCACCAGGGCCAGCGGCGCGGCCCGCGCGTCGCCGTCATGGACCTTGAGCGCGACCCCCACCCCCGCCGCCAGGAGCGCCGCGCAATACACGCCCTCGGCCCCCACCTTCACGATCACCCCTGGGATTGTCCGCATGCAGTCGGTGCAACAGCGCCCCTCGCCCGCGACCAGCTCGGGATGCCGCAGCATCGCCTGCCGCACTCGCGTGGGCGCGGGCGCGTCGGACGTGGCAAGCCGGGCGTAGGCAAGCGCCATGTTGCGAAGCGGCAGGCCAAAGCAGACCGTGGTACACCCGTCCACCGCGGTGAGCAGGCGCTTCCCGTCGACTGCCGTCCATTCGCCGATCGTCCTGGCGATGCGCGTCTGCACCGGATGACCCGCACGTTCATACCCCTCCGTGGACCAGCCGTGCAGGCGCGAAAGGGCCAGCATCGCCGCATGGTTGCCCGAGCAGTTGCTCCAGCGCGGCGTGGGGCTCTCGCGCGCGGCCACGAGCGCCTGCGCGACGGCCGGCCCCAGGGGCGGATGCGGCCCGCAGGCCAGGTCCGCCTCGCCGCACCCGATGCGGTCCAGAAAGCGGTCGGTCAATTCCAGGTGGCGGGCTTCGCTGGAATGGGACGCGCAGGCGAGCGCCAACTCGCTGTCACCCAGACCGAATCGCTCCAGTCCGCCGTCCTCGACCAGGGGGAGAACCTGAAACGGCTTGGCGCAGGAGCGCCAGAACGTGACCATTTCCGGGTCGCCCGAGACGGCGAGCAGCGTCCCGGCGGCATCCGTCACCGCGGCGGAGACCTCGTGCGCCGATTCGAGGTGCCCGCCGCGAACGACACGGACCTGCAGCTCGGTCATAGGGGTGGCAAGATACCGACGCCCAGGCTGAGTTGACGATCCCACCGCCACTCCTAGCTTTGAGCGTCGCGCACGCCGCACTTGTCCCCAGCCGCGGACCTTCCATGGCCACGAGCCCGTTCCCGACCTTGTCGACTCCGCCCCTCGGCCTGACCCGTGATCGCCTGCTGGAGTTGACCGGCGCCGCACGCGCCCGGCGCGTGGTCGTGGTGGGCGACGTGATGCTGGATCGCTACCTGGTGGGCGATACCGACCGGCTCTCCCCAGAGGCGCCGGTCCCGGTGGTTTCGGTCCGTGAGGCCAGAAGCGCACTGGGAGGCGCGGGCAACGTCGCGGCCAACGTCACCGCGCTCGGCGCGGAGTGCGCGCTGGTCGGAGTGGTCGGCGATGACCTTCACGGCTCGGCGATCCGCACGGAACTGGCGGTGCACCGGATTGCCGATGCGCATCTCCGGACGCTGGCCGGCCGCCCCACCACGACCAAGACCCGCGTCCTCGCCCGGGGACAGCAGGTGGTGCGGATCGATGAAGAAGTCGATTCCCTGCTCGAGGGCGGCGAACTCCAGCGCCTGACCGAGGCGGCCGTCGCCGCGCTCGAGCACGCCGACGCGCTGTTGCTGGAAGACTACAACAAGGGCGTGCTCGCCCCGACCCTGATCGCGGAGGTCATCGCGTGCGCAGGCAAGCGGGGGATTCCCGTGGTGGTCGACCCCAAGTTCCGCCACTTCTTCGCCTATGCCGGTGCGACGGTGTTCAAACCCAACCGCCGCGAGCTGGAAAGCGCGCTCGGCGCGACCGCCGATCTGGACCACGTCGACGCCCTGCAGCGCGCACTCGAGCTGCTCAAGGTCCAGAATCTGCTGCTCACCCTTGGAGCCGAGGGCATGATCCTGGTGACCGCCGATCGCGCGGTCACGCACATTCCCAGCCTCGCCCGCGCGGTCTACGACGTGTCCGGAGCCGGCGACACAGTTACCGCGTGGATGGGCGCCATGCTGGCGGCCGGTGCCACGGTCCGGGAGGCCGCGATGATCGCCAACTATGCCGCGGGAGTCGAGGTCACCAAGCCGGGTGTGGCAACGGTGACGGCCGAGGAGGTCCTCGGTACGCACGAAGAGAAGTTCGATCAGATCGGAAGGCTGCGGCGGGGCGGCGTTATCTGAGAGTGGGCGATACTGGACTCGAACCAGTGACCTCGCGCATGTGAGGCGCGCGCTCTAACCAGCTGAGCTAATCGCCCGCGGGGCGGAGAGTGTAACCCGAGGCACTCCCCAAAAGCAACGGACCCCGGGCGGGTGCCCGGGGTTCCGTCGATTACCGCCCGATCAGGGGAGTGAATCGGACGAGCGCCCTCGGAGCCAGACCCCAGGAAGGCTTATCGCGTGCCTCCGCGCAAGGCCGGTCGGTGACGCCGGTCACCTCAGGTGCACCCCGCATGCCGCGTCGCGCGCCGCGGGCCAAGGGGGGCGTAACCCGCTTCAGCATAACCCGTTAGCCGGAATGCGCGGCAGGACGCCCCGGCACGGGTTGTCGCGGCGGCGCCACCGTCCCGTCGCCGAACCGCGGGACTGGTGCCTCAGCGGCCGACCAGCTCCACCAGGCGCTCGGCGTGCGCAGAAGGATGTCCGGCCACCTCCGCGGTCACGCGGATTCGATAGCGCCCGGGTTCGAGCAGGCGCAGGTCCAGCTCGACGGCCTCCCCCGCCCCATCCTGTCCCCGCCAGGCCAACCGCATCGGAGGTGGATGGCGTCCGAGGCCGAGCACCCGCCCGATCCTGGTGATGAACCCGGGACCTGCCTCATCGACGGCGACGGTTACGAGGATCGAATCGGTCTCCGGTGCAATGCCGTAAACCTCCCAGTAGAGACCAACACGCCCGCCCGCCGTCAGCGGCGAGCCCGACCAGGCGGTGGCCGACGCCTCAATTGGATCAGCAGGAAGCTCCGTTCCGGGCTCGAAGAGCAGGAGCTCCGAGAGCCGGACGGCGCTGGCCGGTGGCGTGACGACCAGGAAGCGCTCGAGCGCCACCGCGCCGCCGACTGCATCGCTGATTTCCAGGCTGGCGAGGAGGCTTCGCCCCCGGGCCTGTGCCGCAATGCCTCCGCGCCCCCGGGGGGCCGCCCGGTCGGCGGTGACGTCTTCCGCGCCAGGCCCGGCGCTGAGGGCGAGCACCGCGGTCGCGGCGCCGTGGAAAAGCGTATCGGCATCGGCGGGGGTTTCGAAGGCGACGACCAGCAACAAGGAATCACCGCGCTCGAAGCGGGTGGTGACGGCACGCGGCACGACCACGCGAGACGTCCACGCCGGGGCGAAGCGCGCCCGGGGCTCCTTGCGACGGAGGTTCCAGGCGAAGTCGTCCCCCGGCGGGTGTTGTGGCAGGAAGGCGTAGGCAGGCTTGGGCTCGTGCCCGACCACACCCGAGATGTCGTGGCTCCCTGGTTGCGGCTGTCGGCGCGACCAGCCGGTTTCCCATCCGTATCGGAGAATCAGCTCGCGATGGCCGGCACTGAGCCGGCTCCCATGGTGGGTGATCGCCCCCTCCAGGGCCCGGACCAGCGTGTTGCGGGCGTACCAGGCGGTCAGGACGTCGTTGCCGGCGACCCTGAATCGTGGGCGCGCGAGCCAGAAGATGACCCGATTCGCCGAGTCCCGCGCCGCGCAGGAGAGCTGCTTGTACTCCCCATGCAGGTCGCCCTCGAGCAGGTCTTCGAGATTGTTCCAGTGGCAGCGATCTTCGTCGGGCATGGCGAGCAGCGCGCGATCGAACGCCGCCTCCGAGGCCTGATACCGTCCGGCCGCGTGATGCGCATACCCCGAGAGGGCCGCGCACCACCACCCCTCCGCCCGGCAGTTCCGGGCGGCGGAGAGCGACGAGTCGGGCTCGCCATGCTCGGCCCAGTAGCGGACCCGCTGCGCAGCGATCCAGCCGTCCTCGGGCCTCGTGCCGGCAAGCTCCCCCAGTCGGGCCAGCAGCTCCGCGCGCGCGGCCGTGGTGGCCGGGGGTTCCGGGGGTGGGGGCGGCTCGGCTTCGTCGTACCAGTAGCAGTGGTTGCCGGCGCGGACGTCACAACGGGCGTAGGCCGTGAACAGCATGGGGAGGTGTCGGCGGCGGATCCGCTCGAAATGTTCCTGGGCATCCCGGGCCTCGCGGCGCACCTGAAGCGTGTCTTCCGGCGCCCCGCCCTGGCCAAGGGTCAGGAAGAGCAGCGCCACCCCAAGATGACCCATATCGCAATCCAGTTTGGGTTCCTGCCAGGGCCAGACGCTTCGATACTTCCCGCCGACGGGCGCCTCGACCCTGTCAGACCCCACCGGCGCGACCGCGAGACGCGCGGCCGTTGCCGGCGCGAGGCCTTCAGGGAAGGACCCGGATCTTGATGCTCCGGAACATCACGCGGTCGCCGTGATCCTGGAGCCCGATCACCCCGCGTGCCGCCTGCCCGTACTGCGGCCACTGCGCGAACTTGCTCGCCGCCACGCGGGCCCTCCAGTCCTCGCTCCCCAGCTCGTACTCGGCGACTTTGCTGCCATTGAGCCAGTGCTCCACGTGGGCGCCCTGCACCACCAGGCGCACGCGGTTCCATTCGCCCGCGGGCCGCACCACCCCGCGCGGCGCGGGATACAACCCGTAGACCGACCCCGCCGAGGTGAGCGGCGATTTCCCGTCGGCATGTCGCTCGTCGTCCAGGACCTGCAGCTCCGGCGCGCTGTGATACAGCCAGGGCGGTCCTTCGATGCCGCGGTACATGATGCCGCTGTTGCCCCCCGGCTCCACCTTCCACTCGAGTGCCAGCTCAAAATCGGCAAAGGTTTCCGTGGTGACGATGTCACGACCGCGGCCCACCCGCGTCAGCGCCCCATCGACCACCTGCCACCCGGCCGGGATGGTCGGCTCGCCGTACCCGCGCCAGCCTTCGGTGCTTTTCCCGTCGAAGAGCAACCGCCAGCCGGCGGCGCGTTCCGCCTCGGTGAGGGTATTCATCCCGGGCCCTGTCTGCTGCGCCGCGCCGGTGCAGGCGACCACGCTGAGCCCGAGCGCCAGGCGGAGCGAGCGTCCCCGGCCACGACGGCGCACCTCAGACCTCCCAACCCGGCCGGTACTGCCGGGTGAGGAAGGCGTTGGCATCAGGCGCGTTGCTGAATCGCATGTTGTCCGCGTCGTAGTACACCTTCTTGCCTTGCCCGGCCCGCAGTGCGGCGATCCCGAGCAGCATGACTTCGGTCAGCGGTGCCGCGTAGTCGAACGGACAGGAGGGGCTCCCCACGCCCTTGCAGGCCTGGGCCCAGTTCAACTCGTGGCTGGTCGCCACCCGCGGCATGGTCCTCGGCACCTGGGCCGCGGTCTCGCGCAGGCCCAGCGGGTAGAGGGTGGGGTTCCGGCCATAGGTCTCGTGCATCAGGAGGCCCTGCTCCCCGACATAGATGACGCCCCCCTCGCGGCTCAACTCCACATCGTCCGGCAAGTGATCGGGCCGGGGGGGCATCAGGCCGCCGTCGTACCAGGTGACCCGCACCGGAGGCTGAGCGCCGCGCGCCGGAAACTCGTAGTGCACGGTCATCGCCTGGGGATAGGTCGCCGGGTTGCGTTGCGAGCCGCCCCAGGGGGATGAAGTCGCCTCGATGCTGGTCGGGTGACCGAGGCCGAGCGCCCAGTATGGATGGTCCAGCAGATGCGCGGCCATGTCGCCTAGGGCGCCCACCCCGAAGTGGACCCAGCCGCGCCAGTTGAACGGGTGATAGATCGGGTGCCAGGCGACCTCGTCGGCCACGGGGCCGAGGTAGAGATCCCAGCGCAGCCCGTCGGGAACGGAGTACGACCCCGACATCGAAGCGGCCATGGCGGTGTTGACGGTCCCCCGCCCCCAACCGCTGGGCGGCGTGAAGGTGGTGCCCGCAGCCGCCGGCGCCGGAATGCCCTGAGGCCAGATCGGCCGGTTGGTCCAGATGTGGACATTGCGGACCGCCCCAATCACCCCAGCCTGGACCCATTCGTTGACCAGCCGCGCGTCGTCATGCGAGTGACCCTGATTCCCCATCTGGGTCACCACGCCCGTCCGGCGGGCGACTTCCCGCAGCACCCGCGCCTCATGCACCGACCAGGTCAGCGGCTTCTGCACGTACACGTGCTTCCCGGCTTCCATGGCCGCCTTGGCAATCACCGCGTGGGTGTGATCGGGCGTCGCGATCAGCACTCCCTCGATGTCGCGTTGCTGGTCGAGCATCTCCCGGAAGTCGGCGTAGCGGGCGGCCCGGCCGAATTGCTCGATCAGCTTCACCCCATTCGGGCGAGGGTTCCCCTCCCGGTCCTTGTCACGGCCCGCCAGCGACCGCTCGACGTAGCCGAAATCCACGTCGCAGAGGGCCACGATGTTCTGGCTCACCAGCGCCTCGGCGTTCTGCATGCCCATCCCGCCCGCGCCGACGATGGCGACGTTCAGGGTGTCGCTGGGCGCCTGGAACCCGCGGCCCAGGACGCGGCGCGGGACGATCAGCGCGCCCAGCGCGACCTGACCGGAGGTGGCGACGAACTGGCGGCGGCTCACGTGGCGGCGGCTCATGGCGTGGTTCCCGGCGGCTGGAGGGATAGGGATAGAGTATGACAGGCCGGGACGGCACGCCAGGCATGGCCGCCGCTCCGGCGAGGAACGCTCGCCTCAGGTTCCACGGGGGCTCAGCCGGAGCCGAACGGCGGCAAGGACGGCCCCCAGCCCTGCAAAGCCGAGCATGCCCAGCAGGCCCCAGGTGGGAAACACCCAGCCGAGCACACCCCCGATCGCTGCCCCGATCGAGGTCTGGAGAATGGCCTTCCCGAGCGGCACCGAACGGAGCAAAAGCCAGGCGACGGCCGGGCCGAGCACGACGCCGCAGGCGGCGCCAACGATGCCCGTGACGAGGTAGGCGACGAGGTCGAACACGGGACCGTTGGTCGCCCACGCGAGAAGCGTGAACGTGGCCATGGCCACCACCGCGCCGGCCACCCCTCCGGCACCCGCCAGGCCGGCCGTTACCAGCACCACCCTGACCGGGCTGATCGAACGGCCGGTTGTCGGCCCCGCGAGCTCGGCTTTCGTCACGCTCAAAGCATATTCCTTTCGGTCCCCGAAGGCACCCGCGTTGCAACATGGACGATCGACGGAGGCCACGCCAGGTCGCGCGCACCGGGATCGTGGCCATATTGGAGGGGTCCCGGAGGTGTCCGTGCGCCAACCGATCGCCCTTGCGCCGCTTCCCCGCCGCCTGGGAGTCGTCCTCGCCGCGGTGCTGCTGGTCTTTCTGATCGACGGCCTGAGCCGCCACGTCGCGGGGCAGCGCCGCTGGCGCGGGCTGCGAATGGAGCCGAACGTCGCGTACGATGGCCGGTTCACCTTCGCCCGCATTCGCTACACCGAGTATCGGAGCAGCGGCTGGGCCTTCGACTACCCGACCATGGAGCGGCACTTGATGACCATGATGCGGGAGGTCAGCGGGCTGAGGCCGCATGTGAGCAGCAGCAACATCCACACCTTCGACGATCCCGAGCTGCTCAAGTATCCCATCGCGTACCTCTCGGAGCCGGGCTACTGGATCCCGAGCGACGAGGAAGCGGCCGGACTGCGGAGGTACCTCGCGAAGGGCGGGTTTCTGATCGTCGACGATTTCATGCAGCAGGAGTGGTTCAACTTCGAGCAGCAGATCCGGCGCGCCCTGCCCGATGCGGACATCGTCCCTCTCGAGCTTTCGCATCCCGTCTTCGACAGCTTCTTTCGCATCAAGACCCTGGACATGCCGTATCCGGGACGGGCCTGGCTCAAAGCCGAGTTCTACGGCATCCATGAGGACAACGACCCCCGCAAGCGGTTGATCGTGGTGATCAACTACAACAACGATATCGGGGACTATATGGAGTGGTCGTCCGATGGGATCTGGCCGGTGGACATCACCAACGAAGCCTACAAGTTCGCGATCAATTATGTGATCTACGGCTTGACCCACTAGCCCTCGGCAGCCGCATGAATCCTCCGCGCCGCCCGCCGCGTATTGTGCCCAACCCGCAGCCGAGGAACGTCCTGAGAGTGATGCGACACGGTTCCCTGCCCGGTCTGTGCGTGCTGCTGGCGGCCGGCACCCTTGCCGGCTGCCGGACCCTGGAACAGTTCCCGACCCTGTTCTTCGACCACGAGACTCCCCGGGAGCGCTACGAGGCCCGGCTGGAGTTGGTTGGGGTGACCGGCACGGCCCTGGGCCGGGATTGGCTGGCCGCGGCGTCCCAGGCCCTCGATCAGGCGCCCCTGGTGGGCGTTCCGCACATCGAGCAGGGCTTTCTTCCCGCCGCCGAGCCGGCCGCCGTCGCGTTCCGCGTGCGGGCGCGGCGGGGTCAGGAGATCGCGTTCGAGTTCAGCCTCCCGGGCGACAGCAGCACTCTCGTGTTCCTCGACGCGTGGGAAGTCGGTCGGGATTCGGCCGGGACCCTGCTTCACCTCGAAGCGGCCGACAGCGGCGCTCGCGCCCTCCTGTTGGAGCCCCGCAGGGACGGGGAATACGTCTTCCGCGCCCAGCCGGAGTTGCTGCGCGGCGGACGCTTCAGCGCGACCCTTCGGGTGGGCCCCACGCTCGCCTTCCCGGTGGACAAGGGCCGCGATGGCGATGTGGGGAGCACCTGGGGCGATCCCCGGGATGGAGGAGCGAGAAACCATCACGGCATCGATATCTTCGCGCCGCGCGGCACGGCGGTCCTGGCCGCGAGCGAGGCCTATGTCCGCAGGGTCGAGACCACGCGGCGAGGCGGCAACGTCGTCTGGCTGCGCGACGTGCGCGGGAACTCCCTCTATTACGCGCACCTGGATCGCCAGGCGGTGGCCGAGGGCGCGCGCGTCGAGCCGGGCGATACCATCGGCTTCGTCGGGAATACCGGCAACGCCCGCACCACGCCCCCCCACCTGCACTTCGGTGTGTACCGCCGCGGCGAAGGTCCGGTCGACCCCTGGTGGTTCGTCCACCGGCCGCGGGACGATGCTCCGGTCCTCGCCGTGGATACGACCTTGTTCGGCGGCTGGGTGCGGACCCCGCACGGTGGCGCGGCGCTGCTGGCGGCCCCCGGCCCGCGCGCGGCCCGGCGGGTGGAACTGGCGCGCCACACCCCGCTTCGAGTGCTCTCGGGCGTCGGTGGATGGTATCGGGTCCGGTTGCCCGACGGAGGCACCGGATTCCTCGCGGCGCGCGCGGTCGAGGCCATCGCGGGCGCGCTCGAGCGCGCCGCGCTGGCGGGTTCCCTTCCCTTGTTGACCCAGCCCCGAGCGCCCGTCGACCCGGGCACGGTGCTGGCCCTGGTTCCCGCCGGCGCCTCGGTGGAGGTGCTGGGCCGCTACGGCGACTACCTCTACGTGCGGATTCCCGGCGGCGTGGCCGGCTGGGTCACGCGACTCCCTGACGGACCGGCCGCGGCCGGCGGGGTCTCTTCCGGCCAACAGTAGCCCCCGCGGGCGGCATCAATCCCGGATCGATGACGTGGGGTTCCGGAGCACCTCGTTCCCCGGTCGCATTGGTGGTCGCTAGAGAATGGGGCGATCGGCCTCGAAGTCGTACAGCGTCAGGCGCCGGAGCCGGTAGTACGCCTGCCAGTAGTTCCGCAGGGCGTTCACATACTGGGTTCTGGCCTGGTCCTTCTCCTGCTGGGCAATGTAGAGAATGTCGATCGTGATCCGTCCGATCACGTACCGGTTGTAGGCCACCTCGAACCGCTTCCCTGCGACCGTGTCCGCCGTGGCCGAGAGCAGCAGGCTGCGGCGCGCCTGGGCCAGTTGGAGCGCGGCGAAGTGCGCCTCGTGGGCCGTCTGGTCCAGGGTAGCCTGGGCGTTGCTCTCCACCCGGTCTCGATCGGCTTTGGCCGCCGCGACATTCTCTCCTCGCGCCCCCCACTGCCAGAGCGGGATGTCGACCGAGAGGGTGAGCGCCCGGGATTCCTGGAGATTTCGATAGGCCAGGTCGAAGTTGTCCGCCGTCGTGTTGTAGCCGTAGCTCGCGTTCACCGTCGCCCCGAACCCGTTGTTGAGCCGCGCGTCCACGACCCGCCGGTCCGCCTGGACGCGTTGCAGCTCGACGTCGCTCACGC
>Ga0299906_10001734_pt1 | contig 18488 bp, 15 predicted proteins | sample RVTome_14_FD_200259 | JGI IMG/M metagenome (GOLD analysis project Ga0299906, IMG submission 200259) | Soil microbial communities from uranium-contaminated site in the Upper Colorado River Basin, Wyoming, United States - RVT145D125 (version 2) ...
CTTGAACCTTCACCGTCTGTCCGGAGTATTTCCCGAACAGAATCTTGTCTCCCACCTTCACATCGAGCGGGCGCACCTTGCCTTCCTCGTTGACCTTGCCCTTGCCCACCGCCACCACCTCGCCCTGATCGGGCTTCTCGGCCGCAGTGTCGGGAATGACGATGCCGGAGGCAGTCTTGCGCTCCTCTTCCAACCGCTTGACGATCAAGCGGTCGTGCAACGGACGAATCTTCATGCCTTGATCTCCTGTTCTATGACTGGACGACAGAGACGGACTGGGTTAGCACTCATCTCGATCGAGTGCTAATACTACCCGTAAGATCGAGGAAAGACAATGGGTTACGATGGGCACCCTGCCTTGAGATCGGCGAAGTGGGTGCATACTTAGCGACCGTTTTCAGGCGCTAAGTATCTGGGCGCGTTACGTTTGCGCCCGGGCGAAGCTAGTGTGAGATGTCGATGGAGACGCTGGCCGGCACGCCGAATCGGTAAATAGTCTTCCGGGTTCCTTCGAGCGTCGGGACGATGGGCCGGTGCGGACACGGGGGCGCGCGGCGTCCCTCGCAATCGAGCGTCGCGTCGTCCGCGTAGTCGGCCCAAATGCCGCCGCTCACCGGCCGAAAGAGCCACATGAGGTAGCCGCGGGCAGCCGCAAGCTGGACGAGCTCATCGGTGTCCGGCGCATCAGAGACGACCACCTGGTTGCCATTGACGCCGAACGGGAACGAGCCGAAGGCCTGCAGGCATTCCAATGCCTCGGTCGAGGATGCGCCCGGACGCATGCACGCCGGGCGCTCCGCGCGTGCGACGTCCCAGGCACCGAGCTCCCAGGCCGCTTCCATGGTCGCGAGATCGACGGCAAGGAGGTCCTGCCAGCGCTGGTTCACCTGCAGCGCCGAGCTCGGGACCGGCGTAAACGATACCGCCTCGGCGTCGTCGGCCTCGACCAGTTTCTCCTTGATGAAGCCGTGCCAGTGCAGGGTCAGGATGACCGGCGTATCGGGGCAAGGCACCGCGGCCAGCGTGATGCCGACGAGCGGCAGGCCGGTAGCCGCCATTTGCTCATTGATGCGCTCAAGAATATCCATGCACGGTTCCGCTCATGTCGAGTGATAAACTCCCACGCACGCAGACAATCACGAGCAAGATTGATGCCAATCTGCTCATCCCGGAATTACGGAATCAGCTGCAGACGACCCGGAAAGCGATGTAATGCCGGGCCGGCCTTCACAACTGCCGGCCGGGTTGCGTGACCAATGTCGCGGTCGATCGGACTGAAGAACGCTCGCTCCTGATTGATTCGCACGGTTGCGCGATTTTTTTAAAGCGTCCGCGCCAAAAATGCAAACTAGCACTCGCAATGACCTGCTGCTAAAACGCAGCCTCGCCGCGGTGTGGCACCCCTGCACGCAGATGAAGCACCACGAGTCGGTGCCTCTCGTTCCCATCGCCCGTGGCGAGGGGTGCTGGCTCTACGACTTCGACGGCCGGCGCTATCTCGACGTGATCAGCTCGTGGTGGGTCAACCTCTTCGGGCACTGCAATCCGCGCATCAATTCGGCGCTGCGTGCACAGCTCGAGTGCCTGGAGCACGTGCTGCTTGCGGGCTTCAGCCACGAGCCGGTCGTGGAGCTCTCCGAGCGCCTGGCCCGCGCGACGGGAGGCGCGCTCGGCCATTGCTTCTACGCCAGCGACGGCGCCTCCGCCGTGGAGATTGCCCTCAAGATGAGCTTTCACTGCTGGCGCAACTGCGGGCGTCCCGGAAAGACCCGATTTTTGAGCCTCGCCGGCAGCTATCACGGCGAGACCCTCGGCGCGCTCGCGGTAACGGACGTGCCCCTCTTCAAGGACACCTACGCGCCGCTCCTCATGGCGAGCGAGCAAGTGCCGAGCCCGGATTACCGCCTGGCTGAGAAGGGCGAGACAGCCCCCGACTACGCGCGGCGCTGCGCAGGGGCGCTGGAAGAAGCCCTGGAGCAGCGTCACGGCGAGATCGCGGCACTGATTGTCGAGCCGCTGGTGCAGGGCGCCTGCGGCATGGCGATGTACGACGCCGAATACCTGCGGCAGGCGCGGATGCTGTGCGACCGCTACGAGGTGCACCTCATCGCCGACGAGATCATGACCGGGTTCGGCCGCACCGGGACCTTCTTCGCCCACGAGCAGGCTGGAATCCGGCCGGACTTTCTCTGCTTGTCGAAAGGCATCACGGGCGGCTACCTGCCGCTCTCGGTCGTTCTCACGCGCCCGTCCATCTACCAGGCGTTCTACGACGAGGAAACCGCGCGAGGATTCCTGCACTCGCACTCCTATACCGGCAACCCGCTCGCGTGCCGCGCCGCGCTGGCCACGCTCGCCATCTTCGAGCAGGACCGCGTGATCGAGGCGAACCGCGTGCGCAGCGCGCGCCTCACCGCGGCGACGGAATCGATCGCCCGGCACCCGCGCGTGCGGCACTTCCGCAACCAGGGCATGATCTGGGCGTTCGACGTCGACACCGACGATTCCCAGTTCGCCCGCCGCTTCGTCACGAGCGCGCTGGAGCGGGAGCTGCTGCTGCGCCCGATCGGCAATACCGTGTATTTCATGCCGCCCTATGTGATAGGCGACCCTGAGATCGCCCTTCTCGCCGCGCGCACGGGCGAGCTTCTCGACACGCTCGTCGGGCAGTGAGGGGCGCCTCCCGCGCGGCTCCCGTTAAAGCCGCTGCGTTCGGCGGCGGCAGCTGCGGCATAATGCTCCCAGCGGAACAGCGCTGCTCGCGAATCTCGCGCGCAGCCGCGCCGCAGGAAATATCATCGACTCCGATGCGTGCGCGCTGGATCTTTCTCGGCATTTGCCTTGGCTGGCTCGCCGCCCCGCTGTCGGTTCAATCGGCGGCACTGCCTGGCCCGATCGTTAAGGCTCTCGCGCACGCGGGGATCCCCGAGAGCGCAGCCGCGTTCTACGTGCACGAGATCGGCGCGGCTCGCCCGGTTCTCGCCGCGGGGGCCGGCCGGGCGTTGAATCCCGCCTCCACCATCAAGCTCCTCACGACCTACGCGGGCCTCGAGTTGCTGGGCCCCGCCTACACGTGGAGGACCGAGGCCTACGCGACCGGTACTCTTGAGCAGGGGGCGCTCGCCGGCGACCTGATCCTCAAGGGCTACGGCGATCCGAAGCTCACGCTCGAGAACTTCTGGCTGCTCTTGCGCGACCTGCGCGCACGCGGCGTGCGCGATGTGCGCGGCGACCTTGTCCTCGATCGCAGCCATTTTGCCCCGGAAACGATCGAGGCCACAGGCCTCGACGACAAGCCGATGCGCCCGTACAACACGGCGCCGGATGCGCTGCTCCTGAACTTCAAGTCGGTGCGCGTGCAATTCGTTCCGGTCCCGGCGGCGCGCTCGGTCCGCGTCATTCCCGAGCCCGCCCTGCCGCAGGTTCGCATCGTGAATCAGATCGCGCTCGACCGCGCGCGCTGCGGCTACTGGGAAGCGCGCCTGGTGCACGACCTCCAGGACGGGCCTTCCGCGGCGCGCCTGCGCTTCGCCGGTACGTATCCCGCCGACTGCGGCGAGCGCGAGCGCTATTTCAGCGTGCTCGGGCCGAACGAGTATGCGCGGGGCCTGTTCCAGCTCTTGTGGCGCGAGCTTGGAGGAACTTTCAGCGGCAGCGGGCGCGATGGAGAGACCGGCCCGGAGGCGCGGCTTCTGCTGACGTGGAAGTCGCCCCCGCTCGCGGAGACCGTGCGCGACATCAACAAGTTCAGCAACAACGTCATGGCGCGCCAGCTCTTTCTGACGTTAGGCGCGGAAGCGGAAGGCCCGCCCGCGACCACGGACAAGTCGGTGCGCGCGATTCAACGATGGCTTTCCGAGAAGGGCCTTGCCTTTCCCGAGCTCGTCCTCGAGAACGGCGCCGGGCTCTCGCGCATCGGGCGCATCACCGCGGAGAACCTGGGACAGCTGCTGCTGACAGCGTATCGCAGCCCGGTGATGCCGGAACTCATCGCTTCGCTGCCGCTCGCCGCGGCCGACGGCACGATGAAGAAGCGGCTCAACGGCGCCGGGGCCGCCGGCCGCGCGCACATCAAGACCGGCTCCCTCGACGACGTGCGCGCCATCGCGGGCTATGTGCTCGATGCGCGTGGGCGGCGCATGGTTGTCGTCTTCATCGTCAACCATCGCAACGCTTCCCGGGCGCATCCCGTCGAGGACGCGCTGCTCGACTGGATATTTCACCGAAGCTAGTATCGCTCCGGGCCCCCCGCGCACTCACGCTCTCACAAGCCGAGGTCGGCCCAGAGCGCATCAACGCGGCGCTTCACTTCCTCGCTCATCGCGATCGGCTCGCCCCACCGGCGGCCGGTCTCCGCCGGCCACTTGTTGGTGGCATCGATGCCCATCTTGGAGCCCAGACCGGGCACCGGACTTGCGAAATCGAGATAATCGATCGGCGTGTTCTCGGCGATCAGCGTGTCGCGCTGCGGGTCCACGCGCGTGGTCAGCGCCCAGATGACTTCCTTCCAGTCGCGGATGTTGACGTCATCGTCGGTGACGATGATGAATTTGGTGTACATGAACTGGCGCAGAAAGCTCCAGATGCCGAACATCGCGCGCTTCGCGTGCCCGGGATACTGCTTCTTGATGCTCACCACGGCGAGCCGGTAGGAGCAGCCCTCGGGCGGCAGGTAGAAGTCGGCGATCTCGGGGAACTGGCGCGTGAGGAGCGGGACGAACACTTCGTTCAGCGCCATGCCCAGCACCGCCGGCTCGTCGGGTGGCTTCCCGGTGTAGGTCGAGTGATAGATCGGGTCGCGGCGCATGGTGATCCGATCAATGGTGAGGACCGGGAAGCGCTCCTGCTCGTTGTAGTAGCCGGTATGGTCGCCGAACGGCCCTTCGAGCGCGGTCTCGCCGGGGCGGATGAAGCCCTCGAGCACCATCTCCGCCGCGGCCGGTACCTGCAGCTCATGGGAGCGGCACTTCACGATCTCCGTCCTCGCGCCGCGCAGAAGGCCCGCGAACTGGTACTCGGAGAGCGCATCCGGCACGGGCGTCACCGCCCCGAGCATCGTCGCGGGATCGGCGCCGAGGGCGACTGCGACCGGGAAGGGTTCCTTCGGATGCGCGAGCGCATGATCGCGGTAATCGAGCGCGCCGCCGCGGTGCGCAAGCCAGCGCATGATGACCTTGTTGCGCGCGATCACCTGCTGCCGGTAGATTCCCAGATTCTGGCGCAGGCGATTGGGCCCGCGCGTGACGGTGAGGCCCCACGTGATGAGCGGCGCGGCGTCGCCCGGCCAGCAGGTCTGTATCGGCAACCGCCCGAGATCAACCTCGTTGCCCTCCCACACCGTCTCGTGACACGGCGCGCTCGAAACTTCTTTCGGCTGCATCGCCAGCACCTGCCTCAGGAGCGGCAGCTTCTCCCAGGCGTCCTTCCATCCGCGCGGGGGCTCGGGCTCCTTGAGCGAGGCGAGCAATTTGCCGAGCTCACGCAATGCAGGCAACGGGTCGTCGGCATCCGCGCCCATGCCGAGCGCAACGCGCTTGACCGTGCCAAAGAGGTTTCCCAGCACCGGGATCGCGTGACCCGTCGGCTTCTCGAAAAGAAGCGCCGGGCCCGCTTGCCTCAGAACACGGTCGCAGATCTCGGTCATCTCGAGCCGCGGATCGACCGCGACAGCGATGCGCCTCAGCTCCCCGCGCGCTTCGAGCTGCGAGAGAAAATCACGCAGGTCGCGATACTTCATGTCCGTGCCATGCCGGGGGTGTCACAGCCACCGCATCCTGACGCGCAGAAAAAGATCGAGCGCGAGGCCCGCGAAGATCGCGAGGCCCACCCAGTTGTTGTTGAGAAAGGCCTTGAAGCAGTCCTCGCGCCCGCGCCCGCGGATCAGCCGGTACTGGTAGCCCATGAGCCCGGCCGCGGCGGCGAGCCCGACGTAGTACAGCGCCCCGAGCTGCCGTTCGTAGCCGACAGCCAACATGACGAGCAGAAACAGCGCGTGCGCGATCATCACGCCTGCCACGTCGTAGCGCCCGAGGAGAATCGCCGAGGACTTGAGCCCGAGCTTGGCGTCATCCTCGCGGTCCACCATCGCGTACTCCGTGTCGTACGCGATCGCCCAGAACATGTTCGCGATCATGAGCACCCACGCCACGGTCATGAGGCTGCCGTGCTGGGCTGCAAAGGCCATCGGGATCGAGAAGCCGAAGGCGATCCCGAGCCAGGCCTGCGGGAAAGCGAACACGCGCTTGAGGAACGGATAGACGATCGCGAGCGGAAGCGCGATGAACGCCAGGATCACCGTGAGCCGGTTGAGCTGCAGCACGAGCAGCAGGGCCAGCAACAGGAGAAAAACCGACAGCATCACCGCCTCGTAGGCGGAGACCTCGCCCGTCGCCAGCGGGCGCTCGCGCGTGCGCTCGACGTGCGGGTCGAAGCCGCGGTCCGCATAGTCGTTCACGATGCAGCCGAAGGAGCGCATCACGACGACCCCGACGATGAATATCAGCAAATTGTCGAGGTCAGGGAAGGCGTATGCGGCGAGCCACAGCCCCCAGAGCGCTGGCCACAGAAGAAGCAGGATGCCGATCGGCTTGTCGAGCCGCATGAGCCGCTCGTACGCATCGAGCCGATGCTTGATGGTCTCGATCACAGCGCGAGTATTCCGGGAAGAAAAACTTCGGTCACCAGTATAGGCGAACTGTCCAGAGTGAAGAGCGAGCGCCGCGCCCAGAGCGCGGGCCGGCCGGTCTTTCCCGTCCGGGCGAGCGCGCGCGCGGTCAACTCGTCGTGCGCGGAGAGCTCTCGGAAACGCAGTGCCTGGCGGCGCACCCGCGGGTCGGCGAAGAGCGCCGCGCCAAGGGGTCGCGATCCGAGCCCGGTGAGGGAGCGCCACGCCCGGCGCAGGTCGCTGCGATGGGCGACGCTGTGCGCGAAAACGACCGGCACGTCACCGCACCACAGATAGACCTCGCGCACCAGCGTCTGGCGCGCGCGCGCGCCGAAAAAAGGATGCTCGTCGCGCGTCGCGCGCCGCAGCCCCTGGAACACGACCTCGACACGAAATGCGTCGCAGCGCGCGCAGATCCGGTCGGTCAGCGAGCCGCGGTCGATCAACCAGGCGTGATAGCGCCCGGCGCCCGCCCCCGGGCGCCGGCGCCAGGAGCCGTCGCGTAGCCTGCCCTTCACGGGGGGAATTCTATTAGACCTTGAGGTACTCGTGCCTTGCGCCGAGCCAGCGCTCAAGATGGTGCCGGGCGGCATCGGGCCGATCGTGCAGGAGCGCTCCCGCCGCCTCGCGCGCCGCCTCGAGGAGGTCAAGATCGGTGTTGAGATCGGCAAACCGCAGCAGCGGCACTCCGCTCTGGCGGGCGCCGAGAAGCTCCCCTGGCCCGCGCAGCATGAGATCGTGGCGCGCGATCTCGAAGCCATTGTGATTCTCGTAGATGACCTTGAGGCGTTCGCGCGCGGTCTCCGTCAGGGGCTGCGCGTAGAGCAGAATGCACACGCTCTCGGCGGCACCGCGTCCCACGCGCCCGCGCAGCTGATGGAGCTGCGCGAGCCCCATGCGCTCCGCGTTCTCGATCACCATCAGGCTCGCGTTCGGCACGTCCACGCCCACCTCGATGACCGTCGTTGCGACCAGGAGCTCGATTCCCCCGCCGCGGAACGCGTCCATCACCCGCGCTTTCTCCTCGCCCTTCATGCGACCGTGAACGAGCCCCACGTTGAGCTCGGGAAAGGTCGCGCGAAGCAGCGCATGCGTCTCGCGGGCGGTTTTCAGCTGCAGCGCCTCCGATTCCTCGATCAGCGGGCAGACCCAGTAGGCCTGGCTTCCCGCCACGCAGGCATCGCGCACGCGCTGGATCACCTCGCCGCGGCGCGCTTCGGCGATGAGCTTCGTCGTCACCGGCATGCGCCCGGGCGGCAACTCGTCGATCGTCGAGACATCGAGATCGGCGTAGAAGCTCATCGCGAGCGTGCGCGGGATGGGCGTGGCGCTCATCATGAGCTGATGGGGCTGCGCCCCCATGTTCGGGCGCGAGCCCTTCATGCGCAGGGCGAGGCGCTGGTGCACGCCGAAGCGGTGCTGCTCATCGACGATCGCGAGCGCGAGATTCGAGAATGCCACCTCCTCCTCGATCAGCGCGTGGGTGCCGACGACAACGCGGGCCGCGCCCCGCGCCACGGCTGCAAGCGAGGAACGCTTCTCCTTGCGGCTGATGCTGCCCGCGAGCCACACCGGCTCAATGCCGAGCGGCTCGAGGAGGAGCGAGAACTTGCGGTAATGCTGTTCGGCCAGGATCTCGGTAGGCGCCATGACCGCGACCTGGTGCCCGTTTTCCATGCACTGCAGGGCCGCGAGCACTGCGACGACCGTCTTGCCGCTGCCCACATCGCCCTGGAGCAGGCGCTGCATCGGGTGCGGCTCACCGAGATCACGCTCGATCTCGCGCCACGCCTCGCGCTGCGCGCGCGTGAGTTGAAACGGCAGGCGCTTGAGCAGGGGACGCGTCAGATCCCCGCGCGCTCGCAGCGCGGGAGCGCCCGCGCTGCGCCTTCGCTCATGGTGCAGGCGCATCGAGAGCTGCTGCGCCAGGAGCTCATCGAACTTCACGCGGCGCCAGGCCGGATGGCGCCGCTCCTGCAAGAGCGACTGCGGCGTTTGCGGCGGAGGATTGTGCAGCCGCAATACCGCATCGCGGAACGGGGGGAGCGAGAGCCGCGCGATCAACTCCGGCGGCAGCGTGTCGGTGAGATCGCAATCGGCCAGCGCGCGTGTGATGAGGTGGCGCAGCGTGTCCTGCGCAAGCCCCGCGGTCGTGGGATAAACCGGCGTCAGCGCCGCTGCAACGGGCATCGCGCCGAGGACGACACGGTAGCGCGGGTGGACCATCTCGGGGCCGTGGAAACCGTGCCGGATCTCGCCGAAGGCGCGAACGCGCGTGCCGGAGGCGAGCTGCTTCTGCTGGCTCGGGTAGAAGTTGAAGAAGCGCAGGGTCAGAACCCCGCTGCCGTCCTCGAGGTAGCAGATCAACTGGCGCCGGGGGCGATACCTGACGGCGCACTCGACCACGGTGCCCTCGACGAGCGCCGGCTCGCCCGCCGGCGCGCGATTGATCGGGAAAAGCCGGGTCTCATCGTCGTAGCGCAGCGGCAAATGCAGGACCAGATCAAACCTGCTGTTGATGCCCAGCTTCGCAAGACGCTCCAGCGTGCTCCTGCCGAGCCCGGAAAGTGATGGGTGATGGGTGATGGGTGATGAGCGCCCGACGGGCTTGCTCGTCACGCCTTGCTCCTCACGCCTCACTCCTTGCTCCTTACCGCTCACCGCTTACCGCTTACCGCTCACTCGAGATGCATGATGGCATCCACCTCCACCAGCGCGCCGCGCGGCAGGCTGGCGACGCCCAGCGTCGCGCGCGCCGGGTAAGGCGCCTTGAAATAGGAGGCCATGATGTCGTTGACGCGCCCAAACTCGCGCAGGTCGACGAGATAGATCGTGAGCTTGGCGAAGTCTCCGAGATCCCCGCCCGCCGCCTGTGCCACGGCCCTCAGGTTTTCGAAGACGCGCCGGGTCTGCGCCTCGATTCCAGAGACAAGCTCCATGCTCGAGGGATCGAGGCCGATCTGTCCGGCAAGATAGACGGTGCTCCCGCAGCGCACCGCCTGTGAGTACGGGCCGATCGCCTTGGGTGCCGCTTCCGAATGGACGTTCTCTCTTGGCATGTCCGCTCCCTTCAGCCCGGCAGGCGCAGCACGTACTTGGCGAGGATGTTGCGCTGGATCTCGCTCGAGCCTCCGTAGATCGTCGCCGGACGCGCATAGTAGAAAGGATTGAGGAAATCGGCCTCCACGCCGGCGACCTCCTGGATCCCCGGCATCACGCCCTGCTCATCGCCGATCTCGAGCAGCAGATCGGTCACGCGCTGCCAGGCCTCCATCGCCCAGATCTTCAGCACGGACACCTCCGGGCCCAGGTCCTTGCCGCGTTTCACCTGGTCGACGAAGCGCGCGTAGAGCGCCGCGAGATCCTCCAGATCGAGCTTGACCGCCGTGAAGCGGTCGACAAAGCCGGCGTCACTCAACAGTCCCTTGGCGCGCGCGACCTGCTCGAGACGCTGCAGCGCGTAGGCCGGCCGGCGCGGGCTTCCGATGTTCAGCCGCTCGTAGCCGAGCAGCGCCTTGGCAATCGTCCATCCCTCATTGAGACCGCCGACGAGCGCCGCGCGCGGGATGCGCACGTTGTCGAAGAACACCTCGCAAAATTCCTCGTGCATCGCAAGATTGCGGATGGGGCGAATGCTGATCCCGGCCGTTTTGAGGTCTACCAGGAAGAAGCTGATGCCCTCCTGCTTCTTCCCCTGGCGAGCGGTGCGCGCAAGGAGATAGATATGCGTCGCATCGTGGGCGAGCGTCGTCCATATCTTCTGTCCGTTGACGACGAAATGCCCGCCGTCGGGGACCGCGCTCGTCTGAAGGCTCGCGAGATCCGAGCCCGCGTTGGGCTCCGAGTAGCCCTGGCACCAGATGATCTCGCCCGAGAGCGTTCGCGGCAGGTAGTAGGCCCTCTGCGCCTCGGTGCCGAATTTCATGATGATGGGACCGACCTGGGTGATGCCCTGGTCCGGCGCGCGCGCAACGCCATGGCGCTCCATCTCCTCGAGATAGATCACCATCTTTCCCGCATCGAGCCCCATGCCGCCCTCCTTTACCGGCCAGTTGGGCGCGATCCAGCCCTGCTCGTAGAGACGGCGCCACCAGTCCTTCATCTCCTCCCAGCGCGCGCGGCGCAGGATGTAGCGCAGCGGCTCGGGATAGTTCTGCTCGAAGAACGCCCGCACCTCCTCGCGAAACGCGTCATCGCTCATCGCGTTCCAGTCAACCATGTTTCGCCCCGCAGTCGTTTCGTTGAAAGGCAAAGCCCTTTATCAGCCACGGAAACACACGGAAGCACACAGAAATTTTTCACATGCACCTGACCGGGGTATTTTCATTCCGTGTATTTCCGTGTGATTCCGTGGCTAATGGCTGTCCACTCACGATTCGCCATTCACGATTCACGCCGTCAGCGCGGCGTAGCGGCGCCGGTGATACGCGGCCGAGCCCAACCACGCGGAAAGAACGAGCGTGCGTTTCAGATAGAGCCCGGCATCGAGCTCGTCGGTGAATCCGATCGCACCGTGCAACTGTATGCTCTCGCGGGCGATCTTCGAGCCGGCGTCGCTGCAGCGCGCCTTGGCGCGGCTCGCCATGCGGGCGCGAGTGTGCGAGTCGGGATGCTCATCGAGGACGCGCAGCACCTCGCCCAGCACGGCGGATGCGAGCTCTCGCTGTATGTAGAGATCCACCGCGCGGTGCTGCAGCGCCTGGAAGCTGCCGATGGGCTTGCCGAATTGCACCCGCGTCCTCATGTAATCGAGGCTCATCTCGAGCGCGCGGTCCATGACGCCGTTCAATTCCGCACTGATGATCACCGTTGCGTCGTCGAGCGCCCCCGCCAGCGCGGCCGGTGGCGCCGCGGGACTCACTGCGGCGTGCTCCCGCGGCACTGCCACGTCGCGCATCGAGAGAGCACCGAAGTGCCGGCCGTCGGCGAGCGGCTCGAGCTCAAGATTGAGCCCGGGCGCATCGCACGGCACCCACAGAAGTCCCACGCCTTGCGCGGTTCTTGCCGTCACGAGGTAGCCGTCGGCCCCGGCTGCGCCTGCGATGAAGCGCTTGACGCCGTTCACGCGGTAGCCGCCTTCGAAGGGGATCGCCACCGTCTCGACCGCGTTCGCATCGAGTACGCCGGCGCGCTCCTGCCAGGCGAGCGCGGCCATCAGCGCGCCGGAGGCAATCCGGGGCAGCAACAGGTTCTTCAGCGCGTCGCTGCCGGCCGCATCGAGCGCGCGCACCGCGAGGACGGCGGTCGCGGTGTAGGGCTCCGGCGCGAGTGAGCGCGCGAGGCCTTCGGCAACGACGGCGGCGTCGACAAGGCCGAGCCCGAGCCCACCGTAGCGTTCGGGCACCAGAATGCCGAGCCAGCCCAGTTGGGCCATCTGCCGCCACACCCCGCGGTCGTACTCGGCGGGCGTTCCCCGGAGCTTGCGCGCGCGCCCGACATCGGCGTTGCGGCCGACAAAGCCGGCCACGCTGTCGCGGAGCATTGTCGAGTGTTCGGCGGACGGAGCCATGTCAGACGACGTGTTGTTGCGCCACCGCGTGCCGTGGACGGGCACGCGATTGCATTATGGTTTATGCGGAGGGTCGGGGAAACCCCGGCGGCGGTCTGCCAGGAACCCTCACCCCTTCCCCCTCTCCCGAAGGGCGAGGGGGAAAGTACCGCGCGGAAATGATGTGGTGATCATTTCCGCGACAATGAGAATGCGATGGTGGAGTGGAGGAGGATCGAACTCCCGACCTTCGCATTGCGAACGCGACGCTCTCCCAGCTGAGCTACCACCCCACGAAGAGCGCCGGATTATACTCGCGCAGCCGCCCTGCGACAATTCGCGCGGCGGCTCGCGGGGACGGGCGCTATAATTTCCCGCAGCACCTCGCCAGGAACCCCGACATGGATATCAAGCCGCCCTACGGCTATCAGGAAATCGTGCCGCTCACCAAGCAGCAACGCGTGGTTATGCCCGAAGGGCGCAGGCTCCCGCTCGTCTTTCGCAGCCTCACGGCGCTGCCGCTCTCGTATACGGAGTTCGGGGCCGCCTGCCGCGACTATCCGATCGCGTTCGTGAGCGGCGATGCAGGCAAGACCTTTCTGCCGATGGCGATACTCGGGCTGGAGAACCAGCAGAACCTCTTCGTCTCGGCAAACGGGGACTGGGACGCAGCCGTCTACTTTCCGGCGTACATCCGACGTTACCCCTTCTGCATGACGCGCGTGACGGTGGAGGGCAAGGAGCAGGCCGAGCGCATCGCCTGCGTTGAGAAGCGCGCCATCAACGACAAGGGCGCGGCGCTCTACGACGCGAAGGGCGAGCCCCTGCCGCTGTGGGAAGAGCGCCGCAAGCTTCTTTTCGAGTACGAGGCGGACCTCGTGCGCAGCGAGGAGATGTGCCGCACGCTCGCCGAGCTCGCGCTGCTCGAGGGCTTCACCATGCAAGCGGCGCCGAACCAGGGAAACCGCGTCGCCATGACCGGCATGCACCGCGTGGCCGAAGGAAAGCTCGCGGGTCTTTCACCCGAGAAATTGAAGATGCTGGTCGAAAAGGGCATCCTCGCGCGCGTTTATGCGCATCTCATCTCGCTCAACAACTTCGGCCGGCTGCTCGACCGCCGCAGCGCCACGCAGGCGCCGGGCGCGAAAGCAAAGGGCGGAGCGAAGAGTTAGGTTACGCCGCTTCCTTGGAGCGCGCATCAAAATGACGTCGCTCCTGCTCAAGCAATCTCCAAAGCGCAGACACAAAGGACACAGAGGAGAGACGATAGTGAATTTCCTTCGTGTCCTTGGTGTCCTTCGTGTCGACGCTTTTCATTCTGTTACCGGCTCTCAGGGGGTGCGGCCGGGCGCGCGCGGTGCGCCCATGCGAGGAGCGCGGCGCCAACAATGATCATGGGCAGCGACAGCCACTGGCCCATCGACCAGCCGAGCGCAAGTAATCCGAGAAACGCGTCGGGCTCGCGCGTGTATTCCACCACGAAGCGCAGCGACCCGTAGCCCACGAGAAACCATCCGGAGACCGCCCCGCGCGCACGCGGTTTGGCGGAGTACCACCAAAGCAGCGAGAAGAGCAGCACTCCCTCCAGCAGGAACTCGTAGAGCTGCGACGGATGCCTCGGAGTCTGATCGACGTTCGGAAATACCATGGCCCAGGGCACGGTCGCCGGGCGTCCCCAGAGCTCCGCATTGATGAAGTTCCCGAGCCGCCCGGTCGCGAGCGCCAGCGGCGCGAGGGGCGCGATGAAATCGGTGACGCGCAGCCAGTCCTGGCGGCGGCTCGCCGCGAACCACACCATGGCAATCACGACACCGAGAAAGCCGCCGTGGAACGACATCCCCCCTTCCCAGAGGTAGAAGATGCGCCACGGCTCAGCGAGGTAGTCGCCGGGCTTGTAGAAGAGCACATATCCAAGTCGGCCGCCGAGGATGGTACCGAGGATGCCGTAGAACATCGCGTCGTCCAGGTCCTTCGCGCTCCACACGCTCCCGGGCAGCGCGCGGATGCGGTAGCGCCCGGCAAACCAGACGAGCGCGAAGCCGACGAGATACATGAGCCCGTACCAGCGCACCGCGAGCGGGCCAAGCTGGAGCGCGACGGGATCAAACTGCGGGTGGACCAGCATGCGGGAAACCGTAACGGGTGCGTTAAAATAGGCGCTCTCATTATACGTGCCCTTTCAACGGGGTCCTCTCATGCCAGCCAATCGACGCAGTTCCCTCATCACGCAGGGCGTCGCGCGCTCACCGAATCGCGCGATGCTGCGCGCCGTGGGGTTCGCAGACGCGGATTTCCAGAAACCGATCATCGGGGTCGCGAACGGGTACTCGAACATGAACCCGTGCAACGCGGGGATCCAGCCACTGGTCGACCGTGCGATGGCGGCGCTGCGCGAAGCCGGGGCGATGCCGCAGGTCTTCGGCGTGCCGACCGTGACCGACGGCATCGGCATGGGCACCGAAGCGATGAAATATTCCCTCGTCTCGCGCGAGGTCATCGCCGATTGCATCGAGACCGCGGTCAACGGGCAGGCCATGGACGGCGCGCTGGTATGCGGAGGCTGCGACAAGAACATGCCGGGCGGCTTGATCGCGCTGCTGCGGATGAACGTTCCGGGGATTTATGTCTATGCCGGCACGATCAAGCCGGGCAAGTGGAAGGGGCAGGATCTTACCGTCGTCAGCGCCTTCGAGGCTGTCGGCGCCTACTCCGCCGGCAAGATGAGCGAGGAGGATTTCATCGGGATCGAGAGGAACGCCTGCCCGAGCGTCGGCGCGTGCGGTGGCATGTTCACGGCCAACACCATGTCTTCTTCCTTCGAGGCGCTCGGCATGAGTCTCCTCGGCTCATCCCAGCTCGCTTCGCCCGATCCCCAGAAGGCCGACTCCGCGGCCGCGTCGGCGCGCGTTCTGGTCGAGGCAGTGCGGAAAAACCTCAAGCCGCGCGACATCGTCACGCGCAAGTCGATCGAGAACGCGGTCGCGCTCATCATGGCGACCGGGGGCTCGACCAACGGCGTGCTGCACTATCTCGCAATTGCGCACGCCGCCGGCGTCAAGTGGACGATCGACGACTTCGAGCGCGTGCGCCGCAAGGTGCCCGTGCTGTGCGATCTCAAGCCCTCGGGCCGCTACGTGGCGGTGGACTTTCATCGCGCGGGCGGCGTGCCCCAGGTGCTGAAGATGCTCCTCGCGCACGGGCTGGTGCATGGCGACTGCATGACCATTACCGGGCGCTCGCTCGCCGAGGAACTGCGCGACGTGCCGGAGGAGCCGCGCTCAGACCAGGACGTCATCCGGCCGTGGCGCAACCCCCTCTATCCGCAGGGTCATCTCACGATTCTCAAGGGCAACCTCGCGCCGGAGGGCTGCGTCGCCAAAATCACGGGGCTCAAGTCGCGCAGGATCACGGGCCGCGCGCGCGTCTTCAACTCCGAGCCGGAATGCATGAAGGCGATCATGGCGAAGAAAATCAAGGCAGGGGACGTGATCGTGATCCGCTATGAAGGCCCCAAGGGTGGCCCGGGCATGCAGGAGATGCTCGCCCCCACCGCGGCGCTGATCGGTCAGGGGCTCGGCGAATCGGTGGGGCTCATCACGGACGGGCGCTTCTCCGGCGGGACCTGGGGCATGGTGGTCGGGCACGTCGCGCCCGAGGCCTTCGTCGGGGGCCCGATCGCCCTGGTGAAGAACGGGGACTTGATCACCATCGATGCCGACAAGCGTCTCGTCCAGCTCGAGGTGCCGGCGAGGGAGCTCGCGGCGCGGAAAAAGCGCTGGAAGCAGCCCGCGCCGCGCTACAAGCATGGCGCGCTCGCCAAGTACATCCGCGTCGTCTCGACGGCGAGCAGGGGCGCCGTCACTGACTGACCGCCGGCGGAACGCGCCCGCGGCGTACGGGTCCAACCCGGTAGCGAACGGGGCGTTGCAGCCATGCCCAACCGCCTGTCCAGCCAAACTTCACCTTACCTGCAGCAGCACGCGGACAATCCCGTCGACTGGCATCCCTGGGACGAGAAAGCCCTCGCCCTCGCCCGGCAGGAGGACAAGCCGATTCTTCTTTCCGTCGGATACTCGGCGTGCCACTGGTGCCACGTGATGGCGCACGAGTCGTTCGAGGACCCCGAGGTGGCGGCGCAGATGAACCGCCACTTCGTCAACATCAAGGTCGATCGCGAGGAGCGCCCGGACCTCGACCAGATCTACCAGACCGCGCACGCGATGTTGACGCAGAGGAGCGGCGGCTGGCCCCTTACGATGTTCCTCATGCCCGACGGCACGCCGTTCTTCGGCGGCACTTATTTCCCCAGGAATGCGCGCTATGGCATGCCGGGCTTTCTCGACCTTTTGCCCAGGGTCGCGGCGGTCTACCACGAGAAACGCGACGAGATCGGCCGCCAGAACGCAGCGCTGCTCGAGGCGCTCGCCCGGACCGTACCCGCTGCGGCGCCGGCACGCGAGCTCAAACGCGGCCCGATAGACGCCGCGGTGCGCGAGTTGACGCAGCTCTTCGACGAAGTCCACGGCGGTATCGGCCAGGCGCCCAAGTTTCCACACCCTTTCGAGCTCGCGTTCTGCCTGCGGCGCCACGCGATGGACGGAGCCGAGTCCGCGCTGGCGGTAGCGCGTCTCACGCTCACCAGGATGGCCGAGGGCGGGATTTACGACCAGGTGGGCGGCGGTTTCTGCCGCTACAGCGTGGATCAGTACTGGAGCATCCCGCACTTCGAGAAAATGCTCTACGACAACGCCGCGCTCCTCGTGCTCTACAGCGATGCGTGGCTCGTCACCGGAGAGCCTCTCTATCAGCAGGTCGCCGCCGAGACGGCGCAGTGGGTCATGCGCGAGATGCAATCGCCCGAGGGCGGCTATTACTCATCTCTCGACGCCGACTCGGAGCATGAGGAAGGCAAGTTCTACGTCTGGACACCGGACGAGGCGCGCGCGCGGCTTGCGCCCGAGGAGTGGGCCGTGATCGCGCCTCACTACGGGCTCGATGCGCCGCCCAACTTCGAGGGCCATCTCTGGCATCTGCATGTCGCAAAGCCCCTGGAGGCCGTGGCGCGGGAGCTCGGCCTGCCGCGCGCGCAGTGCGAAGCGCGCCTGGCACGCGCGCGCGCGAAGCTGCTTTCGGCTCGCAGCGAGCGCGTGCGCCCGGGGCGCGACGAGAAGGTGCTCACCAGCTGGAACGCGCTCATGATCCGCGCCATGGCGCATGCAGCGCGCGTGTTCGGCAAGCCCGAATGGCTCGCTTCGGCGCGGCGGGCGCTCGAGTTCATCCGTCGCACCGCGTGGCGCGATGGCAGGCTCATGGCCACTTACAAGGACGGGCACGCGCATCTCAACGCCTATCTCGACGACTATGCGTTTTTGCTCGATGGCTTGCTCGAGATCCTGCAGGGCGAGTTCCGTGCGGATGACTTCAAGCTGGCGCGCGAGCTGGCCGATGTACTGCTCGCGCGTTTCGAGGACCCGGAGGCGGGGGGCTTCTATTTCGTATCCAATGACCACGAGACGTTGATCCACCGGCCCAAGCAGGGACACGACGGCGCCACGCCCTCGGGCAACGGAATCGCCGCGCAGGCGCTGCAGCGCCTCGGGCATCTCACCGGCGATACCCGCTACCTCGACTCCGCGCGCCGGGCTCTCGAGCTCTTCTATCCGGTGCTCGAGCGTCAACCCGGCGCCTGCGTGAGCCTCGCCACGGCGCTCGAGGAGCATCTCGTCCCGCCGCAGGTGGTGATTCTGCGCGGCGCGTCGAACGAGATCGAAGGCTGGCAGCGGCGGCTCGACGGCGTTTATCGTCCGGCGACGCTCGCCATGGGCATTCCTTCCGGCACTGACCAACTTCCGGCCACGCTCGACAAGCCCGCGCCCGCATCAGGTGTGCAGGCATGGGTCTGCCGCGGCGTGAGTTGCCTGCCGCCGATCGACAATTTTCCCGAGGTTGAGCGCGCGTTGACCGCAGGGTAAGCATTTTCTTCGGCTTTTCCGGATTGCTTGACTGTTGCGCGCGTGCCACAGAAATTGACAACCCTGCATGCGTTGCGGATAATCTTTTTTTTCGCAGCAACAAGAACTTACCATAAGATCAGTGCCATCATGAACCGACGTGTCCCGGGTGCCGAAGTCGCACTCGCCCCCGAGGTGCTGCTCGTGGAACAGACCGCCGAGCACCCGCTTGAGCGTGTCGCCACCGGTCACTGATGCAAAGCGGCACGATCGCGCTCGCCGACAGGACGCAGCGCGTGGTCATGGGCCCTCACTCAGCGCGGGCCCCTCGGGGAGAATGAGCGCGCCGGTGCCCACACGGATCGCCGCCGTGCTGAGGCGCCTC
>Ga0299906_10001735_pt1 | contig 18486 bp, 11 predicted proteins | sample RVTome_14_FD_200259 | JGI IMG/M metagenome (GOLD analysis project Ga0299906, IMG submission 200259) | Soil microbial communities from uranium-contaminated site in the Upper Colorado River Basin, Wyoming, United States - RVT145D125 (version 2) ...
TAGCCCAGGATATCTCCGGCCCAAACCCCCTCGATGCGTCCTGAGAATCAGGAGATCGTACCGTAACAGTCCTTATGTCAACGAGTTACGTAGACCAAGGGCTTGCATTGAGAGCGTTTGCACCCAATAGAATCGTCGAATGAAGACGCCCATCGCGTCCTGGCTACGCCGCCTGGACGCCCTGACGCCGGCGGCGGCCTCGACGCTCGGGCTCGTCCTGGGAGCGGCCGCCGCGGCGACGCTGTTAACGCGAGGGTCGTCGATCGTCGGCGTGGTGGCGTTCGTGGCGCTGCTTGCGCTCGTCGGTGCTTTGGCGTGGAGTGGTGGCGGCTGGCGCTCGGCTCCAACCCTGTCGTTGACGGTGGCGCCGTTACCACCCACTCAGTCCGCGATCACTGTTCACCTTGCCGTCTCGACGCGGCCGAAAGTCCGGCCCGACAACGCTCCTCGCTCCGCCTACGCCTCCTTCGCCTCCGCCGACCGGGACCACGTCATGGCGCGCATCCGCTCGGTCCAGGTCGCAACCGGCATGGACGTCTTCCTCGACTGTCTGTCGATTCGTCCTGGGGAGCTGTGGAAGGAGTCGCTGCGCGAAGAGATCCGCCGTCGCGATGTCTTCTGGCTCTTTTGGTCACGCCACGCCGCGAAGTCGGAATGGGTCGACTGGGAGTGGCGCACTGCCCTCGCCGAGAAGACAATTCGCGGCATCCAGCCCTGTCCGCTCGAGTCCGCCGATCTCGCACCGCCGCCACCCGAGCTCGCGGATCTGGATTTCGGCGGCCTCTACGAGCAGATGCTGCTGTCGCTCGGAGGCCAGCGAAACGGATCTGGAATTGGGTGCAACACCTACTAATCCCGCGATGAGGTCCCTCGACCGTGCCATCAGCGCGCGCGCTGCCCCGGGCTCGGTGACGAGATCGACGCCCAGCTCGAGCGCCTCACCGCTTACCTCATGAAACGAGAGTCAAGGCTGGCGGCGAGCCACGTGCACACAGCGAAAGCCGTTGCCCCTACCCCGGCCCGCGGGATGGATCCCAAGCCGGCACGCAGAGCGCAGTCCCCCGGGTGCGTCGGCGCGGGAGCCACCACGCAGCACGCGATCCGTGCCCTCAGGCGGGCCGGTTGGATCCAGCATCGCCACCAACGGGTATGTTCCCAACCAGTCGGCGGTCCACTCCCACACGTTTCCGTGCATGTCGTAGAGCCCCCAGGGATTGGGGGAGAGCCTCTCCACAGGCTGGGCTTCGCCGTCCGAGTTGCCGACGAACCATCCAAAACGCTCGAGTTCGTCCTCGTCGTCACCGAACGACCATCGAGTCGTCGTTCCCGCCCGTGCGGCGTACTCCCACTGCGCCTCGGTCGGCAACTGATATCCGAAGCGCTCGCAGAATGCCCTGGCTTCGTGCCAGTCGACGTTTGTTACGGGCAGCTTCGTCCATCCTCCGCGATCCGGATCCAGCTTGCCGTATTCTTCGTCCGTCACCTCGTGACGGCCGATCCAGAACTCGCTCAGCGTCACCTCGTGAACCGGACCCTCATCGTCAAATCGCCCGACCTCGGATTCTGGTGATCCCATCAGGAAGGTCCCTGAGCACATGCGGACAAATGGAATCTGAGTGACCGGATCGATCCGTTCCACGGGCTCGCACTCCGGCGCCGGCCGCGACGCGGCGACGCCGAACGCTCCAGCCGCCAGGCCGACGCTCAAGCCGACGCCGAGCCACAGCCGCCCGGGACGCTGCAAGCTCTCGGGCGGCATGCCGCCACCGAGCCCCATCTCGCGCAGCATCACCCGCGCGTCGGCTTGGAGCTCGTGCCAGTCCCAGGGAAGACGGATCCGGCCGCCGTCGTCCCAACCTCGGGGGGCCATGCCGGCGAGATGACGCCGGATCTCCTCTTCGAGGACCCCCCCGAAGAGCTCGTAGAGCTCCCGCGCCGCCTCCCTCGGTTGACGCCAGAGCCGCAACAAGGCTCGCTCCATCACGAGGCGGCGGCAGGCGGGAGAGGCCTGCTCCTGGGCTTCGAGCGCGGCGCCGCACCGTTCTTCCCAGGAATCAAGCGCCTGCGCGAGCGTATGCTCGGGCGTGACGCCGCCCCCCTCCGCTTCGCCGAGCCAGTTGACGAGCCGCACCCGGTCGGACGGCCGCCATTCGAGACGCCCGGGCGCGCCGCGCGCCTCGGCGCGCAGCAGCCGCAATGCCCACGGCGACGTCTCGAACCCGAGCCGACGCCGCAGCTCGAGCGCGGAGCGCTCGTCCACCGACGACGGCACGAGCGCGCAAGCGGCGGCCCACACGCGGTCGTCGCCGGAGGCCCGCAGCGGCGCGCCCGGAGCCGGCGCGGTACTCGTGCCGAGGAAGGCCGCCAGCTCGTCGGGCGCGATCACGTCGAGAGCGTGGCGCCCCAGCAGACGCGGCAGCTCGGTTGCGCCGCCGGAGAAGTCGACGAAGGCCAGCCGCGGCCAGTGCGAGAGCTGGCGCAGCAGGGCGTCGACGTGGACCGGACGCGCGATCATCGGATCGTCGGCCGCCTCGTCGACCCAGAGCCAGACCTCGCGGTGGTAGCGGGCCTGCCGGAAGCAGAGCCGCGGCAACCCGGCCGCCTTGGCGGTGGCGCGCACCGTGGCAGGGAGGTCGAGGCGCCGGGTCAGCTCCTCGGCCACGAAGCTGTCTATGCCCCATACCAGGGTCTCCTGCTGCCGGGCGTCGAGGAGCTCAGGCCCTCGCGGTGGAGCCGGTGGTGGGAGGAAGGCCCGCGGCGGACCCGGCCGCGACGGTGGCGGCGCCGGCGGCGGCAGCCAGCGCCGCCGGCGCAGCGAGGCCCACAGTCCTCCGGCGGTAACCAGCGAGAGGATCCCGAGACCGAGCGCCGGCCATCCCGTCCACGCCGGCTCCGGGGTCTCGAGCCAGGAAAAGTCGCGCTCCGCCGGGGCGGACGGCAACTGGTCCTCGGGCGGCGGCGGCGCCTCGGGAGGGGGGACAGGCTCGACGACCTCGGGCGCGGCCGCGGGCTGGCGCGTCGCCACGAAGTAGACGCTAGCGGCCACCGCGACGACGAGGGTCAGCGCCGCCGCGACGAGCCACCTGAGCCGGCGCCGTCGATGCGGACGGATTCGCGGCCCCGGCCTCCAATCCTTGTGTGTTGCCAGCTCGTCGAGATCAGCGCGCTCCAGCCACGCGTCGACGACCCGCTCGAAGTCGTCCCGCTCCTCTCGCGACTTGACGACGACGGCGCGCAGCAGCGACTTCAGGCGCCGGCCTGCCTCCTCGCCCGTGAAATCGGGCCGCAGCGCGAAGACCCGCCGCAGCCGTTCGACCTCGCCCACGCCCAGACGCAGCCCGGCGTCGCGCAACGCGGCCAGCAGAGCGTCGAGGCCGAGGTGAGGGAACATGCCGGACGTCGAAGAACCAGGCCAGGTAGAACGCCACCTGGGTCTTGCCGGTGCCGGGCTCGCCGGTCAGCAGCAGCGGCGCGCCCACGGCGCGCCGCCGCCCCTTTTCGAGCTCTCCTTGGGATCGGCGCAATCTGATGAGGAGATCGTACCACGAGCCTTCCTCGGCCTCGCGCATCAGGGCCACGGTGGGCTCGAACTCGCCGCCGGTTTCGGCGATCAGACGCTCCGCGACCTCGGCGTGGATGGCCGGGTCGCAGCTCGAGCTCTGCGGGTCCTCGAGGAAGTCGAAGAGGTCCTCCTCGGCGACCTTGCCGAGCGGCGGCAGCACGCTGAGCCGGAACTCGGGGCGACGGCACCACGGCTGGCGCCGGTGCTGTTGGAGAACCTCGGCGAGGCGCTTGTGCTTCGACGCCGGCGTCTCGATCGCCAGGTAGGAGACGAGGCGCACGTCGTGGGGGCAGTGGAGGCCCAGGAATTCGCTCGAAAAGCTGAGCCAGGCTTCGAGGTCGACGCTCTTCAGCGGCTCCCAGTGGCCGTCGCCGAAGGTAGTCGAGCCAGACGATGGCGCGCTTGCCCGAGCCCACCACGGTGGGTGCCCAGCGGCGCAGCAGGTGGGGCACCGGCTCATTGTCGTCGGCCCGGAGCTGCAGGCGCAGCTCGTGCTCGAGGTCGCGGCGCAGGTTCGAGCGCTCGAACGGCAGCTCGAGACGGATCCACTCGATCTCGGCGACGTCGTCGACGGCCAGGTCGAGGTGGTCGCGGAGCTGCTCGGCGAGGGTGTGGACCACGTTGCCCGCGGCGGCATAGGCCACCAGCGCCATGACGCGCCGGGTGTCGCTGCGCGCCAGCTCGGCCACGTGCTTGGCCACCAGGGCCTTCTGCTGGTCGCGGTCGATACGCAGGTGGGGCATTCGCTCGTGGCGGGGGGCCTGCCAGGTCGTCGTCTTCCAGGTGCGGTAGTCGCCGTGGACGGCCAGGGTCGCGGCCTCGAGGCTCGTCGCCACGTCGTCGCGAGTCACGTCGTGGAGCGCCGTCACCGGATCCTCGCCGTCGCCGAGCCAGCGCCGGAGCCAGGCGAGGGCGCGGGTCGAGGAGTCGTCCGTGCGCTCGCGCAGGCGCCGCCGCACCACGAGCGGCACCTCCGCCAGGAGCGGAGCCGACGCGCCGCGGGTGTCGAGCCAGGCCACGTCGGGCCGATGGCCGGCCTCGCGGAAGGCCGCGGGCAGGCCGGCGACGGCGGGCGCGTCGGCGTCGCCGGCGGCCCAGTCGTCGCCGGCTTCGAGGCTCGTGTCGTCCCAGAAGTCGATGAGGCCGCGGCGCTGCAGCGGCCGCAGGAACGGGCGGAGCTGATCGAGGGCCTTGGCGTCCCGCCGGCTGTAGCAGATGAAGATACCCGAGCGCGTCGAGCTCATCTCCTCCTCCCGTCCTCAGTCTACCGCCTACGGCCTGCGCGTCCATCAGCTCGGGCCGGGCCACGGTCCAGGCACGACGGTGGCGCCCTCGATCGCCAGATGGCGATCCGTGGCCCAGACGGTCGCGATCTTCCGCTCCGCGATCCGGACCAGGCTGGAGGCGTCGACGAACGTGAGCTTCAGCCCGCGCACAGCGTCGAGCTTCATCCAGACCGCCTCCCGATGCTCCTCGCCGGCATCCAGGACCTCGAGGTCGACGAGGCTGCCGAGGAGCTCTCGGAAGGTGCGCGCCGCGTCCTCCCCCGCTCGGTGGAGAAACCAACTGTAGGTCTCCGAGACCACGAGCACCGACGTGCTCCAGCGGCGGGGCGGCGTGGAGAAGAGCCTCACCGCCTCGCCGTGCAGACGATCCGACTCGACGAGGAAAGCGATGAAGATGCCGGAGTCGAGGAAGACCTCGTCGCTCACGGCCGTTCTCGGCCGTAGACGACCTCGTCAACGCTCGCGCTGGCATCCGGCACGTCGGCCTTCACGGCACCGGCGAAGCGCATCCATGGCCGTTCTTCCCGAGCGGGCCGCCGCAGGACCTGGCGCAATGCCCGCCGGCACAGCTCGGCGAACGAGATGCCCTGGCGGCTGGCTTCCCTTCGAGCTTCCTCGTACGTCCGGGCGTCCAATGAGACCTGCGTCCGAATCATGATAACAGTCTACGCGGAAGTGTTATCAAAGGCAAGGCTCGGTAGCGTGCAATCAGGACCGATCCATCCAGAAGCGGCCGAGAATGGACGCCCCACGGCCATAGACGGCGGCTGTCGGCGGTGAGTTAGACTGGCGCCGCCATGAAGAAGACCGTCCTCGCCCTCGCCGGCCTCGCCGCCCTGGCCTGGCTGGCCGTCTCTGCTTCCGGACAGGACGCGGCCGAACCCGCGCTCTCGTACGGCTGGCTCTCGATCCTGCCGCCGCTGCTGGCGATCGTCCTGGCGCTGGTGACTCACGACGTCCTGCTCTCGCTCTTCCTCGGGGTCTTCGGCGGGGCGCTGATCCTGAACGGCTGGAATCCGCTGGTGGCCTTCGCCCGCACCATCGACCAGTTCATCGTCGAGCAGCTCACCGACAAGAGCCAGGCCTCGATCATCCTCTTCACCACCCTGCTCGGCGGCATGGTGGGGATGATCACCAAGAGCGGCGGCACTCACGGGATCGTCCAGCGGCTGGCGCCCTTCGCCACCGACAGCCGCCGCGGCCAGATCGCCACCTGGATCATGGGAGTGGTGGTCTTCTTCGACGATTACGCCAACACGCTGATCGTGGGACCCACGATGCGGCCGATCACCGACAAGCTGCGGATCAGCCGCGAGAAGCTGGCCTACATCGTCGACTCCACGGCGGCGCCGGTGGTGTGCCTGTTCCCCATCTCGACCTGGGTCGGCTTCGAGATCGGCATCATCGGCAAGGCGTTCGGCCAGATCGGCCTCGACCAGGACGCCTACACCGCCTTCGTCGCCTCGATCCCCTACCGCTTCTACCCGATCTTCGCCCTGGTGCTCGGCTTCACCATCGCCGCCTCGCGCTTCGACTTCGGCCCCATGCGCGCCGCCGAGCGCCGCGCCGCCGAGACGGGCGAGGTGCTCGCCAAGGACGCGCGGCCGATCGCCGAGTACGGCTCGAGCGAGGTGGAGCCGCCCGCGGGAATCCCCAAGCGCTCGCGCAACGCCCTGATCCCCATCCTGACCGTGGTCGTGGTCACCGTCCTCGGCCTCTACGTCACCGGCGCCGCGGGCAAGACGCGCCCGCCGGAGGCCTCGACCCTCGAGTGGCTGCGCATCGTGCTCGCCGACGCCGACAGCCTCAAGGCGCTGCTCTGGGCCAGTCTCTCGGCCGTCCTGGTGGCGATGCTGCTGGCGATCGGACAGCGCCTGCTGCGGCTGCGCGACGCCATGGGCGCCCTGGTCGGCGGCTTCAAGGCGATGCTGATGGCGCTGGTGGTGCTCACCCTGGCGTGGTCGCTGGGCGCGGTCTGCGGCGAGCTCCACACCGCCGACTACCTGGTGAGCCTGACCGCGGGCGTGGTCGAGGCGTCCTGGCTGCCGGCCATCACCTTCGTGCTGGCCGCCGCGGTCGCCTTCGCCACCGGCTCCTCGTGGGGGACGATGTCGATCATCGAGCCCCTCGTCATTCCGATCTGTCACAACCTGGCGACCGCGGCGGGCCACGGCGTGGGCAGCGAGACCTATTGGGCGCTGATGGTGGGGTCGATCGCCGCGGTGCTCTCCGGCGCCGTCTGGGGCGACCACTGCTCGCCGATCTCCGACACCACGATCCTCTCCAGCATGGCCACCGGTTGCGACCACATCGCCCACGTGCGCACCCAGCTCCCCTACGCCCTAGGCGCCGGCGCCCTGGCCGTGGTGCTGGGCAACCTCCTCACCGCCAACGGCCTGTCGCCCTGGGTGGCGATCCCGCTGGGCGCGGTCCTCATCGTGGGCTTCGTCGAAGGCTACGGGCGTTGGCAGGAACGGCGCACCGCCGCGCGGGCATAAATGCCCGTGCTGCATTTATGCCCGTGCTTCTTCCCGCGGGCCGAAGAGCGCGGTGCCGACGCGCACGTGCGTCGCACCCTCTTCGACGGCGATCTCGAAGTCGTCGCTCATGCCCATCGACAGCCAGCCGCGGAAACGCCGCCAGGCGGGATCGGCGGCGAGGCGGTCGCGCAGCGCGCGCAGGGCGCGGAACCAGGCGCGCTGGCGCTCGGGCTCCTCCTCGAAGGGCGGGATCGCCATCAGACCGACGACCTCGATCCGCTCGAGCTCGGCCAGCGGGCGCACCGCGGCGGCGAACGCCTCGGGTTCCTCCGGGAAGCCGTGCTTGCCGGGCTCGCCGCCGAGATGGACCTGCAGGAAGCCGAGCAGACGCCGGTCCGCCTCGCGGGCGTGGCGCTCCAGGGCGTGGGCGATCTTCAGGCGGTCGATCGAGTGGACGGCGCTGAAGAGCTCGACCGCGGCCCGCGCCTTGTTCGATTGCAGGGTGCCGATGAAGTGCCAGTCGAGGCCGGCGGGAAGCCGCGGGACCTTCTCGGCCGCTTCCTGGACGACGTTTTCCCCGAAGACCGCCACGCCCGCCGCCGCGGCGGCGCGGAGCCGCTCGAGCGGTTGGCGTTTGCCGGCGCCGATCAGGGTCACCTCGCCGACGTCGCGGCCGGCGCGCGCGCAGGCGGCCTCGATGCGGCGCCGCAGGTCGGCCACGCGCGCGGCGACGGCCAGGTACTCGGCACCAGGGGCGGCAGGCGGGCTAGGCGTCGTCATCGGCGAGGAAGAGGATGCGCTTGCAACTGTCGCATGCCGTGACCGCGCCGCCGTTGCGGATCTCGACCACGACCTGCGGCCGCACGTTGAAGCTGCAGGCCTCGCAATGCCACATGGCGTTGGCGGCGCCCCGCGCCTGGATCTTCACCACCCGCGACAGCGCCTGCGTGCCGTAGCGGTCGCTCACGCGGTCGAAGAAGCTGAGGGTGGACCGTGGCAGGCGCGAGCGAAGCTCCTCGACCTCCCGGCCGAGCTCTTCGACCCGCCGCGCCACCGCGGGCTTCTCGCTCTCCCACTTGGCGAGCTCGGCCTGGTAGCGCTCGTCGAGCTCGCGAAAGGCGTCGCGGAGCTCGCCGAGGTCCTTCCCGGCCTGGTCGTACTGCTCGATGGCCTCGAGCACGTCCTTCTCGTGCTCGGCGACCTGCGCCTTGACGGTGTCGATTTCCTTGAGCAGCGCCGTGTACTCGCGCTGAGTCGAGACCTGGCTGATCTGCGACTGGTATTTCTTCGCCTTTTCCTGGGCATCCGCCAGCGCCGCCTCGGCGGCGCGCCGGGCGCGCTCGGCCTCGTCGCGCCGCAGCGCCACCGCGTCGATCTCGGCCTGGCGGCGGCTGTGCTCCTCGTGCAGCTCCCGCATCCACTCCGGAATACCGGCGAGACGCTTCTGGGCGCCGACGAGCTCGACCTGGGTCTGATGAAGAAGGACGATCGATTTCAAAGGCCCTGACATTTGCGCTCCGTTGACGGTTCCGGGTCCGACCGCGCTCGGCGCGGAGGGTGATCCTGTCCCAGAACCCGCGATCTGGCAAGCCCTCGAACGGGCGCCGGGATCTCCTCGGAATCGGCGTCCCGTGAAGAGCCCGCTGGTGGGTCCACCTGGGATCGAACCAGGGACCAACCGGTTATGAGCCGGCCGCTCTGACCACTGAGCTATGGACCCGAGCGAACCGCCAGTATATCACTCTTGGCGCCGTCAAGCCGCGCCGCGCAAGAAGGCGGCGAAGGCCCGCAGGTGACGCACGGTCGCCGCCCGCCCCATGGCGGCCACCACGTCGAAGAGCGGCGGCCCCGCCTGCGAGCCGGTCAGCGCCATGCGCGTGGGGTGGATCACCGCCCCGGCCTTGACGCCGCGCTCCTCCGCGAGCCGGCGCAACGCCGCCTCGGTGGTCTCCACGTCGAAGGGCTCGAGGGCCTCGTAGCGCTGCGCCAGCGCGGCCACGAGCTCGCTCGTCTCGGGATTGGCGAGGAGCTTGGCGCACAGCTCGCGGTCGTAGTCGAGCTCGGCGCGGAAGTAGGGCTGCACGTAGCCGGCGAGCTCGACGAGCGTCTTGGCGCGGGTACGGTGGACCTCGAGCGCGCGGTGGAGGCGCTCGCCCTCGGCGCCGGCCAGGCCGGCCGCGGCGAGGAAGGGCGCGAGGTGGGGCAGGAGCTCGGCGAGCGGCAACCCCGACATGTACTGCGAGCTCATCCAGGCCAGCTTTTCGCGGTCGAAGACCGAGGCCGACGCGCCCAGACGCTCGGCGGTGAAGAGCTCGACCATCTCCTCGCGCGACATGACCTCGCGGTCGCCTCCCGGCGACCAGCCCAGGAGCGCCAGGTAGTTGTAGAGCGCCTGCGGCAGGTAGCCCTGGTCGCGCAGCTCCTCCACCGAGGTCGCCCCGGTGCGCTTCGAGAGCCGCTTGTTGTCAGCCCCCAGGATCAGCGGCAGGTGGCCGAACGCGGGCTCTTCCGCGCCCAGGGCGCGGAAGAGCGCCACGTGCTTCGGCGTGTTCGAGAGGTGGTCCTCGCCGCGGATCACGTGGGTGATGCCCATGTCGACGTCGTCGCACACGACCGAAAGGTGATAGGTGGGCGTGCCGTCGGAGCGCAGGATCACGAAGTCGTCGAGCACGTCGGCCTTGAACGTCACCTCGCCGCGCACGAAGTCGCGCACCACCACGTCCTCCTCGCCCAGGGGGAAGCGCACCGAGTAGGGCTCGCCGGCGGCGAGCCGGCGCTCGACCTCCGCCGCCGGCGGACGCCCGAAGACGTCGCGGTAGCGCAGCGCTCCCTTGGTGGCGGTGGCCTCGCGGCGTTGCCGCCCGAGCTCCTCCTGGGTGGTGAACGAGGGGTAGGCCTTGCCTTCCGCCAGCAGCCTCTCGGCGGCGGCGCGGTGCGCCCCCAGGCGCTCGCTCTGGAGGAAGGGCCCTTCGTCCCACTCGACGCCGATCCAGGCGAGCGCGGACTTGATCTGCTCGGTCATCGCGGCGTCGGAGCGCGCGCGGTCGGTGTCCTCGATGCGCAGCACGAAGGCGCCGCCAAGGCTGCGCCGCAGCAGCTCGTTGTAGATCGCCGTGCGCGCGCCGCCCACGTGCAGGTAGCCGGTGGGAGAGGGCGCGAAGCGCACCCGGACGGGACCGGTGAGCGGGGATGCCATCAGGGTTCCTCTTGGGACGTCGGCCGGGCAATCCCGGCTCAGGGATCCTAAACGGCCGGCGGCGACGGCACAAGGCGCACGACGGCACAAGCCGCACGACGACACAAGGTCGCAGGCCGCCTTCCTCGCGCGGCGCGTCCCGGGCGAGCCGCGAGCACCGCGTTGGGTTCGTCGACCTCGGCACGCACGCCGCTCAGATCCGCAACGCCCGCTGCACCACGTCGACGGCCTCCGCCACCTTGATGCGCTCCTGGCGCCGGTCGTCGCGGTAGCGGATGGTCACCGTGTCGTCCTCGAGCGTCTGGCCGTCGACGGTGAGGCAGTAGGGCGTGCCCACCTCGTCGTGCCGGGCGTAGCGGCGGCCAATCGAGTGCTGCTCGTCGTACTTGGCGCTGACGCCGGCCTTCAAGAACTCGTCGACGATGCGGCGCGCCACCTCGGGCATGCCGTCCTTCTTGACCAGCGGCAGGATGCCCGCCTTGATCGGCGCCAGCCGCGGGTGCAGGCGCAGCACGGTGCGCTCGCCCTTGCCCTCGGCGTCGCCCTCCTCCTCGTCGTAGGCGTCGCAGAGCAGCGCCAGGGCGCCGCGGGTGGCGCCGGCGGCCGGCTCGACCACGTGCGGCAGGTAGCGCCAGCCCTGCTTGCCGGTCGCGGGATCCGTGGCCTCGGGGTCGAAGTAGGTGAGGTTCTTGCCCGAGCCCGCGGAGTGGGCCTTGAGGTCGTAGTCGGTGCGCGAGGCGATGCCCTCGAGCTCGTCCCAGCCCCAGGGGAAGCGGTACTCCACGTCGAAGCAGCCGTCGCTGTAGAAGGCGAGCTCGTCAGCGCCGTGCTCGCGGAAACGCAGGTTCTCCGCCTTGAGACCCACGCGCTTCCACCACCCGAGACGCTGGTCCTTCCAGTACTCGAGCCACTTGACGCCCTCGCCCGGCGGCACGAAGTACTCCATCTCCATCTGCTCGAACTCCACCGAGCGGAAGACGAAGTGCTCCACGGTGACCTCGTTGCGGAAGCTGCGGCCCATCTGGGCGATGCCGAAGGGCACCTTGAGGCTGGTCGACTGGAGCACGTTGGCGAACTGCACGAACATCGCCTGCGCCGTCTCGGGGCGTAGGTACACGGTGCTCTCGGCCAGCGCCGCCTCGGCGCGCTCGCGGGCCGTGACCGGGTCGCAGCCCTCGGTCACCGCCGCCGAAACCGCCGCCACCGCGATGCCGATCGGGTCGACCGGGCCGAGGAAGGAGCGCAGCATGAGGTTGAACTGGCGTTCCTCGCTGAGGAAGGGCGAGCCGCAATTGGGGCACACGTAGCCGCGCTCGCCGGCCGTGGCGCCGGTGAGCGTCTTGCCTTGACGCTCGAGCTCGACGCCGAGGGTGCGGGCGACCTTCTCGAGCGCAATCTTGGCGCGGCCCTTGTCGGCCAGGGTGATCGGCGCCGGCTCGCCGGCGGCCAGCGCCGGCGCCTTGTCGGCGCGGAAGCGCTCGCCGCAGACCTTGCAGTCCACCAGCGGATCCGAGAAGCCCGCCAGGTGGCCGCTGGCGCGCCACACCGCCGGGTGCATGATCACCGAGGCGTCGATGCCCACCACGTCCTCGCGGCTGTGGACGGTGGCGCGCCACCACTCGCTCATCAGGTTGCGCTTGAGCTCGACGCCCATCGGCCCGAAGTCGTAGGCCGAGCGCAGCCCGCCGTAGATCTCGGAGCTCGGGTAGACGAATCCCCGGCGCTTGGCCAGGGAGACGATCTTCTGCATCGACACACGCTCTTCTTGGCCTGCTTCGTCTTCTTGGCTCACTGCGGGTTCCTTCCGGGACGGGAAGCCGGCCCGCTCGGCCGGCGGAGCCGTCTTTCTACCATAGTTCCGTCCTACGTCCACCTCGCTCGCCGCCGAGGACGCGGCCGCCCGCAACCGGACCCGTGCGCATTGAGCTTGAGAGCTCTGGCACAGGCCACCGTCGCGACGTCACGGCGGCGCTCGAAGCCATTCCGGCTGGGATAGGCGTCCGCCGAGACGCGCTTGCGCTGCCCTGTGGTAGCGTCGGTCAATGGAAAAGGCGGCCCGGCACGGGCTCGATCCGATCTTCTCGCCGCGCTCGGTCGCCGTCGTCGGCGCCTCGCGGCGCCCCGATTCGATCGGCTTCGCGCTGCTCCACAACCTCGTCGACGGGGGCTTCAACGGAGCCGTCTACCCCGTCAACCCGAACGCCGCCGTCGTCCACTCGATCAAGTGCTACCCGTCGCTGACGGCGATCCCCGACCCGGTCGACCTGGCGATGATCGTGGTGCCGCGCGACCTGGTGGCGGCGGCGGTGGACGAGTGCGTGGCCAAGCCGGTGGGCGGCCTGGTGGTGATCACCGCCGGCTTCGCCGAGACCGGCGAGGAGGGCGCCCGGCTCGAGCGAGAGATCCGCCGCAAGGTGCGCGAGGCCGGCATCCGCATGATCGGCCCCAACTGCATGGGCGTGGTCAACACCGACCCCGACGTGCGCCTCGACGCCACCTTCGCCGCCGTGCGCCCGCGCCGCGGCGCGCTCGGCTTCGTGAGCCAGTCGGGGGCCCTGGGGGTGGCGATCCTGAACGTGGCCGACTCGCTCGGCCTCGGCCTGACCCAGTTCGCCTCGATGGGCAACAAGGCCGACGTCTCGGGCAACGACCTGCTCGAGTATTGGGAAACGAGCGAGGCCACCCGGGTGATCGCCATGTACCTCGAGTCGTTCGGCAACCCGCGGCGCTTCACCGAGATCGCCAAGCGGGTGGGCCGCGGGAAGCCGATCCTGGTGGTCAAGTCGGGGCGCACGGCCGAGGGCGCCCGCGCCGCCACCAGCCACACCGGCGCGCTGGCCGGCGCCGATCTCACCGTGTCGACCTTCCTCGACCACTGCGGCGTGCTGCGGGTGGGGACGATCGCCGAGCTCTTCGACACCGCCCGCGCTTTCGACCGCTGCCCGCTGCCGCAGGGCCGCCGGGTGGCGGTGGTCACCAACGCCGGCGGCCCCGGCATCATGGCCACCGACGCCTGCGTGAACCTGGGCCTCGAGATGGCCGTCCTCGCCGACGCCACCCGCGCGGTCCTGGCGAGGAACCTGCCGCCCGAGGCCAGCGTGCTCAACCCGGTGGACATGATCGCCTCGGCCACCGGCGAGAAATACGAGATGGCGGTGCGCGCCGTGCTCGACGACCCGGGCGTGGACATGGCGCTGGTGATCCACGTGCGGCCGCTGCTCGCCAATCCCATCGACGTGCTCGAGTCGGTGGCCGTCGGCGCCGCCGAGCACGGCGAGAAGCCGCTGCTCTCGGTGATCATGGCCACCGAGGAGTTCTACGAGGAGGTCAAGCTGCGCCCGAACCTGCCCCTCGTCTACCGCTTCCCGGAGCCGGCGGCGCGGGCCCTGGCGACGCTGTGCCGCTACGCCGAGTGGCGCCGGCGTCCGCTCGGGGCGCCCGCCCCCGAGTACGACGTCGACGACGGCGCGGTGGCGCGCCTGCTCGCGAAGCCCGAGGATTCGGGCGGCGGCTATCTCGCTCCCGACGACGCCTTCCGCGTGCTCGAGCTCTACGGCATCCCGGTGGCGCGCCGGCGGGTGGCCGCCGACGCCGGCGAGGCGGTGGCCGCGGCGCGCGAGATCGGCTTTCCGGTGGTGGTCAAGGCGATCGCCCCCGACCTGGTCCACAAGAGCGAAGTGGGCGGCGTGGCCCTGGGCCTCGCCGGCGCCGCCGAGGTCGAGCGCGCGGTGGACGACATGGCCGCACGGCTCGCGGCGGCGGGCCACGCGCCGCGCGGCTACCTGGTGCAGGAAACGGTGCGCGGCGGCCACGAGGTGGTCTTCGGCATCTCGACGGACCCGCGCTTCGGGCCGCTGTTGATGTTCGGTCTCGGCGGCAAGTACGTCGAGGTCTTCAAGGACGTGCGCTTCGGCGTCACGCCGCTGCGCGTCGACGAGGCGGGCGAGATGATCCGCGGCATCCGCGGCTGGAAGCTGCTCGAGGGCACCCGCGGCGAGCCGCCGGCGGACATCGAGGTGCTGCGCGAGGTGCTGCTGCGCCTTGCCCAGCTCGTCCAGCGTCACCCGTCGATCACGGAGCTCGACGTCAACCCGTTCCTGGCGGCGCCGGAGCGCGCCGCGGCCAAGGCGTTGGACGTCCGGATCCGGGTCGGCGCCGGGGAGCGGCTCAGAAGCGCAACGACAGCTCGGGCAGGTCGAGGAAATAGCCGATCCCCAGGAGCCAGCGGCCGACCATCTTGAGCGGGATCAGGATCCACAGGCCCATCAGCGCCATGGCGGCGTAGAAGCGGCGCGGGCCCAAGCGCTTCAGGTAGCGCCCGAAGAGGGCCCGCGTGGGCTTCCACCGCGGCAACTGCCGCGGCAGCACCACGAAGTAGAGGGCCAGGACCGCGAAGGCCGGCAGCTCGCGCACCCAGGGCGCGCGCGGCGGCGGCTCGACGACCCGACTCCACGCCAGCTCGGAGAACGACGGCGCCAGCTCCGGCGGCATGGCGGCGGCTTCGGGCCGCAAGAAGGCGGCGGCCGCCATCGGCAAGAGCGCGAGCAGGAACCACACGAAAACGAAGAAGCAGACGACGTCGCGGCGCTCGTCGAAGGCGCTCGCGGGCGGCGGCTGCGCGGGGACGTCGAGATACGGCAGCGCGACGAGCCCCGCCACCGCGAGCAGCGGCACCAGCACCGCCGGCACCCAGGGATCGAAGTGCCAGCTCATCGCCCGCAGGCCGGCGAGGAACCACGGCGCCGTGCCGCCGCCGGCGGCGGGATCGGCCATCGGCGCCGGCGGCGCTCCCAGCGCGAAGGCGGCGAGCGCCGCCAGCGCCACCACGACGCCCCCGGCCAGCTTCTCGGCGGGCGAGGGCCCCCGCCAGGGGGGGCGCTCGTGCCGGCCGCGAGGGCCGTGGAGGGCCCGGTGGAAGCCCGTCCACAGCGCCGCGCCGCTCGCCGCGACCAGCACCAGGATGGGCAGCCGCTCGGAATCGAGGAGCAGGGCGCGGGCGCCGGGGTCGGCCACCGCGGCGGCCAGGAGCGCGAGCGCGGCGACCACGGCGAAACCGCCGCCCACCCGCGTCCACGGCCAGGGCGAGCGCACCATCAGGAGGAACAGCCCGAGGGCGAGCGAGAAGAGCACCGGCGGCGCCGTGAGCTCGTCGGCGAGGTTCGTCACGCCTGCTCCTGCCGCGCCCGGGCGTCGTCGCGCCGGGCGCGCCGCAGGTGGTGGACGATCAGCAGCGTGCCGGCGACCGGCAGCACCCCGCAGTGCAGAGCGAAGACGGCGGCCAGCACGGCGTCGCCGCCGGCCGCGGCTGACGGCGTCAGGGCGAGCAACCACTGGGCGTGGCGGCCCCACGGCAGCAGATAGCCGGTCAGCGCGAGCGCCACGACGCCGAGCCCCAGGACCACGCCCACCTGGTAGTTGTGGCGCCGCGGCGGCCGGTAGGCGCCGGCCACGACCACCCGGAAGAGGTGGAGGGCGGCGGCGATCAGGAGCGCATGGCCGCCCCAGAGGTGGAGATCGCGCACGAAGGCGAAGGGGCTCGCCGCGGCCAGGTCCACGAGGTCGAGGTGGGCGCTGGCGGCCACCGGCCGGTAGAAGAAGAGGAGCCCCAGCCCGCTCAGGGACTCGAAGAGGGCCACGACCACGGCGATCGTCCCCAGCGCCCAGGTGCGCGACCACGCCGGCCGCGCGGACGGCAGCGGCACGGCCACCGGGATCTCGTCGGTATCCAGCAGCGAAGGCTGTGCTGGCGAAGGTTGTGCTGGCGAAGGCTGTGCTGGCGAAGCCGGCGCCGGGGTCGAGTCGTCGAGAGCCACCTGGCGAGCTTATCGCGAGCGGCGGTACGCCATGGCCTCGGCGACCCGCTGTTTGGCCAGCGACAGAGCGGCCTCGGCGGGGATCTGGCTGTGGGAGCGGGCGAGGCTCAACACGTCGCGGGTGTTCTCGCGCACCTTCTCCTCGATGGCCTCGAAGGCCTGCTTGTGGGTGCCGCCCTTGTACTCGACCGAGGCGCAGATCACGCCGCCGGCGTTGGCCACGAAGTCGGGCACCGAGAGGATGCCCTTGTCGTGCAGGATCCGCTCGGCGCGCGCCGTTACCGGGATGTTGGCGCCCTGCAGCACCAGCTTGCACTTGAGCTCGAGGGCGTTGGTCTCGTTGACCACGTCGGGCCGGGCCGCCGGCACGAAGATCTCGCAGGGGATCTTGATCCAGGCGTCGGCCCCCATCTTCTTGCCGCGCTCGTAGTCGGTCACCCGGCCGGTCTTCTGTTTGACCTCGACGAGGTGGTGCACGTCGATGCCGTCCTCGTCGTAGACGGTGCCGTCGAGGTCGCTGGCGCCCACCAGGACCGAGCCGCGCTCTTCGAGGTAGCGGGCCGCGTGGGAGCCGACGTTGCCGAAGCCCTGGACGACCACGCGGGCGCCCTTGAGCTCGATCTCGGCGAACTCCTGCGCCACCTCGGCGCACACCGCGAGGCCGAAGCCGGTGGCGCCGATCTGGTCGAGGGGGATGCCGCCGAGCACCTTCGAGAGGCCCACCGAGCGGCCGATCTCGTCGCGCACCCAGGCCATGGACACCTCGTCGGTGCCCATGTCGGGCCCCGGTATGTAGCCCTCGAGGCGCTCGATGGCGCGCGCGAACTGGCGGATCAGGGTCTCCTTGTTGGGCGTCGCGGGATCGGCCAGGATCGCCGACTTGCCGCCGCCGTGGGGGATTGCCGCCAGCGAGTTCTTCCAGGTCATCGCCCGCGCCAGGCGGAAGACCTCCTCGGTGGTCACGTCGGGCGCCATGCGGATGCCGCCGATGGCCGGGCCGGCCGAGACGTTGTCGATCACCACGATCCCTCTGAGACCGCAGCGTGGCTCGTAGACGTAGACGATCTTCTCGGGACCGTACTCGTCCGCGTACCGCTCAAAGATTTCGGGCATCGCCAATCCCCTTCCTCCGGATGCGCGGATCCGCGGGCGGAGCCCGCGCGATCGGCGGGAGGTTCGTTTTCGGTCCTCTGGTGCGAGAGTGGCCACGACGGGCCGGTGGGGAGAGGATAGCACGAGATCCCGCGGACGCGCCGACGTCCGCGGGCGCGCCGACGTCCGCACGGGCATGAATGCCCGTGCTATTGAGGGAAAGCCCCCTGAAGGGGGCTCAGAGGCCCGGTGCTCGGAGGTTCGGTGCAAGATTCTGCAGCCCGACCGAGCAGTTGCAGCGCGCGTTCGACGACGCGCCCTTTGAGCACCAGGTCGCGGCCGGCGGGCGGATGGACGATCCGCGTCCGCCGGCCGTCGGGCCAGGCGACCTCGACCGCCGCCGGCGACGACGCGCCCAGGCCAAAGAGCAGCAGCCGCTCGCTGGTCGACTGGTAGCGGCGCTGGGGACGATGCCGGTGCCGGCCGCGGTCTAAGGTCGTCCGCCGAGCCGCAGCTCGTCAAGCGAGCCCACCTGGAGCACCTTCTCGGCCAGCGCCGCCAGGTCGTCCAGCGACGTGATCTCGGCGATGCGCCGCCGGGTCTGCGCGGAAAGGCGGCCGAAGCGCTGGGAGAGGAGGTTGAGAACCACGCCGCGGAGCTTCTCCTTGCCCTTCTCGAGTCCCTCCTCGAGTCCCTCCTCCTTGCCCTTCTGGCGTCCTTCCGCTCGTCCTTCCGCTCGAAGGTCGTCTGCCCACGTCGTGATCATCGCTTCTACCTCTCGATAACCCGCCTCGCGGAGCAATGCCTCGTACTCCGGAGCCGTCTGCGCATCCAGTTTGACGTATGTACCCACGAAGTTCAAGAGCCGAAAACGGCGGTCCTCGTCGAGCCCGGGGGCCTCCAGGATTCGACGCAGACAGGCGAGCGCGGCCTCCGCGCGGCTGGCGAAGCCCCTGGGGCTCATGAGCACCGCGAACGCCCAGGCCAACGGCTCCGGGCGGGCGAGATACTCCCGCGCCGATGCTCCCGAGAGCCCCAGGCTGTTGTAGGCGAAGGT
>Ga0299906_10001736_pt1 | contig 18480 bp, 12 predicted proteins | sample RVTome_14_FD_200259 | JGI IMG/M metagenome (GOLD analysis project Ga0299906, IMG submission 200259) | Soil microbial communities from uranium-contaminated site in the Upper Colorado River Basin, Wyoming, United States - RVT145D125 (version 2) ...
CGGGATCGAGGCGATCGATCTTACCCTGCGGAACAGTATTATGTGGGGGAATTCCCCCGATCAGGTCTCCGTAACGTCACAGGCGGATGCGCAGCATTCCTGCATTCAGGATATGGATCCGAACGACGGCATGATATTTCCCGGGACCGGAAATGTTGATGATGATCCGCGGTTCATGGCCGGTCCGACCGGCGCGTGGACCGTGAATGCCGTATACGATCCGGCGACCGCGCGAACTACTTTCGTTGACACCATCACCAACTTGGTCGCGGACACGCTGGTCGGCACGTTCCTAAACCCGGACATGTCGCAACCCTTGCAGACGTTGATCGTGGCGAATACGGCCACGACGATCGATGTCTTGGGCAATTTCGCTGCCATGGGCGCGGTGGGAACGAACTATGAAGTGCACGACTATCGCCTTTCGTCCGATTCGCCTTGCATTGACGCGGGCGACAACACGGCAGTTCCGGTGGACGCAAACGATCTGGACAGGGACGGCGATACGAGCGAGCCGATTCCGGTTGATCTGGCGGGCAACCTGCGCTTTACGGATGACACGAACGTACCAGACACGGGCAACCCGTTGAACAATGGGCCGATCGTCGATATGGGCGCTTATGAGCGTCCCGGACCCTACCTCATGCACATCGCCGGCGGGATCGGGGCGATGGGTGATCCGGCGGCGTTCATTTCGCCGATCTCGGCCGATCAGCCGGTGGTTTCGCTGCCGGTTCAGATCAGCGAGGACGTGCAGCTCAACGGGTATACGCTGCTGACCACGGGCGGTGTTTCGCCGACCTCCGCGACTCTCAACCCGGCCGGGGCGGCGGGGGCGTACACGCTGGATTTCAATGCGCCGATCCCGCAGCGGTACTGGACGGCGGTCAAGCTCGCGGTCGAGAACGCCACCGGGATCGTCAGCGAACTCTGCCTGCACGCGGCCCATCTGCCGTGCGACAACAACGGCGACGGCGAGGTGGGTCTGGCCGACGTTTCGGCGTACGTGGTCGAGCTCAACGGCCCGGCGCGGCCGATGCTGGTCGACATCAACAACGACGGACAAGTCGGTCAGGCCGACGTATCGGCGTGGGTGAACAACTTCAACGGCCAGGGGCTGCCGGCCGCCAACGGCTCTTTCCTGCCCCCCAAACCGGCGTGTCCGTAGGGATCGCATCGCGGGGGGTGCGTGACGCAATCGGCGGGGTATTCGGTCCGAACCCGGAGCGCCGGCGACGGGCCAAGCCACGATCGGTGCACCGACGTCGGCCCCGCGCTTGGGGTTCGGATCGGGGCGGCGGACCGCAAGAAGCAGCTCACGATGCGCCCCGCCCAAACTATGAGCGACACCATCGCGCGTGAGCGCACCTACCGACTGGGTCTTTCCCCGCCCGCCGTGTAGCATGGCGCGCCTGAAATAAAACGATCGGTCGAAGGAGTGTTCTGATGCGCCTGCCCGTCACCCGAATTGCCGCGCTGATCATCGGTATCCTGTGTGCTCCCGCCGTCGGGGCCGGGCCCAACATCATCTTCATCATGGCCGACGACCTGGGGTATGCCGATCTGGGCTGCTACGGCCAGCAGCGAATCCGCACGCCGCACGTCGATCGCCTGGCCGAGCAGGGCACGCGGTTCACGCAGTTTTATGCCGGCTCTTCGGTCTGCGCGCCGTCGCGCTGCGTATTGATGACCGGGCTGCACAACGGCCATGGCCGGGTACGCGACAACCTGCCGCACGGCGTCTTCCTGCAACCGGACGACCTGACCGTCGCCGAGGTGCTCAAGCGCGCCGGCTATCAAACCGCCGCCGTCGGCAAGTGGAGCCTGGGCAACCCGGGCTCGTGGGGCGTGGCCAACTTTCAGGGGTTCGACTACTTCTACGGCCACCTCAATCAGGACCAAGCCCATTTCTATTACCCTGACTACCTCTGGGAGAATGAGAAGATCGTGCTGCTGACCGGCAACCGCGCGGGCAAGAAGGGCGAATACACCCACGATTTATTTACCGACAAAGCGTTGACCTTCATCGAGCGGAACCGGCAACGGCCGTTCTTCCTTTATCTGGCCTACACGATTCCGCACTGGTCGGATTATCCGAAGGATTCGCCCGACGCCCAGATCGTCCCCAGCGACGCGCCTTACTCCGATCGCGATTGGCCGCAGGTGGAAAAGAACTTCGCGGCCATGGTCACGCGACTCGACGGCGACGTCGGCAGGATCATGGCGCTGCTGAAGAAGCTGGGGATTGACGAGAACACGATCGTCTTTTTCACCAGCGACAACGGGCCCGACACCGCGAGCATCCATGACATCGAGTACTTCGACAGCAACGGGCCGTTGCGGGGCGTCAAGCGAACGCTGTACGAAGGCGGCGTCCGCGTGCCGATGATCGTGCGTTGGCCGGGGAAGGTGCCCGCCGGGCGCACCAGCGATCAGGTCTGGGCCGCCTGGGATGTCCTGCCCACCGCCGCCGAACTCGCCGGCTTACCCGTTCCGAAAGCGATCGACGGTATCTCGATGACGCCGACCCTGCTGGGTAAGCCGCAGCGCGCACAGCACGATTACCTCTACTGGGACTACGGCCACGTGCGCGACGCGTACATGCAGGCCGTGCGCTTCGGCGATTGGAAGGCGGTCCGCAACCACACCGACCAGCCGATCGAACTCTATGAACTGGCCACCGACCTCGGCGAGCAAAACAACGTCGCCGCCCGACACCCGGACGTGGTCGCCCAAGCCGAGCGCCTCATCCGCGCCGCCCGGACGTCGAGTGACGATTACCCCGACCGTTGAGCAGCGTCTACCAGTCCCAATAGATCAGCCACGGAACGTGAATGGCGTGGGACGGGCCGAGCTGCTGAAACCAGGACGCCCGGCGCACTGTCTGCTCGGTATAGCTGCGCCACTGCCACTTGTCGCCGTCCTCGGCGGCGTCTTTCGCCACCATGTAATCGCGGCTGATCGGCGCGTAATCGAGCCCCTGGCGGAGAAACGCGATCCGGGCCAGGATCGTCTGATCCACGCCCGCCGCGCGTCTGGCTTCGTCGAGATGTTTGCCCAGGTCGGCCAGAGCCGCGTCGGTGTAGTGGCGCGCGACCACTTGTGAGCCGGGTCGTTTTCGCTCGGCCGCGATCGCATGAGTGAGCTTCTCGACCGCGTCGAAGTAACCCCGCACCGCCTTGGACGCCGGACCGAAGCCCGTCGTGCAGTATTCGTCGACGATGGCGTCGACATCGCGATAAGGGTCCCACATCAGCTTGGTCAGCACGTAATAGTTCAGCCCGTTGGTCGCCCAATGGTGACAGTTGCAATCGATGCCGACGAAGAAGAGCTTGTTGTCGGCGAAGAAGCGCATGTCCTCGCCGAGCCGGTGCACGAACACCGTCGGCAGGGCGTGCAGTGCGAGCAGAAAGTTGGGACGCACGAAAAGTTTGTCGGCCGCGCGGGACCAATGGAGCCAGGTGTCGCGCATCTCCTCGCGGGCCGCGTCGTCGACGTAGATCTTCGTACCGGGGACGAAGCCCAGGACGACGTTCGGATGCAGTTTCGCGTGCACCGGCGGCAGGTGATACAGACTGTAGGCCAGCGCGCCGATGTTTCGCTCCGGCAGCTCCTTGGCGACGATCTCGGCCACGGCGGAGTAGAACCGCACGAAGCGGTCGCTCAGCGAAACGTGCGGAATCCGGCCGTTCCTGCTGCGCATCTGCACGATCGGGGCTTCGGGCGCGTCCCACGACTCACACCGCGGGCACAGACAGAACGTCTGCGTGCCGCCGTCGTTCGGCGTGACGGAAACCGCGTCGGTGGTCGGGCGCCGTTTGAGCCGGTCGATGCAGTCGGCGGCCACCTGTCGAATGAGGCCGGGGTTCGAGATGCAGAGGCGGTGGCTGGGATAGCCTCGGTCGGGCTGGCTGTTGTCGCGCGAGCCGTCCGGCTGTTGTGCGAACCAGTCCGGGTGCTCGGCGTGAAATCGTTTCCAGTAATCGTCGAACGCATGGCCGGCGCTGCACTGGTAGCTGCCTCCGAAGCGATGAAAGCGGAACCAGCGGCGGGACGGATCATGGAACGCGTGGTAGGCGTCGCGATCCCAACCGAGGGCGTCGAGTTTGAGATGGATCGCGCCGTTGAAACTGTGCTCGTCCATGACCCGGTCGACCAATCGCGGCTTGGCCGACAGATCCACATCCTGCACTGTGACCGTCGACCGGGCGGGAACGATTTCGCCGAGCGACCCGGGCCAGAGCAAACGCACGCCCAGCACGTCCTCGACGAACACGTTCACCGCGATCCGCGTGCCCGTCAGCGTGTAGCCGTCCGGGCGTGCGTCGTCGCCGAGGATCACCAGCGTCCGCGGGAAGGTCCGGATCAGAACCTCTTCGAGCCCGAGTCGATCCGCATCGATCCCCAACCCTCGCGTGCGCTCGGTGTCGCCGACCAGCACCATCGTTTCGGTCGCGTCACGTGCAAGGTCCCGTTCGCTGCGGATCGGGACGATCGCGCCGCTCATGCGCCGCAGCCAATATTGAAGATCCTCGGCCCCCCGTCGCGCGGCGTCGGTGGGCGCATCGGCGGTCACGATGACCGAAGCGGCGCGTCCGTTCTCGACCAGCGTCACCGACGTTGTTTCGGCGCCGGGCACGGCGCCGACGATCAGAGAAACCAAGAACGAGATCATGCATCGACCTCCGTTGTAGCTACAGATAATGGTCTGATCAGAACCCCAAGCGCGAGCGCGGGGCCGAAGCTCATTCAGGGAACGCGGCTCGGCCCGTCGCTCGCGCTCCGTGGTTCGGAGCGGCTCACCCGTTGATGGTCATACACTCGCTGCAGTTGAATCCGAGATCCGACTCACGACGGCGGTGGAAATTGGCGGATTCGGCTATAGCGTTTGTAGGTCTCGAAGATGTCACCCCCGTCGACGATTCTCGGGTCGGCGGTCTTCCAGAGATAGTCCTCGAACATTGCGATGAGCTTCTTCTTGATCGCGGCGAAGTCGGGCGCGTCGGCCAGGTTGTTCAGGCACCCGGGGTCGTTGACGATGTCGTACAGTTCTTCTGCCGGCCGTTTGTCGACCGACAGATGGAAATACCGGCCGATCGTCGGGTCGTCACGTCGTGCGATGAAAAAGTCGAGCGTGGGACACGCGTCGATGTCGTGATACCCGCCGTGCATCGGGCCGAGCGCGCCGTCGTTTTCATACTTTTGCGGCGCACCCGCCGGCCAACGATCCGGACGGAAGTTACGGATGTACAGAAACTGCCGCGTGCGCATGCAGCGCTGCGGATAAGCGAGATTCGCATAGCGTGACGACGAGTGGCGCTCCCGCGCGGAAAACACCGCCGTGCGCCGCGGCTCGATGATGCCCGCCTTGTCGCCGCGCAGGATCGAACTCAGGCTGCGCCCGCTCATCGGATATTGGCCGGTGCGCGCGCTCGGATGTTCGACGCCGGCCGCTTCGAGCAGGGTCGGCGCGAGGTCGATCAGGCTCACCAGGTCGTCGACGACGCGCCCGCCGCGCACGTGACGCCCCCACCGAATCGCCAGCGGCATGTGAATGCCGTATTCGTACGCATTGGCTTTGGCCCGCGGAAAGGCCATGCCGTTGTCGCTGGTCACGATGATGATCGTGTTGTCCAGTGCGCCGGCTTGCTCGAGCGTGTCGAGCATGCGCCCGAGATGCTTGTCGAACCATTCGATCTCATAACCGTAGTCGAGCAGGTCGCTGCGCACCTCGGGCGTGTCGGGCAGGTACGTGGGGACCTCAACGTCGGCGAGCTTGCCGCCGTTCTTTTCGCCGACGCCCTTTTCAAAGAACCGATGCGGCTCATGCGCACCGTACCAGAAGCAGAAGGGTTGCTCGCCCGGGCGTCGTTTCAGAAAATCCTCGAAGTTGGCGGCGTAGTCGTTGTCGCTGATGCCTTGGGGTCGGTCTTGGTCCTCATGTCGCTCGAACACGGGACCGGCCGGGTTTCTCGACCGGCCGCCGTCGCGATAATTGCCCGGCCCCCAGCCCTTGCCGGTGAATCCGACGAAGTACCCCGCGTCTTCCAGCAGATCGGGAAAGGCGACGTATTTCGCGGAAAAGGAACTCGCGTGGGTGCCGGCATGTTCGAGCTGCCACGGATACCGGCCCGTCAGCAGCGCCGCCCGCGACGGACTGCACCCCGGTGAAGCCGCGAACGCATGCGTAAACAGCACCCCTTGCCGAGCGACGCGGTCGAACGCCGGCGTCTCGATGAATCGGCAACCGTAGGCCGAGGCGTGCGGATAGGATTGATCGTCGGAGATGGCGATCAGGATATTGGGACGCTCTTGCTCTGTCGCATGACCGACGTGCGCGATCGACAGCAGCGCCCACACCACGACCGGCAGCGTCCTGCAACCTCGGCCAACGATGTGCATTCTCATTCCGCATGCTCCTTGCCGCAAAGCAAAGAGTATAGCGAGTATAGCGTCGAGGGGTATCGATTGCTCAGGGTGATGTCGTGCTCGGCGTGGACGTCAGCAGATGTTCAGCCACGACCGCCGGGATGTCGTGTCGAAGCAGGTTCAGACCGCCGTCGTTCTCGAGGGTGAGCACCCAGAATTGGCCTTTTTCAAAGCGGTTGTAGACCGCTTCGCCCTGGGCCACGCGTACACCGGCCTCTTGGGCGGCGGCGGGGTCCGTCGCGTAGGACCAGAAGCGATCCCACAGCCGCTGCTCATAGTCACTTGGGGCGTTTGCCGCGCGATAGACGTCCGGGATTCTGCGTTCCGGATCGATCGCGAACCCGTCCTCGGGCGTTTGCGACTCACCGAAGATCCGGCGGAACAGGACCAGGCTCTTGCTCCGCAGCAGATCGGACTCGCCGTCGTATTGTTCCTCGAATTTGATCAGCAGGGCGTCAAAGTAGATGACATCGCTGGCGATGCGGAATACCCGCATCGGCAGCGGGTTCTCGTCGCGGTCGACTTCCTGAAACTTGATGGTGGTCTCGACGGTGCCGGCCGGCATGGTCTGCTGATCGACCACGAGCAATTGCGCGACCCGCCGTTCGCCCGTGAGCCGATCCACCACACGCCGCAGCGTTTCCTGCTCGGCCTGGAGCCGATGGTTCTCCTCGGCGAGGCGTTCCCGTTCCGGGTCTTCCAGCAGCCGAGGAATCCCCAACAGGCCGAGACCGGCACCCAGAGCACCTACGATGATCAGGCGGCGCATGATGCGCACGAATGTCTCCCCCAAGGCGGGCGATCACCTCATTAACTATTGTCGTATACCCGTCACGGAAAGGCAAAGTTCACATCGGGCTGCGACCGTTCTTGGGTGCCAGGGTCGAGCGGGTTTTACCCATTCTACTCACTTGCCGGACGGGGGCTCGGTAAAGTAGGGCTGTAATTCGATGAAATTGATCATGAATTCCTGTCCCGCGGGCCCGCCGGGGTCGGTCGCCGACGCCCAGTCGCTGATGGTGAGGGTCCCGGACTGGCCGGTGGTGCGGAACACGACCCGATGGAAGTTGAGCCACGGCCGGTAGTCCGGGTGAGTTACCCCGCGTGCCGCGCCCACCGCGCTGCCGCGGAGCCTGGTCTTGAAGCTGCGAACGGGGTCGATCTCACCGCCGCCGACCGACAGCGTCACCGCAAGATCCTTCTCGTCGACGACGTGATTGTGGATGTCGTGATGATCGCCGACGATCATCTTCACCGAGTACCATTCTCCCGGCCTGAGATTCATGATCGTCTGTGAGACCCGGTTCGGCTTGTCACCCCGTCGCAATCGCAGATAGGTGTTGCCGGCCGGCTGGTCGGGCGTCTGCGTGCGATGCCAATATCGGCCCTGGAGCCGGGCGTATCGTTCCTTGTAGCCGGTGGTGACGCTGTCCGGCGTCGCGGCCTCGGCTGTCCACCCTTCAAGACCGTCGAAGAAGTCCGGGTTGCGGATGTGCCGCAGTGTGTACCGGTAACCGTACCGGTCCGACAGCAGCGTGGTTCGGCCCTCGATGCCGTAGTGACGATAGAGCTGTCCCATCCAGCGAATCGTTTCCTCGTCCGCCGCTCCCGAATACCACCAGTGTACGCCGAACAGCCCGTCGAACTCGGGCCGGCCGGCCAGGTATTGCATCTGCATGTCCATCCACGTTTTGTAGTCCACGTCGGGCCGGGTGTTGATGTGCGGTGAATTGAACATGCCCAGCACCATGACGAGTTGGCGCTCGCAGCCGGGGAAGGTCTTCTGCCACTTGCGCATCTCCTTGCCGAGCAGACCGTCCATGAACACCTCGGCCTCGTCCAGCGTGGGCATCTCATGGTGGTAGCGTTCCCAGGCCATGTAGTAGCCGGCCTCGAAGATGGTGCGCACCGCCTCGCGCGTTTCGGGTCGTGAGTACATGCCCGGCCCGCCGCAGTAGCCATAGAACGCCTTACCCTTCAGCGCGGCGTTACGGCCCATGCGCCCCAGCGCTTCGGTCCACACCGAATACAGCGGATGCTGACGACCCTGGAATTCGTCCGCGATGAGGCCCGACATGCGCGGGTCGGCAAAACCCGGATGCTCCGTCCAGTAGGCGACCGCCTCGTCCACCGTCGTCGATTCGCCGTGGGGCAGGTGCCCGTAGCCGATCCATTTGCCGCCCCGCCGGGTCCAGGCATCGATGTGCGCGTCGGCATCGGCTTTGGGCATGCCGACGATCGTATTGACGTGCGGGAGAACGTGCCGCTCGAGAAACGCCCAGTCGTACGGACCGTACGGTTCGATCGTCGGGTTGGTGGGGTACCGGCAATAGTGCATCTCCGGTATGGCCCGCACCAACACGGGAATGGGCGCGTTGGATTCGTCGTCGCGTCGAACGAGCGTATAGTCACCCGCGGGCAGCAACCGCATCGACTCGACCGGTCCGTCGGGTGCGGTGTCGGGCTGGAACAACAGCGTTTCCTGTCGCCCGTCCGAGAGCCGGACCCCGGCGGGTTCTGCCGTCGTCGCGGAGAAAAACACCCAGCCGTGACGCGGGTTCATGAACGTCAACGACGCGTGATCACCCCGTCCGTGCAGTTCACCGCGAGCCAGTTCGGTGACGAGGTTGTTGAGCCGTCTCGGTTCGGCATGAACCCCGCGCCCGATTATCAGGGCAAACACAGTCAGGACGCAGATCCATTTCGGTCGAAAAGTCATCAGCCTCTCCTCTCGTGTGTCACGCAGGCGCGTAGTATACCGGCGAACGCTATTGCAGCATGTCCGCATCGGTCAATCCGAGCCGCGAGCGCGAGCGAGCGGGTTCTAAGTGCCGATATCGTAGAGCATGCCGACCGAGTCCTTGCAAATTCGCCCGCGGAGCGAACAATCGGATCAACCAGGGAGTCACCGGATGCCGGATCAGGTCTTACTCATCACCGAAGACGACAACGCACGCGAAGCGGTGACCCGCGCCTGCGCCGCTCTGGACGCTACGGTGGGCGAGGCCGACGATGCCGCCGCCGCCGCCGCCATGCTCGAGTCCGGTGCTCGCGGACCGATTCTGTGCGCGTTCGACGCCTTCGCCGCCCTGCGCGAAGCCTATCCCGGCCTGTGCGCGATCATTCTGGCCGATCGCGCCGACAGCGAGCAGGCCATCGAGTGGATGAAGCGCGGCGCGCTCGATTATGTGATCAAGCCGCTCAAGCACGAAACGCTGGTGCACACCATCGGCGAGGCGCTGCGGGTCTCGCGTGAGGTCGAACTTCCGGCCTATGACGACGACGAGGACGACCGCGCCCCGGCCGAGCGCATCGTCGGGCAGTCGCCGGCCATGCAGGAGGTGTTCAAGCTCATCGGTCTGGTCGCTCCGCGCGATGTCAACGTGCTCGTCACCGGCGAGAGCGGCACGGGCAAGGAACTCGTCGCCCGGGCGTTACGCCAGCATTCGGGCCGCAAGGAACAGCCTTTCCTCGCCGTCAATTGCGCCGCCATTCCCGAGACCCTGCTCGAAAGCGAATTGTTCGGTCACGAAAAGGGTGCGTTCACCGGCGCGGACGTTCGCCGCGTCGGCAAGTTCGAGCAGTGTGACGGCGGCACCCTCTTCCTCGACGAGATCGGCGACATCCCGCTGCCCACGCAGGCCAAGCTGCTGCGCGTGCTCCAGGATCAATCTTTTCAACGACTGGGCGGCAACGAAGTGTTGCACTGCGACGTGCGGATCATCGCCGCCACGAATCAGCCGCTCGAGAAGCTCATCGCCGCCCGGCAATTCCGCGAGGACCTCTACTACCGGCTCAAGGTCGCTTCGATCGACGTGCCGCCGCTGCGCGATCGCGAGGTCGACGTCGTTTTGCTGGCTCACTATTTCGTTCGCAGATTCGGCCGGCAGCTCGAGACGCAAATCCGCCGCTTCTCTCCGCGGGCCCTGCCCGCGCTGCTCAACTACGCGTGGCCGGGCAATGTCCGAGAGTTGGAAAACGTCATCAAGGCCTCGCTGGTCACCGCCCGCGGGGCCGTATTCCAGCCCGAGTTCCTGCCCGCGCACGTTCGGGAATCTGCGGATCAAGAAATCGCAACCCCGTCGAGCGAATCAGCCGCGCCCAGCCGACCGACCACCAACAACCTGCGCGGCTTCGCCGAAGACCTCGCCTCGCAGCGTGAATTCGAGGGCCGGCTCCATCGCGAAGCCGTCGCCGGCGTCGAACGCGAGGTCATCCGCGCCTGCCTGCTGCGCACCCGCGGCCGGCTCGCACCGGCCGCGCGCTGGCTCGGCGTTACCCGTACCACCCTCCGCAAAAAAATCGCCGAACTCGGCATCAAGGTCGAGACCGATATCCATTTGCCCCCCGATGGGTAGCCATTCCACGACCTGGGTGGCCACTTTATGGTCAGTATGGGTTCACCCAGGCCATGCTGCCGACAGCGGTTGCCGGAAGTACGCGAGAATATAACATCCTTGTTTATAGGATCTTAGCAAGAAACTTGGCATCCTGGCGTACTTGGCATACGTCGTGCTCTGTTGATTGTTGATTGCGAACAATCGGCCGAGACGGCTGGGGTCGCTCGGTCACACTTCTGGCACGAAAGGAGACATTTGCAGTCTGTGGGGTGCGAGCGTCGGGGAGACCTCGCATCAAAGCAAACCAAGAGGGGGCGGCGGATCGGCCGCCGTCCTCCTCTTCTCTTCTGTCCCGGGGTTTGTGGTCGCGGCAAGACGAGAGGGCGGTTGGCATGGGTTTCTGTGCGACTGAGCTTATCTGTTCGTCCCGGTGACCACGAACTTCTCCGGGCAAGAAACCAGCGAGGTGTCGCGTGAACTTTCGACTACATGGATTGAGGTCGATTTTCAAAACGCCAACCCATGGGAGCGCCGGCGCACGTCTGGCGGAATCGGATGGTGATCGTGCCGAGGCGGTCTTCCGATCGAGGCGGCGGGACGAAGGTTGTGAGGAGCGTGGTCCGCCTCACCGTAAAGAGACGGTGCGGGACGAGACGGTGTGGATTGAGCCGTTCGTCGGGTCTGCGGGAACGCCAACGTCGCACCCCGCCGTGACCCGCGATGCGGCCAGGTCGCTCGAGCGCCTCAAGCGTCTGGCTCTTGAGAAAGGCAGAAGTCGGACGCCGTTCGCGTGGTTGCGGGAAGTTCGTAGCGCACTGGCCGAATTGCATGATCGCATGTCGGATCGAACCGCACGCGGCGCCTCGTTTGGGGTTCAAGGCACGGGTGTGCAGCATCGGCCTGATCTGGCCGATCAAGTCGACCAATTCGTCGAAGATCGCCGGCTGAATTCCACCGGGCTGGACCGCCTGTTGGCGGAAGTCGAGCGTTCCGGCTTCGATGACGATTCGGACCTGACCGCTTTGAAGCTGCAACTGGCCGCCTGGCTGGAGCAGCGGCAGCATCTCGGGGTGCGGGGGCCGGAGTTGATGTTCCGGCTCTACTGGGACGACATCGGCGGTGAGGGATAGATGCGACAGCATCCCGGGATGTGGGCCCCGGTGGGTGCCGTTGAACTTGATGTCGGTATGGCCGGATAAGGAAGGATCTCATACCTCGAACGGCCCCGGCCGTGTTCGTGCGGTCGGGGCCGTCGCATGTCCGATTCACGGCATGTACGCATGCCGTGGGATACGCACGTCCACCGGCAAGACAGTCGCCGCCGGTGGTCGTGCTGACGGACGGGAAAGGGTTTAGCGGCGGCCTGAAGGAATGCGCAACGGTTCGGCGTGATGCGTCGTGTGCCGGATGCGCGCTCCTACGGGTCGCCGCTAAACGTCGGTGGAGTTTCGGGTATGGCCCGGTCGTAATCCCCACCCACTGCACCTCAGACTTCATTGACCGATAATCACTTGCTGGCTAGAATCTCGGCCGATCGCGGGTAACCTCGCGGCTTGACGAGCGGCCCCTTCGTCTAGTGGTCTAGGACTCCGGCTTTTCACGCCGGCAACACGGGTTCGAGTCCCGTAGGGGTCAGTCAATGGTGTCCGAACGTCAGTACCGGCTCGGGACCGGGCGGGACGGCGCGAACGATGCGGCGATCGGATGTGCGGGTCAGGTCGATGATCCGGCCGGTCGCTTCACCGGCACCGTCGAGCAACTCGACGATCGGACAGGTGTGTCGTCCCGGCGTGGCCCGGACCACAGTGGCGCGGGCGCCGTTGTTCAGTTCGACCACGCTTCCGATCGGCAGTATCGAAAGATTGTCGAGAAAACCGCGCACCACGTCCCCGTCGAACTTCCGCGCACTACTCTCCACCAGAATCGACTTGGCCGCGTGATAGGGCAGCATGGCTTCGCGATAGGGACGCGGGCTGGTCATGGCGAGGTACGCGTCGGCGACGGCGACGATGCGAGCGTAACGATGGATCAGCATACGTGAACGCCGACGGGGATAGCCGCTTCCGTCGGTGCGCTCGTGCACCTGATAGCCGATGTACTTCGACATTTCGGGCAGGCCGCGAATCCGTTCGAGGCTTTCGATCGTGTAGTACGGATGCCGGCGAACCTCGAACCACTCGTCGTCGGTCAGTGATCGCGGGGCGAGACGAATCTCGTTCGGGACGCGTAGCATTCCGATGTCCTGCAGCAAGGCGCCGAGTCCCAACTCCATCAGCCCTTCCTGCGGCATGCCGAACCCCGTCGCCATGGTCATGCTCAACATGGCTACGTTCACGCAATGATCGTACAGGTACTCGTCGCCGGACTGTTGCAGGCTGACGATCAGCGGCAATACGTCGGCGTCGAGGGACACCATGTCGATGAAGTCGCCGATGGTGTTGGACAACATGGAGATGTCGATGCGCTGTCCCGCTCCGAGATGCCGGCAAACCTCGGAGACGAGATGGCTCGCCTTCCCGTGCTGTTGCAGGCCGCGTCGCGCTTCGGCGTGCAAGTCGCGGATCGACAGCCGGCGCGTGTCGGTCGAATGATTGGGTTGCAGAGACGGCGGGTGTTCGAGGGCGCGATCCAGGTCCGTATCGAGCCGGTCGGCATGGGCGGTGGGACCGGACTCGTGGATGAATCGCGACGGGTCGGTACGCAGCGTGACGTGGGTGATGTTGCGTTGCCCGAGCAGGCGCAGGAAGCGGGGCGTGATCTCGGCTCCGGCGGCGAGCAACAGCAGCCCGGTATCGTCGTGCAGGCACTCCGAGAGCCGCATGCCCGTACGGAGCGCGGCGGTGCGGATCGTCGTGTCCCCGTCCGCATCGGCGCGGCTGGCGGCCTCGTCGGTCATCCAATCAGGCATGGCGTTCGTGTTTCCCGGTCACGGCCGATAAACCGGCGGCCGATCCGAACGGTCCGCACTATGAAGTCGGCTCGCCGTCGACGCGGCTTGATCTTGGGTCTCGGAGCTTGCAAGTGTCCGTCCGGATGAGCACAATGATAGGGGAACGTGCAATGTGAACGTCGCCCGGCGCGAGGGCGGCTTTGGACCATCTCCGTAAAGGAGGGAGCAACCCATGATTCGACTGACGGTCAAGACTTCGACGATCCTGCTGCTCGCCGCTTTGGCGACCTTCTCCCAAGCGGCCCCGGCCGGCGCCGCCCTGTTCAACGACCCCAACCTCGAGGCGGTCGTCCGCAAGCTGGTCTTCGCCAAGAAGAACAACACCGAGCCCCTGAACGCCGAAGATGTCAAGGACATCTCGACGATCAACGGCAAGGGTCAAAACATCAATGACCTGACCGGCATCGAGCAGTGCAAGAGCCTCGCTTCGCTCGATCTGGCCGACAACGCGATCGGCGACCTGACCCCGCTGGCCGGGCTCAAGAACCTGCAATCGCTCAACCTGTCGCTCAACTTGATCAGCGACGTGTCGCCCCTCGCCGGCCTGGCCAAGCTGCAATACCTCCACCTGGCCGACAACCAGATCAGCGACGTAGCTCCGCTCGCCAAGCTGGACAAGCTCAACGCCCTCTACCTGAGCAACAATCAGGTAAGCGACATCTCGGCCCTGAGCGGACTCGAACGGCTCTGGTCGCTGTACCTCAAGCGCAACCAGGTCGCCGACATCACGCCTTTGGCCAAGCTCAAGAACCTGTCGTCGCTCGACCTGACCGCCAACGGCGTGCAGGACATTTCGGCCCTGGCCGGCCTGACCGAATTGAAATTTCTCTTCCTCGATCGCAACAAGGTCAGCGAGCTGACCACGCTGGTCGCCATGGCCAAGAAGGATGCCGAGGGCGACAAGCGTTTCGCCCCCTATTGGCAGGTATTCCTGGCCGGCAACCCTTTGAGTGACGCGGCCCGCAAGACGCAGCTTGCCGCCCTGCGCACGATCGGTGGCAAGATCATCTTCGACGACGGAACGCCGGCTCCCAAACCCGCCGACAAGCCGGCGCCCGCAGCCAAGGCCGAGCCCGCGCCGAAACCCGAGGCCGCACCCAAGCCCACGCCGTCTCCGCCCACGCCGAAGGAACTGCTCGCACAGCTCACCGGCGAGTGGACGGTCACGATGAAGATCTTCGCGCCCGACGGCAACGAAGCCTCCGAGGCGGCGGGCAGCGTCACCAAGACCGCGATCCTCGGCGGCACCTACATTCGTGAGGATTTCAAGAGCGAGATCGGCGGCAACCCGTTCGAGGGCACGGGGCTGTTCGGCTACGACACGGCGGCCAAGCAGTACCGCTCGGTCTGGGTCGACAGCGTCACCGGCTCGATCATGCAAAGCGCCGGCGCATTCGACTTCGCCGCGAAGACCATCACGCTGGTCGGCGAGGGCATCGATGCCGCAAGCGGCGACGCGAAGAAGTTCCGACTCGTGCTCCGCATCACCGGTAAGGACACCCACGTCTCGGAGGTCTACAACCTCGACGCGTCGGACAAGGCGACCAAGGTCGTCGAGATCGCGCACCAGCGCAAGTGATGTGTGAACGTCCGAGCGCCCGGCGCTGATGAAGGGTCGGGAACCCGCTCGCTTGCGCTCGCGGCTCTGATGCTGGGTTACACTTCGAAATCAAACGCCAACGCGCCGTCGACGTGCTCGAGGACGAGTGCCTTGACCTTCTCGTGCTCGGGATGGGGTAGGTAAGCGTCGCGCGAAGCGGCGGTATCGAAGGTCATGATGAACCCGTGCGTATAGCCGTGGTTGAGCCCTTCGTCACTGCGGTAGGGCCCCCAAAGATAATCGACGATCCCCGAGATCCGGTCCTGCAGGCCGGCCAGCGCCTCGTCGATTCGGGCGATCGTCGCGTCCGACGTCTGCGGTTTCATCTTCAGCAGCACAATGTGTTTGATCATCCAAGCGCCTCCTTGACCCGTCATGGACCGCCCGCAATCACTGGACCGTCCGCACGAAGCGGGATTGAGGGTAGTAGAACTTCAGAATGCTGTCCGCGCTGCCGCCCAGCCGCGCCAGGCCCTCGGCTCCCCACTGACACATGCCCATGCCGTGGCCGAACCCGCGGCCCGCGGAGAACACGATGTCGTCCCCTTCGGCCTGAATCCGGCACTGGGTGCTCTTGACCGTCATCGGGCCCAGGCTCAAACGCAGATCCTCGCTGCGCAACACGTCACTGCCCCGGGTTCCCACCACCGCAATGCGTTTCGGCCGACCCTCGGGCGTACGTTCGATGACCTCGATGCGGTCGACCGGCCCGAGTTGTCGCAGCTTCGGATAACGCACCGCCAAGCGCTCGGTCACCGTCTGCTTGCTCATGCGGACCGCGGGCCAGTTGTAGTGCGGAGCCTGACGGCAGTACATGCACCGCACCCCGCCGGACAGGGGCTCGGGCCGGGGGAGGGTCCCATACGACTTGATGTTCGCGGCATCCTGCGTCACCCCGCCGCACGTCGAACTGAAGTAGGTGCAGAAGATCTTCTCGCCCGCCCTTGATCGCCACGTCAGGACGATGTTGCGGGTCGAATCGACCGCCTCGGTGGCCCGCGTGGTCTCGCCCGACATCCCGACGTAAACCTGCGACATCGGCGTCGCGTGTACGTCCCAATGCCGACCCGCCGGGCCGGTCACCTTCTGATACAACGCGTAGGTGCGCGAGGCGATGGCCTGAGCGCGGTAGGTCTCGCGATGGAACTTGGCGAAGAGCTCGCCCGGCAACACGCCTTTGAGATAGTCCTCGATGTCCAGCGCGTTGACCACGTCCATCGTGCCGTCGTCGCGGAGATGGCAGCGCAACGTGCCGCGATAGCGTCGGACCTCCGTACCCTTCGGACTTCTCGTCGTCACTTCCAACGCCCCGGAGCGGTGCGGAACGATATGCACCTCGCGTCCGGCGTAGCGCCGCCCGCCGATGTCGACCGAAGGCGGCTGACCGGGCTCGGATCGAACCGGTGCCGATCGAGATAACGCCGACTGTTTGCCCAACCGTCCGCCGCCGGCGTCGGTGATGTCGAACGGGCCGCGCACCGCGAGCGAAAACGAGCGAACCCCGGTCAGCAGAAGCACGCGTATGCGGCGCAGCTCGGCTCCGTCGTCGACGGGTCGGCTTACGCGGCGGGTGTCAAGGGATGCGTTTTGTTTGCAGCCGGACAGAATGGAGAGCCCGACCAGCCCGAGAAGCGGCAACCACACAACGGAGACATAACGGCCCATACGGCGAGCGCGGTCCATGTGGCCGGTGATCGGCCGGTGAATCATCAGCAGTCTCCTTACGGCTGACGGTACCCGTGCTTTCCGGACACGCCCCGATCACTCCTCGAGCCGGCGCAGGGACATGTTGTTTTCCTCGAGGCGTTGCTTGACCTCGTTGAGCGACGTCTGACCGAAGTTCTTCGTGCCCAGCAGTTCGGCTTCGGTGCGTGCGGCCAGATCCCCCAGCGTCATGATGTTCAGACGTTGTAGGCACTTGCGCGATCGCACCGACAACTCCAGCTCCGAGACCGGCTTGGCCAGCACCTCGGGCGCCACCTGCGGGACCATGTTCTGCAGGATGTCGGGCGGCGGAGCCGTGCGCTTGTCGGCGGTCTGACCCAGGTGAAGCCCCTTGAACTTCAGCATCGCCTTGATTTCGTTCAGCGACGTCTCGCCGAAATTCTTGTAGCCCAGCAACTCCTGCTCGCTGATTTGGAGCAGGTCGCCGAGGGTCTCGATGTTCATCTGCTTGAGACAGTTGCGGGCCCGCACCGACAACTCGAAATCCGACACCGGGGTGTCGAGGATCGCGCTGTGCTTTTCGATGACGCGTTCCTGCGTTTCGTCGTAGTACATGTTCAACGAACTGTCGGCGTCCTTGAGAAAGAGCCGGGCCCGCGCATGGTTGGGATGGCTGGCCAGCACTTGCCGGCAGCAACTGATCGCGTGCTCGTACTCCCCGCAGTCCTCGTAGAGTACGGCGAGGTTGAGCAGCGCGTTGACGTGGACCCGCGGCATGGCCACGAGCTGTTCATAGAGCTCGATCGCCCGCTCGTCCTCCCCGCGCTGGTCGAGCGCATACGCCAATCGAAACAGCGCTTCGCTGTTTTCGGGATCGAGCCGGACCGCTTCCTCCCAGGCATCGATGGCGCCGGCCGCGTCTCCGCTCGAGGCGCACGCGAGTCCGCGCTGCAGCGCCGACCGGCCGCCCGCTTCGTCCCGCGGACCGGTCGGGATATTCGATGACTTTACCTCAACCGCTTGCCGTTCCAACTCGCTCGTCATGGTCACAAATCACCTCTCACCGTCGGGACGCCACTCGCCTTCAGGACGATCGCTCGATGCGCCCGGGTATGCGCAACTCTACCTGCGCATGAAATCATTGGGTCCTGCGGATTCAATCAAAGAGTTTTGTCGGACTTGCCACGTCGACCACGCCACGCACACCGTCGCTGAGCCAATCTCTGTCGCTACGGCCATTTCCGTCGATTGCCGCCGCCGTCCGCCAGGCCGGCCCATACGCCTGCCGCCCGCTGCAAACCGATGCAGCCCCGTAGTATACCGCGCCGTGTCCGCATGACAAGCGGTGGGGAGGTGAGAAGTGAGACGTGGGTGCGTGACACATTTGGCGGCCCGGAAAAACCGAAGGTTCCGTGTGCCACTGCTGTGTCAGCAGTGGATAACAGGGCAATGACGCTTGGTAGGAGCACTGCTGACACAGCAGTGGCACACCCAGC
>Ga0299906_10001738_pt1 | contig 18466 bp, 9 predicted proteins | sample RVTome_14_FD_200259 | JGI IMG/M metagenome (GOLD analysis project Ga0299906, IMG submission 200259) | Soil microbial communities from uranium-contaminated site in the Upper Colorado River Basin, Wyoming, United States - RVT145D125 (version 2) ...
GTCGGAGACTGGTTCGTAGAGCCGTTGCTGAACCGGACGTCCCGAGCGGATGAACAGGTCTCCGTCGAACCCAAGGTGATGGAGGTGTTGCTCTGCCTGGCCCGGCACGTCGGCAGGACCGTCACGAAGGAGCGCTTCATGGAGCAAGTCTGGGCGGATACGGTGGTCACGGAAGACGTACTCTCGCGCTGCATCTCGGAATTGCGCAAGGTGTTCGGGGACGACCCGCGTGCCCCTCGTTTCATCGAGACGATTCGCAAGACCGGCTACCGCCTCATCGCGCCGGTGCGCCTGCCGGGCTCCGAGCAAGACGACGCCTTGCAAGGCGCATCGTTCGCCCCGGGCGGTGGCGTCCGGCATCCGATATCGATTGCGACGCTCTGGAAGCTCTTGTGGCGTCAGGTAGAGGTCGTCGTCGAGCGGCACCTGTCTCGTCCGCTCGTCCGGGGCGCCCTGGTCGTCGTGCTGTTGATCGTGCTGGGCGGGACGTTCTGGTACTGGCGTAGCACGGCGCCCGCCGCGCTTCCGCCCCCGGCGTCGGGTCCGTTCACGAGTTATCCGGGCCAGGAGATCGACCCCGCCCTGTCGCCGGACGGCAACCAGGTCGCCTTTGCCTGGGACAACAACACCGGCCGTGACTTCGACATCTACATCAAGCAAGCCGGCGCCGAGCCTCCGCTGCGGATCACCGACGAGCGCACGGACGAGCACAGCCCGGCCTGGTCGCCGGACGGGCTTCACCTGGCTTTCATTCGTTCGGCTCGGGATCAGCACGCCCTCTTCGTCGTGCCCGCCATCGGGGGGAGTGAACGCAAAGTGATCGACTTCGGCGCGCGCACCGTGCAGGCGGTAACCTGGTCGGCGGACGGACGAACCCTGGCTGTCTCGGCGCAGCAAGCGCCCTATGGCGTCTTCCGCCTTTTTCTGGTCGCCCTCGACAGCGCCACGGCACAGCCGCTGACGGCGCCGCCGGCATCGTATCAGGGGGACTTGCATCCCGTCTTCTCACCGGACGGTAAGCGGCTTGCCTTCATCCGCAGCCGCCACGAAGCCGTGCAAGACCTCTACGTGGTGGGCATAGAGGGCGGCGAACCCGAGCGGCGTACGTTCGACCGTGTACGCATTACCGGGGTCGACTGGTCGGCCGACGGCAAGCATCTCGTCTTTGCGTCGCACCGGGACGGTGCGTCGGGGTTGTGGCGGATCGCAGCCTCGGGCGATGAGCCAGCCTGGATCCTGACCGGCGGCGAAGGCGCCACCGTAGACGCCGTGTCCATCGCACGCCGGGGGAACCGCCTGGTCTACACGCAGCGATCGTCGAACACGAACATATGGCGGCTCTGGCGTCCGCAGCCCGAAGTGTCCTACCGGGCGCACCTTTTCCTCGCTTCGACGCGCTGGGAGTCCCATCCGCACATCTCGCCCGCCGGCACCCGCATCGCCTACGCATCGAACCAGTCGGGCACGTATGAGATCTGGACGTGTGACCGCAACGGTCGCGACCCGGTGCAGCTTACCACGCTGGGCGGCGTATGGGCCGGCGTGCCGCGCTGGTCGCCGGACGGCCGCTTCATCAGCTTTGTCGCCTACCGGGAGGGCCAGGGCGATATCTACGTCATCGATGCCGAAGGCGGTACGCCCCGTCTATTGACCACCGCTCCGGCCGACGACGCCGCGCCGGGATGGTCGCACGACGGCCGCTGGATTTATTTCGCCTCCAGCCGGAATGAAGCCTGGGAGATCTGGAAAACACCCGTGGCGGGCGGCGACGCCGTCCAGGTTACGGAGACCGGCGGATGGGCCGCCTTGGCGTCGCCGGATGGTACGGTGCTTTACTACGTCAAGCCCCACGCCTCCGGCATCTGGCAAAGGCCGGTCGCCCCGGATACCGGCTCCGCTGCGCAGGAACGGCTGCTCATCGACACCCTCGACCCTGCCGACCGGGACAACTGGGCCGTTACGCCGGAAGGCATCTACTTCGTCCGCCGGGACGCGTACGCCCCGGTCCTCGCCGTGTATCGGTTCGCGACGGAGCAAGTGACGGACGTAGCGACGCTCAACAACGTGCCGCAGCACCCGAGCCTTGCCGTGGGGCCGGAGGAGACGTGGTTCCTGTACACCCAGGTCGATCGGGATGAGAGCGACATCTTACTGATGGAGCACTTCCGTTGAGCCGGTTACGGTCATGGATTGGGTTTGAACACCGGCTCGAAGTCGCGGAGGGCGGTGGGGTGCTGCTCGCCCGGTCTGCGCTCCAGGGCCAGCTCGTAGGTGACGCGGTCGCTCCGGTAGTAGCGGCGCTGGTAGTAGATGGGCGTCTCGTTGAGGGTGAAGGAGGTGCGTTCGATCAGCAGCAGGGCTCGTCCTCGGGGCACCGCCAGGTATTGCGCCACCTCGGTCTTCGCATTGACGGCTTTGATCCGATACCGCCCCCCCTCCACCGTGATGCCGGACTGTTTTTCGAGGATGCGGTAGATCGTCGTTTGCTCCAGGTCATGCCCGTCCAGCAGTCCGGCGTAGAAAACCGGCATCCAGGTCTGGTCGAAGGCGATGGGCTCGCCGTCGCCCAGGCGGAGCCGATCCAGGCGAAAGATGAGATGATCCTGCGGGACGGCCAGCGCCTGCGCGGCGCGGCCGGTTGCTTTCTCCCGGTCGAAGTGGAGGATGCGGGACGACGCTTCGAGCCCGGCCTGCGCCATGTCTTCGATGAAGTCCGTCAGCCGGACGAGCCCTTGCCGCACGCGGGTATCTTTGACGAACGAGCCGAGCCCCTGCCGGCGATAGATGAGCCCTTCGTTTTCCAGGGTCTGGAGCGCACGGCGAACCGTGATGCGGCTGACCGCGAAGCGCGTGGTGAGCTGGTTTTCCGAAGGGATCTGGGTATCCGCCGTGTAGACACCGTCCTGGATCTGCTCACGCAGCCAGTCGCTGATCTGTTCGTGTCTCGGCGTTCCGGGTTTAAGCATGGTGCTCAAGAGACGCGTGCGCCTCCGGTTGGGTTTTCAGAAAATAGGATAAGCGAACCATATATGTCATGATCGCAACCGGAACCGTCCTTGACCCTTTCGGGTGAGATCGAAGCCCCGTGAAAAAGGCGGGCTCATCAGACCGTATGTTATGCAAGCATCTTCTTCCTCATCTCGTCCAGATGATCTGCCGCCCGACGGAGCACCGTCACAGCGCACCTTCGGCTTTGAGACCCGGATGCTGCATGCCGGCCACATCCCCGACGCCGTCACCGGCGCCCGCGCCGTGCCGATCTATCAGACGACGTCGTACGTCTTCGACGACGTAGACTACGCGGCGCAGTTGTTCGACCTGAAGCAGTACGGCAACATCTACACGCGCATCAACAACCCGACGACGGCCGTCTTCGAAGAGCGCATGGCCTCGCTGGAGGAAGCCGCCGGGGCCGTCGCCACGGCCAGCGGCATGGCCGCTCAGTTCATCACCCTGATGACGCTCCTCCAGCCCGGCGACGAGATCGTCGCTTCGGCTCACCTCTACGGCGGCACGCGCACGCAGTTCGTCCATACCTTCAAAAAGCTCGGCGTCAAAGCCCACTTCGTCGAGCCGTCCGACCTGGACGCCTGGGAAGCGGCCATCACGCCGGCCACCCGGGTGCTCTACGGTGAGGTCGTCGGCAACCCGCAGGGGAGCGTGCTCGACCTCGAACCGCTGGCCGCGCTGGCCGGGGCGCATCGCCTGCCGCTCATCGTCGACAACACGTTTGCCACGCCCTACCTGTGCCGCCCGCTCGCGTGGGGCGCCAGCATCGTCGTGCATTCGGCAACCAAGTTCATCGGCGGGCACGGCAACTCCATCGGCGGCGTCATCGTGGATGCCGGCACGTTCGACTTCAGCCGCTACCCGACCATCGCCGATCCTTCGCCGTCGTACCACGACCTCCGGTTCTTCGACACCTTCGGCCACCAGGGCTTCTTGATGAAAGCCCGCGCCGAGACGCTGCGCGATACCGGGGCCTGCCTCTCGCCCTTCAACGCCTTCCTGTTCTTGCAGGGGTTGGAGACGCTCTCGGTGCGGATGGAGCGCCACGTCCGGAACGCCCGGGCCATCGCCGAATTCCTGGACGCGCACCCGCAGGTGGCCTGGGTGGCGTATCCGGGTCTGCCGGATAGTCCCTACCACGCGTTGGCCGAGAAGTATATGCCCGGCGGGCCCGGCGCCATCTTTTCTTTCGGCGTCAAGGAGGGGGCGGAGGGAGCACGGGCGGCCGGGAAGGCGTTTATCGAGGCGTTGCATCTGTTCTCCCATCTCGCCAACGTGGGGGATGCCCGCAGCCTGGTGATCCATCCGGCGTCCACCACCCACCAACAACTCTCGGACGCAGCACTCGAAGAGAGCGGGATCCACCCCGAGATGATTCGCCTTTCCATCGGACTCGAAACCCTGGAGGACTTGCTATGGGATCTGGATCAGGCCTTGCATGCGATCTCACGCTGAACTCCGTCCTGACGCCGGCGCTACGGGCACGGTATCAGAACCAGGATTTGATCCGGCAGGCCCTCGGCCGGACGCGCACGATTGCCATGGTCGGCCTCTCGACAAACCGGCAAAAGGCGAGCTATTTTGTGGCTACCTACCTCACCTACAGGGGCTATCGCGTCATTCCCGTGCACCCGAACGCCGACGCGATTCTGGGAGAGAAAGCCTATCCGACCCTGCTCGACATTCCCGAAGCGGTGGATCTCGTCGATGTTTTTCGCCCGGCCCGGGAATGCCCGAAGATCGCCCGGCAGGCCATCGCCGTCGGGGCCGGGGTGCTCTGGTTGCAACTACGCATCGTCAGCGAAGAGGCCGCCCGGATCGCCGACCAGGCCGGCCTGATCGTCGTCATGGATCGTTGCATCAAGATGGAGCATGGGCGCTACGACGGGACGATGCACTGGGTCGGGATGAACACGGGCATCATCACGGCCAGACGCGCCCGTCGGTGGTTCTGAGAGGATGGTCATGAGTCACTACGCTCGCTTTGCTCGCTGTCATGAGTCACTACGCTCGCTTGGCTCGCTGTCATGAGTCACTACGCTCGCTTTGCTCGCTGTCATGAGTCACTACGCTCGCTTTGCTCGCTGTCATTGGTCATTAGTGACTCCTCCCTCACCAATGACCAGTGATCACTGACCACTGACCGCTGACCCCTGATCATTGACCACGGACAAATGGCTCCATGAAACCATCCGCTTCTTTTCTGCTCGACGTACCTGCGGCTTCGCCGGAGGCCGGGGCACGGCGCAAGGTAGAGCCGGTGGGAGGGGCTTTTGCCGTCACGGCCCAGCTTCCGACGCTCGGCGACATTCTGGACTGGCAGGAGGGGACGTGCGCCTTCGACTACGGCTATTATCGTTTTATCGACCACCCGGCGCTGCGGCAGGTTCAGGAGGGCTTGCAGGCCCATTACGGAGTGCGGCATAGCCTGGCGTACTGCTCGCTTCCGGCAGCGGTGCTGGAACTGCTGGATTACTTGCTGCTGGCCCGGCCGGCTATGACGCTGAAGGTGGTCTCGGAGGCAGGTGCATCCGCCGCGTTTTCGCTCGAAGAAGCCCTGCCGGGGTTGCAGGCACCGACGCGCGCGACGACGCCCGACCGGCTGGGCGACCTCGGACCCTGGTCCGACGCGCGCGCTGAAGTGCTCGTGATCGCCGTCCGGGAGCCGGGGGCTTTTCTTGAGACGCACGCCGCCTGGCTGCACGGTGCGAAGGCACAACGGGTACCGATCGTCGTCGTCTCGGATCGGATTCCGGAAAAGGGATGGATGCGCGGGCCGGTCCTGTTCGGGGTGATGCCGCTCCACGAGGATCGTGCTCCGGTAACCGGGGGCGCCATCCTGAGCAACGCGGACCGCCCGATGGCCGAGTTGCGTAGCCGGCGCAAGCTGCGGGGCCCCATCCTGTCGAGCCGTAACGCCGCCTGTTTTCTGGGGCGGCTGCCCCTGCCGTGGGCGCCGTGTGCCGACGCGGTGATCCACCGGATCTGTGCGCTCGAACAGGCTCGCTTCGGGTTCTTGTTTCCCTCCGGCATGCAGGCGATCATGACCCTGCTGGCGCTGTTGCGGCGGCCCGGCAAGGCGCAGGTCATCACCGTGGGGCATCTCTACACGGATACCTATAGCCTCCTCAGCTATGCCCGCCACCGCGTCGGTCCGGTCGAGAACATCTTCCTCGGCGTCGACGAGTTGGATCGGCTGCCCGCTCTCCTCACCGAGCAAACAGCCGCTCTCCTCACCGAGACCATCACCAACCCGCTCAACGACGTACCGGACCTGGCCTTCATCGTGGGTGAGGCGCGCAAGCACGGGCTGCCGGTCATCGTAGACAACACGTTTGCGACGCCTGTCCATTGCAATCCGCTGGCATGGGGCGCCGACTTCGTCGTGCACAGCTCGACCAAGTATTTCAGCGGCCGGAACGACCATGCGGGCGGGATCGTCCTCCTGAACGACACCGATGCGGCAGAGGCGATCCGCGTCCACCAAGACCGGTGGGGCACGGCCCTTTCGCCGTTGGAGAGCGCCGTCTTGTGGGACCGGCTTCAGGATCTCGAACAGCGCATGCATCGCTTCCAGGCCAATGCCGACCGGCTCGCCGCGTTTCTCGACGGGCATGCCGCCGTGGACCGGGTATATTACAGCGGGTTGCCGTCGCATCGCAGCCATGCCGTGGCCCGCCGGTTGTTGCGAGGCTACGGCAGCGTCGTCAGCTTCACGCTCAAAGCGTCCGGGTTGGAAGGGTTACGCCGGTTCTACGACGCGCCGCTCGCCCCCATCCTGAAGGCGCCGAGCCTGGGGTCGAATCAGACGATGGTGTGCCCATACACGCTGCTGGCCCACTATCACGAGCCCGACGAGGTGCTGGAGGATTGGGGATTGCCCCGGTATTTGATCCGCCTGGCCGTCGGCTGCGAGGAGGACATCCACCCGGTGCTGGCCGCGCTCGACCGGGCCCTCTAACGGTCTCGGCTGCGACCACTGGGAACGGACGTCAACCTGATGACGTGTCTAGATCTGCTGTTTTGTAGACGCCCACGTCTTGCGATACCGACGATGAACATCTGGCAGCGTGCTTTTCTTATTCTGCTGGTACTCTGTACCTGCATCGGCTGCGATCAGGTCAGCAAAGACCTGGCCCAGGTCAACCTGCGCACCGCCGCGCCCCGGGCGTTGCTGGGTGACGCCCTGCACCTGTACTATGCCGAAAACGCCGGGGCGGCCTTCAGCCTGGGCGCAGACCTTGCCCATCCGATGCGGTACTGGCTGTTCACCGTCGGAGCCGGTGTTATGCTGGCCGGGCTTTTCTGCTTCGCCCTGACGCGCCGGGAGACTACCGCAACGCAGATCCTGGCGTATGCGCTGGTGTTGGGCGGTGGCGTGAGCAACCTGCTCGACCGGTTGTTCAATGAGGGCCGGGTCATCGACTTTATGATGGTCAAGGTGGGCGCCGTCCATACCGCGATCTTTAACCTGGCCGACGTGATGATCCTGTCCGGCTGCCTGCTGCTGGTCGTCGTGCTCTGGCGGCCGCAACACCACGAGGAGCGACGGGATCGGTAGCTTCTGCTGCGCCGTGCCTTTTCGAACGATGAGGTTTTTCGAAGATAGAGGATGGAGGATCGCCGGGCGATGCCATCCAAGCGAGGATCCTCAATCCTCGATTCTCGATCCTCCAGCCTCAGCGTCCTCCCATACCGCCACACGCCCATACCCCCATACGACGATCCCTATAACCCCAAACACTGTTTTAAGAGGCCGCCCATGTCCCGTCGTTTCTTCCCTGTTCTCTCGATGTGGGGGCTTGTGGCCCTGATCACGGTTTCCACCGCTGCCGACCTCGCCGACGACGAGCCGATGCTGGGGTTCAGTGCGGAGCAGGCCGAACGGCAGCGCGCCCTGGAAGCGCAGTTCGACGCGTTGTTAAACAAGGAAAACCTGCGCCAGTGGATGCAACGGATGACGGCGCAGCCCCAGCACGTCGGGGCGCCGTACGCGAAGGAGAACGCGGAGTTCATGGCCTCGCTGTTCCGATCCTGGGGCTACGACGTCGAGATCGAGACTTTCCACGTGTTGTTTCCCACGCCGACGGAGCGCCTCGTCGAACTGGTCGCGCCACGCCGGTTTAGGGCGAAGCTGCAGGAGCCTGCGCTGGAAGGTGACGCCACTTCGTCCATCCGGGAGCATCGGCTGCCGAACTACAACGCCTATTCGGCCGACGGCGACGTGACGGCCGAACTCGTCTACGTCAACCAGGGTATTCCCCAGGATTACGAGGACCTGGCCCGGATGGGCATCGACGTGGCGGGCAAGATCGTCCTGGCCCGCTACGGCGGCTCGTGGCGGGGCATCAAACCCAAGGTGGCGGCGGAGCACGGGGCCGTCGGCTGTATCCTCTACTCGGATCCTCGGGACGACGGCTACTTCCAGGGGGATGTCTATCCCGAGGGGCCGTACCGCATGGAACAGGGCGTGCAGCGGGGCTCCGTGCTCGACATGCCGCTCTATCCCGGCGATCCCCTGACGCCGGGCGTCGGTGCGACGGAAAACGCCGAACGGCTCACGCGCACCGAGGCCCCCACGCTGATGAAGATCCCGGTGTTGCCGATCTCGTATGCGGATGCCCTGCCGCTCCTCGAAGCGCTTGCCGGCCCGGTGGCTCCGCCGTCGTGGCGCGGTGCGTTGCCGCTCACCTATCACGTCGGGCCGGGGCCCGCCCAGGTGCATCTCAAGCTGGCTTTCGACTGGGACCTCGCGCCGGCCTACAACGTCATCGCCCGCATGCCGGGCGCCGAGTATCCGGACGAATGGGTCGTCCGGGGTAATCACCGGGATGCCTGGGTCTTCGGAGCAGCGGATCCGATCAGCGGGATGGTGGCCCTGCTCGAAGAAGCCCGCGCCGTCGGTGAACTGGCCAAGACCGGCTGGCGTCCCCGGCGCACCATCGTCTATGCCGGCTGGGACGCGGAGGAGCCCGGCCTGCTCGGGTCGACGGAATGGGCCGAAGAACACGCCGACGAACTCAGGCAGAAGGCGGCTGTCTACATCAACTCGGACGGCAACGGGCGCGGCTTCCTGGGCGTCGGTGGATCACACACGCTGGAGCGGTTCGTCAACGAGGTAGCGCGTGCGGTGAAGGATCCGCAGACCGGCGTCACCGTTGCCGAGCGCGCCCGCGCCCGCCGACGCGTCGGCGGCGATGCCGAGGCCGGGACGCGCACCGACCTGCGCATCGCGCCGCTCGGGTCCGGCTCGGACTATACGCCCTTCCTTCAGCACCTCGGCGTCGCTTCGATCAACCTCGGCTACGGCGGTGAGAACGGGGGCGGTTCGTACCACTCGGCCTTTGATTCATACGACCACTATGTTCGCTTCGGCGATCCGACATTCGAATACGGCATCGCCCTGGCCCAGACGGCCGGGCGCATGACGCTCCGCTTTGCCAATGCCGATGTCTTGCCGTTCAGCTTCACCAACTTCGCCGACAACGTGGCACGGTACGTCCGCGAGGTGACCGAACTGGCCGACGAGATGCGCGAGGAGACGAAGCAGCACAACGACCTCGTCGCTGCCGAAGCCTACGCGCTCGCCGCCGACCCGACCGAGCGCTATGTGCCGCCCGAGCCGAAGACCCCGGTGCCTTACCTCAACTTCGCGCCGTTGCAAAACGCCCTGGCAACCCTGGAAGCGAGCGCCAAAGCCTACGACGCAGCGTTGCGTGAACAGGGCGTGGCAATGGATGCCGGAGCCCGAGCATCCCTGAACCAGATTCTCGTTCGCCTTGAACAGACGATGACGCGCGCCGAGGGACTTCCCCGGCGGTCATGGTTCAAGCATCAGATCTATGCACCCGGCTTCTACACCGGCTACGGCGTCAAGACGCTGCCGGCCGTCCGAGAAGCCATCGAGCAGCGCACCTGGGACGAAGCGACACAGCAGATCGAAGTCGTCGCCGCCGTGCTGGAACGCGTGGCGGCAACCATTGACCGGGCCGCCGCCACGCTGAAGTAGGGTCGTAACACCGGGGTGTACAGGGCGCTCTCTGTTTGCCCCCTGCCTGTGCTACAGCTACCGATGGCGAGGTCTCGCCTCGGGGCGAGAGGGTGTCTACATCGCCGGTCGGGACGCCGCCGCTCTTTTTTTCGTGTACTGTGCGGCCGGGGTGTAACCTTCCACAGAGCTATATCGTACGGCTATATACACTGCTATATTGTGCTGCAATATAGTTGTCTTTCTCCCCACCCTCGTTGGCTCGTTATGATTTCAAAAGCCCTCGTTGCGGCTTCGCTCAAGCCGATCATCCTCTCGCTCCTGGCCCACGGCGAAGCCTACGGCTATGAGATCTTGCAACGCATCGAAAACCTCTCCGACGGTAAGCTCCAGTGGACTGCCGGGACGATGTATCCGGTGCTGCATCGCCTTGAAACCAAGGGCCTGATCACGGCGCACTGGCGTCCGTCCGAGACGGGTCCACGGCGCAAATATTACCGCCTCACGAGCAAAGGGAGCCGCGTCCTCGAAGTCGAGAAACGTCAATGGCTCGATGTCCATGCCGTGCTGCTCAAGCTGTGGGGCCCGGAGCTGTCGTTTGCCTGAGCGGTCCGTGGTCCGTTGTGTGTTGTCCAGTGCGGGAGTCGGACGCCACCGTTGCGGCGAAGAAACCACGGACTACTGACCACGGACAACACCATGTTTGATCTGGATAAAGCCATCGCCTCGTGGCGGCGCAGCTTCCGGTACCGCCGCGTCTTCTTTGAGGACGACCTCGAAGAACTGGAACGCCACGTGCGAGACCACACGGCCTGGCTGGTCGGGCAGGGACGCCCGGAGAAGGAGGCGTTTCAGGAAGCCCTCCGCAAAGTGGGCGACTACGCGGTGATGGAAGCCGAATACCGGAAAGTGTTCTGGGCCAAAACCAAGCATCGGCGCAACCTGCTGCGCGCCTTCGTCGGGGAGATGAGCATGCTCAAGAATTATGTAAAGGTTGCGCTGCGCAACCTGCAAAAGCACAAAGGCTATGCGTTCATCAACGTCGCCGGGCTGGCGGTAGGCATCACCAGTTGCCTGCTGATCCTGTTGTACGGACAGGACGAGGTACGCTACGACCGGTTTCACGCGCACGCCGACCGTATGTACCGGGTGCTGGAGGCCAATACCGCTGAAACCAATGCGAGCAGTATGTTCTTCGTGGCGGATCGCCTGGTGGAGGCCTATCCCGAGGTTCAGGCGGCCACACGCCTGTTCCGCCACTGGGAAGCCCCGCTGATCGCTCTGGAGCAAACGGGGTACATCGAGGATCAATTCTTTTTTGCCGACAGCGCCTTCTTCGACGTGTTCTCGTTTCCGCTGCTGCGCGGGGACCCGGAGACGGCCCTCGACGCGCCCTTTTCGGTCGTCCTGACCGAGACTGCCGCGCGCCAATATTTCGGCGATGCCGATCCCATGGGCCGGACGATGCGCTACAATACCCGGCACGAGTTGCGCATCACCGGGGTCATGCAGGACGTGCCGTCGCAGTCGCATTTCCGGCCCGATTTCGTGGCTGCCATGCCTACCCTTCCGCTGGTGAGCTATGCCCGCATTCAGGAGCAATGGAAGGTCTTCTACACCTACGTGGTGCTCCGCGAAGGGGTGCCTGCCGATGATCTGGCGCAGAAGGCCGAGGATTTTTACCGCCGTCACTACGGTCCTGACAGCCCGGCGCGCCTCCTGCTACAGCCGGTCACGGAGATCCACCTCCGCTCGCAAGTGGCGAATGAGATCGAGGCGAACAGTGACGTGCGGTATCTTTATCTGCTCTCCGCCATCGGTCTGCTCATCCTGCTGATTGCCTGCATCAACTACATGAATCTGGCGACGGCGCGTTCGGCGCACCGGGCCCGCGAGGTCGGCATGCGCAAGATGGCGGGTGCGTATCGCGGTCAGATCGTCCGGCAGTTTTTCGGAGAGTCCCTTTTTCTGTCGCTGCTGGCCTTGTTGCTCTCGGTGGGGTTGGCCCGGCTCTTGTTGCCCGTCCTGAACCAACTCACCGGCAAAGCACTCTCGCTGGATCTGGGCGCGGGGTGGTTGCTGGCGGGGGGGATCGGTCTGGCCTTGTGGGTGGGCCTGATCGCCGGGGTGTATCCGGCCCTCTTTCTTTCCCGTTTTCATCCCGCCGAGGTGTTGAAAGGGCAGTTCAGGTCGAGCCGGCACGGCCGCTGGTTGAGGAAGTCGCTGGTCGTGGTGCAGTTTGCTACGTCTGTCGTGCTGCTGATCGGCACGCTGGTGGTGTATCAGCAGCTCGACTACGTCCGGGCGTCGAAACTGGGTTTCGACACGGAGCAGGTCGTGGTAATCCCTGTACAGGATCCCGAGGTGCGTCGGCACTATGCGACCCTGTGCGAGGAGTGGCTCCGGAATCCGGAGGTCGTCGCCGTCGGAGCGACGAGTTCGTCGTATCCGGGCCGCTCGCATTCCTTCGGGCACACCGTAAAGCGGGTGGGTGCCTCGGAGGACGAGGCGGTGGTGATGTACAGAAACTGGGTGGATTCGAGCTTCGTCGGCACGCTCGGGTTGGAGCTAGCCGCCGGGCGCGGTTTCTCGGGCGCGCGTGAAGCGGAAGAGACGGCAGTCCTCCTCAACGAAGCGGCGGTGCAGGCGCTCGGCTGGACGGCGCCCGAGGCCGCGTTGGGCGAAACGGTCCTGCTCGGTGCATCGGAAGAGAGGATGGTCCTCGGCGTCGTCAAGGATTTCCATTTCAAGTCGCTCCATCACCGCATCGAGCCGCTGATCCTTACTCCGCAGTACCACACCCCCACGAACCTGCTCGTGCGGATCCGGCCTCGGGAGGTCCCCCGCACCCTCAACACCCTCCAGGCCACATGGGAACGCTTCTCGCCGGGCCAACCCTTCACGTACACGTTTCTGGATGATACGGTCGAAGCCCTCTACCGGGCCGACGCACGGTGGGGTCAGGTGGTCGGCTACGCCGCCTTGCTCGCGCTGCTGATCGGTTGCCTGGGCCTGTTCGGCCTTGCGGCGTTCAGCGCAGAACAGCGCACCAAAGAGGTGGGCGTTCGGAAAGCGCTGGGGGCGTCGGTCTTTGGGCTGGTAGCCTTGTTGTCCGGCGATTTCCTCCGGCTGGTGGGCGTGGCTTTCGTCGTAGCCGCCCCCGTGGCGTATGCAATCATGCACCACTGGCTGGAAAACTTCGCGTACCGCATAGAAATGTCTTGGCAGACATTTCTAATGGCAGGGCTGATCGCCCTGCTGGTTGCTGTTGTGACGGTGAGTTATCAGGCGATCAAGGCGGCCCTGGCCGACCCGGTAAAGAGCCTGCGGTATGAATGATCTGGTCCGTGGTCCGTTGGGGGAGAAGGACGCTACCGTCGCGGCGAAGCAACCACGGACGACGGACCACGGACGACGGACCACGAAGATGTTCGATCTGGAGAAGGCGATAGCATCGTGGCGGCGCAGCTTCAAGTATCGCCGGGTTTTCTTTGAGGAGGACCTGGAGGAGTTGGAACGGCACGTGCGGGATCACACGGCCCGGCTGGTCGGGCAGGGCCGGCCGGAGGAGGAGTCGTTTCGGGCGGCGGTTCGGAGCGTGGGCGACTACGCGGCGGTGGAGGCGGAGTACCGGAAGGTATTCTGGTTCAAGCTCAAGCACAGGCGCAGGGTGTTGCACGAAATCGGATGGGAGGTGGCTATGCTGAAGAATTATTTTACCATTGCGCTTCGCACACTTAAAAAGCACAAGGGCTATTCGCTGATCAACATCGCCGGCCTGGCCGTCGGCCTCGCCGGCTGTATCCTGATCATGCTTTTCGTACTGGATGAGGTGCGCTACGATCGATATCACGACAAAGCCGACCGCATTTTCCGGCTGGTCTTCGAGGCTCGTCTGTCGGGCGACGATCTCACCGACCCCGTGACACCGGCGCCTATGGCGGGAACGCTCACGGCGCTCTTCCCCGAAGTCGAGTTCGCCGCTCGCCTGACGAGGGATGGCAACGTAGTGGTTGAGATGGAGGAGCAACGGTATCGAGAAGACCGCTTTTTCTACGCCGATTCATCGCTCTTCGACGTTCTCACCATCCCGTTTGTCCAGGGCGATCCTGGTACGGCGTTGGAAGAACCCAACACGATTGTGCTGACGGAGACGACGGCGCAGAAGTATTTCGGCGGCGACGATCCCGTCGGGCAGCGCTTGACGGTAAACGGAAGTGCCTATCGCGTTACAGGCGTCGTCGCGGATCCACCCGCCTACACCCATTTCCACTACGACTTCATTGCTTCGTTCGTCACCCTGTCCGTCAGCGATGACACGGGCTGGTTTCCTCTGAACTACTACACCTACGTGGCATTGCGGGACCGTGACGATCGGGAAGCCGTAGAGGCCAGGATCCCCGATCTGATTCGTACCCACGTAAGCGCCGATCTCGAACAGGTCGTCGGCACTTCCTACGAAGCGTTTCTGAAGCGGGGTGATTACCTGACGTACTATCTCCAACCCGTCGTCGACATCCACCTGCATTCGCAGCATTTCAGCACGACAATCGAGCCGAACGGCAACCTCACCTATGTGTATCTCTTCTCGATCATTGCCTGCCTGCTCCTGCTGATCGCGTGCGTCAACTTCATGAACCTGGCCACGGCGCGGTCTGCGCGTCGGGCCAGGGAGGTCGGGATGCGTAAAGTGCTCGGCTCCCATCGCCGGCAACTGGTCCAGCAGTTTCTGGGCGAGTCGGTCTTATTGAGCCTGTTGGCCCTGGCCGTCGGCCTCGGCCTGGTGGTATTGTTCCTTCCGATTTTCAATGACCTTGCGGGGAAAACGCTGGACACGGCGTTTCTTCGGAGCGGGTGGTTCTGGCTCAGCGTCGTCGCGTTCGGGCTCGTCGTGGGGGTCCTCGCAGGCAGTTATCCCGCGTTTTTCATGGCTTCCCTGCGGCCGCTCGTCGTGTTGAGCGGCCAATCGGAAGGAAGAACGGCGCGGTCCGGCTTGCGCAATAGCCTGGTCGTTTTCCAGTTTGCCGTCTCCATCGCCCTGATTATTGGAACCCTGGTCGTGCGGAGTCAACTGACGTACGTGCAGACGGCGCGGCTCGGGTTCGACAAGGAGCACGTGGTGGTGATTGATCGGATTCGAGCCCTGGGAGAGCATCGCGATGCGTTCAAACAGGCCGTTCTGCAACATGCCGACGTGTCGACTGCGTCGGCGGCGCTCCTTGCGCCGGGTGGGTCTTCCGGAAAGAACGCCTATCGGAAAGCGGGAGAGGATCGTACGTACGGCTGGCGCTTCTTCTCGGTGGATGCGGATTATGTAGAGACCCTCGGCTTAACGCTGGTCGCCGGGCGAGATTTTGCGCCGGAATTCACGGCGGACTCGGCGTCTGTCTTGTTGAATGAGGCGGCGGTGAAGGCGCTGGGATGGGAGGATCCGGTAGGAAAGCGTCTAGAGGCCCCCCCGGTTGACGCGCCCTATCCCCTCGTCTACACCGTGATCGGTGTCGTAAAAGACTTCCACTACGAATCCTTGCACAGCGAGATCGCGCCGGTGGTGATTCATCCCCTCGATGTCTGGGGCGATGCGCGTGTGCTCGCGGTACGTATCCGTCCGGAGCAGGTCTCGGAGACGCTCGCCGACCTGCAAGCCGAATGGGAAACCTTCGTACCCGGCGAGACCTTCGCGTATTCCTTTCTCGACCAGGACTTCGACAACCTGTATCGCGCCGAACAACGTACCGGATTGACCTTCGGCGTCTTCTCGATCCTGGCAATGGCCGTAGCGTGCCTGGGGCTTTTCGGGCTGGCGGCTTTCATGACCGAGCAACGGACCAAGGAGATCGGCGTGCGCAAGGTGCTCGGTGCTTCTGCCGGCGGCATTGTCGCGCTGCTTTCACGCGATTTTGTCAAGCTTGTGGGCATCGCCTTCGTTCTGGCCGCGCCCGTGGCGTATCTGACGATGGACCGATGGCTGCAAGCCTTTGCCTACCGTATAGAAATATCCTGGCGGATCTTTCTAATAGCGGGCCTGGCGGCCTGTGGGGTTGCCCTCCTCACGGTGAGTTATCAGTCGGTCAGAGCCGCGCTGGCCGATCCCGTGAAGAGCCTGCGGTATGAATGACTTCGTCCGCTCGCTACGCTCGCTGTGGTCCGCCTTCGGCTGTTGTCCGGCTGCGCCTGTCGTCCGTTCGCCCTGCGGGCTCGCTGTTGTTCCTTGATTCTTTTCCGGGTCGCCTACCCCGATGCTTGCCTCGGAAAGCAACCGCTTCCTTAGACGGATACCTCGGCGCGTGCTCCCAGGAGGGTCATTCATGCACAACCCACCACAGCGAGCGTAGCGAGCGGACCACAGGGCACGCAGTGCCCGGACTACAGTGAGCGATAGCGAACGGACTACAGCGAACGCAGTGAGCGGACCACGAAGATGTTCGATCTAGAGAAGGCCATCGCCGCGTGGCGGCAGAGCTTCCGGTACCGTCGGGTTTTCTTCGAGGAAGATCTGGAGGAGTTGGAACGGCACGTGCGGGATCACACGGCACGCCTAGCGGGAGAAGGGTTTACGGAGCAGGAGGCGTTTTACAAGGCGCAGCGGAGCGTAGGCGACTACGCCGTGGTGGAGGGGGAGTATCGCAAGGTGTTCTGGGCTAAACTCAAGCATCGGCGCAGCCTGCTGCGCGAAATGAGATGGGAGGTGAACATGCTGGTCAGCTATTTCAAGATTACGCTCCGTAATCTGCGCAACAACAAAGGCTATGCGTTCATCAACATTGCCGGCCTGGCGGTGGGCATCGCGTGTTGCTTCTTGATCCTGCTCTACGTGCAGGACGAGTTGCGTTATGATCGTTTCCACGAACACGTCGACGAGATCCATCGGGTGTTCAGCGAAAGGCCGGGCCAGCCCAGGCGAGCCCGAACCGAATTCCTCCTGGCCCCGACGTTGCAAGCGGAGTATCCGTTCGTGCAGCAGGCCGTTCGTTTCTCACGGCCGTATACCCATTTTGTGACGAACGGCGATCGCATCTACACCGAAGACCGGGTCTATTACGCCGATTCGACCGTCTTCGACCTGTTCAGTTTTCCGTTGCTGGTGGGCGATCCCGAAACCGTGTTGCAAGGCCCCGACGCCCTCGTCATCACCGAATCGACGGCGCGGAAATATTTCGGCCAAGAAAATCCGATCGGTAAGACCCTGCTGTTCGACCAGAACCGTGCGATGGTCGTTACGGGTATAGCTGCCGATGTGCCTTCGAATTCGCACATCCGGTTCGATTTTCTGGCGCCCCTGTCGGTCTTTGCGGCGAACTGGGGCTCGGGGTTGGAGGCGTGGACTACGGAGGAGATCTACACCTATCTGCGGCTTCCCGATGCGCAGGCCCGGGCGACCCTCGAAGCCGACTTTCCGGCCTTCATCGGGCGTCACGAAGGGCAGGCTGAATCCGGGCATCAACAGTACGTGCTTCAGCCGCTCGCGGACATCCATCTTCATTCGGCGGGGGTAGGCGTGGAAATAGAACCGCAGGGCGACGTCCGCTACGTCTACACCTTTTCGACGATCGCCCTGTTGATCCTGCTCATCGCCTGCATCAACTTCGTCAACCTGTCTACGGCGCAGGCGTCGCGGCGGGCGAAAGAAGTGGGGATGCGCAAGGTGGTCGGTGCGCATCGCACCCAGTTGGTGCGGCAGTTTCTCAGCGAGTCCGTGGTGATCAGCATGGTCGCTGCGGCGGTCGGGGTGCTCCTGATCGTGCTGGCGTTACCGGTGATGAACGGGCTCACCGGAAAAAACTTTGTTTTCCACGACGTACGCGCGCACGGGCTGTACTTGCTCGGCCTCATGCTCGTCATGGGCGGCCTGGCCGGCAGTTATCCGGCGTTTGTGCTCTCGCAGTTCAAACCCATCGCCGTGTTGAAAGGCGGCCTCTACCGGGGCACGAAAGGGGCCTTGCTGCGCAACAGCCTCGTTGTGTTTCAGTTCGCCGTGATCGTCTTGCTGCTGTTCGGGGCCGTGGTGGTCTACCAGCAACTCCACTTTATGCAGACGAAAGACCTCGGCTTTGAACAGGAGGAGATCCTGGTCGTGCGGGTGCCGGGCAGCCAGATCGGCAGCTATCCGACCTTTCGGGCGGCGATTGCAGGCCATCCCGGCATCACCTCCGTGTCGGCCAGCTCGCATGTGCCGCCGGCCACCTGGGGGTATCCCGGCTTGCGACCGCAGGGGCGGGATTCGACCTTCTCCATGAAGCTCTTTGCGGTCGACTTCGGTTTCATCGAGATGCTGGACCTGGATGTCGTCAGCGGCCGGAGCTTTTCGAACGCGTTTGCCACCGACACGGCGGGCGCCTTCATCCTCAACGAGACGGCCGTGCGTCAGCTGGGCTGGAATAACACCAATGCGCTGGGCCGGCAGGTCGCGCTCAGCTGGGTCAATAAAGAAGGCACCGTCGTAGGCGTCGTCCGTGATTTTCACTTTCG